>Ga0206117_100961_pt1 | contig 19094 bp, 20 predicted proteins | sample 3A5Ametagenome_FD_177997 | JGI IMG/M metagenome (GOLD analysis project Ga0206117, IMG submission 177997) | Enriched microbial communities from leaf-cutter ant dump, University of Wisconsin, Madison, United States - 3A5A | ecosystem: Environmental > Terrestrial > Nest > Insects nest > Nest dump... | reverse complement strand
GGCCGTTGACGGTGATGTTGCCCGAACCCTTGCGCAGGAACACGCGGGCGGTGGAGGACTTGCGGCGGCCAGTGCCGTAGTTTTGCGTGATAGCCATGATTAGATATCCAGAACTTGCGGCTGCTGGGCGGCGTGCGGGTGCTCGGCGCCGGCGTAGACCTTGAGCTTGCGGTACATGGCGCGGCCCAGCGGGCCCTTCGGCAGCATGCCCTTGACGGCGATCTCGATCACGCGCTCCGGGTGGCGCTCAAGCGCCTGGGCCAGGGTCTCGGTCTTCAGGTTGCCGATGTAGCCGGTGAAGCGGTGGTACTGCTTGTCCTGCAGCTTCTTGCCGGTGACGGCAATCTTTTCTGCATTGATGACAACCAGGTAGTCGCCGGTATCGACATGCGGGGTGTAGACCGGCTTGTGCTTGCCACGCAGGCGGCGGGCCAGCTCGGTGGCCAGACGGCCCAGGGTCTTGCCCGAGGCGTCGACGAGATACCAGTCACGCTGGACGGTCTCGTTCTTTGCGGTGAAAGTGCTCATGAAAGAACTCAGGTTAGGTCGGGCTCATTGCGGCGCTGTACTGCCGGAACTCTGCCACGCGTTGTGAAGGTGAAACACAAGAGGCGGGATTGTACCGGCCGTGACTGCCCCGTGCAACCTGCCGCCCGCCCGGCCTTGGCAGCCCCGGGGACAGCGGCGAGAATCCGGCCACCCCCACCCCGCCTGGACGTCATGATCACCGACCGCGCCTTCACGCCCCTGGACCGCCTGCTGACCGAGGCCCAGCGCGCGCTGGACACGGTCTTCGGCAACCCGCCGGCCAGCCGCCCCAATCCGGCCGGCGATACGCCGGACGTCGTGCTGGAAACGGACGAACGCCGCCATGCCGCGGGCCTGATGCGCATCAACCATGTCGGCGAGGTCTGCGCACAGGGCCTGTACTTCGGCCAGGCGGCCGTCGCCCGCGACACGTCCACCCGCGCGCACCTGCTGGAAGCCGCGCAGGAGGAGACCGATCACCTGAGCTGGTGCGCGGACCGGCTGCGCGAACTGGACAGCCGCCCCAGCCTGTTCAACCCGCTGTGGTATGCCGGCAGCTATGCCATCGGCACGCTCGCGGGGCTGCGCGGCGACGGCTGGAACCTGGGCTTCGTGGTCGAGACCGAACGCCAGGTGGAGGCCCATCTGGACGAACACCTGGAAACCCTGCCGCCGGCCGACCAGCGCAGCCGCGAGATCCTCAAGGTCATGAAGATCGACGAGGCGCGCCACGCCGACCACGCCGAGCACGCCGGCGCACGCATCCTGCCGCCGCCGATCCCCGCGGTGATGGCCCTGGCGTCCAAGGCCATGAAAACCATCGCCTACCGGCTCTGATCCCTCTTCCATCCTTCCTCCCGATCTTTCTGGAGGAGTCGAGCCCCCTTTGTTAAGGGGACGCTGCGACAGCCGCGGGGATAGGCAGCTCCGGAGTCGGGGCCCAAGGTTTGCAACGCAACCCTTGGGGGTCCTGGCCGCGACGCGGCCACGACTACGACACCATTTTCAACCCGATAACGCCGGACACGATCAGGCCGATGCACAGCAACCGCGGCCACGAGGCGCTGTCACCGAACAGCAGGATGCCCAGCGCCGCGGCGCCGACCGCGCCGATTCCGGTCCAGATCGCGTAGCCGGTGCCAATCGGGATCGACTTCAGCGACTGCGACAGGCACCAGAAACTGACCACCATCGCCGCCAGCGTGCCCACGCTGGGCCACAGGCGGGTCCAGCCCTCGGTGTACTTCAGGCCGATCGCCCAGACGACTTCGAACAGACCGGCTACCAGCAGATAGATCCAGGCCATGGCATTGCTCCTTGGTTTCGGACAAAAAGAAACGGCCCGGTGCTGCATGAGCACCGGGCCGCCGTCGGCTGTGGTCCATGGATCGCGCCATGGGGCGGGCCGTCCCGCCGTGTGTTTCAGGAGTGCGAGCCTAGCAACCGACACCCGAACCGCATGTAACCCGTCACTCGGCCAGGTTGCGGCCGTGGAACAGTTCCTCGATCTCGCGGCGCAGCAGCGCCTCGATCTTCATGCGCTCCTTGAACGACAGGTTCTTGGCCTTCTCCTCGAACAGGTACTGGTCCAGGTCGAAGTCCTTCAGGTGCATCTTCGTGTGGAAGATGTTTTCCTGGTAGACGTTGACGTCGAACATCTCGTAGCGCGACTTGATGTTCTTGGCCAGGAAGTTCTGGATCGAGTTGATCTTGTGGTCGATGAAGTGCTTCTTGCCCTTCACGTCGCGGGTGAAGCCACGGACGCGGTAGTCCATGATCACGATGTCCGACTCGAGGCTCTCGATCAGGTAGTTCAACGCCTTCAGCGGCGAGATCACGCCGCAGGTGGCGACGTCGATATCGGCGCGGAAGGTGGCGATGCCTTCCTGCGGATGGGTCTCGGGGTAGGTGTGGACGGTGATGTGGCTCTTGTCCATGTGCGCGACCACGGCGTCGGAGATCAGCTCCTTGCCGGCGGCCTTCTTGTCGATCACCGGCTCCTCGGAGATGAGGATGGTCACCGACGCGCCCTGCGGATCGTAGTCCTGGCGGGCGATGTTCAGGATGTTGGCGCCGATGATCTCGGCCACATCGGTGAGGATCTGCGTGAGTCGATCGGCGTTGTATTCCTCGTCGATGTACTCGATGTAACGCTGGCGCTCCTCTTCGGTACGCGCATAGCAGACGTCATAGATGTTGAAGCTCAGCGCCTTGGTGAGGTTGTTGAAACCCTGCAACCTCAGGCGAGGCAACGGCTTGACCACGGCGGTCGGTCCTGTGAGTGGTGGGAAAGGGGGCAATTATGGGGCAAACTGCCCCCCGGCGAAACGTGCGCGTCCGCCCGGGTTTGCCCCTGCCGACCGGCCTCGCTAAGCTTGCCCGTCAAGCAGGTTCATCATCTGTACATGAATGTCATCATGACCCCAGGGATCACCCACTCCGTGTCCAACGTGCGTCTCGCTTCCAGCCCGCTGGCCCTGGACATCGCCACCATCGACCGCTTCCTGGCCCACAGCCACCGCCGTCGCTACCCCACGCGGACCGACGTTTTCCGCCCGGGCGACCCGGCCGGCACCATGTATTACGTGATCAGCGGCTCGGTCAGCATCATCGCCGAGGAGGAAGAGGATCGCGAGCTGGTGCTGGGGTACTTCGGCGCCGGCGAGTTCGTCGGCGAGATGGGCCTGTTCATCGAATCGGACAAGCGCGAGGTCATCCTGCGCACCCGTACGCCCTGCGAACTGGCCGAAATCAGCTACGAACGCCTGCACCAGTTGTTCCTGGGGCCGCTTTCGACCGACGCGCCGCGGCTGCTGTACGCCATCGGCTCGCAGATCTCGCGGCGCCTGCTGCACACCAGCCGCAAGGCCAGCCGCCTGGCGTTCCTGGACGTGACCGACCGCATCGTGCGCACCCTGCACGACCTGGCCCGCGAACCGGAGTCGATGAGCCACCCGCAGGGAACCCAGCTGCGCGTGTCGCGGCAGGAGATCGCCCGCCTGGTCGGCTGCTCGCGCGAGATGGCCGGGCGCGTGCTCAAGAAGCTGCAGGCCGACGGCATCCTGCACGCGCGCGGCAAGACGATCGTTCTGTACGGGACGCGCTGAAAGCGCACACGCACGCTTTTAGCCGCAAAGTTTGCACCGCAAACTTTGCGGCCCGGCCTCTGTTTTGCCCTTCTCCGACCCGGCGCAGCGCGCCGGTCGTTCGGATGGCCTGGCTGCGCGCGCCCTTTGCCAAAGGGGACTATTTCGTCGGAGACGCGGCTTCGCCAGCCTCAAAGCGGGACAGCTACGTCCTGCTCCCCGTCTCCTTGACGCATTGGCCCCAAGCCAGCAGGCTCCAATGATGGAATTTGGAAGCGAATTCTACTGGTTCATCCTGATCGGGCTCGGCGCGCAGCTGGTCGACGGCGCGCTGGGCATGGCGTTCGGGCTGGTGTCCTCGTCCGTCCTGCTGAGCATGGGGCTGCCGCCGGCGGCGGTGAGCGCCAGCATCCACACGGCCGAAGTGTTCACCACCGGCGCCTCCGGCGTGTCGCACCTGGTGGCCGGCAACGTCGACCGGCGGCTGTTCCTGCGCCTGGCCCTGCCCGGCGCGGTCGGCGGCGCCCTTGGCGCCTATGTGCTGACCCAGCTGCCCGGCGAGATCATCCGTCCCTTCATCTACGTCTACCTGCTGGCGCTGGCGATCTTCATCCTGGCGCGCGCGGCCGGCCGGTTCACGCCCAGGCGCGAAGTGCAGCGGGTGCCGGTGCTCGGCTTCTTCGCCGGCCTGCTCGACGCCAGCGGCGGCGGCGGCTGGGGACCGGTGGCGACCTCGACCCTGCTGGCGCGCGGCGGCCAGGCACGCACCACCATCGGCACGGTGAACGCGGCCGAGTTCGTGGTGACCCTGTCGATCTCGGCCACTTTCCTGCTGTCGATGGGGCTGCAGCATCTGTCCATCGTCGCCGGCCTGCTGGTCGGCGGCATGATGGCCGCGCCGGTGGCGGCGCTGCTGGTCAAGCGCCTCCGGGAGCGCTGGGTGCTGGTCGCGGTGGGCGTGCTGGTGCTGTCGATCAGCCTGTTCCAGATCGGCCACGCGCTCCGCGGCTGGCTGGCCTAGGCCAGCAAACGCGACGTTCCGCCAGGAATCGTGGGCGGCCCACCGGCGGCCGGACTCCTTACGCCTTGTCGCCGCCGCGGTCCACGCATCCCCAGTTGAACACCGGCGTTCCGGCCGGTAGCACCCTGCGGAAATAGTCCACGCGCGAATGCTTGGGGTTGACCACCACCGGCGCCTTCGCCGCCTTGAGCAGCGGCAGGTCGGCGGTGCTGTCCGAATAGGCGATGGCGATGTCGCCATAGCCGCGCTCGCGCAGCATGCGCATCTTCTCTTCGTTGTGGCAATGGCGGGTGGCGCCCATCGCACCGAGGCGCGGCCCCACTTCGCTGCCGATCACCGGCACGTCCTGGTGCGCGACGAAGGCCAGGATGGCCCGCGCCAGTTCCGGCGGCGCGCCGGTGGCCACCACCACCCGGTCGCCGGCGCGGCGATGCGCGGCGAACACCTCCAGCGCCTGCGGCAGCAGCCGCGTGCGGATGTCGGCCTCGTGCGTGCGCACGTACTGGTCGATGATGCCGTTGAACTCCCGCGCCCGATGCAGGCCGAAGGTCGCGATCCACACGTAACCGGAAATGCCGAAGCGGCGCGTCGGCAGCAGCGCCACCAGCGGGCCGAGCAGCGGCGTGAGCAGCAGCGCCGCCAGCATGCGCAGCGGGTTGCGCCGGATCAGCCAGGCGAACAGGTGGCTGCCGGAATCGCCGTCGTACAGGGTGTGGTCGAAATCGAAGACGACCAGTTGCGCGTCGTCGCGGGGAACAGGATAGGACTCGCTCATGCACTGAAGAATAGCTGACGCAGGCCTTCGCCCGGCTCCTCCACGCGCATGAAGGCCTCGCCGACCAGGAAGGCGTTGACGCCGGCGTCGCGCATGGTCTTCACGTCGGCCGGGCCGAGGATGCCGCTCTCGGTGACCAGCAGGCGGTCGCGCGGCACCGCGTCGCGCATCGACAGCGTGGTGTCCAGCGACACCTCGAAGGTGCGCAGGTTGCGGTTGTTGATGCCCACCAGCGGCACCGGCACCTGGATGGCGCGCTCCAGCTCGTCGATGTCGTGCACTTCCACCAGCACGTCCATGCCCAGGGTCATCGCCAGGTCGGACAGCCCGGCCAGCTGGCGGTCGTCCAGCGCCGAGACGATCAGCAGGATGCAGTCCGCACCGAGCACGCGCGCCTCGACCACCTGGTAGGGATCGATGACGAAATCCTTGCGCAGCACCGGCAGCGTGCAGGCCTCGCGCGCCTGCTGCAGGTAGGCATCGGCGCCCTGGAAGAAATCCACGTCGGTCAGCACCGACAGGCAGCTGGCGCCGCCGAACTCGTAGCTCACCGCGATCTCGGCGGGCCGGAAGTCCGGCCGGATCACGCCCTTGGACGGGCTGGCCTTCTTGACCTCGGCGATCACCGCCGGATCGCCATTGGCGATGGCCGCCTGCAGCGCATTGGCGAACCCGCGCACCGGCGACGCATCGGCCACGCGCGCCTTCAGCTCGGCCAGCGGCACGCGGGCGCTGCGCTCGGCCACTTCCTGCGTCTTGCGGGCGAGGATGGTGTTGAGGATGTCACTCATGGTTCTTTCCTGGAAGGCGGTACGGCGAGGGTGAAGGACAGGGAAGGAATCAGCCGGCCAGCGCGCGGCTGGCGGCGACGTACTGCTGCATGCGCGCGCGGGCACTGCCATCGGCGATGACCGCGCGCGCGCGCGCCAGGCCGTCGGCGATGCTGTCGGCCACGCCGGCCACGTACAGCGCGGCGCCGGCGTTGAGCGCGACGATGTCGTTGGCCGGGCCGGGCTGGTTGTCGAGCACGCCGCGCAGCATGGCGATGGATTCGGCCGGATCGGCGACCTTGAGGTTGCGGCTGGCCGACATGGCGATGCCGAAATCCTCCGGATGGATCTCGTACTCACGCACCTTGCCGTCGCGCAGCTCGCCGACCAGGGTGCCCGCGCCCAGCGAGATCTCGTCCATGTTGTCGCGGCCCCACACCACCAGCGCGCGCTCGGCGCCGAGTTCGCGCAGCACGCGCGCCTGGATGCCGACCAGGTCCGGATGAAACACGCCCATCAGGATGTTGGTCGCGCCGACCGGATTGGTCAGCGGGCCGAGGATGTTGAAGATGGTGCGCACGCCCATCTCGCGGCGCACCGGCGCCACCACCTTCATCGCCGGGTGGTGCATCGGCGCGAACATGAAGCCGATGCCGGTCTGCTCGATGGCGCGCGCCACCTGCTCCGGGCCGAGCTCGATCACCGCGCCCAGCGCTTCCACCGCGTCGGCGCTGCCGGACTTGGACGACACGCTGCGGTTGCCGTGCTTGGCCACCTTGGCGCCGGCCGCGGCCACCACGAACATCGAGCAGGTGGAGATGTTGAAGGTATGCGAGCCGTCGCCGCCGGTGCCGACGATGTCGACCAGGTGGGTCTTGTCGGCCACCGCCACCGGCAACGCGAACTCGCGCATCACCGTGGCCGCGCCGGCGATCTCGCCGACGGTTTCCTTCTTGACCCGCAGGCCGGTAAGGATGGCCGCGGTCATGGTCGGGGACACCTCGCCGCGCATGATCTGCCGCATCAGGTCGACCATCTCGTCGAAGAAGATCTCGCGGTGTTCGATGGTGCGTTGCAGGGCTTCCTGCGCGGTGATGGTCATGACAACTCCAGGATCAGGAAATGACGATGTAGTCGCTCTGGCAGCGGATGCCGGCGTGCGCGCCCGGAAGCAGGTGCACGTGCAGGCCGCCGATCGGGCCGACGGGCAGGCAGCCATCCACCTCGAAAAGGGCGTCGCGGTGCGGCTTTATCCACTCCGCCCCGGCCCGGGCCAGCGCCTTGCGTTTGGCTTCGACCGCATCGGCGGCGACTACCAGCAGGTAACGGTGCGCTTCGCCGAACTCGCCGGCGACATAGCCGCCGAGATTGACGAAGTAGAGCCGGGGCATGCCGGCGGGCGGCGTCTCGGCGGACAGGCGCACCTGCCAGTGCTCGACGCCATCGACGGTCATCCACGAATCCAGGTGCAGGCCGGCCAACTCCCCAAACCATTGTTCGCGCAGCTGTGGGTAGGTCTGTTCGATGCTGGTGCCGACACCGAACACCACGTCGTGCACCTCGGTATTGGCGCGCGCATGGCGGCCGCCGAGCATCACCACGAACAGGCGCAGGCCGGTCAGCACGTGCGGTCCAGGAAGTTCTTCATCAGCGCGTGGCCGTGCTGGGTGAGGATGGATTCGGGATGAAACTGCACCCCTTCCACCGGATATTCGCGGTGGCGCAGGCCCATGATCTCCTCCATCGAACCGTCGGCATTCTCGGTCCAAGCGGTGATTTCCAGTTCGGCCGGCAGCGCGTTCTTGTCCACCACCAGCGAGTGGTAGCGCGTGGCCTCGTAGCGGTCCGGCAGGCCGGCGAACACGCCCTTGCCCTCATGGCGGATCGGCGAGGTCTTGCCGTGCATGATGTTGCCGGCGCGGATCACGCGACCGCCATAGACCTGGCCGATGCCCTGGTGGCCCAGGCATACGCCGAGCACGGGGATGGACGGCCCGAGCCGGCGGATCACCTCCAGCGACACGCCGGCGTCGTCGGGCGTCTTCGGCCCCGGCGACACCACGATATGCGAAGGCTGCAGCGCGGCGATCTGCTCGACGCTCAGCGCGTCGTTGCGCACCACCTTCACCTCGGCGCCCAGCATCTGCAGGTACTGCACGAGGTTGAAGGTGAAGCTGTCGTAGTTGTCGATCATCAACAGCATGGTCAGTAACTCATTGGGCGATCAGGAAGATCGCGTAGATGTTTTCGGAAAGGGTGAGGCTGCCGGCTTCGAGGGCTTCGGATACCACATCGTTTGGCCGCGGCTCTGGTACATCAATCAGCGGAGCGGGCGGCGGAGCAGGCAACCCCGGCCAACGCCCGGCCTCTATGCCATAGCTGAAATTCGGTGCGACTTCGGTGATTGTGTAGAGGCCACCCAGCTGGACGCCGTAGGCATCGGCGAGCCGACGCGCTGATTCACGCGTCTGCTGCGCCGCCTGCCGCTTGAGTTCCGCCCGCACCGCAGCCTCGTTGCTATAGCTGGTGGTAAGACCGGACACCTGCAGTTCCTCGCTGGTCTGCAGGCCTGCGAGCAGCCGCCTTACATCCTCGAGTGATTTGAAACGGGCAGCCAACGAGCGCTGCACCCGCGTACCCGAGAACACCTGCGTCCGCTCTTCATACCTGTATTCCGGGGTAATGCTCAGCGCCGACGCCTGCACACTGTCAGGCAGCGCATGCTGTGCCTTGAACGCCGCCAGAATCTTCGTGGCGTTGGCCTGCGCCCTCTCGCGGGCAAGTCCAGGATCCTTGTCGATCGAGCGCAGGGTGATATTGATACCGAACCGATCCGGCATGACTTCGCGCTTGGCCTCCCCCTTCACCAACAGGTGCGGCTGCGACGGAATGGCACTGGCCTGCCCCCAAGCCTGTGGAACCGCAGCCAGCAGCAACGATGACCACAACAACATGTTCGACAGCTTCATGCGGCACTCCTTGTCATGGTGAGGGGGACAACGGTGAGATCATTACGACGCAGTCGGGGGCCTGTTACAGGCCCTTCGCCGCCTGCGCCACCGCGCGGAACAGCGCGCGGCCCTTGTTCATGGTCTCGTGCCACTCGGCATCCGGGTCGGAGTCGTAGACCACGCCGCCGCCGGCCTGCACGTACAGGTAACCGTCCTGGATGACCGCGGTGCGGATGGCGATGGCGGTGTCGGCGTCGCCGTGCCAGCCGATGTAGCCGACCGCGCCGGAATAGACGTTGCGCTTGACCGGCTCCAGCTCGCGGATGATCTCCAGCGCGCGGATCTTCGGCGCGCCGCTGACGGTACCGGCCGGGAAGGTGGCGCGCAGCACGTCGCTGTAGCTCAGGCCGGCCTTCAGCGTGCCGGTGACCTCGCTGACGATATGCATGACGTGGCTGTAGCGCTCGATCACGAACTGCTCGCCCACCCGGACCGTGCCCGGCTCGGCGACGCGGCCGACATCGTTTCGACCCAGGTCGATCAGCATCACGTGCTCGGCGCGCTCCTTGGGATCGGCCAGCAGTTCGACCTCCAGCGCCTTGTCCAGCTCCGGTGTGGCGCCGCGCGGGCGGGTGCCGGCGATGGGGCGCACGGTAACGATGCCATCGCGCAGGCGCGCCAGGATTTCCGGCGACGAGCCCACCACCTGGGTGCCGCCGACATCGATGAAATACATGTACGGCGACGGATTGAGCGCGCGCAGCGCGCGGTACACGTCGATCGGGCGGGCACGGAACGGCACGCGCAGGCGCTGGCTCGGCACCACCTGGAAAATGTCGCCGGCGCGCACGTAGTCCTGCGCCCTGCGCACCACCTCGTGGTACTGCTCGCGGGTGAAGGAGGATTTGAAGTCCTGTTCGTCGATGGCGTCGGACACCTGCGCCTGCGGATAGCCGGCGCCGGCCTGGCGCAGGCGGTGCGCCAGTTCGTCGAGGCGGCGGTTGGCGCGCGCCCACGCCTGCGGCTGGGTCGGGTCGGCGTGCACGATCAGGTACAGCCGGCCCTTGAGGTTGTCGAACACCGCCAGCTCTTCGGACAGCATCAGGTAGATGTCCGGCGTGCCGAGTTCGTCGGGCTTGTCGCCGGCGCCCAGGTGCGGCTCGATGTACTGGATGCATTCGAAGCCGAACCAGCCGACCAGGCCGCCGGTGAAGCCCGGCAGGCCCTCGAACTGCGGCACCGAGTGCTGCGCGCGCAGCACTTCGACCTCGGCCAGCGGGTCGGCGACCTGGCGGCGTTCGATCACCTCGCCCAGTTCGCTCACTTCCAGCGTATGCCCGCGGAAGCTGTAGATGCGCCGTGCCGGCAGGCCGATGATGGAATGACGACCGAAGCGCTCGCCGCCTTCGACCGATTCGAACAGATAGGTATGCGGGCCGTCGGCGAGCTTGAGGTAGACCGAGAGCGGCGTGTCCAGGTCGGACAGCACTTCGCGGACGACGGGGATGCGGGTGTGGCCTTCAGCGGCCTGCTGCTGGAACTGCTCGAACGTGATCAAGACGGCATTCCTTCCGGGAATCGGTGGTGGCGGTACGGACGACGGCAACGGGCCACCATCGCCACCAGCGGCGAGCGGAAGAAAGGGAACGCTTGGTCGTCAGAGTGGACACCGCGCCACTCTACCGCACTTCGGGCGAACGTTGTGCATCGCCGCAGGGGGACATTTGTTTGCACGGGCAACCATCCCGCCTTTCCGTAGGAGCGGCTTCAGCCGCGATGGGGCTTTACCGGCCGGCTCCCTCCAGTGGGAACGCGGCTGTTGCCGAAGGACATGCAGAAGGCCCTTCGCGGCTGAAGCCGCTCCTACGGAAAGGCGGTGCGGTGTCATGGCGCTGTCATGGTGCGCCCGGAGAATGGAAGGCCATAGCAGGGACGATGGATGGAGGCAGGATCAGCCTCCCACGAATTCCCCCGGCCGTGGCAGCGATGCCACGGCCTTTTTTTACCCTTTCGCAGGAAAGCACTTGCAGGAGCGCACTTCAGTGCGCGATGAAGCTTTCCCGGCGAAGCCCCCTTCGCGCACTGAAGTGCGCTCCTACGGGACGGCCTCAGCCTTCTGCGAACCGCCGCAATGCCTCGCCCTGCAGCCGGTATACGGTCCATTCGTCCTGCGGCAGCGCGCCGGCGGCGCGGTAGAAGTCGATCGCCGGCGTGTTCCAGTCCAGCACCGACCACTCGAAACGGCCGCAGCCCTGCGCCACCGCCAGTCGCGCGATGTGCTGCAGCAGCGCCTTGCCGGCGCCGCAGCCGCGATGCTCGGGGCTGACGTACAGGTCTTCCAGGTAGATGCCGTTGCGGCCCAGCCAGGTGGAATAGTTGTGGAAGTACACCGCGTAGCCGATGGCCCGGCCGTCGCGCTCGCAGACCAGCGCCTGCGCCTTGGCGTCGTCCCCGAACAGGCTCTCACGGATGCCGGCCTCGTCGGTCTGCACCGACGATTCGGCCCTTTCGTAGATCGCGAGCTCGCGGATGAAATGCAGGATCAGGCCCGCATCTTCGGCGATGGCCGGGCGGATGTGCAGGCCGGCGTCCATGCTCAGCCCCGCGCCGCCGCCACGTTGCCGCGCATCTGCGCGATCACCTGCGCATAGTCGGGGGCGTTGAAGATGGCCGAGCCGGCGACGAAGGCATCGGCGCCGGCGGCGGCGATCTGCCCGATGTTGTCGGCCTTGACGCCGCCGTCCACCTCCAGGATCACCGGCTTGCCGCGCTTGTCGATCATCGCCCGCACCGCGCGCAGCTTGTCCAGCGTGGAGGGAATGAAAGCCTGGCCGCCGAAGCCGGGGTTGACCGACATCAGCAGCACCAGGTCCAGGTCCTCCAGCACCCAGTCCAGCACTTCCACCGGCGTGCCCGGGTTCAGCACCAGCCCGGCCTTGCAGCCGTGCGATTTGATCAGCTGGATGGTGCGGTGGACGTGCTTCGATGCCTCCGGGTGGAAGCTGATCAGGCTGGCGCCCGCTTCGGCGAAGTCCGGCACGATGCGGTCCACGGGCTCGACCATCAGGTGCACGTCGATCGGCGCGGTCACGCCATGCCTGCGCAGCGCCTGGCAGACCATCGGGCCGATGGTCAGGTTGGGCACGTAATGGTTGTCCATCACGTCGAAATGGACCCAGTCGGCGCCGGCGGCGATGACGTTGTCGACCTCCTCGCCCAGCCTGGCGAAGTTGGCCGAGAGGATGGACGGGGCGATGATGCAGTTGGACATGGCGGAGCCTTTCAGCGTTTGCGCAGGGTTTTGATGCGGTCGTAGGCGGCGTTGATCTGCCGGGCCTTCTTCTCGGCCTGGGCGCGCAGTTCGGGCGCGGCGCCGGCCAGTTTGTCGGGGTGGTACTGGGAGATCAGACGGCGGTAGGCCAGGTCGATCTCGGCGTCGCTGGCCTCGCGGGTGACGCCCAGCTCGCGGTAGGGCAGGTCCTTGCCCAGCCTGAACCAGTCGCTATCGAAGGCATGGCCCAGCAGCAGGCCCACCACCGCGCCGAACAGGGGGTTGGGCCTGAACAGCAGGGCGCCGGCGATGAATCCCAGCAGTTTTCCGTACCAGCGCATGGGCGGGGCTGTGGCTTGACAGATCGGACGCGCATTTTATGCCACAGCGGCCCCGGACGGCCTTACACTAGGCCGCCCGCCGTCCGCCGCGGGCCCCCCGGGTCCTGTGCCGACGGCTTCATCGCCAAGTTCCAGGAGTGCCCGTGCCGACCACGCTGCTGCAATCCGATCTTCCCGGCCTGCCCTTGCGCCACCGCGGCAAGGTGCGCGATGTGTTCGATATCCCGCGCGAGCGACTGCCCGCCGACACGCCCGCCGGCGATTACCTGCTGATCGTGGCCACCGACCGCCTGTCCGCGTTCGACGTGGTGCTGCCCGACCCGATCCCCGGCAAGGGCGAGATGCTGTGCCAGGTGTCGAACTTCTGGTTCGGCAAGACCGAGCACCTGATGCCCAACCACTTGACCGGCATCGACGTGGCCAGCGTGCTGCCCGAAGGCGTGGACCCGGCGCTGTACGCCAGGCGCGCGGTGGTGACTAAGAAACTGAAGCCGGTGCCGGTGGAGGCCATCGCCCGCGGCTATCTGATCGGCAGCGGCTGGAAGGACTACCAGCGCACCGGCCAGGTCAGCGGCATCAAGCTGCCCGACGGCCTGCAGCAGGCGCAGCAGCTGCCCGAACCGATCTTCACCCCGTCCACCAAGGCGGCGGTGGGCGACCACGACGAGAACATCGACTTTGACGCGATGGTCAAGGCGGTGGGCGCGGAGCTGGCCGAGAAGGTGCGCGACGCGACCCTGCGCATCTACAAGTTCGCCGCCGCCTATGCCGCCGAGCGCGGCATCCTGCTGGCCGACACCAAATTCGAGTTCGGCACCGACGCCGACGGCCGCCTGTACATCATGGACGAGATGCTGACGCCCGATTCCTCGCGCTACTGGCCGGCCGACGAGTACGAGGTGGGCACCAGCCCGCCGAGCTACGACAAGCAGTTCGTGCGCGACTACCTGGAAACGCTGGACTGGAACAAGACCGCGCCCGGCCCGGAACTGCCGGCCGAGGTGATCGCGCGCACCCGCGACAAGTACGCCGAAGCCCTGCAGAAGCTGGCCGGCATCCACATCGACTGACCACCGGCGCGCCCGCCCGGGCGCGCACCACGCCCCGCCGGGAGAAGAGGCAGCATGGACATGAGCGCCGCACGCCCCATCGACCGCTGGTTCGCCAGTTATTCCGGCGACCATCGCAATTCCACCAACCAGGCCATCCATGTGATCGCCGTGCCGGCCATCATGTGGTCGGTGATCGCCCTGCTGTGGTGCATCCCGCCGCTGCTGCCGTGGTTCCAGTACGGCATCTGGGCGGCGCTGGCGATGTTCGGCGCGTGGGCGTACTACAACCGCCTGTCGCGGCCGCTGGGCATCGGCATGCTGATCCTGTTCTTCGTTTCCGGCTGCGTGTGCCGGCTGCTGGAAGACCGCATCGGCGTGCGCGGCCTGCTCTACTCCGCCATCGGCGTGTTCGTGGTGGCGTGGATCGCGCAGTTCATCGGCCACCACATCGAGGGCCGCCGGCCCAGCTTCCTCACCGACCTGACCTATCTGCTGATCGGCCCGATCTGGGTGCTGGCCAAGCTGTACAGGCAGTTCGGCTGGAAGTACTGAACAACGCACGCAGATCCGGGATCGTAGATGCGGGGCTCGCCCCGCATGCGACATCGCGAAACCCCGTGCGGGGCGAGCCCCGCACCTACAGGCCGAACATGTCCGGGCTCGGGCGGAACGGCCGCGGCGCGTAGCCGAAATCGCGCTGCGCCGGGCCGATGTCGAACACCAGCGGCTCGCGCATGCGCGCCAGCGCGGCGGCATTCATGCCGCGCAGGCGGCCGGCCGCGTGGGCCAGCGCCAGCGCCGCGCGGAACAGCGGCGCCGGCACGCGCAGCAGGCGCGGTTGCGGCTGCAGCGCGGCCAGCACCCGCCGCACCATGTCCGCATAGCCCAGGCGCTCACCGCCGCCCAGCGCATAGGCGCGCCCGGCCGTGGCCGGGTGCCGCAGCACCTGCAGCGCCGCGTCGGCCAGGTCCTGCACATGCACCGGCTGGCGCAGGCCATCGGCCGCGGCCGGCAGCACGAACACGCCCGTGCGCGCCGCCAGCCGCGCGATCGCGGTCAGCGTGGCGTCGCGGCCGGCGCCGTAGACCAGGGTGGGACGCAGCACCGTCGCCGCCACGCCACGTTCGCGCGCGGCGGCGAACAGCGTGGCTTCGGCCTCGCGCAGGCGGCGGGCGACGTCGCGCTCGGCCGGCTCGCTCGACGCCTCCTTGACCTCGACGCTGGTGGAGCCGAACGCGACCACGCGCGGCGCGGCGATGGCCGAGGCCGCGTACCAGCGCGCGAAATGATCGAGCGGGCCACAGCTGAACACCGCATCGAACGGCCCCGCGTCCTGCCAGTCGCCGGACAGGTCGCCCTGCCGCCACGCCAGCCCCGGCGCCGCCGCGCGCGGCCCGCGCGAGACCGCGCAGACCTGCCAGCCGCCGGCCAGCAGGCCGGCCAGCAAGCGCTCGCCGATCTGCCCGCTGCCGCCGAACACCAGCGCGCGGCGCGGCGCGTTTTCGTCGTGTCGCCCTGTTTCCATGCGCGAAGCATAGGCGATGGAAACGCGGTGCCGCCCAGCGGGTAGACTCGGCGCGACCGACCTGCCGAGGACGCCATGTCGAACTCCCGTCCCGCGCCGCCGCGCGCCATCCTGCTGGCCACCGACCTGGGCGCCCGCTGCGACCGCGCGCTGTCGCGCGCCCTGCAGCTGGCGCGGCAGTGGAACGCGCGGCTGGTGGTGGCGACCGTGCTGCCGCCGGCACCGGCGCAGCAGATGATCGCCGGCGTGCTCGACGCACCCGACCCGCTGGCGCGCGAACACGCCCGCCAGGCGGTGGAATGGCGGCTGCGCCGCGACCTTGGCGCCGAGGCGGACGGCGTGGCGCTGGAGGTGCGCGTCGGCGAGGGCCACGTCGGCCGCGCCGTGCTGGAGCTGGCTGCCGAGACCGGCTGCGGCCTGGTCGTGACCGGCATCGCCAGCGACCCGGTATTCGAACTGCCCGCGCTCGGCTCGACCGTGCTGTGGCTGACCCGGCATTGCCCGCTGCCGCTGCTGGTCGTCCACCGGCGCGTGCGCGCGCCCTACCGCAACCTGGCGGTGGCCACGGATTTCTCCGAAAGCGCGCACCACGCGACGCGGCAGGCGCTGGCCCTGTTCGGCCCGCCATTGCGGCTGACGCTGGTGCACGCACTGGAATCGCCGGGCAGCGCCCTGCTGGCCGGCGACCGCGACGCGCTGCAGGCGCAGGCACGGCTGCGCGCGAACGAACAGGCGCGCGATTTCCAGGCCGGCCTGCCGGCACTGGTGGCGCCATGCCAGGTACAGGCGGTGATCGAACCCGGCGACCCGGCACGGCTGCTGCGCCAGCATGCCGAGGCCGAGGACGTCGACCTGGCGGTGGTCGGCACGCATGGCCGCGGCGCGCTGTTCGAACTGCTGATCGGCAGCATCGCCCGGCGCCTGGTCGCGACCCTGGAGACGGACACGCTGCTGGTGCGCGATCCGCGTTCGCTGCCGCCGGCCTCCTGAGACCGCGCGCTCGCCTCCATCGCGGGCAACCACCCGCAACCCTCCCATGCGCGGCACGCCGTCAGCCGGAACGCGCGACCAAGCAGCGTCCGGCGCGCCGCATGCGGATCGCCCTCGCCTCACCGCGATCGAGGCTGGAAACACCTGGCCCGCCGCGCGCTCCGGCAACCCGGCCATCGCCCGGCCGATGCCTGTACGGACGGGCGCACTGACGCCCGCGCCCGCATCGACGACGCGCGCGGAACCCGAACGGCCCGTTCATGTATGGGGTTCCGGTGGCAAAAAAGCGCCTGTTAGACTGCAAAACCTGCTCGCGAATCCCGCATTCCCTGCATGACATCCGTTCTCCCCCTGCTGCTCGCGCTGCCATTCCTGATGGCCGCGCTCATCGCCCTGCACGCCCGCCTTTCGCGCACGGCGGCCGCATGGCTGGCCGGCGCGGCGCCGCTGCTGGGCCTGGCGCTGCTGGGGGCGATGACGCCGGCCGTGCTTGACGGCGCGGTACTGCGCCAGAGCTGGCCTTGGCTGCCGCAGATCGGGCTGGACCTCACCCTGCGCCTGGACGGGCTGGCCTGGATGTTCGCCGGCCTGGTGCTGGGCATCGGCACGCTGGTGGTGCTGTACGCGCACTACTACCTCTCCGCGCAGGACAGCGCGCGCCGCTTCTACAGCTGCCTGCTGCTGTTCATGGGCGCGATGCTGGGCATGGTGCTGTCCGGCAACCTGCTGCTGCTGATGGTGTTCTGGGAGCTGACCAGCATCAGCTCGTTCCTGCTGATCGGCTTCTGGTCGCACCGCCGCGACGCGCGCGAAGGCGCGCGCATGGCGCTGGTGGTCACCGCGGGCGGCGGGCTGGCGCTGCTCGGCGGCGTGCTGCTGATCGGGCGCATCGTCGGCAGCTTCGACCTGGACGTGGTGCTGGCCTCGGGCGAGCTGATCCGTAGCAGCGCGCTGTACCCGTGGGCACTGCTGCTGGTGCTGGCGGGCATCTTCACCAAGAGCGCGCAGTTCCCGTTCCACTTCTGGCTGCCGCATGCGATGGCCGCGCCGACGCCGGTATCGGCCTACCTGCATTCGGCGACGATGGTGAAAGCGGGCGTATTCCTGCTGGCGCGGCTGCACCCGGCGCTGGCCGGCAGCGAGCTGTTCTTCTACGTGGTCAGCGGCATCGGCGCCACGACCCTGCTGGTCGGCGCCTGGAACGCGATCTTCCAGCATGACCTCAAGGGCCTGCTGGCGTACTCGACGATCTCCCACCTGGGCCTGATCACCCTGCTGTTCGGCCTGTCCACGCCGATGGCGGTGGTGGCCGGCGTGTTCCACATCCTCAACCACGCCACGTTCAAGGCTTCGCTGTTCATGGCCGCCGGCATCATCGACCACGAGACCGGCACCCGCGACATGCGCCGGCTCGGCGGCCTGCGCCGGCTGATGCCGGTCACCAGCGCGCTGGCGATCATCGCCTCGCTGGCGATGGCCGGCATCCCGCTGCTCAACGGCTTCCTGTCCAAGGAAATGCTGTTCGCCGAGGCGCTGGCCACCGGCGGCCCGCAGTGGATGCGCACGGCGATGAGCTCGGCGGCGCTGCTGGCCGGCATCCTCGGCGTGGCCTACAGCCTGCGCTTCGTGCACGACACGTTCTTCGGCAAGGGCCCGCTCGACATCGACGTCGTGCCGCACGAGCCGCCGCGCTGGATGAAGGTGCCGGTGGCAGTGCTGGTGCTGATCTGCCTGGCGGTCGGCAGCGCCCCGGCGCTGACCGTGGCGCCAGTGCTGCACACCGCCGCGCAGGCCATCCTCGGCGCGGCCATGCCCGCCTACAGCCTGTCGGTCTGGCACGGTTTCAACCTGCCGCTGGCGATGAGCGCGGTCGGCGTGGCCGGCGGGATCGTGCTGTACTTCGGCCTGCGCCGCCTCACCGACCTGTACGCCGCCCGCAACCGCCCGGTCGGCAAGCAGCTGTTCCAGCGCGGCATGGACGCGCTGTTCGGCCTGGCCCAGCGCCTCACCCACGCACTGGCCAACGGCAGCCTGCAGCGCATGCTGCTGGCGCTGGTGCTGGTGGCGGTGGTGGCGGCCGCCGCGCCGTTCGTCGCCGCGCCGTCGTGGCCGGCCTGGCCGGCGGCGCAGCCGATGCCGCTGCTGGGCTGGGCGCTGTGGCTGGTGATGCTGGCCTGCGCGCTGGGCGGGCTGTTCCTGTACCGGCAGCGCCTGCTGGCGGTGATCGTGGTGGGCGGCACCGGGCTGATGGTGGCGCTGGCCTTCGTATTCCTGTCCGCGCCGGACCTGGCCCTGACCCAGCTGATGGTGGAGACGGTGACGCTGGCGCTGATGCTGCTGGGCATGAACTACCTGCCGGCGCAGTCGCCGCCCGAGCGCGCGGCGTGGCGCAAGCGCCGCGACGCGCTGATCGCCATCGTCGCCGGCGGCGGCCTGGCCGCGCTGGCCTACACCATGATGACCCTGCCGCCGAACACCATGGCCGGCGAGATGCTGCGCCGCGCGCTGCCCGAGGCCTACGGCCACAACGTGGTCAACGTGATCCTGGTCGACTTCCGCGGTTTCGATACCTTCGGCGAGATCACCGTGTTCGGCATCGCCGCGCTGGTGGTGCACGCGCTGCTGCGCCGCTCGCGCATGGCGCCGGAGCAGATCATGCCGGGCCCGCCGATCAAGCTGCCGGTGCCGGCCGACCTGGCGCAGATCATGTTCCCGCTGACCCTGACGGTGTCGATCTTCCTGTTCCTGCGCGGCCACAACGCGCCGGGCGGCGGCTTCATCGCC
>Ga0206117_100960_pt1 | contig 19103 bp, 17 predicted proteins | sample 3A5Ametagenome_FD_177997 | JGI IMG/M metagenome (GOLD analysis project Ga0206117, IMG submission 177997) | Enriched microbial communities from leaf-cutter ant dump, University of Wisconsin, Madison, United States - 3A5A | ecosystem: Environmental > Terrestrial > Nest > Insects nest > Nest dump... | reverse complement strand
TCCTTGGCCGGGAGACAATTTGTCGCGTGTACAGGGGCAAGAACATTTGTATGCAAAACAAACACTTCGAGGCAAGGCCCGCGTTGCGCCTTGTGCTGTTCGAACCCGACATTCCGCAGAACGCCGGGACCCTGATGCGACTCGCAGCCGGGCTGGGGGTGGCTTTGGATCTGATCGAACCCTGCGGTTTCGTGCTGGATGACCGAAGGTTGCGGCGCGCCGGGATGGACTATCTCGACCATCTCGACTGGACCCGGCACAGCTCGTGGGCCGCGTACCGCGCGGCGCCGCAGGGCGGCCGGCTGGTGCTGCTGACCACGCGGGCGGCGATCCCCTACACCGAGTTCCGCTTCGCCCCCGGCGACCGCCTGCTGGTCGGCCGCGAGAGCGCCGGCGTGCCCGACGAGGTGCATGACGCCGCCGACGCCCGGCTGGTGATTCCGATGGTGCCGCCCGCCCGCTCCTTGAACGTTGCGGTCAGCGCGGCGATGGTGTTGGGTGAGGCCTTGCGGCAGACTGCCGCATTCGATGGGCGGCAGACTGCCGCACTTGTTTCCACCGCTCCCGCACAGCCGGAAAAGCCATCGCCATGACCGCCGCCGCCAGCACCGTCGAAGACCGCAAGGCCCGCGCCACCGCCTGGTTCCGGGACCTGCGCGACCGCATCTGCACGGCCTTCGAGGCGCTGGAGGACGAGCTGACCGGCACCCATGCCGAGCTGCCCGCCGGCCGGTTCGAGCGCAAGAGCTGGACCCGTCCCGACCATGGCGGCGGCGAGGGCGGCGGCGGCACCATGTCGGTGATGAAGGGCCGGGTGTTCGAGAAGGTCGGGGTCAACATCTCGACCGTCCACGGCACCTTCAGCCCGGAATTCCGCGCCAACATCCCCGGCGCGTCCGAGACCGGCGAATTCTGGGCGGCGGGCATCAGCTTGGTCGCGCACATGCGCTCGCCGCTGGTCCCGGCGACCCACATGAACACCCGCCACATCGTGACGACCAAGGGCTGGTTCGGCGGCGGGGCCGACCTGACGCCGATGATGGAGGACGAGCGGGACACCGCCGACTTCCACGCCGGCCTGCGCGCCGCCTGCGACCGGCACGACCCGGACTATTACCCGCGCTACAAGGAGTGGTGCGACCGCTACTTCTTCCTGCCCCACCGGGGCGAGGCGCGCGGCGTCGGCGGCATCTTCTTCGACAACCTCGAGTCGGGCGACTGGGAAGCGGATTTCGCCTTCACCCGCGATGTCGGCACCGCCTTCCTCGACAGCTACGCCGCCCTGGTCCGCCGGCACATGAACCGGCCCTGGACCGCCGAGCAGCGCGAACACCAGCTGGTCCGCCGCGGCCGGTATGTGGAGTTCAACCTGCTCTACGACCGCGGTACCACCTTCGGCCTGAAGACCGGCGGCAACACCGAGGCGATCCTGATGAGCCTGCCGCCAGAGGTGAAGTGGCCGTGATTCGGCTGGCCTGACCTAACGGCGCTGGCCCATCTGGAGCCAGGGCGCCCAGGCCTGCCGCACCATCTCGCCCCACAGCCGCATCGGCGCCATCCACAGATCGGCCATCCCGGCAGCCGACGCCATCGGATTGACCGCGCCCTGCCCGGTCCGCTGGCCGCTCCGCCCGCCGAAGCCAGGACCGGCCAGCAGCAGCGGATTCATCATGGCGGGCGCCAGCATCCCGGCGACGGCGTCGAAGGACGGCGTGGCGCGCAGCTGGATGGCGATGACTTCCGCTCCGTCCTCCCCGGACTCGCGGTGCCGGATCTGAATTTCCAGGTTCGGCAGATGGGCGGTCAATATCGTCTCGTCCGGCTTGCGGTCCATGGTCTGGCGCTCCAATCGGGATCCGGTCGGGGATGGGTGGAGATCTTGCAACGCAACACTACGGTTTTTGCAACTGCGAAGGAACCCTCTCCGAAGGGAGTAGCGGAAACCAACGCCCGTTCCGGCCGTTGTTGGCCTTATGGACAGCCCTCTCCCCCCGCCCGATGGCGCCGCATCCGATGCCGCATCCGATAAGGACGGCCCCTCTCCCGAACAGGAGGCCGCCTGCGCCGGGCTGGCCTACAGCTCCGACGAGACGCCCGGCATCCGGCGACGGCGCTATGGCAAGGGCTTCCGCTTCCTGTGGCCCGACGGCACCCAGGTGACGGAAGACGACACGCTGACGCGCATCCGCAAGCTGGCGATCCCGCCGGCCTACAAGGACGTCTGGATTTGCCCCGATCCCGATGGCCATCTCCAGGCGACCGGCCGCGACGCCAAGGAGCGCAAGCAATACCGCTACCACCAGCGCTGGACCGAGCTGCGCGAGGGCACCAAGTTCGGCCGCATGGTGGAGTTCTGCCATGCCCTGCCGAAGCTGCGCGAGCGGGTAAACGCCGATCTCGGCCGGCGCGGCCTGCCGCGGGAGAAGGTGCTGGCGGCGGTGGTTCGGCTGCTGGAAACCACGCTGATCCGCGTCGGCAACGAAGCCTATGCCCGCGAGAACCGCAGCTACGGCCTGACCACCCTGCGCGACGACCATGCCGAGATCGAAGGAACGGAGGTCCGCTTCTCCTTCAAGGGCAAGTCGGGCAAGGAGTGGAACGTCGCACTTAAGGACCGGCGGCTGGCCCGTGTCGTCGCCGCCTGCCGCGATGTGCCGGGCGACGAGCTGTTCCAGTATCTCGACCGCGACGGCCAGCGCCACGCCGTGACCTCCGGCGACGTCAACGCCTATCTGCGCGAGGCGACCGGCGCCGACTTCACCGCCAAGGATTTCCGCACCTGGGCCGGCACGGTGCTGGCTGCCATGGCGTTGCGGGAGTTCGAGAGCTTCGACAGCGCCAGCGCCGCCAAGCGCAACGTCACCCGCGCCATCGAACAGGTCGCCACCCGCCTGGGCAACACCCCAAGCGTCTGCCGCAAGAGCTACGTCCATCCCGAAGTGCTGGACGCCTATCTGGAAGGCGGCCTGCTGGCGTCGCTCAAGCAGGAGGTGGAGGCGGAACTGCGCGACGATCTGGCCGGGCTGAGCGGCGAGGAGGCCGCGGTGCTGGCCTTCCTGCGCGAAAGGCTGGAGCGGGAAACGGCGGCGCGGGCGCGGGAGGGCGCGCGGCGGAAGAAGACGTAGGGGTCGGGCGGGAGCATCGCCGGCCGACGCTCCCCCCTCCGACTGCCCCGGTTTTCAGACCGCCTCGGCCGTCTCGGTCACCGGCAGCAGGCGGCGCATGACCAGACAGACCAGATCGCCGGCAAGAACCCCGTGGGTGCCGACATGCGCCTGCACCGTACGTAGGACCATCTCGGTGCGGTCGCGGGCGGACATACCGCGGCTGTGGGCGAGGGCAGCGGCGAGACGCGCCTCGCCGAAGGGCTCACGCTGGCCGTCGACGGAGTGGAGCACGCCATCGGTGCACAGGAAGAGCGTCTCGTCCTGGGACAGCACCGCCGTCGCCTCGCCATAGGGGGCGCCGCGGCGCACACCCAGCGGCTGGCCGCCGGCCTCGGACAGATATTGCACGGCGCCATCGGTCGCGATGCGGGCGGCGCCGCGATGGCCGGCGGAGGCATGGACCAGCGTGCCGGTGACGCGGTCATAGACGGCGACGAAGGCGGTGGCGAAGCCGTTGAAGGGGCTTTCGCCGCACAGGCGCTCGTTGGCATGGGTCAGGATGGCAGCCGGGCCGACGCCGGGGCGGGCGGCCTCGCGGATGGCGCCGCGCACCATCAGCATCAGGAAGGCGGCGGGCACGCCGCCGCCCGACACGCCGGCGGCGACCAGCAGGCTGTGCCGCTCGTCCAGCTCGACCACGTCGTAGAAGTCGCCGCTGACCGCATGGCCGGGCACCAGGATGCCGTAGAACTGGCTGTCGCGGCCGACCGGCAGCTGGCGCGGCAGCAGGTTGGACTGCACGTCGCGGGCGGCGCGCTGCTCCTCCTCGATCAGCTGTTCGGCGGCGGCCAGCTTCTCGCTCTTGGTCTCAAGCTCCGCCCCGCGCATGACCAGCTGGGCGTCGAGGGTCTCCTCGCGCGCGTTCGCCTCCATCGCCATGCGGCGGAAGACGCGGGACAGGCGGCCGAACTCGTCGTCGCGGTCGGCGGCCTCATTCAGGGTCAAGGGGTTGAATCGGCCGGCCTCCATTGCCTTGACCGCCTCGCCCAGCCGCTCCACCGGGGCCATCTGGTCGCGGGCGAAGCGCATGCAGGCATAAACGCCGAGCGCCAGCACGAAGATGCCGACCAGCCCGCCGATCTTCAGCTGGCGGCTCAGCATCGCGCCCGGCTCGCTGTAGGCCACCCGAACCACGGCGACCGTCGGCACGCCTGCCGACGATGCGGCGGACGCGGTGGGGCCGGCATATCTGATCGGCGCCAGCGCCAGCAGGCTGTTGCCCGACACGCGGACGGTCACGTCGCCGCCGGGCGGCAGCGCCTTGGCCGCGGCGGTGTCGGCGTCGGACAGCGATGCGCCGTCGGCCACCACCGCGCCGCGGGCCAGCACCCGGCCGTCGCGGTCGAGCAGCCACGCCGCCTCAACGGCACGGGTGGCGATCAGACCGTCGACCAGCCCGTCGGCCCCCGACTTGCGCAGCAGGTCGCCCAGCCGCCGCACGTCGGCGCCGACCTGCACGATGCGCGGCTTGTCGACGCCGGCCACCCCGGCGAACTTCATCAGCTTGCCGTTCTCCATCGCCGGTTCGGAGACCACCGACGCCGGCGAGCGGTTCAGCAGGCCGGCATAGGCGCCATGGCGCGGGCCGCCCTTGGCATCCTGGCCGAACAGCGGATCGGGACCGGACAGGTTGTGCAGATAGGCGCGGCCGCGATTGTCGGTGATCCACATTTCGTCCGGGCCGCCGGCCTCGGCGATCTGCTTCAGCCGGTCGTTGATGGCGCGGGGCGCCAGCTTCGCCGTTTCGGCCAGCGCCACCAGATGCGCGGTCAGCGTCGCTTCCGACAGCAGGCGTTCCGACAGCAGCGCGTCGACCTCCTGCGGGATGTCGCGGGACTGGGCGGCGCCGCGGGCGAGCAGGCCGGCGGCCAGCCGCGCCTCCGTCTCGATCCGTTCGGTCAGGGCGGCGCGCGTCGTCCAGGCCATCGTCGTGGTAACCGCCGCAACCGCCAGCAGCACCAGACCGGTGACCAGCAGGATCAAACGCTGTTGGAACGTCATGGGATTGCGCCCGCCCCCCGTCGTTGAAGAAATGGCCGATGCCACCGCTTCTACCGGTCCGGGGCGCGCAAGTCCAGGCGCGGTGCCGCTGCACCCGTCATGTCACGGCGACGGATGGCCGCAGCCAATCTCGCTGCGGAACCGGGGCCGGCGTGCGCAAGATTCGACCGCGGCCGCGACATTATCTCTTTCGTAACCAGATGGCCGGTAAGACGAAAAACCCCGCCGCCCTCCCGCTGGTGAACGCCGATGCCGATGAATGTCCTGGAAATCGCCATCTATGCGATGGTCCTCACCGCCGGCCAGCCGCAATCCTTCGAATGCGTCGCGGTCAAGCCGGAGGGGGTGAACTGCACCAACGGCCTGTCGGCGAAGCCCGACGGCCCGAACCTGCTGTTCAGCACCGGCATCCAGGTGATCAAGGACCGTCAGGGCCGTGTGCAGCTGAGCAACGGGGTGCAGACCCGCTTCGACAGCTCCGCCTGGGTGGAATTCCAGGATGCGGGGAAGAAGCCGGTGGTCAGCGTCCGCAAGACCGGCCCGCTGCGCTTCCGCTTTTCCAACGGCTTCCAGTGCGAGGCGATGGGCAACCCGGAAGACATGGCCCGCTGCTACAAGCCCTGACGCTGGCCTTCCTCAGCGATTGATGCCGCGGCGTTCCATCTCGTCCTCGATGGCGCGGCGGTTCTGCCGGAGCTGGCGCTGTTCCTCGCCCAGACGGTCATATTGGCTGCGCAGGTCGCGGTCGGAATAGTCGCTGTAGGCGTTGCCGCGGCGGTTGCCCGACGAACCTTCATAGCGGCGGTTATCGCGGTTCACGTCGCGGCTGGCATCGCGGTCATCCGCCGCGCGCCCGTCGCGGTCCTGCGGATAGGCGTTGGGGTTGACGGCACGGTTCAACTGGTCGAGTGCGCCGCCCCAGCCGTTCTGGGATTGCCCGCTCTGGGCCAGGGCCGGCGACGACAGGGCCAGGACGGCGGCGGCAGCGAGGATGACTGTACGCATTGGACGAACTCCCCTAAGCGATTGTCGTTTCCTTCTGACAACCGCCGGGAAGCCGATCCGTCACGCGTCACATAGGATCCGGCCCGAGGCCGCCCCGCCCGTGCGGCGCGTCGAGGTCCAGCTTCGGCCCCTTCGGCACGATGCCGGTCGGGTTGATGGTCGCGTGGCTGCCGTAGTAATGGCGCTTGATGTGGTCGAAATTCACCGTTTCGGCCACGCCCGGCACCTGATAGAGGTCGCGCAGATAGCCCGACAGGTGCGGATAGTCGGCGATCCGCCGCTGGTTGCACTTGAAATGCCCGACATAGACGGCGTCGAAGCGCACCAGCGTGGTGAACAGCCGCCAATCCGCCTCGGTCAGGCGGTTGCCGACCAGCCAGCGCTGCGTCGCCAGCTTGGCGTCGATGCCGTCCAGGGCCGCGAACAGCGCATCGAAGGCGGCTTCGTACTTGTCCTGGGAGGTGGCGAAGCCGGCCTTGTAGACGCCGTTGTTGACGGCGTCATAGACATGCGCGTTGACGCGGTCGATCTCCTCGGCGAGATCCGCCGGGTAGAAATCGGTGCGGACATCGGTGAAGGCATCGAATTCACGGTTGAGCATGCGGATGATCTCCGCCGACTCGTTGTTCACGATGCTGCCGGTCTTCCTGTCCCACAGCACCGGAACGGTCACCCGGCCGCTATAGCCGGGCCTCGCCTTCAGATAGACCTCGTACAGCCGCCGGGCGCCGGTGACCGGTTCCGGCTCGGCGAAGGTCCAGCCGTCCGCCAGCATCAGCGGTTCGACCACGCTGACGCCGATCACATCGTCCAGCCGCTTCAGCTTGCGGAAGATCAGCGTGCGGTGCGCCCACGGGCAGGCCAGCGACACCATCAGGTGATAGCGCCCGGCCTCCGCCGGATAGGGGGTGGAGCCGTCGGCCGACACCCGGTCGCGGAATTGCGCCTCCGTCCGGACGAACGCGCCGTCGGTCTTCTTGGTGTCGTACCACTGGTCTTGCCACTGTCCATCGATCAGCAGGCCCACGGCTCCCTCCCCTTCTTCACTCTCTGACGAAAATCAACCGTGCAGCTTGGTCGTAATCTCGGCGACATGGCGGCCCTGGAAGCGGGCGCCGTCCAGTTCGACCGCACTCGGCCGGCGCGAGCCGTCGCCGTCGGCGATGGTGCTGGCGCCGTAGGGCGAATTGCCCATCACTTCCGAGACGCCCATCTGCCCCTGGAAGGAATAGGGCAGCCCGACGATCACCAGACCCAGGTGCAGCAGGACGGTATGGGTGCTGAGGATGGTGCTCTCCTGCCCGCCATGCTGGGTGGCGGTGGAGGTGAAGACGCTGCCGACCTTGCCGACGAGCGCACCCTTGGCCCACAGCCCCCCGGTCTGGTCGAGGAAGTTCTTCATCTGCGAGGCCATGTTGCCGTAGCGCGTCGGCGTGCCGATGACGATTGCGTCGTACTGGGCCAGCTCGTCGACCGTGGCGACGGGGATGTTGCTCTCGTCCTTGTAGTGGGCGGACTGGCGGACAGCTTCCGGCACCAGTTCGGGCACGCGCTTCACCGCCACCTCGGTCCCGGCGACGGAGCGGGCGCCTTCGGCCACCGCCTGCGCCATTTCCGACACATGGCCCCAGCTGCTGTAATAGAGGACCAGAACCTTCGCCATCGCCGTCACTCCCTGTTCGGTTGCGTGATGAGTTGTCCATATTCCGCCCGCCACGGCCGGTGCCGGCGCGGCGGTGCCACAAGAAATAGGGCGCGGCGGCGCTTCCGGTAATGGCGGATCTTGGCACCTCATTGTTTCCGGGTGTACAACAATGCCATGGATCGCCTCGACGACATGCTCGCCTTCATCAAGGTGGTGGACACCAAGAGCTTCACCGCCGCCGCCGACCGGCTCAATCTGTCGAAGTCGGTGGTCTCCCGCCGCATCGGCGAGCTGGAGAACAGGCTCGGCGCGCGGCTCTTGAACCGCACCACCCGCAAGCTCAGCCTGACCGAGGTGGGGCAGGCCTATTACGAGCGCTGCACCCGCATCCTCGCCGATCTGGAGGAGGCGGAGCAGGCGGTCGCCGACCTGCATGCCGCCCCGCGCGGCCGGCTTCGGCTGAACGCTCCGGTCAGCTTCGGCATCCTGCATCTGGCCCCGGCGGTGGCGGAGTTCCTGGAGCGCTATCCGGCCATCGAGATCGACATGGACCTGAACGACCGCACGGTCGATCTGGTCGACGAGGGGTACGATCTGGCGGTGCGCATCGGCCGGCTGCGCGACAGTTCGCTGATCGCCCGGCGGCTGGCCCCGGCGCGGATGGCGCTGTGCGCCAGCCCGGCCTATCTGCAGAAGCACGGCGTGCCGCAGACCCCGGACGAGTTGAGCGGCCACAGCTGCCTGATCTACACCAACGTGCCGACCCCCGACCTCTGGCCGTTCATCGTGGACGGGGAAAACCGCAGCGTCCGGGTATCGGGCCCGATCCGCAGCAACAACGGCGACCTGCTGCGCGAGGCGGCGGCGTCCGGGGTCGGCTTCATCATGTCGCCGACCTTCCTGTGCGGACAGGCGCTGGCGCGCGGCGAGCTGGTCAGCGTGCTGCACCGCCATGTCCCGTCGGAGGTGAGCGTCAATGCGGTCTATCCGCAGAACCGCCACCTGTCGCCGAAGGTGCGGGTGTTCGTGGATTTCCTGGTGCAGCGCTTCGGCCCGCGCCCCTATTGGGACTGCGCGCTGCACGACGCCTTTCCGGAGGAATACGGGCCTCAGGACTGAGGGCGCTTGCCAAGTCGGCCGAAGAGCCTCAGGACGGCTGGTTCGGCCGGCGGCGGGAGCGCAGGTTGAGCGCGGTGATGAAGTTGGGCTGCTGGCCGACGACCTGCCCCTGGGGAACCGGCTTCTTCGGGGCGGTGGACAGGAAGCCGCCGACCCGGCCGCGCAGTTCGACCGAATGATGCGCCGCCTCGTCCGCGGTTTGCGCCACTTGGCGGCGGACCGACGGTTCCAGCGTATTGAAGGCGCGGGAAGCGAATTCGAAGGCCGGCTGCGATTTGGTGGCGATCACCTGACGCAGCGCCTTGGACACCAGCACCGTGTCGAGACCGCCCGGCCCCTCGACCCCATCCAGCACGTCGGCCAGGATGCCGATGGCCTGGAGCGTGCGGTTGTCGTCCAGCGAAAGGTCGTGAGCGTCCATACGGGTCTTCCGATCGTCTCAAGCGGTACGGGTCTCGCCCCTGCGGACACCCGGGTTTTACCCCCTGAATCATAGTGTTTGCTCCGCCATCTGGCAATGGACGGCAGCGCGGGGCGGCAGTGGAATCGTTAAGACGGCGCTTGGTGTCAGGCCAGCGCCGGCAGCTGCGGGGCGAGCGCCAGATGCAATTCGTGGCGGCCGTCCGGCTGCCCCGGACGATAACCGAAATCGAGCGCGATGCCCGACGGCGTCAGGCCGTTCGCCCGGGCATGGGCTTGGAGCCGGGCGAAGCCGTCGGCCATGGCGGACTGCGGGCCGTCCTGCACGGTGCGCAGATAGCGGCCGGCATCGAGTTCGACGCGGACCATGCCGTCCGGAATTTCGCTGGCCTTGGCCGCCATGAAGCCGACCAGCCGGCGGTGCAGCCCGTTCTGCTCAGGCAGCGACACCGCGGCGAAGGCCGCCGTTCCGGTGTCGGCGGCGAAGACACGTTCCCACGCGGCGGCGACCGCGGCGGGCAAATCCTCTCCTCCGGCCTCCACCATGCAGCCGATGAGTGTCAGTTCGGGAAAGGTCACGGTTTCGATCATCGGGGTCTCTTGGATGCGGATTACAGGTCTGAGTCCGCCAGCAGGCGGGCCAGGACCGAACCGGCGGAACCGTTGCCAACAGGCTGGCCGTCCACCGCCACCAGCGGGCGCAGGCCCAGGCTGTTGGTCAGGAGGACCTCGTCGGCGCGGGCGAGGTCTTCCGGGGAGAGCGGCGCTTCCTCCGCCCCATGCCGCTCGAGGATCAGGGCGCGGCGGATGCCGGGAAGGGCGCCGTCGGCCAAGGGCGGGGTCAGAAGGCGGCCGCCAATCGACAGGAACAGGTTGGCGACGCTCGATTCCGACAGCCGGCCGGCGGCGTTCAGCAGCAGCGCCTCGTCGGCACCACGCTCAGCCGCCTCCTGCCGGGCCAGGATGGAATCGAGGTAGTTCAGCGTCTTCAGGCGCGACAGCGGCGAGTGCTCGTTGCGGCGGGTGCTGCGAGCGATAATGGCGGATACCGGCGCAGTCGTGTGGGCGGCGGGCGCCGCCGTCATCAGCAGGGTCGGCCGGGCATCGGCCGGCGGCAGAACCCCGCGGGCGCCGGTGCCCCGCGACAGGGTCAGGCGCAGCACGCCCTCGGCAATGCCGGCCGCCTCGATCAGCGCCGCCATCGCCCCGGTCAGGGCCACGGTGTCGTAGGGCAGCGGCAGGCGGAGCAGTCCGGCGCCCGCGCCCAGCCGGTCGAGATGGCGCGGCAGGTGACGCGGCAGGCGGTCCATGATCCGAATCGTCTCGAACAGCCCGTCGCCGAGCGTGAAGCCGCGGTCGGCCGGGTCGATCCGCGCCTCCGCCGCCGGCATGAGCCGTCCGTTCAGCCAGACCGTCATGGCGTTCCCTCCCCCACCAGTTTCCCCACCGCGCGCAGTTGGGCGCGGGCCTTGACCAGCATTTCCTCATGCTCGTCCGCCTGATCGGAATCGGCGACGATGCCGCCGCCGGCCTGGGCGATCACCGCATCGGGCGTCACCGACAGGGTGCGGATGACGATGTTGCTGTCCATGGCGCCGTCGAAGCCGATCCAGGCCACCGAGCCGCAATAGGCGCCGCGGCGGGCCACCTCCAGTTCGTCGATGATCTGCATGGCACGGATCTTCGGCGCGCCGGTGATCGATCCGCCGGGACAGGCGGCACGCAGCAGATCGACCGGTCCCAGCCCCGGCAGCAGGCGCGCGGTGACGACGGACACGAGGTGATGGACGGTGGCGAAGCTCTCCAGCCCGAACAGCACCGGCACCTTGACGCTGCCGATTTCCGACACGCGCGCCAGATCGTTGCGCAGCAGGTCGGTGATCATCAGGTTTTCCGCCCGGTCCTTGATGCTGGCCGACAGTTCCGCCGCCGCCTTGGCGTCGGCTTCCGGATCGGCCTGACGCGGGCGGGTGCCCTTGATCGGCCGCGTCTCGATCCTGCGGTCGGCGCCCAGCCGGATGAAGCGCTCCGGCGACGCCCCGGCCAGCCGCAGCTTCGGCCCGCAGTTGAGGAAAGCGGCGAAGGGCGCCGGGCTCAAGGCGCGCAGGCGTTCGTAGAGCGCATAGGCATCGATACCCCCGCCGGTATCGGCCAGGAAGCGCTGGGTGAAGTTCGCCTGATAGATGTCACCGGCCCGGATATAGTCCAGCACCCGTCCGACCCGGTCGAGATAGTCCGGGCGCGACAGCTCCGACCGCCAGCGCAGCGGCGCCGGCCCGGCGGATGGTTCCGAGGGCGGAACGGACAGCCGCGCCGCCATGCGGCGGGCGCGGTTCTCCGCCTCCGGCCGGGCGGCGATGACCCAGGAACGGCCCTCCTGCCGGTCGAAGGCGGCGACGACATCGTAGAGTCCGAAGGCGAAGTCCGGCTGGCCGCCCGGATTGCCATGGCGTGAGCGAAGCCCCTCCAAAGCCGTTCCGGCTTCGTAACCGACGAAGCCCACAGCTCCTCCGGTGAAGGGAACCGGACCAGAGGATGGCAAGGGATGGACGGCCAGCGCCCGCTCCAGCGCATCGAAGGGGCTGCAGCCGACGGGATTGCCGTCGACCAGGGTCTGCCCGCCGGTGGCCTCCACGGTTTGGAACGGGTCCGCAACGATGTAGGAATAGCGCCCGTTCTGCGGATGAGGGGCGGCGCTGTCGAGCAGCATCGCCCAGGGCTCGGCGCTCCAGGGACGGAACAGGGCGGCGGGATCGCCGCAGGAAATCGGGATCGTCAGCATGGTGGTTGGCAGTCGGCCGGCGGCTTACATCAAGATGGTGGCGCCGCCATCGACGACCAGGACATGGCCGTTGACATAGGACGCCGCCGCCGAAGCCAGGAACACCGCCGCCCCGGCGATCTCCTCCGGCCGGCCCCAGCGCCGCATCGGCGTGCGGTTGGCGAAATAGGCCGAGCGCTCCGGATCGCCAGTGATCGCCGCATTCGTTTCGGTTGCGAAAAAGCCGGGCGCGATGGCGTTGCTGGTCAGCCCCAGCGGGCCGTATTCGGCGGCCAGCGCCCGCACCATGCCGTTCAGCCCGGACTTCGCCGCGGCATAGACGCTGTCGTTGGCCCGCGCGATCTGCCCGGCGACGGAAGTGACGGCGATCAGCCGGCCGCGCCCGCGCGGCAGCATCAGCCGCGCCGCCTCCCGCGCCAGGATCAGGCCGGAGGCCAGATCGACATCGAGCAGGCTGGTGATCTCGTCGTCGGTCAGATCGGCCAGCGGCTTGCGGTTGCGCTGTCCGACATTCTGGACCAGTACGTCGAGCCGGCCATGCTCGCGGTCGATCCGCGCGAAGGCGTCGCGCACCGCCGCCCGGTCCGCCACGTCGAAGGCCAGCGCCGACGCTCTGCCGCCGGCCGCTTCGATCTCGGCGACACGCGGTTCCAGCGTGGCGGCGTCGCGGCCGTTCAGCAGCACATGCGCGCCGGAGCCGGCCAGCGCCCGCGCGATCTCCAGCCCCAGCCCGCGCCCCGACCCTGTGACGAGTGCCACCTGCCCGGCCAGCGAGAAAGTCGACAGGTAAGAAGGAATCGTCTCGGCCATGTCTGCCCCCTGTCCGGTGCGGCGTTATGCCGGTCATTTAGCAGACGCAGCGGCCCAAGGGCAGCCCCGGAATGGAAAAGGGGGCGCAAAGTCTGCACCCCCTTCCCTTCCTACTCGACAAGTCCGGTCAGTGGACCGACGCCTCGCGGCTGGCGGCGGAACTCGCCACCGGCGGCAGGGCGAAGCCGAGCGGCGGGCGTTCCGGCGCCTTGAAGCCGTGCGCCCGGTCTTCCTCGACCACCACCCCGTCCAGCGCCAGCCGGCCGTCGACCACCGACAGGCTCATGGTGGTCTTGTCCTCGACCTCCTCGTCGAGCAGACGCTCGGCGATGGGGTCCTCGACGAGGCCCTGGATGGCCCGCTTCAGCGGACGGGCACCGAAGGCCGGATCCCAGCCCAGATCGCCCAGCCGCCGCTTGGCCGCCGCATCCGCCGCCAGGGTGACGCCGCGCTCGGCCAGCCGCTCGTTGACGCGGGACAGCTGGATGTCGACGATCCGCGACATCTGGTCCCGGCCCAGCCGGCGGAATATCAGCACATCGTCCAGCCGGTTGAGGAACTCCGGCCGGAAGGCCTTGCGGACCGCGTCCATCACCTCCACCGTCACGCCGGCCATATCCTCGTCGTCGCCCAAGGCGCTCAGCGCCTCGGCCCCCAAATTGGAGGTCATGATGAGGATGGCGTGACGAAAATCGGCGGTGCGGCCTTGCCCGTCGGTCAGCCGCCCGTCGTCGAGCGCCTGCAAGAGGACGTTCAGCACGTCGGGATGCGCCTTCTCCACCTCGTCCAGCAGCACGACCTGATAGGGCCGGCGCCGGATGCGTTCCGCCAGCGAGCCGCCGTCGTCGTAGCCGACATAGCCCGGCGGCGAGCCGATCATCCGGCTGACCGCGTGCTTCTCCATGTACTCCGACATGTCAAGCCGGGTGATCGCCGTCTCGTCGTCGAACAGGAACGAGGCCAGCGCCTTGGCCAGCTCGGTCTTGCCGACGCCGGTCGGACCCAGGAACAGGAAGGAGCCGGTCGGGCGGCTGGGGTCCTTCAGCCCGGCGCGGGCACGCCGCACCGCCTTGGACACCGCGCGCACCGCCTCCTTCTGGCCGACGACACGCTCGGCCAGCTTGTCCTCCATGCCCTTCAGCCGCTGGCGTTCGCCCTCCAGCATCCGTTCGACCGGAATGCCGGTCCAACGGGTGACGACGGCGCCGATGTCCTTGGCCGTCACCTCGTCACGCTCGGCGCTGGCGCGCGATTCGGCCTCGGCCAGACGCTTCTCCAGATCGGGCACCACGCCATAGGCAAGCTCGCCGGCCTTGGCCCAGTCGCCGTCGCGCTGGGCGCGCTCCAGCCTCGTGCGGGCCTGGTCAAGCTCCTCCTTCAGGCGGCGGCCTTCGGTGCGGCGGGACTGCGAGGCGCGCCATTCCTCCTCCATCGAGGTCTGGCGGGCTTCCGCCTCGGCCAGTTCGCCTTCGAGGACCTGCAGGCGCTCCTGCGAGGCGGCGTCCGGCTCGGCCTTCAGTGCCTCGCGCTCGATCTTCAACTGGGCGACGCGGCGGTCGACGGCGTCGAGCGCCTCCGGCTTGCTGTCGATGGCCATGCGCAGGCGGCTCGCCGCCTCGTCGACGAGGTCAATGGCCTTGTCGGGCAGCCGGCGGTCGCCGATGTAGCGCGCCGACAGGCTGACCGCCGCGACCACCGCCGCGTCGGCGATGCGCACGCCGTGATGGACCTCGTACTTGCCCTTGATGCCGCGCAGGATCGACACCGCGTCGTCTGCCGACGGCTCGTCCACCGTCACCGGCTGGAAGCGGCGGGCGAGTGCCGCGTCCTTCTCGATGTATTTGCGGTACTCGTCGGGCGTGGTGGCGCCGACGCAGCGCAGCTCGCCGCGCGCCAGCGCGGGCTTCAGCATGTTGGCTGCGTCCATCGCCCCGTCGGTGCGGCCGGCGCCGATCAGCGTGTGCAGCTCGTCGATGAACAGGATGATGCGGCCGTTGGCCTCCTGCACCTCGCTAAGCACCGACTTCAGCCGCTCCTCGAACTCGCCGCGGAACTTGGCGCCGGCCAGCAGCGCGGTGAGGTCGAGCGACAGCACGCGCCGGTCCTTCAGCCCTTCCGGCACGTCGCCGGAGGCCAAGCGCTGGGCCAGCCCCTCGACCACGGCGGTCTTGCCGACGCCGGGGTCGCCGATAAGGACGGGATTGTTCTTGGTGCGGCGCGCCAGCACCTGGATGGTGCGGCGGATCTCGTCGTCACGGCCGATGACCGGGTCGAGCCGGCCCTGCCGCGCCTCTTCCGTCAGGTCGCGGGTGTAGCGGGCCAGCGCCTCGCCGGCCGTCGTCTCGGTCTCGGCATCGGCGGGATGGTCCTTGCGCTGGGCATCGGCGGCGGCGGCCAACGCGTCGGCATCGACGCCGGCGCGGCGGAACAGCGCACGCAGTGGGCCGCTCTGGCGGGCGAGGCTCTCCAGCAGCCGCTCGGCGGTGACGAAGCGGTCGCCGCCGGTGCGCGCCGAGGCGACGGCACCCTGCAGCACGGCAGCCAGCGCCGGCGACATGTAGAGCGGCTGCGGGCCTTCGCTGGAACCGGCCTGGACCGGCGCGCGGGACAGCTGCTCCTCGGTCGCCGACTTCAGCAGATCGGGGTCGCCGCCGGTGTCGCGCACCAGACGCGCCGCCACGCCGCTGCCCTCGTCGATCAGGGCCTTCAGCAGATGTTCGGGAAGAAGCTGTTGATGCCGCTCGGCGAGGGCGGCGATCTGCGCGGCCTGAATGACGCTGCGCGCACGATCGGTGAATTGACCGAAGTCCATCCGGCACTCCGTTTCCAAGGTCTTCCGCCCAGTCATCCGGCGCGGAACGGCGCCTGACTGTCCGCAAATGCGCGACCGTCAGGCGCCTGATGGGTAAATGGTTAACGGAATTACGGCGATCAAGAGGGGAGCAGACGACGCTCCGCCGCGCTCAACCGGGCGGGAGCGGTTGGGTCTGCAGCAGCGCCAGATCCTCGCAGAATTTCTCGACACCACCGGGACCCGCCAGCCCTTCGGAGAAAGACTTGGCGGTCGATTCCTTCAATTCGCTCAGCTTCGTCCCACAGTTGCTGAAAAATTCGTCGACGTTCGAGGTTCCCCAAAGCACCGACTGCGGATTACCGATGGTGCCGATGAACTCATCAATCACATAGCCAAGCAGAAAGACCGGCTGCTGTCCCGGAAAGAAAGCGGGCATCACCTTCTGATCGATCTTGAGATAACTGAGCCGCTTCTGCCGCACGATCTTCCAGGTGTCCTGCACCATCTTCAGATAGTCACCAGCCTGCTTCCTGATCGCTTCGGCGCTTTGCGCGGCGGTCACGGCGTTACCGGCCCGCTGGTCGAGCAGGGCCAATTCCTGGAGCAAGGCCAGATGCACGCCGACCGCCAGGAGGAAGGCAGAAAAGCCCGGCTCACGGACGTCCGGTTGGGCCAGCGTATAAGTGACGTCCGTGTACATGGAATTGGAGAATGGCAGGATCATGCTCTTGAGCCACGGGATGGTGTTCCCCGAGTCCGGGTGATATCCCGGATAGGAATTGCGCATGAACGCCTGGGTGCCGTTGATATGTCCGTTGATGGAATGAATCTTTGATTCAGCCAGCTTCTTGTCGAACATGGCGACGAGCTTGTCGTACATGTCGTCGAAATAGGTGGCGATGTTCTGTTCCTTCGGTGGGAAGATCGCGTCAAAGATCTTGCCGCCGATCAGGCCGCCCAGCTTTCCGGCCAGTGCCTTCAGAAGATTGCCGGCGAGCGCACCGACCAGCGGAATGGCGCGCGCCTCCCGCGCCTGTCTGCTGAGCGTCAGGCCGGAGGGCCGGTAGAGATCGTTCAGCATCCGGATGGCCACATCCGGTTGATCCACGCCGGCCTCAGCGTAGACATCGTTCCAGTCACGCACATGCCGCGCGCCAGTCAGGGTGAGCGCGATGGCGCTGTCGCCCTCCCGCTCCCAGCCAACCGAAGTTTCCAGCAATCTGGTCAAGGCATTCTGCGTTGTCGAGCGGCCAGTTTCGAAGTCGTCAGCGAGGCGGCAGAGAACCCAGAACGGCACGGGGGTCTCCGAACCGGCGGGGTCGATAAGAACATTCGACTCACCTCTGCTCTCCAAACGGATCGCTGGAAAATTCTCAGTGTTAGAATTATCTGACATTATAGTTCCTCTCTGGAAATAGGCGTTTCCCCCGGATTTTCTCACGGAGACGCTGGAATGACCGGCATCTATACTCAATCCGGGCAGCGGGCATCGTCACCAAATGCAATCATTGAGAAGAAATCATCAAAACACTAACGATTTTTTGGCCAACAGCACACATTACACCTCTTTATCGGGAAGAAATTCGTATCTAATGTCGTATATAGAGTGGACAGAACGCTCATCGTCGCGGTCCGCTCCCGATAGGCCACAGTGGGGGCGGAAGACATGCCCCGCCATATTGACACGCGATCCCTACCGCCCCTTTCATAGCGCCACGGTATGGGCGGTAGAGGGTCCGGCAGTATGGATGTGCGGCAGCTTCGCTATTTCTTGGGCATCGTCGAGCATGGATCGATCTCCCGCGCGGCGGATTCCCTGCGGGTGGCGCAGCCGGCGCTCAGCCTGCATCTGAAGCGGCTGGAGGAGGATTTCGGCTGCCAACTGGTGCTGCGGACGGCGCGCGGGGTGGTGCCGACGGAAAGCGGGCGGCGGCTGGCGCAGCGGGCGGCGGCGCTGATCGGCCAGATGGACGGGCTGCGCGACGAGGTCAGGGCGGTGGAGGCGGTGCCGGCAGGTCCGGCGACCGTCGGCATCCCGACCTCGCTGGGGCCGGTGCTGACCGTGCCGCTGGCGCTGGCGGTGCGGCGCACCCATCCGCAGATCAGGCTGCGGGTGGTGGAGGGGCTGTCCGGCCACATGCTGGAATGGGTGCTGTCGGGGCAGCTCGACCTCGCGCTGGTGTTCGGCACCAAGGAGATGGGCGGGCTGGAAACCGAACTGGTGGCGCGGGAGAAGCTGCATCTGGTCGGGCCGGCCGACGACCCGCTGCTGCGCGGCCGCAGCGCCATTCCCTTCGCCGAGGCACTGTCCCTGCCGCTGATCCTGCCCGGCCGCCCGCACGGCGTGCGCGAGGAGGTGGAGCATGCCGCCCTGCTGGCGCGGGCCGGCGTCACCGTGGCGCTTGAGATCGACGCGCTGGAGCAGATCAAGGCGCTGGTGGCGGAGGGTTGCGGCTATACTGTGCTGTCGGACCGGGTGGCGCGCCACGGCGGGACGGCGGAACGGCTGACCGGCCTGCCCATCGCCGATCCGCAGATCGATCGGACCATCCTGCTGGCCCATGCCGCCGGCCGGCCGATGTCGGCCGCCGCCCGCGCCACCCAGGCCATCCTGTCGGACATCCTGTCCGGCCTGACGAAAGACGGCGGCTGGCGGTGAGGCCCAGATAAAGGGAGGGCGAATACGTGGGAGCGGGATGACCCCCTGCTCGCGGCCGGCGCATCGCTGCGGACCATTTTTGCCGCAGGAATCTGCACCCCATGGCCTTGCCCCGGCCACAGTGCGGCGATACCGTGCAGCCCACGCCGCAGCCGTTCCGTGGAACCATGCACGACATCGTCATCCAAGTCCTCGGCGTTGCCGGGCTTCTCGCCCTCGTCAGTTTCCTGCCGCCGCTGGCCGCCCGCTTCCAGATGCCCTACACGGTGCTGCTGGCCGGCGTCGGCGTGGCGCTGGGGGCCGTGATCCAGACCTTCGCCGGGCCGGGCAAGGATCCGCTGCACGACTTCCTGAATTCGCTGGCCGAGCTGGACGTCTCGTCCGACGTGCTCCTGCACGTCTTCCTGCCGATCCTGCTGTTCGAGACGGCGCTGGCGGTCGATGTGCGGCGGCTGTTCGAGGATCTGGGGCCGATCCTGCTGATGGCGGTTGTAGCGGTCTTCGTCTGCACCTTCGCCGTCGGCTATGCCGTCAACCTCTTCACCCCGCTGCCGCTGGTCGCCTGCCTGCTGCTGGGGGCCATCGTCGCCTCCACCGACCCGGCGGCGGTGATCGGCATCTTCCGCGACCTCGGCGCGCCGCGGCGGCTGACCACGCTGGTCGAGGGCGAAAGCCTGCTGAACGACGCCGCGGCCATCGCG
>Ga0206117_100959_pt1 | contig 19120 bp, 20 predicted proteins | sample 3A5Ametagenome_FD_177997 | JGI IMG/M metagenome (GOLD analysis project Ga0206117, IMG submission 177997) | Enriched microbial communities from leaf-cutter ant dump, University of Wisconsin, Madison, United States - 3A5A | ecosystem: Environmental > Terrestrial > Nest > Insects nest > Nest dump... | reverse complement strand
CGCCCTCGACCGCGCCCAGGAGGAAAAGGTCGTGGCCCGGTTTCGGGCTGACCGCGATGACCAGTATCGCGAATTTCTTGGGCGCTGCGCGGATTTCGAGAAGGAGATCGCCAAGGAAATCGCGATCAACAAGTTCACCTATGCCGAGCTTGAGGAAGAAGACACCGATCTGAAAAAGCTCAAAGGCTGGCTCGAAAAGATCAGGAAGCTGGATTTCTACGACGCACCACTCGCGGAAGAGGCAGCCGCACGGCTGCGGGCCTGCGAAGAACTCCTCGACAGCTACGCTCAGCGCGTCTTCGATGCCCATGACGAAAACCGCTGAAACAACCGATCAGGCCGGAGCGCGCAGCGTCTCTGTCGAGCAAGCGCCGACAACCGGACACCGCCGGGGCATTCCCGCCGGCATCTGGGCGCTCGGCTTCGTCTCGATGCTGATGGACGTGTCCTCGGAGATGATTCACGCACTGCTGCCGGTCTACATGGTCACCGTGCTCGGCACCTCGACCCTGGCCGTCGGTATCATTGAAGGTATCGCCGAGGCGACCGCCTCGATCACCAAGGTCTTCTCCGGCACACTCAGCGACTGGCTCGGCAAGCGGAAATTCCTGGCGGCTCTTGGCTATGGTCTCGCAGCCTTCACCAAACCGATCTTTCCGCTGGCATCGTCACTCGACTGGCTCATCGCCGCCCGCTTCATCGATCGGATCGGCAAGGGTATTCGGGGAGCGCCGCGCGACGCACTTGTCGCCGACATCGCGCCGCCCGAATTGCGCGGCGCGAGCTTCGGCCTGCGTCAGTCGCTCGATACGATCGGCGCTTTTGTCGGGCCGCTGCTGGCCATAGGGCTGATGTGGCTGACGGCAGGTCACTTCCAGACCGTATTCTGGATCGCCGTCATCCCGGCGTTTCTGTCCCTCGCGCTCATTCTGGTGGCCGTGAAGGAACCAGCGCGCGCAAGAGCGTTGCGCAAAGTCGGTCTGCCGCTGCACCGCGACGAATTGCGCCGCCTTGGCGCGACGTATTGGTGGGTCGTGGCCGTAGCTGCGATCTTCACGCTGGCGCGGTTCAGCGAGGCGTTCCTGATTCTGCGCGCGCAGTCCATCGGCCTGCCGCTGGCTCTTGTCCCGATCGTGCTGGTCCTCATGAGCCTTGCCTATTCGCTGTCGGCCTATCCGATCGGCGTTCTCTCCGACCGCATGGACAAGGTGACGATCCTGATCGTCGGGCTGGTTCTGCTCATCGCCGCCGATGTGGTTCTGGCCTTCTCGACCGGCATCATAGCGGTCGGCATCGGCGTCGTGCTCTGGGGGCTCCATATGGGTTTCACCCAAGGCTTGCTTGCAACGCTGATTGCGGAAACCGCCCCGGCGGAGCTGCGCGGCACAGCCTTCGGTGTGTTCAATCTGGTTTGCGGTCTGGCTCTGCTGGCCGCGAGCGTCATCGCCGGGGCGCTGTGGGATGCCTCGGGACCTCAAGCGACGTTTCTGGCCGGCGCGGTCTTCGCGACGCTGACCACGCTGGGACTGGATCGCATTCGGGGACGGCTGCTGAAGCCCTTCGAACCTCGCTGAGAATGAATCGCTAACGCGCCGCCGTTGCTTACGGGCGCCAACAACAAGAAGAGGAAATGGCGTGCAACTCTATGATCTCGATGCCGCCGCGACCCGCGCCATCAACAGTCTCGCGGGAACGAGCGCTTTAGCCGATTCCATCATGATCTGGGTGTCGGCAATCGGCGTGCCGCTGCTCGTGACTGCAGTCGCCTTGCAATGGGGGCGAGGGCCGGAGAGATCGCACAACAGGCACGTCCTTGTCGCGGCGGGCCTCTCCTTCTTGCTCGGCCTCGCGATCAACCAGATCATCCTGCTGTTCGTCCACCGGATGCGGCCCTATGACGGTGGTATCACACATCTGCTGATCGAGCGCAGCGCCGATCCGTCGTTCCCCTCCGACCATGCGACGGCGACCTTCGCGATCACAGCCGCCTTCCTGTTGCACGGGATGCGCAGAATGGGAGCATGGTTCCTCGCCGCGGCTGTCCTGATCGCCATCTCGCGGGTCTATATCGGGACGCATTATGTGAGCGACATACTCGGCGGAGCCGCGACTGGAATCGCCGCTGCCGTTCTGGTCCGCGCATTCTATCGAGAAGGGACGCGCCTCGACCGGCTCGTCACCTCCATTCTGTAAGAGGACGCGGCATGGTGGCGTCTTTCTTCTCCGCCGTCACCGCGTTCATCGCGGCCCATCCGCATCTTGCCTATGCGGCCGTGCTCCTGCTCGCCTTTCCGGCACAGGTCTTTCACCGCACCACAGCTGCAGCTTCGCCCTGCTTATTTCCGCCACACCCGTCGGGTGTTCAACGGGAACAAAACAAAATGCACGCTGAAGCCCACAGTCGAGGAGCGACCATACTCGGCTTTTTTCAGATCACGGATCAGGCTGAAGACTGATGCTGAATTGATCAAATCATACTACAGACTGCATTTCTACAAGCGCGAGCAGCCTGTAAGCTGAAAGAAAGCTATTTAAAATCACCCTATAAGCTGATAATTTTGATTGAAAATCAGGTTGCAGGCTAAAAAATGAAAAGTGACACTCGCAAAAGAGCACGGGCACGGCTTGACGAAAGACTTCAGGCGCTCCAACCAATTGATCGGTTCAGGGCACCACCGAAGGGATGGATACGAGCGCTACGCGATGCCCTCGGCATGACGGGTGCACAGCTCGGCACACGCATTGGGGTCCGGCCGCAAACCGTTGAATCGATCGAAAAGTCGGAAGCAGCCGGAACGATCCAACTCAATACCCTGCGCCGCGCCGCCGAGGCACTGGATTGCACGCTCGTCTATGCCCTCGTTCCAAACAGCTCGCTTGAAGCCGTTGTCGAGGCGCGGGCGCGCAAGATCGCAAAACGCGAACTCCAGCGCGTCGCGCACACGATGCGTTTGGAAGCCCAGGGCACGGACAATGCGGATTTCGAATCTCGTGTCCAGGCGTACATCCGCGACAGGCTCTCTGAGCGCGATCTCTGGAACGAAGTGTGACAGATCTTTTCCAGGAACCTGAAGACGCGACGCCGCTCGAGCCGCGGGAACGAGAGGGTTTACTCCAGACCTGGATCACTCACCGCCGCGACCTCAACGAAGCGGAAGAGGAAAACATCGTCGAAGGTGCGGCCTGGGCGCGTGGCCGGCGGCGCTTGCCATTCGAACGGATGCTCAGCGAAGACTTCATGCGAACACTACATAAGCGGATGTTCGGTGACGTCTGGCAATGGGCCGGCACGTTCCGGGCGACGGAGCGCAACATCGGCGTTCAGGCTTATCGTATTGGAATGGAGCTCGCGAGCTTATTGAGCGACATCCGTTACTGGATCGAACACAAGACCTTTCCGCCGGATGAAATAGCAATCAGATTCCATCATCGCCTCGTCGCCATCCACCCGTTTCCGAATGGGAACGGGCGCCACGCACGTCTCGCGGCCGACCTCCTGATCGAGCGCCTTGGCGGTGATCCTTTTACCTGGGGCGGTGGCAGTCTGGCCAACGTTGGCGAATTGCGGGCACGCTACATCGCGGCATTGCGCGCCGCGGACAATCATGACATCGCTCCGCTTCTGGAATTCGCGCGCAGCTGAGCACAAAAAATTCCCAGTTTCCGTCTGTTTCATGCATTGATAGGAAGGGAGCCAGAGCACCGCTAATGCGGCCGCCATTGCACCCACCTGACATTGCCAACGCAAGACGGCCCCATAATACGCTTCTGCGCTCTGGTTACTCCACGCCGAACTTCCGAACGGCAAGATCCAGAAAGCTTCGCAGCTTCGGTGTCATTCGCCTGTCGGGCGCATAGAGCACGTGCAACGGGCGGGCGGGCGGTTCGTACTCTGGCAAGAGCCTCACCAGGCGCCCGGCTTCGATCTCTTTGGCTACCAGCTCCTGCGGCTGCAGCAGGCCCCCCATCCCAGCAACGGCAGCGGCGCGAAGCGCTTCGCCGCTGTCGGTCGAAAACCTGCCGCCGATCGCGACGGATGTGACGCCATTCGTCAATTCCTTTTAGCGAGTGCAGCGGGATTTGCGCTCGCTGAGCGGGTGCTTTGCAGCGCGGCAACGACTTCACTGATCGCCCAAGTCAACTGGGCGGCGGCCAGACGCGATTGCCCATTGGCTCGCAGAACGAGCCTATAGCCTCGAGCGGATCGGCATGGAAACCGGGCCACTCGCTGTCTGGCTTTGGAACGCCTTGACAGCCAGGCAACTGCCGATCGTCTGCGTCGATGCCCGCCACGCCAACGGCGTGCTGAAGATGATGCCGAACAAGACGGATCGGCATGATGCCCGAGGTCTGGCCCAGATCATTCGCACCGGCTGGTTCAAGGCGGTGCAGATCAAGAGCCATGATGCCTACGTCAACCGGGCAATGCTTACCGCGCGGGAGGCGCTGGTAGGGATGCGCGTCCGACTGGAGAACGAGATCCGGGGCCTGCTGAAGACTTTCGGCGTCATGTTCGGCAAGCGGGTCGGTGGGTTCAAGCGTCGCGCCGAGGAAATTATCGCAAGAGAGCTTGCCGTCGCACCGGAGCTCATTCCAATCTTCGAGGGCTAATGCGGGCACGGCGCGATATCCTCGCCCGTATTGCTGCGTTCGACAGCAGAATTCGAGCGATCGCGAAGCGTCACGCGACGGTCCGGCTTCTGATGACGGCGCCTGGCGTTGGGCCGATCACCGCCATGGCGGTCGTTGCAGCTTTCGACGATGCTGCCCGGTTCCGCCGCTCGTCGAGCGCCGGCGCCTACCTCGGGTTGACGCCAAGGCGTTATGAATCCGGTGAGATCAGCCGAAACGGGCGGGTCTCCAAGCGCGGGGACGGATTCACACGGAAATGCCTCTTCGAGGCTGCAAACGCAATCTTCTGCCGAAATCTGGGAGGACCACGCCTGTGCTGCTGGGCCAAGGCGATCGCCGATAGGACCGGACCAAGGAAAGCCAAAGTCGCACTGGCGCGAAAGCTTGCCGTGACGCTGCACGCCATGTGGCGCAACAACACTCCCTTCCGCGAGGCCGCAATGGCATAGGCATCCAGTTGAAACGACGCTGATCCTCAGCGCGGCAGCCGGGACGCGCGGCGAGGGCGAGATCGCTCCGTGCACTGCGGCGAAGACCGCGCACACCACTTCGATCCGTCCAACCCTGAACGCAAATATGCGGCGTCCAAAGCGGCGACCGCGGAGAGAACCACAGAGCCCGGCACGCAGATTGCACCGTAGAACGACCAGCCTTGACCAAAGCGATTAGAGAACGTGCGCGGACGCTACCAAATTTCGGCATGTTTCCGGCCTTCTGGACGAGCGGTCGCATGATGCGCTCGTATGAGGCAAACAGGCCTCCCGAATTTCGAGAACTTGTCGGCCAAAACGGGTCACGATGGCGACAATCCGTTCCACCGGCCCGCCATAGCGCGCTTTCAGTGCAGCCCGATTGGCATCGAGCCAAACAGCTGCGGTCTGCGCGTTACGCGGATTGCTAACCTCTCGGACGAGTTACTTTATTCCCGCATGGAGATAGCCGCCATCGACGTTGACGATAGTGCCATTGATGAAGGTCGAGGCAGGTGAGGCAAGGAAAAATGCCGCGCTGCAGATCTCTTCCAGTTTACCGAAACGATCCATGGGCGTACGGTCGAGTGCCTGTTGCTTGCGCAACGGGCTCATATTGCTCTCGGCGAGCGGCGTCATGAAATAGCCCGGCAAGATCGCGTTGACGCGCACGCCCCGTACGCCCCACTCCGCGGCCAGCGTCTTGGTCAGTCCGGCGACACCGCGCAGCCTCAGCAAACTGCCAGTCGTCGCCACCTCGCGGGAATGGCAGTTCCGGGGCTCGACACTGAACTGGATAACGACGAACGACGTGCATTTCCGTAACCTGACAATCTACAATACATTCCGCACGGCAGCCGACCTGGCGATCGCGGGTCTGGGGCTCGCTTATTTGCCCGAGCGGCTCTATCAGTTGGAACTCGAGCACGGGCGGCTGAGGCGGCTGCGCTCCGATCCGAAGTCGGCTCCCTTGCAAATCTATTCGATAAGGCCGATCAACAATGGGCTGCCGGCCCATCAGTTGTTGGAGGGAACCGCTGAGGCTGTCGTGGCGGCCAATGGAAAAGGCGATCTCCGCGCCGGTATCGCCACCGATCCCTCGCATGCGCATGCCGGTCACGGCGATTCTCCATCCGGTCAGGCAATGTGAGCTTTACGACCTTTGGTTCGCGCAAGGTCGTCACTTGATAGGAAAAAGCGCTCGTCGAGATCAAGGTATCCAGAACGGATACGAAGAACACAATCGGCGCGAGCGACACTTTCACGACATCTATGCATTACCGCTCTGGCGCGGCCTCACCACAACCAGTCGCTGTAATTTACAGCCGCCGTGGCCGCGATATTGGCAAGCGCCGCCGGCGCGCCCAACCAGCGGTTCATTGTTAGTCGTTTCATTTTCGACATTCAAAATCACCGGGCACTATCTCGTCTCAGGAGATGCGGAAGCGATGAACTTCAAGATGTGATCCAAACAAAAACATAGGCATAGGTCGACAATCACTCGAATATTGACCATGCACCTATTGAAGACACGACGAGCCAATATAAGCTTCGCTACATGAAGCTCGATCTCGATTCACTCGACTGGAATCTGCTGCGCACATTCTTCATTATCGTGGAGGAGCGCAGCCTCACGCGCGCCGCGGCGCGCCTCCAGCTTAGCCAGCCATCCGTCAGCGCGGCCCTGCAACGGCTGGAGAATACGCTCGGGGTGCGGCTGATCGTGCGCGCCAGCCGGCGCTTCGAGGTGACCCGGCACGGCGAGCTTCTCCATGGCGAATGCGCACAGATATTCCAGGGGGTCTCGCGCATCGGGCAGAAGCTGGCAGGCGCCGAGCGGGATATCACGGGGACCCTGCGCGTCTTGTCCGTCACGGACGTGCGCTATGCGCCCTACGACGAAGCGCTGCGCCAGTTGCATCTGCGCCATCCCTCCGTAACGGTCCAGATCGAGACCGTCAGCAGCCCGCAGGCCATTCGCGCGATTTCCCGCCAGATCGCGCCACTGGCCCTCTGCCTTCTGTCCCAGCCTATCGCCGGCCTGAACTGCGAACATCTGGTGCGCGAGGAGTTCGGCATCTTCTGCAGCACGGCTCATCCGCTCTTCGCCAAGGAAGGCTGCAGCGTCGAGCAGTTGCGCAGCGAGAGCTTCGTCAGCTTCAGCTGCTACAACGAAGGCGGCGCGCTCGAACCGATGCTGGCGCTCGGCGTCGGCACCGGGCTCGGCGAGCAGATCCGCGGCACCTCGGCCCATCTCGCCGAGGTTGTCCGCATGGTTCAGGCGGGCATCGGCATCGGCATTCTGCCCGTCGCCTCCGTTCGGCGGGAACTCGATACCGGCCTGTTGTGGCGCATCAACCCCGACGGAGTAGCGGTCGGCGCCGATCTCTATCTCGTGACCAATCCGGCGATGCAGCTCGAACTCGCGGAGGCCACCTTCCTCTCGATCCTGCGCGAAACGATCAGGGCCGATCGGCCCGAGCCGTAACGGCGTGCAGCAGGACGTTGAGTCCCGGCTCCAGCATCTGCGGTGTGGCCAGTTCCTGATTGTTGTGCGTGATTCCGTCCTTGCAGGGCGTGAAGATCATGGCCGTAGGGACGTGCCTGGCCAGGAAGTAGGCATCATGACCGGCCTGGCTCGGAAGCTCCAATCCGGAAACGCCGAGCTTTTCCACCGCGGCTCGCACATGCTCCACCATGTCCCTGTCGAAAATGTCGCCGCCCCAGTTCCACTGGTCGAGCACACGATGTTCACAACCCGCACGGACGCCAGCCTCGGCAACGGCGCGCAGCATCCTGACGCGCATCAAGTCAGCCACCTGAGGGTCTTCATGGCGAACGTCGCATACCGCTTCGGCCCAGTCCGACAGGAGCCCTGCCTTGTTGGGCGAGGCTGAAAGCCTTGCCGCGGTCGCCTTTCCGCCGGTCGCGGCATACTCCCATCCGAGGTCGTCGACCGCGACAAGCAGCCGCGCGCCGGCAACCAGCGCGTTCTTGCGGCGGGCCATCGGCCAGGGACCGGTATGGGCCGTCTCGCCCCGATACTCGACCAGAATGCCATGGGAGGCGTAGGCATGGGTGACGATGCCCACATCATGCCCGGTGCGGTCCAGCACATCGCCCTGCTCGATATGCAGTTCGAAGTAGGAATCGACCTCACGTTCGCCGACCGTCGCCTTCCCCCGGTAGCCTATCGTTTCCAGCGCTTCTCCCAGTGTCACGCCTTCAGCGTCCTTGAGGCCGAGGGCCCAGTCGAGCTTGTAATCGCCAACGAAACAACCCGAGGCGATCATGGGAGGGGAAAAGCGCGCGCCTTCTTCGTTCGTCCAGTTGACGATTTCGATCGGACGTCGGGTGGCGATGCCGAGATCGTTCAGCCGGCGCACCACCTCCAGCGCGCCGAGGACGCCGACGATCCCGTCGAAGCGACCACCGTTTTCCTGCGTGTCGAGATGGCTGCCCACCAGGATCGGCGGCAGGTCCTCGGTGCCCGCGCGCCGCGCGAAGATGCTACCGATACCGTCGATGGTGACGTCCAGCCCCGCCTCACGGCACCATTGCACGAAAAGATCGCGCATTTCGCGATCGGCCTCGGTCAATGTCAGGCGGCAAAGACCACCCTCCCGTCCTTTCCCGATAGAGGAGGAGGCATCGAGAGTGGCGAGGAAACGGCCGAGATCGGCGCGGATTTCGGAAGGCAGGCTCATGACATCAATCCAGGTTTCGTTTCAGGTTACGGCGACGTCCAGGAGCGCGGCTGTCGAGGTGGAGGCGCCAAAGAGGGCCGGCGTCAGCTCGATCACAGCGGGCTCGCCGGCCTCTATCGCGGCGGCAATCGTGCCGGATGCCTCGCGGGCGGTTGCGGGCGCATGGGCGCTAATTCCGTACGCCTGGGCGATGGCAAGGAAATCGGGCGTGGGATAGACCGTGCCGACAGGGGTGACATTGCGTTGCCTCATGCCCTTGTGGATCTGGCCAAAGCAATGGTTGTTCCACAAGAGCACCACCACGGGCAGGCGCAGTTCAGCCATGACGGCAAGCTCCGTCAACGTGAACTGGAAACCGCCGTCACCGACAATCGCAACCACGCTTGAGCCCGGCTTGCCGATGGCCGCACCGATCGCGGCGGGCAACGCATAACCCAGCGAACCGAAGCCCGCCGGATGAATCCATCGGCCCTGCTTCGTCACCGGATAAAGGTAGTTTCCTGCATAGGCGATGGTCGTCATGTCCGTGAAGATCGTCGTTTCGCTGGGCAGGCTGTCGCTGATCGTCTCCAGCGCCGCGAGGTAGACGGCATCGAGCCCCTTCTCCCCGGCGCGCAATGCATTGCGCATCCCGGCCACCTGTGCTTCCGTCTGCCCTCGCGGACGGGGCGGGGTCATGGAACGTACCGCTTCCAGGATTCCGGCGACCGTCGGCGCGGCGTCGGCCAGTATCGGCAATGTCGTCGCTTGTTGGTCGCACAATTGCTCGTGGTCCATGTCGATGCGGATCATCTCGCCGCTGATGGGAAGGGGTGCGGCCGTGAGGAACTCGTTCTGCGCCAGTTCGGAGCCGACGGTCAGTACGGCGTCGCTTTCGGCCAGAAGCCTCCGGCCGTCGTCGCGATGCAATACGGCATCGAGCCAGAGGGGATGCCGCGCCGGCAGGATGCCCTTTCCTGCTATCGTCGAAAAGACGGGAGCCGCGAGATGTTCGGCAAGGCTGCAAAGGTCGTCCGCGGCGGCCCGCGCACCGCCGCCCACGATCAGCATGGGATGTCGTGCGCCCGCAAGAATGCCGGCGGCCCGCACGATGTCCTGCGACCGCGCGGCCGGCCGCGCCGAAAGCTTGCGTGGTGCCCAGTCACCGCGTGCCGGCGCGGAAAGCACGTCCATCGGAATGTCCAGATAGACAGGCCGGGGCCGGCGACTCTCGAAGACGGCGAAGGCGCGATCGAGATATTCCGGCACATCCTCCGGTCGCCAGCAGGTCGCCGCAAAGGCCGTGACCTGTTCCGCCATTGCGCACTGGCCGCGAGATTCGTGCAGCCGCCCACGCTGCCGGCCATGGTCGCCGACATCGAGAGTGGAAGCGATGACCAGCATAGGAACCGAGTCGGAATAGGCCTGCCCCACTGCTGTCAGAGCATTGGTCACACCCGGCCCGGTAATGAGGAAACACGCGGCAGACTTGCCGGTCATGCGGGCATAGCCGTCAGCCATGAAGCCCGCGCCCTGCTCATGCTTGGCAAGTATGTGCTTAAGCGAACTTGTCGCCAGCCCTCGATAAAGCTCGATCGTGTGAACGCCGGGGATACCGAATACATGGGTGATGCCACGCGCCACCAGAGCTTCGGTAAGCGCTTCGCCTGTAGTACGGACTGTGAAGGGGCTGTTCATGCGTTTACCCGGATCGTTGCGATATCCGCCGGGGAGAATATTTCCAGCAATTCCAGGTCGGCGGAGACGTGGGTAACGCAGTGCAGGCAGCCCTTCGGTTGCCAGATCGCGTCACCGGCCTTGAGGATCCTTCGTTCACCGCCTTCAAGCTGAAACTCGATCTCGCCCTTGAGGATGTGAACGTACTGGAAGTTCGCGTCGTGCCAGTGCATCGCGGGCGCGACCGCACCGGACGAGGTCGCACGGAAAATCCGTGCCGTGTAGGCGCCACCGGTCGCAGCCTGCAGGCCGTTCTCCCGCATTTCGAAACGGGTGCCTTGCACGGCATCGAAGCCGGTTTCCATGCCGCGGAGGATCGTTGCGGGAGGATGCTCTCCCGCCCTCGGTTTCGTGTCACTCATGTCGTCTTCTCCCCGGTCAGGCTGCGTCGCGCTCGCTTGCGGGACGCCGCGGTGCGGGCATGCCCGTCTCGGCTTCGCAACGGGCGACCAGCTCCTCGATGTCGCCGCCGAAATCGAAGCTTTGCGACGGGTCGGCTTGCGCCGCCATGCGGCTGCGGAGCACGTCTGTCGCGGCCTCGTCGATGTCGAAGGCTTCGTCGAGGACCACACCGTAGTCGCGGGCGCCTTCGTGGCTGATCAGTCCGCTGCGCGCATCGTCCGCCACGCGTGCCGCCGGCCGCTTCAGCGGGTCACCCCAGCCGCCGCCCCCCCAGGTGTCCATGATCAGTACGTCACCCCGGCCGACCTTGATCCGATCGCACTTCGAGGCCACCAGCTCGCTGGTGCCCGTTGCCCGGTTGAGCCGCCGCCTGCTGCGCCCAGCGGCCTTGCCACCATTGACGCCCCATGGATGGGTCATCCAGCGGTCGTCATGGATCGAAATCTCGCCAGGTTCACGGAACTCGTAGGCGATGGAAATGCCATTGCCGCCGCGATGCTGGCCCGGGCCGCCGCTATCCGGAATGATCGCCGTATGGCGGATGACCAGCGGGAAATATGCCTCGAGATATTCCGTCGGGATATTCATGAAGGACGGCCACAGCGAATGACCGTCGACGCCGTCGCCGACCGGCCGCGCGGGAAGCCCGCCGAAGCCGATCTGGTAGAGCTGGAACCAGTCGCCCTTCCCGTCGAATCCCGAATACATCAGGTGCGGGCTGGCCGACCAGCCGGCACCGCACATCGCCTCGGGCTTGCCCTGGCCGAGAAGCCCGGAAACCAGGTCGAACATGCGGCACAGGAGATGAGTGCGGCAGGAGAGCGCCGCCGGCCGCCGCGGCCGCAGAAGGCTGCCCTCGGGGATGCGCACGTCGATCAGCTCGTAGTAGCCGTCGTTGAAGACGATCTGGGGATCGAAGAGCTTCGAGGTATATGCCCCGAAGATCATCTTGAACTGTTCGTCCTGCAGGTAATAGTTCACCGAGGAGTTCGACTGCGGATCCGTTCCCGAGAAATCGAAGATCGCCCGGTCTCCTTCGCGCCACATCGAGCAGGCGATGCGGAAGGGACCGTTGCCCATGCCGTCATCATCGATATGGTCCGCAAAGCTAACAGGCGTTTCGGGAACGACCTCGCGGATGACCCGCCGGAAGGCGTTGAGGTTCCGCTCCAGCAGCATTTCCATCGCCGAATAGAGCGTATTCGCGCCGAAGCGCCGCGACAGTTCGTGGATACGCCGCTCGGCAAGCTTCACCGCGGCGATCAGCGCCATGAGGTCCGCACGGTTCCATTCCGGCACGCGGCTGTTGCGCAGGCAGATCTTCAGGATCTCGTCGGAAAGCACATTGCCCCGCATGATCTTGACCGGCGGAATCTGGATGCCTTCCTCGAAGATCTGTTGTGCGTCCGTCGGCAGCGAGCCTGGAACGCGGCCGCCCGTATCGGTCATATGGCCGAACATCGCCGCCCAGGCGGCAAGCCTGCCCTCGAAGAAGATCGGCATCAGCACCAGCCAGTCGTTGAGATGGCTGATCGCGCCGTTGCAGGAATACGGGTCGTTCGTCAGGAAGACATCACCCTCCTCGATGGCGCCGTCATAGGCATCGAGGAACCCATGGATGAAGGAACCGAACTGCCCCACCACCATCAGCCCGTTGGAATTGGCGATGATCGGGAAGGCATCATGCTGTTCGCGGATTCCGGGCGACATGGCGGTGCGGAAGATCACCGCATCCATCTCGGCGCGGGCATTCCGAAGTGCATTTTCGATGATATCGACCGTGACGATGTTCACATCGACCTTGTCATAGGCTGTCGTGTCGAGCTGGATGATCTTTGCCGGCATCGCTCAGGCCTCCGCCTTCTTGTGGTTGTCGGGATAGATGAGGATCGAACCGTCCGGCGAAACGTCGCCGTGGTGTTGCGGCAGGATCAGCAGCGTGGTGTCCATTTCCGTCACGATGGCCGGGCCGGGCACGCGGTCGCCCGCGCTGAGGCGTGTGCGGTCGTAGATGCCGGCCTCGTGCTCCGCTCCCCGATGGAAAATCCTGGTGGAGCCGATGCGCGCCGTCGAAACGTCGCCGTTACCACCTGGCAGGCGGCGGCCCACCAGATCCAGCCCACCGGCCTCCGCCGTCGCGCGCAGGTTCACCAGCTCGCAATCGGCGTCGAGCGCGAAGACGAACTGCTGCTCGTGTGTCCTGTCGAAACGCTCCCGCAGGATGGCGGTGATATCCCCTCTCAGGTCTTCCTCGCTCAGGTCGATCGGCATCACCAACCCCTGCCCGCAATAGCGGACATCCGCCTGATAGGTGAATTTCGGCGTCATGCCCTCCTCAAGGCCGGCCGCCGCCTCGTCCTTCAGCGGCAGGATGGTCGAGCGGATCTCGTCTGCGTCCGTTTCGGCAAAACGCCGGACGAAACTACGGGCACTCTCGCTGCGCATCTTGGTCGTCGCGTCGCCATAGGCGCACAGGACGCCCGGGCCGGGCGGAATGATGACCGGCCAGCTCTGGAGCAGCGCGCCCAGGGCGTTGGCATGCAGCGGCCCGGCGCCGCCGAAAGCCATGAGAGCGAAGTCGCGGGGATCGTATCCCATTTCCACCGAGACGAGGCGCAGCGCGCCGAACATGTTCTCGTTGACGATATCGATGATGCCTTCGGCCGCTTCCCGTATGGAGAGCCCGAGCGGCCCGGCGATCTTCTCCATCGCCTTTTCCGCAAGCGCGGCATCGATGTTCATGTCGCCGCCAAGGCGGACATCGGCCGGCAGGTATCCGAGAACGACATTGGCATCCGTGACCGTAGGCTCGCTCCCGCCCTTCATGTAGGCGGCGGGGCCTGGCACCGCGCCTGCGCTTTTGGGCCCTACCCGCAACGCCTTGGTCAATTCCGGCACGAACGCGATCGACCCGCCGCCCGCGCCGACGGTCTTCACATCGATCGACGGCGCGCGCACGATGACCTCGTGAACGGCCGTCTCACGCCGCGTGCGGGCCTCGTAGCCCTGCACCAGCGCCACGTCGGTCGAGGTGCCGCCCATGTCGAAGGTCAGGAAATCGGGGAAGCCCGCCTGCTTGGCGACCCAGATGGCGCCCGCCACGCCCCCGGCCGGCCCGCTCATGAGCAGGTTGACCGGGGAAGCGGACGCGACCTCGCCGGAGGACAGGCCGCCGTCGGAACGCAGGATACGCAGGTTCACGTTGGGAATCTTCGCCTCCAGCAGGGACTGGAGATTATCGACGTAATTCTTGACGATCGGACCGACATAGGAGTTCACAACCGTGGTCACGGTGCGCTCGTATTCGTACATTTCCGGCGCCACTTCCGAACTGATCGAGACCAGAACGCCCGGCAGCTCTTCGTGCGCGATCTCGCGGGCGCGACGCTCGTGAACACCGTCGACATAGGCATTGAGGAACGAGATCGTCAGCGCTTCTATATTCTCGTCGCGCAGCCTGCGTATGTCGCGGCGCAACCGCGCCTCATCGAGCGGAACGAGAATGGAACCGTCCGCTGCAATGCGTTCCTCGACCTCGACGACCGATGACAAAGCCACCAGCGGCTCCGGCCGCTCCCATGTCACCCAGGCGCCGAGGTTGCCGGGAACGAAGGAGCGCCCGATGTGGAGCACGTCGCGAAAGCCCGCCGTGGTCAGCAGGCCGACCTTGACGCCGCCGCGCGTCAACACGGTGTTGGTGGCGACCGTGGTGCCGTGCATCACGGTGTGGATCGCCTCGACGGGAATGTCGTGCTGCCGGGTGATGCGTTCGATGCCATTGAGGACGGCGACGGATGGATCGTGCGGCGTGGAAGGCACCTTGGCCGACATCAGCGCGCCGTCCGCCTCGCGCACGGCCAGGAGATCGGTGAACGTGCCGCCGATATCCACCCCCAGGATATAGCCGGACCCAGATTTGGTTGCAGTCTGATCGCTCATTGCTTTTCTCCGTATTCCTCAGGCCCGCTTCTCTCGCCAGCGCCGTAGAAGCTGTGCGGTGGCGACTGCGACGATGAGAGCGCCGCCATAGAAAAGGTCCTGTACAAATGATGGCGCGCCGATCGTGACGAGCCCGGTGATGCCGGTGGCGAGAAAGTACATCCCGAAGAGCGAGCCCCAGGGATTGAACCGGCCCGGCGTGATTGCGGTTGAACCGAGAAATGCTCCGGCAAAGGCGGGCAGCAGTAATGTGAAGCCCGAGACGGGGTCGGCGGCGCCGGAGGTTCCCGCATAGACTACCCCGCCGAGCGCTGCGATGAAGGAGGAGGACATCAGCGCGCCCATCCGCACCCTGTCCACCGCGACGCCGTTGAGGCGCGCGACTTCCGGCCCGCGGCCGACGAAGAGGAGCTTCAGCCCGAAGGGAGTGCGTGTGAAAACGTACCATAAGACGAGGCTGACGATCAGCGCATAGTAAAAGGACGGAGCGATGCCGAAGATGCGCCACTTGAGCACCGCACCGACCAGGCTGTCCGAAATCCCGTAGATCGTCCGCGAATCGCTGATCCAGCGTACGGCGCCCTGAAGAAGGGTCGCCATGCCGAGCGTGGTGATCAGAGAACCTATCCCGAGACGGATGACCAGGAACGCGTTCAACGCACCGACGGCGAGCGACACTGCCAAGGCTGCGAGGATTGCGAGGCCGACCGGCACGCCCATATCCACGTTCAGCACTGCGATGATCATGGCTGACAACGCCAGCATCGCTGCCGCCGACAGATCGAACTCACCCGCCGCCAGCGGCACGATCAGCGCAAGCGTCAGGATGACGACCGCCGACTGCCCGCCGAGGATCGAGGCATACAAGTTGAGCGATCCGAAAACGGCAGGCTTGACGATCAGAAACATCACGATCAACAGCGCCCATGCATAGAGCAGGCCGATCCTCTCATGGATGCCGCCGCCACCTTTATTCCTGTTTTCACTCATGCGCTCGCGCCTTCCGATTCCTGCATTTCCGTTCCCGTCGTCCCGAGGGTGGCGGCGACGATGGCGTCCTTGCTGATGGCGTCGCCGGCAAGCTCAGCGGAGATGCACCCACCGGAAAAGATCAAGACGCGGTCGCAAATCTGATCCAACTCACCGGCGTCGCTGCTGTAGCAAACCACCGCCGCGCCCTCGATCGCCGCATTCTCGATTGCGGCGTAGATCGACTGCCGGGAACCGACATCCACGCCCTGGGTCGGTTCCGACAGGGCGAGGATGCGGGGAGCCAAAGCAAGCCATTTGGCAATAAGCGCCTTTTGCTGATTGCCGCCGGAGAAGCTGCCGAGATTCATGTCCGGATCCGCCGGAATGGCCCCCGATTCATGTACGACCGTCTCCGTATGCCGCCGAAGGGGCTCCCGCAGCAGCCGCATCGCCCGCGTGAAACGCGGCATGGACGGCAGGGCAATGTTTTCGGCAAGCGTCAGTCCGCCGACACCCGACTTGCGCAGGCGGTCGTCCGGCAAGAGGAACACGTTCAGCGCCATCAGGTCGCGCAGCGACGTCCGCGACAGTTCAAGTTCGATCGGTCCGTCCGCTCCACTACCGCGCAACGTACCACCCGCCGCCGGGCGAGCGCCGGTCATCAGCTCCGGCACGCTGGCAGCCCCGGAACCGATCAATCCCGTCAGGCCGAGGATCTCTCCGGGCGCAACGGCAAAGCTGCAATCGGCGACACCGACGCCCGAAAGGCCTTCGACCTGCCAGACCCCGCCACGCCTCAGGCGACCGCTGTCGCCGCGCCGGACGTGGTGATGCTGCAGGGTCCGGCCAACGATCGCCGCGATGATCGCCTCGCGGTCCGTGTCACACGTCTCGAACTCGGCTACCTTGCGGCCATCGCGCAGGACGACGATCCGGTCGGTGATCTCGCGCACCTCGTCGATGTCGTGCGCGACGAAGATCACGCTTCCGCCCGCCCGGGCAAAACGGCGGATCAGGGCAAACAGTTTCTCAACACCTGCTACGGGGAGGAACGGCGTCGGCTCGTCGAGGACGAGGATCTTTCCTCCCGCATCGCCGCCCAATGTCTCGACGGCGCGCACGACGGCGACCAGGCACCGGTCGGCCTGGCTCAGGTTCTCTATCCTGTCATCGGGAGAGAAGTTGAGGCCGAAGCGCTGTAGGGCGCTTTCCACGGAGGCCCGCAATGTCCGCCACGGGATCGAAACACCCGAAAGGGCGCGACGATCTGCCAGCAGGAAATTCTCCAGGATGGTGAGGCCGTGTACCAGTCCGAGGTCCTGGTGGACGAATGCGAGGCGGTTGCCGGTTCCGTCCGCATCGGCCGTCACGGCCTCGCCGTTCAATTCGAGCTTGCCGATGCTGTCCGGCCGATGATAGCCGGCCAGACATTTGATGAGCGTCGACTTGCCCGACCCGTTGTGGCCGAGGAGGCCGAGAACCTCGCCCCTCGGCAAGTCCAGGGAGACGTCCTTGAGCACCGTGACCGGCCCGAAGGCCTTGCGCATCGCCTCGATACGAAGCGCGGGGTCGCGGGTTACCGAGGACGTGCCAGTCATCGTCACGGGGCAATTCCCCACAGCTTGGCGAAGCCGGCGATATGGGCATCGCCATAGCCGGCATCATACGTCGCAGGCACGCCAGCGCTTTCCACGTTCGATGCATCGAAGATATGGAGCGGCACGTTCAGTACGGGATTGGCCTGCACGCCGCACAGCACCCGCATGTCATAGTCGAGTGCAGCGCGGCCGATCCAGCCAACGCTTTCGCCGATATCCATCTCCACCTTGCCCGCACGCACCATGTCCAGCACGAAGGGCGTGCCGTTGAAGGAGGCGATCTTCACATCCGAACGTCCGGCAAGATCGATGGCCGGCAGCACGAACTGGCTCATTCCATCATAGAAGGGGACGACGTAGTTGATCGCCGGATCGGCGAGCAGGGCTGACTGCACCGCCTGCGTCATGCGGGTGGACCAGTCGGCCAGCGGCACATTCAGGAAGGTATATCTGCTCTCGGGTGCATAGATCGCAAATGCCTTCTCGATCGCTTCCTTCGCATATTTGCCGGAGCTGACCTCATCGGAATGGACGAACAGGACGTTGGCCTTGCCCTCGGTCTTTGCAATCGTCCAGGCGGAGGCAAGCGTCATGGAGGCCGAGAACGGCGCAAGGGAGGCGCCATCGACAAAGGAGGGGACCGGTTCGTGGGCGTCGTACCAATGGGATACCGTCACCTTGACACCGGCTTCACGGGCGGCCTCGATCTGCGGCCGAAGCATTTCCGGAATCGGTGCCGTCGACAGGTCGACCAGATCATAGCCCTCGGCAACGGCAAGCTCGATGCCGCGGATCCATTGCTGGACATCGAACTGATTATCGAAGACACGCAGTTCAAATCCGATCTCTTCGGAAGCTGCTTTCATCGCATTCGCAACGTTTGCGCTGAAAGGATTGGCCTGCGTCATCGGTATGACAAGAATTTTCTTGCCGGCCATACAGGCCTTGGCATCATAAGCCGGACCGGGAGCGACGAACTCTCCGGGCGATAGATGCTTGGCGACCAGTGCCTTCGCACCGTCGAGGCCCTGCCCCTCAGCGAGGGCGGGACCGGCGCCCATTGCGAGAAATCCCGCAATTATAGACACAGATAATACTTGCGCCGAGTAGCGTGTTGACATGACTATTCCCCTCTAGGAATTGACGATTTTTTGTTAATTAAAGGGGAACGTAGCGGGCTTTGGGGCGGACCACAAATAGGCACAGCCTATTTATAATATAGTCGTCCCTCGGGTTATGGACGGGATGGGAACATGAGGTTTAGAGGCATTTTAGTCTTGCCCGAAGTGAACAGGCCCAGGCCTTGTTGCAAAACATCGGCGAGAAGGCTTCGCAAAAGGGCCGGTCGAAACCGGCATTGTGGGCAATGATCAGGTCGACCGGCTCGATGAGGGATTTCAGGCGCGCAACGTCGATCACCTGACCGGCGACCATGTCGTCGGTGATGCCGGTCAGCCGACTTGTCGTTGCTCCACAGTCCGACGGACTGAAGCTAAGGCCGCTATTTTCCCAGCTTCGCGGCTGCAATAGCGTGCGGCATCAGGAACGCGGCAATCTCCGTAATGATATTCGTCAGATCTCCCGGATCGTGCGCAACGCCTTCGACAAAAGCGCGCCATTGCCGTTGCTTTTGCTCGTCCTTGGCAAACGCATCCGTCAATGCATCCGGTAGGTCTTTTGGGAT
>Ga0206117_100958_pt1 | contig 19133 bp, 17 predicted proteins | sample 3A5Ametagenome_FD_177997 | JGI IMG/M metagenome (GOLD analysis project Ga0206117, IMG submission 177997) | Enriched microbial communities from leaf-cutter ant dump, University of Wisconsin, Madison, United States - 3A5A | ecosystem: Environmental > Terrestrial > Nest > Insects nest > Nest dump... | reverse complement strand
CAGGTGGGCTGGGAGCTGCAGCGCAGCCTGGCGGTGCTGGGCACCGTCACTGCGCTGGACTTCGACAGCGCCGATCATTGCGGCGACTTTGCCAACCCCGCAGGCGTGGCTGAGACCGTGCGAGCGCTGCGCCCCGACGTGATCGTGAACGCGGCCGCCCACACCGCCGTGGACAAGGCCGAGAGCGAGCCCGAATTCGCCCACACCCTCAACGCCGCCGCGCCCGCCGCGCTGGCCGCCGAGGCCGCCCGCCTGGGCGCATGGTTGGTCCACTACAGCACCGACTACGTGTTCGACGGCAGCGGCACCCGCCCCTGGGCGGAAGACGATACGCCCGCACCTCTGTCCGTCTATGGCCGCACCAAGCTCGCGGGCGAGCAAGCCATCCAGCAATCCGGCTGCCAGCACCTCATCCTGCGCACAAGCTGGGTTTATGGCGCACGCGGCGGCAACTTCGCCAAGACCATGCTGCGCCTGGCGCAGGAGCGCGAGCGTCTCACCGTCATCAACGACCAATGGGGCGCCCCCACCGGCGCCGATTTGCTGGCCGACGTGACCGCCCACGCCATCCGCCATCTGCGCCAGCACCCGCAGCACGCGGGCCTGTACCACTGCGCGGCTGCGGGCGAAACCAACTGGCATTTGTATGCAAATCACGTCCTAGCGCTTGCTGGAAAAGCGCAAGCAGCTATCAAAATCAAAGCAACCGAGGTAGCGCCCATCCCCACCAGCGCCTACCCCACGCCTGCCGCGCGCCCGCACAACTCCCGCCTGGACACGCGCAAGCTGCAAGCCACCTTTGGCCTCACCTTGCCCCCATGGCAGCAAGGCGTGGCCCGCATGCTGGCGGAAATCCTTTGAAAAACAGCACCATGGAACGCAAAGGCATCATCCTCGCGGGCGGCTCCGGCACCCGTCTGCACCCGGCCACCCTGGCCATCAGCAAGCAACTGCTGCCGGTGTACGACAAGCCCATGATCTACTACCCCCTCAGCACCCTGATGCTGGCGGGCATCCGCGAGATCCTCATCATCAGCACCCCACAGGACACCCCCCGCTTCCAGCAACTGCTGGGCGACGGCAGCCAGTGGGGCATCCGCCTGGAATACGCCGTGCAGCCCAGCCCGGACGGTTTGGCGCAGGCGTTCCTGATCGGCGAAGAATTCCTGGCAGGCAGCCCCAGCGCTTTGGTGCTGGGCGACAACATCTTCTACGGCCACGACATCCACCTGCTGCTGACCCACGCCACGCAGCGCACCGAGGGCGCCAGCGTCTTCGCCTACCACGTGCAAGACCCCGAGCGCTACGGCGTGGCCTCGTTCGACGACACGGGTAAGGTGCTTTCGCTCGAAGAAAAACCTGCCAAGCCCCAAAGCAACTACGCCGTCACCGGCCTTTACTTCTACGACAGCCAGGTGGTGGACATGGCCAAGCGCCTCACCCCTTCGTCGCGGGGCGAACTGGAAATCACCGACCTCAATCGGCTGTACCTGGACCAGGGCCAGCTCCACGTCGAGATCATGGGCCGGGGCTATGCCTGGCTGGACACCGGCACGCACCAGAGCCTGATGGAAGCGGGTCAATTCATCGCCACGCTGGAACACCGCCAGGGCCTCAAGATCGCCTGCCCCGAAGAGATCGCCTGGCGCCACCGCTGGATCGACGGTGCACAACTGGAGCGCCTGGCCCAGCCGCTCGTCAAGGGCGGCTACGGTCAGTACCTGATGCGGCTGCTCACCGAAAAAATCTACCGATAACGGCACCCCATGCAAGTCACGCCCCAGGCCATCCCCGACGTTCTGCTCATCGAACCCAAGGTGTTCGGCGACGCGCGCGGCTTTTTCTTCGAGAGCTTCAACCAGCGCGCCTTCAATGAAGCCACGGGCACCAATCACCAGTTCGTGCAGGACAACCACAGCCGCAGCGCCAAAGGCGTGCTGCGCGGCCTGCACTATCAGATCCGCCAGCCGCAGGGCAAACTGGTGCGCGTGGTCAGCGGTGCGGTGTTCGACGTGGCGGTGGACATCCGAAAAAGCTCGCCCACTTTCGGCCGCTGGATAGGATTGGAACTGAGTGCAGACAACCACCGCCAGCTGTGGGTGCCGCCCGGTTTCGCGCATGGGTTCGTGGTGCTCAGCGAGACGGCGGAGTTTCTGTACAAGACCACCGACTACTACGCGCCCGAGCATGAACGGTGCATTGTGTGGAACGATGCCGCTTTGGCCATCGACTGGCATCTGGATGGCGAGCCGCGCCTGTCGGCCAAGGACGCGCAAGGCGTGGCACTGGCGCAGGCAGAAGTGTTCGCCTGAAAGATGTCGCGTGCATCTGCAGAATCTTTTACTTTGCTGAACCCAGGATGCTCTGGGTAGCGCGGTAGAGCTTGTCCGATCCAAACTGCGCATTGTCGGGATCGAAGGAAAACATGTTGTGGCCACGTGCCACCAGTTGTCCCTGCCAGCGCGGCTCCAGGAAAAAGGACAGGAATTGCGCCCCCCGTGCTGCGTGCTGATCCAGCGTGCGCTGCAGTGCAGCAGCATTCATGGCCTTGAGCGGGTGGAACTCCGTCACACCGTAGCCTCGGTGCCCTGTGCTGGCGTACCAGCGTGCAAATGCTGTGCCATAAGCGGCATCGCCATACAAGCTGACCCCCAGCCGCATGCCTTGATTTTCCTGGAGTGATGCTTGGATGGCAAATTTGTTGGCATCCCAACTGGGGTTGGCGAAGGGAACGATCTGATGCGTGTAGTGCGGCGTGCCGGCCAGGCATGATTGGTTCACTACGCCGTCAAAGAACCGCAGGTAGTCCACCACTTGTTGCGCCCGGAACGCATGCCACAGCGGTACCAGCGGGTTGTAGTAGTAAGCCGATTGGTCGGTCGGCATGTCGATGTGTGCTGCCAGTGCGCTGTTCGCCGGTGCACCGGCGGGCAGAGGTTTCTGCGGCAGCGGTGCAGGGGAGCTCTGCTGCCTGTCCATGATGGCGATGTGGCGTGTGCCAAGGGGTGTGAGAAGGCCTGGCGCCTGTTCCAGGAACACATCAATGCGGTGCACGCCGGTGGGCAGCTGCCTGAAATCCATGTCCAGCCGCCAGCCGGTATTGGCATCGCCAAACTCCGGTTTGGCTTGCAGCACATCCTGGCGACCTTTGCCCACGGGTGTCTTTCCGATGAATTCACCGTTGCGAAAGACATGGACCCAGGCCGGTCCTGCCCCTGCAGGGCGCGGAGCAAAGGCCCAGCCGGCAATCGGCAGGCTGCCGTGCGCAAAGGAATCGATGTGGTCGGTGTAGCGACGCAGCGGCTCCGTGCGGATGTCCCTGGCGGGAGGCTCCACGTCGTCGAAAGACGCGTAGTCGGCGTCCAGCACGCGATTGAGTTGGTCGATGCGCTGAAATTCCTTTTGCAGGAATTGCCGAAACGCTGCAATGGACTGCGGGCTGTAATCCGTCACCCGGTATGGCGCTCCAAAGCCCATGCCACCCTGGAAGTCGGGGAACAGATGGTGGAGTTCGCCCAGGAGTGTCACGCCACGGATCTTCGCTACGTCGTGTGCGGGCAGATGGCATACCGCATCCAGCAGGGCTCGCGTAGCTTGCACGCGGCGTGCTGTCAATTCGGTTTGGGTGTTGGCAAAGTTCCAGTTGTAGATGGGGGCGCCGTAGTAGCTGCTCTGCGGCAGTGGGCCGTCGCGGGTCTGCGCCAGGTTGGCGGGATCTTGCGCCAGCGCCTTTTCCAGTGGAGCGCCGGTCGAGAAATGGGTAGAGAACAAATACAGAATGAGAGGCCGGTCGGTGTCGCGCACAGTGCGTACCAGCCGGCCTACGAGGCCATCGTCAATTACCCAGCTTCCGGTGGATTCCTGGCGAAACAGCTCCAGCAGTGGCACGGGCAGGGTATAGCCCAGGGGATAGGTTCGCGGTACGCCGTCGCGCGGCTGCAGTGCCGAAAGGGTGGATTCCACCAGGGCTGCCGCCGAGCCCTCCGGACCCTGACAATGGCGCGCCAGCTCGCCCATGCCGGAAGGCGCAGCGTTCGCTTGCGCCGTCACGCACGTGTCAATGGCGCCAATCATCGGGGCCAGCAGCATGGGGGCGGACTTGGGCGCCGCGAAGACTCCTTGACGAGAGATCAGTGCCAGCCCGGCCGCGCCCGCCGCCAACACGCCGCAGGCAGCCAGGGCAATGGCCAGTGATGTGGTTCGGTGGGATGAAGAAAGGGTCATGGCGGAAACGGGGGAACGGACGGCGAAGGGAACTGTAAAGCACGTTGTGCAGGCTGCCGGTCCTTGCCGCTCTTGTACGTGACAGGCCGGATGCGTGCCCGGCTACACTCATGCCCATTCCCCGAATGGCTGCCGCAATTCGCGCACCCACTGATTCTTTCGTGTGGCAAGAGGCTGCATCACGCATTTCATGACGACAAACACACTTTCGGCCGTGGCTGCGCTGCAGAGCGAAGCTACGGTGGCTCATCTTCGGATCGGCGAACTTCTCGTTCAGGCGGGCAAGCTCACTGCGCGCGATCTTGATCGAGCCCTGTCTGCCCAGCAGGAAATGGGCAGCATGCTGGGCCGCGTGCTCGTGCGTTTGGGTTTGGTATCCGACAGCGACGTGGCGGGCGCCTTGTCCGCTCAGCTTGGCATACCCCTGGTGCCGGCGGATGGCTTTCCCGATCTCATGCCCGAGGTCGAGGGCTTGCTGCCCGAGTTTCTGCATGCCCATGCCATCTATCCCCTACGTCTGGAGGATGGCGAATTGCACGTGGCCATGGCCGTGCCGCAGGATGCCTTCGTGGTCAAGGCGCTGCACCTGGCCACTGGCCACGCCATCCGGCCCCACCTGGCGCTCGAAAGCGACATTGAGAAGGCGTTGGCCGAGCCTGTCGAAGAGGCGGAGGATGCCGATGACGACGGTTTCGGCGATGGGCTGGACGGCGGCGACTTCGTTGAACACCTCAAGGACCTGGCCAGCGAGGCGCCCGTCATCCGGCTGGTCAACACCATCATCGGCCGTGTGATCGATCTGCGCGCTTCCGACATCCATCTGGAGCCTTTCGATGACGGCCTGCACGTGCGCTACCGCGTCGATGGCGTGATACATCCCGGCGAACTGGTGCCTCCGCGCCTGTCCGCCGCCGTCAACTCGCGCGTCAAGCTGCTGGCACATCTGGACATCGCCGAGCGCCGCCTGCCACAGGACGGGCGCATCAAGACCCGCGTCAAGGGGCGCGAGCTGGACTTGCGCGTGTCCACCGTGCCCACCGTGCATGGCGAAAGCGTGGTCATGCGCGTGCTCGACCGCGCCAGTGTGCGCCTTGAACTGGGAAAAATGGGGTTCGAAAAAGACACGCTCGCGCGCTTCAACGGCCTGCTGGCCCGTCCCCATGGCATCCTGCTGGTCACTGGCCCCACCGGCTCGGGCAAAACCACCACGCTGTATGCTGCGCTCGCCAAGATCGACTCCAGCGAGCAAAAGATCATCACCGTCGAGGACCCGGTGGAGTACCAGCTCGAAGGCATCAACCAGATCCAGGTGCACACGCAGATCAACCTGACCTTTGCCAACGCTCTGCGCTCCATCCTGCGGCAAGATCCCGACATCATCATGATCGGCGAAATGCGCGACGGAGAGACCGCACAGATCGCCGTGCAGTCCGCGCTCACGGGCCACCTGGTGCTCTCCACGCTGCACACCAACACGGCAGCGGGCGCTGTCATCCGGATGCAGGACATGGGCGTGGAGCCCTACCTGATCACATCTGCCGTTAACGGCGTGCTGGCGCAGCGTCTGGTGCGCACCCTGTGCGAGCATTGCAAGCAAGCGTATGAACCCGGCCCCGAGGTGCGCGAGCGCACCGGCCTCTCGCGGTTTTGCGCGGCAGGCCAGCCCGTATACCGGGCGGTAGGCTGCGAACAATGCCGCCAGTCGGGCTACCGTGGCCGCACCGGCATTCACGAACTGCTCGTGATCGACGAGCCCATGCGCCGCGCGATCATCGAGGGGCGTGATGCCAACGTCCTCAACACCATTGCGGCGCAGGGTGGCATGCTCACCCTGTACGAGGACGGCCTGCGCAAGGTAGCAGCCGGCCGCACCACATTGGATGAGCTGGCCCGCGTCACGCAGGATCAATCCGATGCCTGAGTTCATCTGGCGTGCCGCCACGGCTGCGGGCAAGGTGGAGGAGGGGCGGCTTTCGGCACACAGCAGCGTTGCGGCCCTCAAACAATTGCGTGACCAGGGGCTGATACCTCTGCGCATCGACGATGCAGCCATCGTAGGGGCGGCAGGCATAGCGCCCAACGTGCAGGCGGCTGGCAACCTTGCTTCCTTTTCCAAAGCCCGCCAGTCCAAGGGACCGGTGACGGCGGCGGATGTATTGGCCCTCACCTCCGAGCTTGCCATTATGTTGCGCGCAGGCTTGGCGCTTGACAATGCCCTGCGCGTGCTGATCGACATGAGCCACAAGCCCAGCATCGCGGTATTGGTGCAGGGCATCCTCGATGCGGTCAAGGGCGGTACGCCACTCAGCCGGGCTTTGGCGGCGCACCGCGACCTATTCGGCGACTTCTACATCAATATGGTGCGTTCGGGCGAAGCCAGCGGCCAGATGTCCGCAGTGCTGGACCGTCTGGTCGAGCATATGGAGCGCCAGCGCGCACTGCGTGATAGCGTCATATCCGCCACCATTTATCCCGCCATTCTGCTGGGCGTGGCTGTGCTCTCCCTGATCGCCATGCTGGGTTTTGTGGTGCCGCAATTTGAAAAGCTTTTTACAGACATGGGCGACGCCTTGCCATTGCCTACACGCGTGGTGATGATTATGGGCCAGGCATTCAAGCAGTACGGCCTGGTATTCGGCGTGCTGGCGGTTGCAGTCGGAGCGCTTTTACTGCGCTGGCTCAAGTCGTCTGCCGGCAGGCAATGGTGGCAGGCACGGCTGTTGAAGTTGCCACTTATGGGAAGTCTTGCACTCAAGTACCAGCTCACGCTGTTCTCGCGCTCGCTGGGGACTCTGCTGGGTAATGGGGTGCCTATGCTCACGGCGTTGCATATCGCCACGGAAACAGTTGGAAATACCGTGCTTCAACAAGCACTCGCTCGTGTCGCCCCAGTCGTCAAGGAGGGCGGTAAGGTCGTGCAGGCGGTCTCGGCTACTGGTATTTTTGAACCTCTTGCCATCAACCTCATCCGAGTGGGGGAGGAAACCGGGCGTATCGGACCCATGATGCTGGAGTTGTCCAACATATTGAACCGGGAGGTGGAAACCGGCATCAAACGCCTGCTCACTCTGGTCGAGCCCGTCCTCATTCTGGTGCTCGGCGTGCTCATCGCCGCCATCATTGTTTCCATCCTGCTTGGCATCCTTTCCATCAATGACCTCGCCGTATAATTTTTGTTTGCCCAAGGAAGCCACTCCCATGGTGAGTACTCGCACACACCGCCGCGCACGCGGCTTCACGTTGATCGAACTGCTCGTGGTGCTTGCCATCCTCACGCTGTTGGCTGGGCTGGTGGGTCCGCGTGTGCTTGGGCAATTGGGGGGGGCAAAATCCAAGACGGCGGCTGTGCAGATCGCCGACCTCGACAAATCGCTCGAATTGTTCAAGCTCGACGTGGGGCGCTATCCAACCACCGAAGAAGGGCTGGACGCACTCGTCAAGAAGCCGGGCAGCGTTAATGGCTGGAATGGCCCCTACCTCAAGGGCGGCGTACCCTCCGATCCCTGGAATCATCCCTACCGCTATGCCAACAATGGCGGCAGTATCGAAATCACCTCTCTGGGTGCCGACGGTGCTCCCGGTGGTGATGGCGAGAACGCCGACATCCGCAACACGCCCTGAAGGCAGCCGCTGACCACGGCGCAGTCTCATATGCGGCGCGAACGCGGCTTCACGCTGGTCGAATTGCTGGTGGTGTTCGCCATCATGGCATTGGTGGCGGGCCTGGTGCCCATGGCCTATGGACGTATGCGCGAGGCATCCCAGTACCGCGATGCCGTGCGCACCATCATGAGCCAGTTGCGCTCGGCTCGCGTCCTGGCAATGACAGAGGGGCGTGAAACCCGCTTCACCCTCGATCTGCAAAGTCGTCAGTATGGGCTTGATGGCAGTCCGGCCAAGGACTTGCCCGAGCCACTGCAACTGCGCGTCACCGTCGCGGACCGTGAAATCACCCCCGGCGGGCAAGCCGCCATCCGCTTTCTCCCCTCAGGCGGTGCCACCGGCGGCAGCATTGAAGTGCTGCGAGCACCGGACTCTGGAACGCGGCTGCGTGTGGACTGGTTTTCCGGCCGTGTCACGCAGGAGGCATTGCTGCCATGACGGTGCGCCATGCACAGCATGGACTCACCTTGTTGGAGCTGCTGGTGGCATTCGCCATCATGGCTCTGTCGGTGGGCATGATCTACCGCATCATGGGCGGCAATGCGCGCAGCGCGGGCGACCTTGAAACCCGGCAGCGTGCGGTCGTTCTCGCCCAGTCGCTGCTGGCTCTGCGCGACACCGTGCCTGAGGGCGGCTTTCAACAGTCTGGCGAAAGCGGGGGCTACCGCTGGAGCATCCAGAGCGCACCTTACGATACGGGTATATCCGGCCCCTCCGTCACGCCTTTGCACGAACTCGCCATTGTCATCGCGTGGGAAGATGGTGGGCGCCAACGCAGTCTTGAACTCGCCACGCTGCGTCCCCAGCGCAAGCCTTCCCCGCAGGTGCGCCGATGACTGCCCGGGTACTCCCATCTTCGAGGCGGGGCTTCACGCTGGTGGAATTACTCATCGTCCTCGTCCTGTTGTCGCTGGTCACCCTGGCTCTTGCTTCGGCCATGCGCACTGCGGCGCAAACCGAAGAGCGCGTCGATGCCCGCCTGGAGCGCATGGACGACCTGCGCATTGCCAGCGATTTCCTGCGCGCTGTGCTGGGGCGGGTATCCGCGCAAAAAAGGGTGGGAATCCTTGAGTCCGGCAGCAGCCAGTACTACTTCATGGGCACGGCGTCGGAAGTGCGGTGGGTAGGCGTCATGCCCGCCCGCTATGGGGCAGGCGGGCGCCATCATTTCCGCTTGTACCTGGCGGACAACCAGACGCTCGCGCTTCAATACTTGCCCTGGATCGACTCGGCGTCCCAGCCCAATTGGTCCATGGCGTCCAGCACATCCTTGGCAGCGGGAGTGACCGGCCTCTCCCTGCAGTATGAAGACGCCCTGGACGAGCCTGTGCAATGGGGGGCGCCGTGGACTGTCCCGGACCGCATGCCTGCGCACATAGCCGTCACCGTGCAAACGGAGAATGGCACCTGGCCCGAACTCATCGTGCCGCTGCGCGCCTTGCCCGCGAGCGACGGCCGCCTCCGAGGCCCGGTCTTCGGAGGTTCCGTATGAGCGGTCGCCATGCATCCACCCCCGCGCATCTGCGGCAGCCAGGCATGGCGCTCATCGCCGTACTGTGGATGGTGGCCTTCCTCAGCATCGTCGCCACGGGCATCACTCGTTCCATTCGGCTGGAAACCCGTACTGCGGCGCTGGCCTGGCAAAAGACAGAAGCCCAGGCATTGGGTGAGGGCGCCGTACAGATCGCCTTGCAGGCGCTCACCGCCAAACCCCAGCCTCTCAATCAGATGACCCAGGCTGAAATCACCTACCGGGGTGTCGCCATGCAAGTCCAGGTGACCCCCCTGAACGGGTTGGTGGACATCAACGCCGCCGGCTCCGTGCTGCTCGAAAAAACCTTCGCCATCGCGGGCGGCCTGCCTGCGCAAGCAGCGCAGGCAGCGGCGCAGGCTGTCATCGAGGCGCGCCAGCGCCGCGATGCCCAAGGCCGTGTGCAGCGTTTCGAAGCCGAAGAGGACCTCATGCAAGTGCCCGGAATCGACTATGACCTCTATGCTAGACTTGCCCCGCTTTTGACGGCCGATCTGTCCGGCTCAGGCCGTGTCAACCCGCTGGCGGCCCCGGTCGAAGTGCTGGCGGTCTTGAGCGGCGGCAATGCGGGGGCGGCGGCGCAGATTGCGGCAAGCCGTGATGCAGGCGCCGTTGGCGTGGACACATCGTCGCTCGACGGCAGCCTCGTCGACAACGCATCTACCCGTACCCTGCGCCTGCAGGCTCGCGTTCCCATGGCAGATGGAACCATTGTGCGCGTATCGCGCAGCGTTGACCTCTCTGCCCGGACCACCGACGGTGCGCCTTGGCACACCTTTCGAACATCCACGAGCGTCGAGTCCCTGCCATCCAAGAAATCCTGATCACCGTATGACTACCCTCACGTCCGATGCCCGGTTTCTGGGCCTAGACCTTCGCGCCCTGTGGCGCGAAGTGCGCCAGGCCTGGGCGCATGTGCAAGGCCAAGCGCCGCTGTCATGGTTCACTCCGGTCGTCCCCGTGCGGCTGCTGCAGGCGGATGGAGGCGAATCCCTCTGGCGGGGCGGCGCAAAACAGGGCGCCGCCGCCCAAACCGCCAAAACTCCGCTGATTGCCATTGAACTGCCCGACGACCTCGTACTGCGGCTTGCCTGGAATCTGCCGGCCGTGGGGGAGGACGACATCCCCGGCGCCATTGCGCTGCACGCCCAGTCCGTCAGTCCATTCCCCGGAGCCGATCTGGCCTGGGGTTACCGTACCGGCGCGCGTGGGGGAGGCGGGGCCACGGCTGACATTGCCCTTGCATCCCGCAGGCAAATCGCCCAGTATTTGCAGGCTCAGGCCAGCCGTATGGCAGGCGCGGTTGCTCCGGAAATCTGGGTCTCCTCCCCTGCGGGCGCACCTATCGTCATGCAGGGCTTTGGCGAATCCTCACGGCATGTCCAGGCGGCGCGTGGGCGCCGCATTCGCTACGCCTTCGTGGTCACCGCATGTGCATTGCTGGCTGGCATTGCTGTCACCCCCTCGCTGCAGTTGCGCTTTCGCGCACTCGGTGCCTATGCCGAGCATGAGGCCCTAGTCAAGAAAACAGCTCCGCTCGTCATGCAGCGCGAAGCCTTGATGAAAGCCGCAGAGGGCTTGGGCGCGCTGGCCGAATTCCAGGCCGCACGCATCGAACCGTTGCGCGTGCTGGACAAACTAACCCGCGCCCTGCCAGACGACACTGCGCTCCAGAACTTCGTCCTTAAGGAGCAAAAAGTCACCATCACCGGCCTCACCGCCAATGCCTCCGCGCTCATGCAGGTACTGAGCGAGCAAGAAGGCGTGCGCGACGTGCGCGCCCCCAGCCCTGCCATCCGCTCGGGAGGCGATTCCAAGGAAAACTTCACCATCGAATTCATGGTCGATCCGCGTGTTTACGGTGTGGCGCCCGCAGTGCCCGCATCGGACGCGCCCGCCTCCACAGGTAGCGTTGCCGCCGCATCGCCGGCCCCGCCCGCATCCGGGAGCAAGCCATGAACAAGTCCGCCCTGCGGCGGGGCGTCATCGTGGCGCTCACGCTTACCATCGTCCTGCTGCCCCTCATCTGGGGCGGCCTTTATGTCTGGGGCAAACACACCTGGGTGCGCGACAACCTTGCACGCATCGAGCCTCGCCACGCACGGCTGCTCGGCCTTGAATCCCAGGGGGCTGACCTCGCTGGTATGCTTGAGCGCGCCCAGGCCATGCGCACTCGCTATGTCTACCCAGCCACGCAGGACGATGCGCAAACCGGCAACCTGGCCCAGCAGAAAGTGCGCGGCATCCTTGAATCGGCCGGCCTGCAGGTCATCAGCAGCCAGGCGCTGCCCTCCAAGGAAAGCAAAGGCTTCGACCGTATCCCCCTTTCCGTGCGCGCCGAAGGCGAGATGCTTGCCGTGCAAAGTGCGTTGGCCGTCCTGAGCAGTCAACAACCTGCGATCTTCCTTGACGACCTCAACATCCAACTCGTGGGCGCCCTGAACCAGGCAAACAACCGGGTGGCCCCCAAACTAGCCGCCCAGTTCAATTTCAGCGTGTTGCGGGAGCGCTTATGAACGCCATGAACCGGTACACGCTCCACGCCCTCCTGGGACTGAACCTCGCGCTCGCACTCGTGCTGGTCTTTCTGTGGGTAGGTCCCGATGGCAAGCCGCGCAACCTGCGCTGGCAACCCCCCTCGCCCCAGACCTCCGACTATGCCGCCATGCTGCCGGACCTCCCCAGCGTGACGCCCATGAACACCAGCACGTTCATGGCCATGCTTGAACGCCCGCTGTTCACCATTACCCGCCGTCCGCCCCCGCCCCCGCCGCCGCCCAAGCCCGCAGAGGCGCCTCCACCCGATAACCTCAGCACCGCCAGGCTCACCGGCCTGTACACCGGGCAAGGCGAAGGCGGCATCATCCTCAATATCGGCGGCAAGGACCGGCGTGTGCGCATTCGCGAACAAATCGAAGGCTGGACGCTCTCCGCCATCGACCAGCGCAGCGCCACCTTCACCAGTGGCAGCAACCAGCGCACCCTGCCGCTGCTGAAGGGCCAGCTCACCAATTTCACGGGTCAGGCCCCCGCGGCCCCCCCGCCACCGCCCGCAACGGCACCTGTAGCGGTGCCGGCAGCGCCAACCGAGGCGCCAGCATCGGCAGCCCCTGCTTCGCCTGGTAGCGCAAGGCCGCGCCCACAACCCGTTTTTGGCGGCAGCATCCGTTGAAAGCATGCCAACACACCATCCGCACCCCAAGGGTTCGTGCAAACCTATGACGACATCCACCACACAACTCCTTGCCGTGACGGCCCTTGCGGTCCTTCAGGTCGCATGCGCCCAGGCGCCCCAGCAGCCAACTGCAGTAGCCCCGGCTCCAGGGCCTGCGCCCGCTGCAAGAACCAACATCAAGACGGAGTCCGAAGGGCCTGCAGCTTCCAGCCGCACAGCGTATGCATCCGATCCCGCTCCAGCGGAGCCGCGCTACATCCGAGGTAACGACCAGGTTATCGCTCCCGTCAAGCCCATGCCTGCTATCGGTGGCAGCCCGATCACCCTCAACTTTGAAGAAGCCCCTATCGCCGAAGTCGTGCGCACTGTGCTGGGTGACATCATGAAGATGCCTTATGTGCTGCACCCGCCCCTGAGCGGCACTGTCACCCTTGCCGCACGCACCCCCGTTGCACCGGACCAGGCGGTCTTCCTGCTTGAAAGCGCCTTGCAGGTCAACGGCCTGGCGATGGTGCGCGACGCCAGAGGCACCTATCACGTCGGCCGCGTGGATACGCTCAAGAATCTCGGCCTTGGCTCGGTAGGGCAGGCAGGCAAGGGCACGCTATTGCCTCCGGGCTACGGTGCTGTCATCGTGCCCCTGCAATACATTGGCGCAGGCGAAATGGCTGCCATATTGCGCCCCCTGGCTCCTGGCGATGCCATCGTGCGTGTAGACAATGTGCGCAACCTTTTGGTGCTGCGCGGCAGCCGCACTCAGGCAGAGGGCTGGCTGGACCTCGTCAACACCTTCGATGTGGACCTGCTCAAGGGCATGTCTGTCGGGATGTTCCCGCTCAAGCACGCCAGCATCAAGGAGGTCGAGGACGTCCTGCGCCTCGTGAGCGGTGGCGCGTCGCCAGTCTCCGCGCCCGTGGGAGGGGCTGCTGCTGCCACCACGGCCAGGCCGGCGGGGGCTGCTGGCGCCGCATCGTCGGCGGCTTCATCCGCCGCCGCCATGCTGGGCGAAGGCAATCCCCTGTTCGGCGCGCTGCGCGTCATGCCTGTGGAACGGCTCAACGCCATCCTGGTCGTCACTCCACGCGCAGCCTACCTCGAAGAAGCCCGCCGCTGGATAGAAAAGCTCGACCAGCCCAGCGACGGTGGTGCCGAGGCCCAGCTTTTCATCTACAAGGTGCAGAACGGCAATGCGCGCCACCTCGCGGGCGTTCTGTCCGGCATTTTCGGCGGCACCACGGGCGCGGCGCCCGTCGGCAGCGGCGTGGCCCCCGGTCTGACCACCGGCGTCGGCACCTCGTTCGGGCAGCAGCAACAGGGCTTTGGCAACACCAGCAGCACCTTTGGGCGCTCCGGCAGCGTATTTGGAGGTGCCGGCAGCACGTTTGGGGGCACTGGTGCGTTCGGGAACACCGGTGCGTTCGGGAACAGCGGCAGCTTCGGCGCGCAAAACCGGATCAGCAGCCAGGGCACGGCGGCCGGGCAGGGCGTGGTGGCCAACCTGGGCAGCGTGCGCGTCATCGCCGACGAACTCAACAACACCGTCCTGGTGTGGAGCACGCGCGCCGAGTTTGACAAAATCGAGGCCGCGCTCAAGCGGCTGGACCTGCCGCCCACCCAGGTGCTCATCGAGGCCAGCATCATCGAAGTCACGCTCAACGACGACCTCAGGTATGGCCTGAAGTGGGCGTTCACCGACAAGGAGCGCAGCGGACTCCTGGGCGGCGGCACGGTTGGCTCCCTCCCCGCCGACTCCGGCGGCGGCTTCACCTACACCCTGTCCGACGCCCTCGGGGTGCGCGCCACGCTCAATGCGCTGGCCTCCAAGTCGCTGCTCAAGGTCATCTCCAGTCCGTCGTTGATGGTGCTGGACAACCAGGTGGCCACCATCGCCGTGGGCAACCAGCAGCCCGTGCGGTCCGGCGAAATCAGCACCCCCATCACCGGCTCCACCAGCACCACCACCACCTACCAGTACAAGGACACGGGTGTGCAACTGGCCGTGCAGCCCTCGGTGAACGCGGGCAACCTCGTTACCATGGACATCAACCAGTCCGTCACCGACGTGGGTGACGTGGACGGCGCCACCGGCCAGCGCGCCTTCATGCAGCGCCAGATCTCCAGCAAGGTGGCCGTGCGCTCGGGCGAGGCCATTGTGCTGGGCGGGCTCATCAAGGACAACACCACCACCGGCAAGTCCGGTGTGCCAGTGCTAAGCAGCATTCCGGTCGTCGGCGGCCTGTTCGGCTCCCACACGACCAACAGCGGACGCACCGAACTGCTCGTCATCATCACCCCCAAGGTAGTGCGCACCGATCCTGAAATCCGTGAGATCAGCGAGGAACTGCGCGACCGTCTCAAGGGTCTGCAGAACATCGAAACGCACGACCGCGCCAAGAGCCCGCTGGCACCTAGCGTACCGAGTGTGCAGCCTTCAGTCCCGCAATAAGATTGTCAACCACCGATAGAAGGAAACCATCGGAATGAAAAATTTTTCTCAAATCCCTTTGCTCAGGCCTGCTCTGGCAGCCGCAATGGCGGCCTTGGCCCTCGCGGGTTGCGCGACACCGGGATCGGCCGCGCCCGAGCAGCAGGTGCAGGAACGTGCAACCCTGTTCTGGAAGGCGCGCACTAGCGCAGATCCAAAAACTGCTTACTCCCTGTTGACGCCTGCATACCGAGATCTGCGGAATGAGCAGGATTTCACCCGTCAATTTGGCCCGAGCGCGCCTGTGATGCGCAGCGAAGTAGCCAAGGTGACCTGCGAGCCGGAAAAATGCACCGTGCGTATGGCGCTTACAGCCAAGCCCTCGGTCCCAGGTTTGAGCTTGCCGGTCGTCACCGCATACATGGACGAGACATGGCTCTTGGTGGACGGCCAATGGTGGCGCCACGAAGAGCCATGAACGTGAAGTCTGTCACAAGAAACAAACACTTTGCGGCCCGCGCTGTGAAATCGTCTGACGGCGATGGGCGGCTTGGGTATAGTTGGTGACGCTGATTACTATCCTGCTAAGTACGCGGCCCTGAGGCCGTAACGGCTATCAGACTCCTGTTTGTGGCGATGAAGCAACAGGCAAGAGAGGGTGATGGAATCTTGGGTGGCTTTGAAAAAGACTGTGCTAGGATTCGCGGGCGTAATCAATCGTGGTAGTTGCGCTTATTTTTTTAACTGGAGTTAAAGCATGAGAAAGAATGTATTGGCACTGAGCATTGCTGCCATGGTTGGTGGCTTCGCCGGCGTCGCACAAGCTGCTGTGATCAACGCTGCGAATGCGGCTGCTACTGGTGTTGCGTTCGGCACGAACGTGGCTACTGAGCCTGGTGTGGTGGGTGCCGCTGCGGCTTTGGCGACCACTCTGGAAGTTAATTCCAACAACGTGGGTCACATGCTGGTCGTGCCTTACTACACCGCCCAGAATGGCAATATGTCCGTGCTGCACCTGAGCAACACTGATCGTGCCAACGGCAAGGCAGTGAAGATCCGCTTCCGTGGTGCAGCTAACTCTGACGACGTGAAGGATTTCCAGATCTACCTGTCGCCCGGCGATATCTGGACTGGTGCTGTGGTGCAAGGCGCCAGCGGCGCTGCTACGCTGTATTCCAGCGACAAGACCTGCACGGTGCCTGCTATCCCTGCTACCGGCACGGACTTCGCTACCGCTCGTTTGAATGCTGTAGACAACGTCAATGGCACGCGTGAAGGCTATATTGAAATCTTCAATATGGCTGACATTCCTTCCGTGAAGACCTTCCATAAGGATGGGAACGCTGCAAACAACGGTGAAAACTCGGTTCTGTACACGCTGACCAAGCACGTCAATGGCGTGGCCCCTTGCTCGGTGGAAGGTTCTGCTGCTCGCAGTGCGCTGAATGACATCGCCATGAGCAATATCACTGTCAACCAAGGTGCTGTTGGTTCTGCCGCCGCATTGGGTTTTGGCGCTGCTACGACGGGTCTGTCGGCTGACTGGTACATCCTGAACCTGGCTCAGTCTACTGCTTTCTCTGGTTCCGCTACGGCTATTGAGGCGCGTGTTGCTGCTGGTGGTGCTGCTGGTGCCGCTAACTTCGTGCACTTCCCACAAACTGATGCTGGCTCCAGCGCTTTCTTCGGTGCAGGTGCTGCTACCGCAGCTGACTCGTTCACGGCTGACCCGTTGCTGCGCCAGCGCGTTCACGATCAAGCCAACGCCAGTGTGTCCGGTCCTACGGTGACGCCTCTGTTCATCGACCTGCCTGACATGTCGACGCCTTATGTGACGGCTATGGCTAACGCCGCTACCGACGCCAACCTGCCTAAGCTGCAGGCTGCTACTCTGACGGCTGCAATTGCTCGCACCTCGGTGTCCAACCAGTATGCTCTGGATGCAGGCATCAAAGCTGCTACGGACTGGGTGTTCTCCATGCCCACCCGCCGTTACAGCGTGGCTGCCAACTACAAAGCAGCTAAGACGAGCGATGCAACTTACCGTCTCTACTCTGACCTGAGCCTCGTCCAAGCTACGCCTACGACGGCTGTGACTGGCGGTGCTGACGAATGGTTCAACTCGTCCAACACCCGCGTGGACGCCCGTGGCAACATCTGCGTGGACGCTACCAGCATGCGCTTCTTCGATCGTGAAGAAACCACCACTGGCAATGCACCCATCTTCTCGCCTGCCGTGGCTGGCCAGCTGAGCTTCTGCGGCGAAACCAGCGTGCTGTCGTTCTCGACCACCAAGGTGCTGGGTTCCAGCAGCGACCTGACCGCTACGACCATGGCAACGCCGTACACCAATGGCTGGACCCTGGTGGGTACGCCCAACACCCAGACCGTTGCTGCTGGCAATCTGGTGGGCTTGCGTGGACCTGACGGTACACCTATCGCTGCTGCTGCCACCGCTCTGGGTCTGCCAATTCTGGGCGATGCGTTCATCAAGGTGAACAATGACTCCGCCGGTGCCGGCTTCGCCAGCACCTTCGGTATCACTTGGGCGCACCGTTACGGCCGTTAATTCAACGGTTGAACTTTTCGCAGCAATGCGAAACCCAAAAAAGGCGGGGCAACCCGCCTTTTTTTTTGCATGGCACCGCCATCGCTTGCCGATGGGGTGCCACACCTTCTTTGGGGCATGTCTATGAATCTTTTTCTCGTGAATGGCGGCAGCAACCGTGCTTCTTCTGTCGAGCGTAGCGCTGCAGCGTTGATGATCGCCGCGTGGCTGACTGCTGGTACGGCCTATGCTGCCGATCCGTTGCTTGCTCAAGGCACGGTGCCCGGCGCGGGCGATGTGCAGATCAGTTCAGCCGACGTGGCGGCCGACATTCAACGCATTCCTGCCGAGGTGCGGCCCCAGGTGCTTACACAGCAGCGCACCATGAACCAACTGGTGAACAATATGTATACCCGCCGTGCATTGGCACTCCGTGCACAGGCTCAGGGGCTGGACAAGCAGCCCGAAATCGCGGCAGCGCTGGCACTGGCGCGCGATAAGGTACTTTCTGATGCCTTGCTGGTACAGGTGGATAAGGGCAACACACCGCCTGATGACAAAGCCCTTTCCATGGCCCGAACCATGTACCAAGCGGATCCCAAGTCGTTCCAGCAACCCGAGCAGGTGCGCATTCGCCACATTCTCATTGCCCCATCCAAAGACAAAGATGACGCAGCTGCGGCCAAACAGGCGCAGGAGCTACTGGCTCAACTGCGCGGAGGCGGCGATTTCGCAGCCTTAGCCAAGGAGCATTCGGCAGATCCAGGTAGCGCCGCTAAAGGTGGCGACCTAGGATTTTTTGCGCAGGGCCGCATGGTGCCGGAATTCGATCAAGCAGCCTTCGCACTTCAGAAGCCAGGTGATGTGAGTGAAGTCGTCAAGACGCAGTTCGGCTATCACGTACTGCAGCTGCAGGAGCGCAAACCTGCCGGCCAGCAACCTTTTGATGAGGTGAAGGACTCCTTAGTAGCTAAAGTCAAGCAGAACGAGCAACAGAAGGGCCGCAACCTTTTGGCTGAGCAGCTTGAGGCAACCATTAAGCTCGACGAAGCCGCAGTGAAGGCCACGGTCGAGAAGCTCACCCAGCAACCTGCAGCCGCACAGAAGCCTTGAACTGCGCGCTAGGTGATGAGCTGCGCGCCGCATGGAGCGCGCGCTCTCTGGTTTGGGTACTCACCCGCCGCGAAGTGGCGGCACGCCATGCGGGCACGGCGGCGGGCATCGTGTGGCCTTACCTGCAGCCGTTGCTCATGGTGGCGGCCTATTACCTCGTGTTCGACGTGGTGTTTGGCATGCGCCTGGGCGAGCAGGCCCCCACGCGAGCGGTGGGGGCTTTTCTGATCGTGGGTGCCTTGCCGTGGATGGCGTTCTGCGACGCAGTGCAGCGTGGCATGACAAGCCTGATCGATGCCGGGGGCCTGCTGCACAAGAATCCGCTGCCACCCGTGCTGTTCACGACACGCGCCGTTCTGGCCAGCGCTCTCATCTATGGGCCATTGCTGCTGCTGGTGGCATTGGCCTATATGCCGGCACATGGCTTGCGGCCGGCGCTGCTGGCGTTGGTGCC
>Ga0206117_100956_pt1 | contig 19241 bp, 17 predicted proteins | sample 3A5Ametagenome_FD_177997 | JGI IMG/M metagenome (GOLD analysis project Ga0206117, IMG submission 177997) | Enriched microbial communities from leaf-cutter ant dump, University of Wisconsin, Madison, United States - 3A5A | ecosystem: Environmental > Terrestrial > Nest > Insects nest > Nest dump... | reverse complement strand
GGCAGCGGCGCCAGCTCGGGGATGATTTCCCAGCCCGGCTCGCCGCGCACCAGGATGCGGCCGCAGGGGCCTTCGTCGCCGATGCCGGCGCCGATGCGGCGCGACCGCCAGCGCTTGTTGGCCGGCAGGTCGGCCAGGTCGGGGCGGTGGCCTTCGCGCGTATGCAGGATGGTGAAGCCGCGCGGCCGCAAGGTTTCCAGCACGCGGGAAATCGGGCCGATCGGCGCCCGGGTCAGGCCGATGTCATAACCCATGCGGTCGACATAACCGCCGGGGCCGCAGAAATCGGTCTGCATGTCGATGACGATCAGCGCGGTGACGGCGGGATCCAGCCGGCCGTCATAGGGCCAGGCATAGGGATCGGCGGCGACGGGTCGGGTCATGTGTCTGCTTCCTTCCGTCAGTTGGTGACGCCAAGCTCGCCGGGCGCCCCGGCCAGGGTCCGGCGGGGCGAGCAGGCGATGATCATCACGCCCAGCGTCAGGGCATAGGGCAGGGCGTTGAACAGGTAATAGCCTTGCGTCACCCCGACCGATTGCAGCGCCGGGCCCAGCGCGCCGGCACCGCCGAACAGCAGCGATGCATAAAGGCAGCCCATCGGATTCCAGCGGGCGAAGATGACCAGCGCCACGGCGGTGATGCCCTGGCCCGACGACAGCCCCTCGGACCAGCTGCCGGGGTAGTAAAGCGACAGGAAGGCGCCGCCGACCCCGGCCAGGAAACCCCCGGCGGCCGTTGCCCAGATCCGCGTGGCGATGACGGGAAAACCCAGGGCGCGGGCGGCATCCGCGCTGTCGCCGACCGTGCGCACGACCAGGCCGGTCCGCGCGTTCTTCAGCCACCACAGCATGATGGGCGCGCAGACCGCGCCGATCAGGAACAGGGCGTTGATCTTCAGCGCCGCCTGGACCTGGGGGATCGAACTCCACCAGCCCAGCTCCAGCGCGGGCAGGCCGGGCGCCTTGGGCTGGATGTAGGGCTTGCCCAGGAAGAAGGCGAGGCCGGTGCCCAGCAGCATCAGCCCGATGCCGACGGCAATGTCGTTGACCCGCGGCAGCGAGCAGATCGCGCCGTGCAGCAGGCCGAAGACAAGGCCGGCAAGGCCCGCCACCAGCACGCCGGCCCAGGGCGAGCCGGTGTGCAGGGCGGTGGCATACCCGCTCATCGCCCCCATGATCAGTGTGCCCTCCAGGCCCAGGTTGATGCGGCCGGCCCGTTCGGTCAGGCATTCGCCGAGCGAGACGAACAGGAACGGCGTCGACACCCTGATGGCCCCGCCCAGCACGGCCAGCGGCACGCCCCACCAGCCAAGGGCATCGGCGGCGGTGCTCATGCCGCCCTCCTTTCCGCGACGATCCGCGGCAGGCGCCAGCGGATGCGGCCGTACATCGTCTCGCTGGCCAGGATGGTGACGAACAGGATGCCCTGCAGCACCAGCACCGCGGCGTCGGGCAGATCCAGCCGGCGTTGCAGCAGACCGCCCGAGGCGCCGATGCCGCCGATCAGGATGGCGACGGGAATGATCGCCAGCGGATTATGCCGGGCCAGGAACGAGACCAGGATGCCGGTGAAGCCGTAACCGACCAGCAGCGAGGCATTGGCCTGACCATGCACAGCCGCCACCTCGTACAGCCCGGCAAGGCCGGCTGCCGCCCCGCCCAGCCCGCAGACCGCCAGGATGTAGCCGCCCAGCCGCAGCCCGGCGAGTTTCGCGGCCTTGGGGTTGTCGCCGATCAGGCGGATGGCAAAGCCGGTGGTGGTGCGCTCGATCAGCACCCAGAAGGCCAGGCACAGCACCAGCCCGGCCACCAGCCCCCAATGCACGTCGAGACCGGGGATCGACCCGATCATCGCGTCCTCGGCGATCGGCGGGGTCGAGGGTTTGTTGAGCGAGGCGGGATCGCGCAGCAGCCCTTCGACCAGATGATTGAACAGGGCGATGGCGATATAGACCAGCAGCAGGCTGGCGATGGTTTCGTTGACCCCGCGCCAGTAGCGCAGCGCGCCGGCCAGCGCGACCCAGGCCCCGCCGACGATGGCCGCGGCAATCCCCATCATCGTGATCGTCACCGTGCCCCCGGCGCCGTCCAGCAGGTGCCCCACCGCGGCGGCGGCGAGGCCGCCCAGCGCCAGCGCGCCTTCGGCGCCGATCACGACAAGCCCGGCGCGGGCGGGCAGGGCGGTGCACAACGCGGTCAGGATCAGCGGGGCCGAGCGCAGCAGGCTGTTCTGCCACGAAAAGGCCGAGCCGAAGGCGCCCTCGAACATCAGGCGATAGGCCGCGAACGGATCGACGCCGTGGACGGCGACGAAGGCGCCGAACAGGATCAGCGCGACGAGGATGGCAAGCACGGGTATCGCGACTGCATCGATGGTCGCGGCCCAGCCGTCGGATCGGGTCATGCGGCGGATCCTTGTATGAACCCGGGTTCGATCAATCGTCACCCCGGACTTGCCCCGGGGTGACGACGGCATTTTGACGGGCTACGTCCCGGATCAGGCCAGGGCGCCCAGCACGCCTTCGACCAGGTAGTTCATGCTTTCCAGCCGCAGGTCGGTCTGGCCCTGTTCCTGACCGGCCGGAATGACCACCGTGCCCTTGTTGTCCTTGAGCGGGCCCTTGAAGATGACGAAACCGGAATCGAGGAAACGCGCCTTGACCGCATCCGCCTGGTTGCGCGCGGCCTCGCCGACCGCGGGGCCATAGGCCGAGGTCTTGACCAGGCCTTCCTTGAGCCCGCCGCGGACCAGGTTGGGAATGGGCTTGCCCGTCTTGACCGCATCGACCATCGAGGCGAACAGGCCGGCCCAGGCCCATTCTGCCCCGGTCAGGTAGCCCTTGGGCGCCAGCGGCGCCTGGTTGACGTGATAGCCCGAGCAGAACACGCCACGCCGCTCGGCCGTTTCCATCACCACCTTGGGGCTGTCGACGTGGCAGGTCAGCACGTCGACGCCCTGGTCGATCAGGCTGTTCGATGCCTCGGCCTCCTTGACCGGCAGCGACCAGTCGCCGGTGAAGATCACCTGGGTCGTGGCGTTCGGGTTGACGGCGCGGGCACCCAGGGTAAAAGCGTTGATGTTGCGCAGGACCTGGGGGATCGGCTTGGCGGCGATGAAACCGAGCTTGCCGGTCTTGGACGTATGGCCGGCGACGATACCGGCCAGGTACTGCGCCTCGTCGATATACCCGAAATAGCTGCCGGCGTTCTTGGGCGCGCCTTCGGCCCACAGGCCGCCGCAATGCTCGAAGCGGACATTGGCGTATTTCTTCGCCAGCTTCAGCATATGCGGGTTGTAGTAGCCGAACGACGTCGGAAACAAGAGCTTGGCGCCGTCCAGGTTGATCATGCTTTCCATCGTCTTCTCGACGGCGATGGTCTCGGGCACCTTCTCCTCTTCGACGACCTTGACGCCCGGCAGCTTCTTCAGGCTGGCCGCCCCCTCGGCCTGGGCCTGGTTGTAGCCATAGTCGTCGCGCGGGCCGACATAGATGAAGCCGACCACCAGATCGGCGGCGAAGGCGCGGCTGACGGGCAGGACCGTCGCGGCAATCAGGCCGGTGGCGGCGGCGCCGCGCAACAGGGACCGGCGGGACGGCGTAATGAAGCTGGTCATGGCGATCTCCCCTCTCGTCAAGCTCTAGCCTTTCGCGGCTGAAGCATGACGATGCAGGTTCGGTGCCAACTGGCTACGGGCCGGATTCCCGCCTCGCAGCCACTTTCGGACGAGTTAATATGAATAAAAAATAGGCGATATGGTGCTCAATGTATGCAATAGATCGCCGCATGGCTGGGCAGGCGCCGCGCCGGACGTGCCTTCGCCGGTTGGCATCGAACCTGCACAGGTTCGGCCACAAGAAATTGCCGCTGTACCGAAGGACACGACGCATGACCGCACCGATCGACAGTCTCGACATCGCCAGCCTCAAGGCCTTGTACCGCTCGGGTGCCGCCACGCCGGTCGACGTGGTGCGGGCGGTGCGTGCCCGGATCGCCGCGCGCGGCGACGACAAGGTCTGGCTGCATCTGCCGCCCGAGGCCGAGGCGATCGCGCGGGCCGAGGCGCTGATGGCCCGGCCGGGCGCGGCCGACCTGCCGCTGTACGGCATCCCGTTCGCGGCCAAGGACAATATCGATGTAGCCGGCTGGCCGACGACGGCGGCCTGTCCCGACTTCGCCTATGTGCCCGACGCCTCGGCCACCGTGATCGCGCGGCTGGAGGCGGCGGGGGCGCTGGTCATCGGCAAGACCAACCTGGACCAGTTCGCCACCGGGCTGGTCGGCGTGCGCTCGCCCTACGGCGCGCCGTCCTGCGTGTTCGACGACGACTACATCTCGGGCGGTTCGTCGTCGGGGTCGGCCGTGGCGGTCGCGGCCGGCCTGGTGTCGTTCAGCCTGGGCACCGACACCGCGGGGTCGGGCCGGGTACCCGCGATGTTCAACAACCTGGTCGGCATCAAGCCGACGCGCGGCCTGATCCCGGCAACCGGCGTGGTCCCGGCCTGCCGGTCGCTCGATTGTGTCTCGATCTTCGGGCTGGACACCGCCGACGCCGCCGCCGTGTTGGCGGTGGCCAAGGGGTTCGATGCCGCCGACATCTATTCACGGGCCGGGGGCGATGCCCTCGACATGGCGCTGGTACCGCCCGGCCGGTTCCGATTCGGCGTGCCTGCCGCCGAGGCATTGGAATTCCATGGCAACCAGGACGGGCCCGCCCTGTTCGCGGCCGCGGTCGCGCGGCTGGAGCGGATCGGCGGGACGGCGGTGCCGATCGATTTCGGTCCGTTCCGCGAGGTCGCGCTGCTGCTGTACGAAGGCCCCTGGGTGGCCGAGCGTGTCGCGGCGATCGAGGATTTCTTCCGCGACCATGCCGACAGCCTACACCCGGTCACCCGCGCCATCTATGACGGCGCGGCCGGGCGCAGCGCGGTCGAGGCATTCAAGGGCCTGTATCGCCTGGAAGCCCTGCGCCGGATCTGCGCGGCCGAGATGGCCAAGGTCGATTGCCTGTTGCTGCCGACGGCGCCGACCAATTACAGCCATGCCGATCTGGCGGCCGAGCCGATCCGCTACAATTCGAACCTCGGCCACTACACCAATTTCATGAACCTGCTGGATCTCAGCGGCATCGCCATCCCCGCCGGCTTCCGACCGAACGGCCTGCCGTTCGGCGTCACACTGGTGGGCGGCGCACTGGACGACGCCAGGATCGCCGGCATTGCCGCCGCGGCCCATGCCGAACTGGGCGGCCGCATGGGCGGGACGTCGACGCCCCTGCCGCCGCCGGCATGGTCGGCGCCGCGGGTCGACGGCCTGGCCGTCGCGGTGGTCGGCGCCCATCTGTCGGGTCAACCCCTGAACCATCAGTTGACCACACGCGGCGCGACGCTGGTCGCCGCCCGCCAGACCGCGCCGCATTATCGCCTGTATGCGATGGGCGAACGCCCCGGCCTGGTGCGGGTGGCCGAGGGCGGGGCGGCGATCGCGCTGGAGGTCTGGTCGGTACCGCGCGATGCGGTGGGCGGCTTCCTCGAACTGGTGCCGCCGCCGCTGGCCATCGGGTCGGTCGAACTGGACGACGGCCGCTGGGTGAAGGGGTTCGTCTGCGAGGGCATCGGCATCACCGGCGCCCAGGATATCACCGCCTATGGCGGCTGGCGCGCCTGGCGCGAGAGGGGCTAAAGTCCGGCCGTCATGGCCCGAATCTCGAAAGCAACCCTTGCCGAACGCCTGAAGCAGCAGATCGCCGACGCCATCCTGGCCGGCGAACTGCCGCCGGGCACGAAACTGGACGAAGCAACCCTGGCCGCCCGGTTCGACGTGTCGCGCACCCCGGTGCGCGACGCGCTGAAGCTGCTGGTGGTCACCGGCCTCGTCGACATCAGGCCCCATCGCGGGGCCGAGGTGCGGCAGCTGTCGAACCCCGAACTGGACGAAGCCTTCGAGGCGATGGCCGAAACCGAGGCGGTCTGTGCCCGGCTGGCGGCAATGCGCATGACCGGGCGCGAACGCCAGGCGCTGGAAACCATCCATGCCCGGGCCGGCGAGGCGATGCGCAACGGCGCCCGCGAAACCTATGACCAGATCAACCTGGAATTCCACAGCGCAATCTATCAGGGCGCGCATAACCATGTGATGGCCGAAACCGCCCTGGGCCTGCGCACCCGTATCCAGCCGTTCCGCCGCGCCCAGTTCCGCCTGGTCGGCCGGCTGAAGAAATCCTGGGACGAACATGACCAGGTCGTGCGCGCGATCCTGCGCGGCGACGGGGCGGAAGCACAGCGGGCGATGCTCCACCACGTGCTGGTGGTGTCCGACGCCAGCAACGAGGTAGTCGCCGCTGTGCCAGCGTTGCATACAACCACGAAATAGATGCCTATAATTTCATCAATACAGGATCGATAATCGATCATCCAATGTCATTGCATACAATAGAGAATTTCCAAATATCCTCCTGAATCAATAACTTGCTGCAGTGCGGCAAGTTGGCATGCCCCTTGCGTAGTCATCCCCAGAAGCAATCGGATAGCCAATGGAGGTGGGGGATGCGCGTACACGAGAACACGTCGGTCTGGCGCAACGGCATGGTCGCGGCGGCCCTGGGGCTGGTCCTGATTGCCGCGGCGGGAGATGCCCTGGCCCAGGGGCGCAAGGACACGCTGCTGGTACTGGTCGAAAGCGGCCCCAACAATCTGGATATCCAGGGCGTCGGCACAAGCTTTCGTTCCTATGTCGCGTCGTGGAACACCCATGACCGCCTGGTGTCCTTCGGCACCAAGACGCTGGCCGACGGCACGCTGTCCTACGACTACACCAAGATCGTCGGCGAACTGGCCGAACGCTATGAATTTGCCCCCGACGGCATGTCGGTGACGTTCCACCTGCGCCGCGGCACGACGTTCCATGACGGCTCGCCGGTCACGGCGCGCGACGTCAAATGGTCGTTCGACCGCGCGGTGTCGGTCGGCGGCTTCCCGACCTTCCAGATGAGCGCGGGGTCGCTGACCAAGCCCGAGCAGTTCGAGGTCGTTGACGACTATACGTTCAAGGTCAAGTTCCTGCTCAAGGACAAGCTGACCCTGCCCGACATGGCGGTGCCGGTGGCGGCCATCTATAATTCCGAACTGGCCAAGAAACATGCCACGGCCCAGGACCCCTGGGCGCTGGATTGGCTGAAGACCAACGTCGCCGCCGGCGGCGCCTTCAAGCTGGAGAAATGGACGCCCGGCCAGGAGACCGTCTACACCCGCTTCGACGAGTGGAAGAACGGCCCGCTGCCCGCCGTCAAGCGCGTGATCCTGCGCGAGGTGCCCTCGGCCGGCAATCGCCGCGCCCTGATGGAAAAGGGCGACGCCGACATCTCGATCGACCTGCCGCCCAAGGATGCGGCCGAGATCACCGCGTCGGGCAAGTACCGCATCGTCGGCGTGCCGGTCGAGAATTCGCTGCTGTATGTCGGTTTTGCCGTCAAGCAGCCGCCGTTCGACAACGTCAAGGTCCGCCAGGCGCTGGCCTATGCCATCCCCTACGAGGCGATCATGAAGACCGCCGTCTATGGCCGCGGCGTGCCGATGTTCGGCGGCCCGGCCGACGGCCCGAAGACGGCCGCCTGGCCGCAGCCCTTCCCCTATACGACCGACATTGCCAAGGCCAAGGCGCTGCTGGCCGAGGCCGGTTTCCCCAACGGTTTCGAATCCACCGTCTCGATCGACCTGGGTGATGCGACCGTGTCCGAGCCGGCCGCGGTGCTGTTGCAGGAATCGCTGGCCCAGGCCGGGGTCAGGACCACGATCAACAAGGTGCCGGGCGCCAACTGGCGCGGCGCGCTGGCCAAGAAGGATCTGCCGATCCACATCGCCAGCTTCGGCGGCTGGCTGAACTTCCCCGATTACTGGTTCTACTGGGGCTATCACAGCCAGAACGGCACGTTCAACACGATGGGCTACCAGAACCCCGAGATGGACAAGTTCATCGACGCCGCCCGTTACGAGGACGATGCCGAAAAATACGACGGCGCCGTCAAGGGCTTCATCAGGATGGCGATGACCGAGGTGCCGCGCGTGCCGCTGTACCAACAGTTCATGGACGTCGGGTTCCAAAAGAATATCAGCGGCTACAAATACTGGTTCCACCGCCAGCTCGACTTCCGCCAGCTGGTCAAGAACTGAGCGGGGAAGGGGTCGCCGATGCTGATCCTGATCGGACGCAGGCTTGCCGCCGCCATACCCAGCGTGATCGGGGTGGTCGTGGTGACCTTCGTGCTGACCCGGGCGCTGCCCGGCGACCCCGCCGCCTATTTCGCCGGACCCAACGCCGATGCCAAGGCGATCGCCGAGATCCGCACGGCGCTGGGCCTGGACCGCAGCCTGGCCGAACAGTTCCTGCGTTATGTCGGCGACCTGTTGCGCGGCGACCTGGGGCAGTCGCTGTCGACCGGCCGGCCGGTGCTGGTCGAACTGGCCAGCCGCCTGCCGGCGTCGCTGGAACTGACCCTGCTCGGGCTGGTGATCAGCCTGTCGATCGCGCTGCCGCTGGGCATCCTGGCGGCGACCCGGCCGAATTCCTGGGTCGACCATCTGTGCCGTGTCATCGTGACGCTGGGCGTGTCGATGCCCACGTTCTTCACCGGCCTGGTGCTGGTTTATGTGTTCTATTTCCTGCTGGGCTGGTCGCCGGCGCCGCTGGGCCGGCTGGACGCGTTCTTTTCCAGCCCGCCCGACGTGACCGGCCTGTACCTGGTCGACAGCCTGCTGGCCCGTGACGGTGAAACCTTTCTCGCAGCCGCCGCCCAGCTGATCCTGCCGGCGGCCACATTGGCGATCTTCACCCTGGCGCCGCTGGCGCGCATGACACGGGCGTCGATGCTGGCGGTGCTGTCGGCGGATTTCATCCGCACCGCACGGGCCAGCGGCCTGTCGGCTGCTACTGTCGTGTTCGTCTATGCCTTCCGCAATGCGATGCTGCCCGTGGTCACCACGCTGGGCATGGTGTTCTCGTTCCTGCTGGGCGCCAATGTCCTGGTCGAAAAGGTCTTCGCCTGGCCCGGCATCGGTTCCTATGCGATCGAGGCGCTGATCGCCGCCGACTATGCACCGATCCAGGGGTTCGTGCTGACCATGGCGCTGCTGTATGTCGTGCTCAACCTGACCATCGACCTGCTGTACGGCATCATCGACCCCCGGCTGGAGGGGGCGGCATGACCGAAACCTTGCGCCATGTCCGCCACGTCCTGACCGAAAACCCGGTCACGCTGCTGGCCGCCGGGCTGTTCGTATTCTTTGTCCTGGCGGCGGTGCTCGGCCCGGCGCTGGCCCCTTACGATCCGTTCGCGTCGGACGCCGCGCGCGCATTGCAGCCGCCGTCGCTGCGCCACTGGTTCGGCACCGACGCGCTGGGGCGCGACATCTTTTCGCGTGTGCTGGTGGCCACCCGGCTGGACATGACGATCGCGATATCCTCGGTCATCCTGGCCTTTGCCTTCGGCACACTGGCCGGGCTGGCCGCCGGCTTCATGGGCGGGGCCACCGACCAGGCGATCGGCCGGCTGGTCGACACCATCATGGCCTTTCCCCTGTTCGTGCTGGCCATGGGCATCGTGGCCGCGCTGGGCAATACGGTGACCAACATCGTCCTGGCCACCGCGATCATCAACTTCCCCCTGTATGTCCGCGTCGCCCGGGCCGAGACCGCCCAGCGCAAGTCGGCCGGCTTCATCGAGGCGGCGCGGCTGTCGGGCGACGGCGAGGCGGCGATCCTGTTCGGCCAGCTGCTGCCCAACATCCTGCCGATCATGATGGTCCAGGCGTCGCTGACCATGGGCTACGCCATCCTGAACGCGGCCGGCCTTTCCTTCATCGGTCTGGGCGTGCGCCCGCCGACGCCGGAATGGGGGATCATGGTGGCCGAGGGGGCCGGGCTGATGATTTCGGGCGAGTGGTGGGTGGCGCTGTTTCCCGGTCTAGTGCTGATGCTGGCCGTGTTCTGCTTCAACCTGCTGGGCGACGCGTTGCGCGATATCGTCGATCCCCGGCGCCGGAGCTGATGCCGATGAGCGATCTGCTGGAAGTCGAGAACCTGTCGGTGGCCTTCCGCACCCGCGGCGGCCTGGTGCGGGCGCTGGAAAACGTCAGTTTCAGCATCGCCCGCGGCGAAACCGTGGCGCTGGTCGGCGAATCCGGGTCGGGCAAGTCGGTCACCGCCTATGCGGCGATGGGCATCCTGGACCCGGCCGGCCAGGTCACCGGCGGCCGCATCCGGTTCGACGGCATCGACCTGACCGCGGCCGGCCGGGCCGAGATCGAGGATCTGCGCGGCCGCGAGATGTCGATGATCTTTCAGAACCCGCGCGCGGCGCTGAACCCGATCCGCCGCGTCGGCACCCAGATCGCCGACGTCCTGCTGCGGCATGGCAACGTGCGGCGCGCCGATGCCCCGGCCGAGGCGGTGCGCCTGCTGGCCCAGGTCGGCATCCCCGACCCGGCGCGGCGTGCCCGCGCCTATCCGTTCGAACTGTCGGGCGGCATGTGCCAGCGGGTGATGATCGCCATCGCCCTGGCCTGTTCGCCGGCCCTGCTGATCGCCGACGAACCGACCACCGGCCTCGACGTCACCACCCAGGCCGTGGCCATGGATCTGATCCGCGACCTGGCGCGCGAACGCCAGATGGCGACCTTGCTGATCACCCATGACCTGTCGCTGGCTTCGGAATATTGCGACCGGGTCGTCGTGATGCATGCCGGCCATGTCGTCGAAAGCGGGCCGGTCGCAGAACTGCTGGCGGCACCGCGCCATCCCTATACCGCCCGGCTGCTGGCGGCGACGCCGCGGCCGGGCATCGGCCTGGCCGATCTGGTCGCCATATCGGGCGAACTGCCCGATCTGCGCCGGGCCGAGGCGGGGGTGTGCCGGTTCGCCGGACGCTGCGACCGCCGCCAGGACGATTGCGCCGGCCTGATCACCCCCGTGCCGCCCGGCCCCCTGCATCACGCCGCCTGCTGGAACCCGCTATGACCGCGCTGCTCGACGTCGTCAACCTGCAGAAGATCTATCCCGTCGGCGGGCTGGGCAAGGCACGCGGCCAGTTGCACGCGGTCGACGACGTCAGCTTCTCGATCGCCCCGGGCGAGACCGTGGGGCTGGTCGGCGAATCCGGCTGCGGCAAGTCGACGCTGGTGCGGCTGCTGGCGCGGCTGCACGACCCGACCGCCGGCAGCATCCGCTTCGGCGATACCGACCTGGCCGACATGAAGGCGCGCGGGTTTGCCCGCCGGCCGGAACGGGCCGCGATCCAGATGGTGTTCCAGGATGCCGGCGAATCGATCAATCCGCGCTATACCGCCTTCGAGGCGATCGCCGCGCCGCTGCGCCGCCTGCGCGGCCTGCGGGGCGCCGACCTGCAGCGCCGGGTCGAAAGCCTGGCCGATGCGACCGGTATCCCCCGTGCGCTGCTGGGCCGGTTTCCGCATCAGCTGTCGGGCGGCCAGAAGGCGCGGGTCGGCATCGCCCGCGCCATCGCGGTCGAACCGCGGCTGCTGATCCTCGACGAACCGACGGCAGCCCTTGACGTATCGGTCCAGGTCGTGATCCTCAAGCTTCTGATGGAACTGCGCGAGCGCCTGGGCCTGTCCTATCTTTTCGTCAGCCACGACATCAATGTCGTGCGGCTGATCTGCGACCGGGTGCTGGTGATGTATCTGGGCAAGATCGTCGAACAGGGCCCGACGGCCGAGGTGCTGGGACGCCCCGCCCATCCCTATACCCGGGCCCTGCTGTCGGCGGTGCCCGAACTGACCCTGGAACCGCCGCCGCCCCGGCCGCGGCTGGGCGGCGAACCGCGCAGCCCGATCAACCCGGACCCTAGGATCTGCCGGTTCTTCGGCCGCTGCCCCGACGGGCGGCCGGCTTGTGCCGATTCGATGCCGCGCCTGGCCCCGGTCGGGCCGGCCCATGCCGCGGCCTGTCATTTCGCGTGAGGAAGGAAACCCGCATGGCATTCGACGCATCCGCCTATCTCGACCAGGCCGCGGGCCTGATGGGCATCGAGGTCGACGACGCCTACCGGCCCGGCGTGATCGAGAACCTGGATCGTCTGGCGGCCGTGGCCCGGCTGGTCGCGGAATTCCCGCTGCCCGACGATGTCGAGGGCGCGCCGGTGTTCACGGCATGACCAACGCCACCGCCACCGCCATCGCCGCCGGCGTACGCCGCGGCGACGTCACCGCCCGCCGCGTGACCGAACAGTCGTTGCGCCGCATCGCCGACGTGAATCCCGCGATCAACGCCGTGGTCGATAGCCTGGCCGCCCGTGCCCTGGCGCGGGCCGATCGGCTGGATGCGGCCATCCGTGCCGGTCAGGATGTCGGCCCATTGGCCGGCGTGCCCTTTGCGGTCAAGAACCTGATCGACGTCGCCGGCGTGCCGACCCTGGCCGGATCCCTGATCAACCGCGACCGGCCGCCTGCCGCGCGCGACGGGGCGCTGGTCCGCCGGCTGGAAGCGGCGGGTGCCATCCTGGTCGGCACGCTGGCGATGGGCGAATACGCCTACGACTTCAGCGGCCGCAACGCCCATTACGGTGCCTGCCGCAATCCGCATGATCCGTCGCGCATGGCCGGCGGATCGTCCAGCGGTTCGGGCGCGGCGGTCGCCGCGGGCATGGTGCCGCTGGCGCTGGGGTCTGACACCAACGGCTCGATCCGGGTGCCATCAGCCCTGTGCGGCTGCTTCGGGCTGAAACCGACCTACGGGCGCCTGACCCGCGCGGGCAGCTTCATGTTCGTCGCCAGTCTCGACCATCTGGGGCCGCTGGCCCGCTCGGCGGCCGATCTGGCGCTGGCCTATGATGCCATGCAGGGTCACGACCCCGACGATCCCGCCTGCGCCGACCGGCCGGTCGCGCCGGTCTCGGGCCTGCTGGCCCGTGGCGCCGACGGCCTGCGCATCGCGGTCGCCGACGGCTATTTCGCGCGCGGCGCCGACGACGATGCGCTGGGCGCGGTCGCCCGTGTCGCCGCCGCGCTGGGCGCCACCGCGCGCATCGAGATTCCCGAAGCCGCCCGCGCCCGGGCGGCCGCCTTCGTCATCACCGCGTCGGAAGGCGGCAACCTGCATCTGCCGCGCCTGCGGGCGCGCGCCGGCGACTTCGATCCCGAAACCCGCGACCGGCTGCTGGCCGGGGCGCTGGCCCCGGCTGCCTGGTATGTGCAGGCCCAGCGTTTTCGCCGCTGGTACCAGGACCGGGTCTGCGCCCTGTTCCGGGACGTCGACATCATCCTGGCGCCGTCGACACCCTGCGTCGCCCCCCAGGTCGACCAGCAGACCATGGTGATCGACGGCCAGACCGTGCCGGTGCGCGCCTCGCTTGGCATCTTTACCCAGCCGATCTCGTTCATCGGCCTGCCCGTCGTCAACGTGCCGCTGAAATCGGCCGGCGGCATGCCGGTCGGGGTGCAGCTGATCGCCGCCCCCTGGGCCGAGGATCGCGCCCTGCGGGTTGCCGCCGAACTCGAAGCCCGCGGCATCTGCGCCGCCCCGATCGCGGAGATCGCCCATGCCTGAGATCGACATCCCCGAGGTCAAGGCCGAGGTCGAGCAGGCCTTCGCCCGTTATGAGAAGGCGCTGGTCGAAAACGACGTGGCGGTGCTGGACGAACTATTCTGGAACGATGCCCGGACGCTGCGTTACGGCACGCACGAAAACCTGTATGGCTACGCCGCCATCGCCGCGTTTCGGGCCGGCCGGTCGCCGGCGGGTCTGGCCCGCCGGATCTGGAACACGGTCATCACCACCTACGGCCGCGACCTTGCGACGGCCAATACCGAATTTCAGCGCGACGGCAGCCCCAGGACCGGACGGCAGAGCCAGACGTGGATGCGCACGCCCGACGGCTGGCGGGTCGTGGCGGCCCATGTCAGCCTGATGGGCTGACCAAGGGCGCTTACGACCGGCCGATCACCGTTTCCCATTCGCAGGGCAGGGGTTTGCGGCCGGCCACGATCGCCTGGGCCTCGGCCTGTTCGACCGCCGACATCTTCGACCACAGCTTGTCGGCTTCCTTGCGCGCATCGGCAACACCCAGGCTGGTCGCGCGGGCGGACCAGCCATAGGCAATGGCCTTGTTGGTACTGGTGCCGGCGACCTTCTGGCCAACCCGGCGCAGCACCCGGGCGCCGGACACCACGTCGCCGGCATAGATTTCGCCAAGCCTGGCGGCGGCCGGCCCGTAATTCTGGGCCGCGGCGCGGCACAGCCAGGCGACGGCCCGGGGCGTGTCGTAGAAACCTTCGCCTTCCGTCACCGAGCAGCAGAAGGCATCGCCGACCTTGTACTGCGCCTCGGCATTGCCGGCGCGGGCGGCATCCATGTTGCTTGCGATCACCGCCTTGTCCTTGGCGATGTTGGCACCCTCGGTGACCGCGCCGACGCAGCCGCCGAGGGCCAGAAGGCTACAGGCACCTGCCAGCCGCAGGACCGTGCTACGCCCGATCATTTGCATCCACCCTTGTGATTTTTTTTGGTGCCGCGATCCTGGCGCGACGGCCCATGGGGCGCCATCCGCCATGGTGGGTAGAAATGGGGGTAGGCGCGGGCCGCTCAGCCGCCGTGCATCATCGCGACGACCACGGCGCGATTGGCGGCGTCCAGCTTCTTCAGGATCGCCTTGACGTGGACCTTGACCGTCGCGTCGCTGCAGCCCAGCAGCCGGGCGATGCCCTTGTTGCTCAAGCCGGTCGTCAGATGGTCCAGCACCTCGCGCTCGCGCGGGGTCAGCGCGGCGATCCGGGCGGCGAGCGAGGCGGGTGGTGCCGGGGGCGGTTCCGCGTCCTCGTCATGGCAGGGGGCGGCGGCAAACAGCGCCGCCGGAAAGTAACGCCCGCCGTCCAGAATCTGGCGCAGGGCCGCGACCACCACCGGCTCGCTGACGCTTTTCGGGATCAGCCCGGCGGCACCGATCGCGGCCAGATCGTTGGCAAAACCCTCGGCATGGAAGGCCGACACCACCACCACCGGTACGACCGGCGCCAGGTCGACGATCTGGCGGATGCTGTCGATGCCGTTCATGCCGGGCATGCGGAAATCCAGCAGGATCAGCGACAGGTCGGGATGGACCGACAACTGTTCGCACACCTCCCACAGCGAACGGGCGACCAGGATGTCGGCGGCGGGGTCCAGCAGGGCGATCTGCCCCCGCATGCCCGCGATGACCAGCGGATGGTCGTCGGCAATCAGAACCTTCATGCCGCGCCCTGGGACAGGCGGACCCGGCGGCGCGCCAGATGACGCAGCAGGCTGGCCAGGTTGCCGGGACGGATCGGCCGGCGCAGCACGGGCAGGCCGGGCACGGCAGGTACCAGCGGGGCGTCGGCGATGATCGCCGCCGGCAGATCACGGCCGATTTCGGCGACGAGGTCGGCCTGGTCGCCGTCGACGATCAGGATGTCGGGGTGCTGGGCCAGGGCGGCCCGCGCGGCGGCGGGGTCGGCCGCGACGATCGGCAGGCAGCCCCATGCCGCCAGCAATGCCGCGACCTGCCCCCGGGCCCCGGCGTCGCCGTCGACCACCAGCACGCGCAGGCCGGCAAGGTCGTCGGGTGCCGGCGGGGCCGGGGCGCGCCGCGGCCCCGCCGGCAGCGTCAGTGAAAAACATGCGCCACGTCCCGGCGCCGAACGCAACGCGATCTCGGCTCCCATGGCCTGGGCGAAACGCCGCGCGATCGACAGCCCCAGCCCCAGACCTTCGCGCCCCTGGCCGGGCGGCGGTGCCCCCTGCTGGAAGGCGGCGAAGATGGTTTCCTGGTCCCCGGGCGCAATGCCGACGCCGTCGTCGCGGATTTCCAGCCGGACATGGTCGCCCTGCCGCCGGCAACCGATCAGGACGCGGCCGCCGGGGGCATATTTGATGGCGTTGCCGACCAGGTTGGCGACGATGCGCCCCAGCATGGCGGCGTCGGCCATCACCGCGTGGTCGATATTGACCAGGCGCAGCCGCACGCCGCGTTCTATCGCCAGCGGCCGCAGTTCGGTCGCCGCCTGGGCCAGCAGGGGGGCCAGCTCGCATGCCTCGCATTCGGCGTGCACCACCCCGGCATCCAGCCGGGCGATGTCCAGCATGCCGGCCAGCAGCCGCCGCGTACCGGCCAGGCAGCCCTGCAGCGTCGTCACCATCTCGCGCAGGGCCGGTTCCTTCAGCCTGGCATCCAGGGCGCCGACGATCAGGGCCATGGCATGCAGCGGCTGGCGCAGGTCGTGATTGGCCGCGGTCAGGAACAGGGACTTGGCGCGGTCGGCCGCTTCGGCCCGTTGCGCGGCCAGGGCCAGTTCCGCGGTGCGGTCGGCGACCTTGCGTTCCAGGGTCAGGTTCAGCTGGCGCAGGTCCTGGGACAGGGTTTCGGCCGCCGCCACCGCCGCGTTCAGCCGGCCGCCCAGGATCGCGGCATAGGCGAAGACCAGCACCAGCAGGCCGGCCCCAATCAGCGGCGTGGCAGCGGCACCGTCATGCAGCGCCGAAAGGTCGTGCAGCGCGGCGGCGGCAAAGATCAGTACCGCGGCCGCGGCGATCGGCGCACCGCGCCGCCGGCGCAGGGCCGCGATCGTCACCCCGCCGATGCCATAGGCCAGACAGGCCAGGAAGACCGCGTGCGCCGCGATCTGCACCGCTTCCCATTGCGGGGACAGCAGATCCGGTTCAACGATGCGGCCGGCGACCATCACGGCGGGATAGGCGGCCAGCAGTGCCCAGGCGACCAGGGCCAGGCGCCGCGATATTTCGCGCGGATACAGGGCCGACAACACCATCAGGAACAATGCTTCACCGGTCGGCGCCGACAGCAGAAGCAGCATCAGATAGACATTGGGCGTCGGTGCCAGCAGGTCGGGCCAGAACAGCATCGGCACATCGGACAGGTGGGCATAGATCACCCCGATGACCAGGCAGAACGCCCCGAACCAGGCAAAGCCGCGTTCGCGCGGCCGGGTGGCGAACAGCACCAGGAAGAACAGCCCGACCACGACGCAGGCGCCGATGACGAACAGGTCACGCGCGACCTGGCGGCCGAACTGCTGGTACAGCGCGTCGGGCGTGCCGATCGCCGGGGTGCGGGTGGGCCCGCCGCTGAGGACCATGTGATTGGAAACCTGCAGGACCAGATCGAGTGTCGCGAGACCGTCGACCGCCACCGGCGGCAGCATTGCGATACGGTCCTGAACCACGCGCTGTTCGGCGGCAAAGCCGCGGGCCGGGGTGCCGTTGACGATCAGCGGCGTCCCGTTCGCCCACAGGATCGACGCGCTATAGGTGACCGGCAGGCGCAGCGCCAGCGGCGGATGCCGGTCGGGCAGTAGCAGCCGCAGGTGATAGGTGGCGACCCCTCGCCCCGCCTTGCCGGGACCGTCGGTCAGCCGGCCGTGCCAAGCCGCCGGCATCTCGGCAGTCGCCGCCCCGTCATGCCCGGCCGCGCCCGGAAACGCATCGGGCGGCAGCAGCGCGTCCCAGTAGAAGGCCCAGCCCGATCCCAGCGCTTGCGTCGGGTCGGCCACGACATCCCAGCCGCGCAGGTCCAGCACACCGTCCCGCGGCACCGGATCGGTCGCGGCGGGCGTTTCGGCCATCAGCAGCGCGGCGGCGGCAAACAGCGCCAGCGTCGCCGCCAGCGCCGCGGCGACCGCCAGTCGCGAATGCAGAATCGGGATCGCCGGTCCGAACATGGTGCCACCTTACCCCAGATGACGGCGGGCGAAATATGGGTAGAACTAATCCTCTACCCATTCCGGGGGCTAACCCCGCGGCGGCATTGTCCCCGCGGCGCCGTCTGGCAAGGCTTTCGGCATCAGTCAACGTCTTCGGAAAGTCACGCCATGCGCCGTCCTGCCATGTTTGCCGCCGCCCTGATCCTCGCCGCCGCGCTGGGGCAGGGCGGCGAGGCCCGCGCCGCCGACAAATGCGATCCGTCGAACCTGGCCGCCACCCTGCAGGAGCGGATGAAGGCCGAGGGCCGGACCAACGCCGAAATCCAGGATGTGCTGGGCAACAACCTTAAGCGCAAGGCGCTGGGCAGCCGGGTCGCCAAGACCAGCGGTTGCACGGCCGACCAGGTCAACAGCGCCCTGCGCACGCTGGAGACGACGACCAAGGGTTGAACCACAACCTGCGGTATTTCCTTCCCCCTCCTGGTAGATTGACGAATCACGGCACGGCAATGCCCAATGGCGCCGGAGGCTTGTGCGTCGAGAGGGTGAATGCTGCAGGAAACCGCGTTGATCGCCACGTTGGTGATAGGGTTGGTCATGGCCTTCGGTCTTGGCCTGGCCGCCCTGCGCCTGCGTCTGCCGCCGCTGGTCGGTTATCTGGTGGCGGGCATGGCGGTCGGCCCGTTCACGACCGAACTTGTGGGTGACGACAGCCTCGCGGTGCAACTGGCCGATATCGGCCTTGTTCTGCTGATGTTCGGGGTCGGGTTGACCTTTTCGCTGCGCGACCTGCTGGCGGTAAAGAAGATCGCGATCCCCGGCGCCATCGTCCAGATGGCGATCACCACGCTGCTGGGCGCCATGCTTGCCACGATCTGGGACTGGCCCTGGACCGAGGGGTTGGTGTTCGGGCTGGCGCTGTCGGTCGCCTCGACCGTCGTCATGCGCCGGGCACTGGCCGAACGTCGGGAACTGGACGGCGGCCACGGCCGGCTGGCGACCGGCTGGCTGGTGGCCGAGGATGTGGTCATCGTCCTGGCCCTGCTGTTGCTGCCGGCCATCGCCGACGCGACGGCGACCGGCAGCGAGATCGGCATGAATGTCGGGATGACCCTGGCCAAGGGTGTCGCGTTCTTTGCCGTGGCGCTGCTGATCGGGCGCAAGCTGGCCCCCTGGGCACTGGCCCAGGCGGCGCGCACCGGCTCGCGCGAGCTCTACACCCTGGCAATCCTGGTGCTGGGACTGGGGATCGCCTTCGGCGCGGCCTATCTGTTCGGGGTGACAGTGGCGCTGGGCGCCTTCCTGGCCGGGGTGGCGCTGCGCGAATCGGATCTGGCCCGGCGGGCGGCCAACGACACGCTGCCGCTGAAGAACGCGATCGCCGTGCCGTTCTTCATCGCGCTGGGCCTGATGTTCGATGTCGAGGCGGTCGCGGCCAAGCCGCTGGCCGTGCTGGGCGTGCTGCTGGTCGTCGTGGTGGTCAAGGCGGCGGTGGCCGCGGGGCTGATGCTGGCCTTCCGCCAGCCCTTGCGCACCGCCCTGACGGTCGCGGCCAGC
>Ga0206117_100955_pt1 | contig 19246 bp, 9 predicted proteins | sample 3A5Ametagenome_FD_177997 | JGI IMG/M metagenome (GOLD analysis project Ga0206117, IMG submission 177997) | Enriched microbial communities from leaf-cutter ant dump, University of Wisconsin, Madison, United States - 3A5A | ecosystem: Environmental > Terrestrial > Nest > Insects nest > Nest dump... | reverse complement strand
TGTTGCGGTCGGCATCGACGGCCATGCCGGCGGCTTGGACGGACGAATTCGGGCCGCCGTAATGGCGCGCCCAGGCGATATCGCCCGACATGTCGAAGCCCAGGGCGACGCCATCCGTGAGGCCGGTCGGGGACAGTGCCGCCGCGGCGGGCGCGGTGATGGCGCCGCCGCTGACCATGCCGACCAGGTAAGGCCTGGATTGCGGGTCGAGGCCGACCGCCCGCACCTTGACCGATGCATTGGGGCCGCCCAGGGCGGTCACGCGGTCGATGAAGCCGACGGTCGCCAGCCTGGCGATGAAGCCGGTTTCCGGGCCGAGGCCGTCGACCGTCGTCGGCGCGACCAGGCCGCCGCCGATGACGCTGCCCGCGAAATGCAGCATGCCGGTATTGTCGAGGGCCAGGCCCCCGGCATTGACCACGGTATTGCCGCCGCCGAAAAAGGGCTGGACCAGGGCAAGCTGGTCATTGCCATAGGGCAACATCAGCACGGCTGCATCCTGCGTACCCTCCGACGTCAGGGTGAACGGCAGGTTCAGCAGCGTGCCGCTGTATTCCGCGGCGAGGTAGATGTTCTGTGCGGTCCGGTCGAGGGCCAGCCGGGCGACGTTGAACGTTGGCTGCAGGTTGCCGCCGCCGCCGTCCCCGATCGTCCGTGCCCAGACGGTTCCGCCGTTACCTGTTCTGGAGCGCAGGATCAGGCCGTCGCGCGCCCCTTGGGCCAAGATCGGCCCGAGATCAGGAATCGTCACCGCGCTCGAGAAGCTGGCCGACACGAACACCGCCCCCATCGCGGAATCGACGGCGATATCCGTCGGCATGACGATCCTGCCGCTGGCGCTGCCGATCGCCTTGACCCAGGGCACGGAACTGGCGTTCGTATCGGCATTGAACCGCAGCAGGAAACCGTCCTTGATGCCCGTCGGGGTCGAAAGACCCAGCGCGGCGCCGCCCTGGTAGGTGCCGGCGACATAACAATTGCCCTCGTCGTCGGTCGCGACGGCGGTAGGGGTCACTATCGATGCGGTGGTGCTGGAGGCTGTCAACAGCCTGATCTGTGTACCGTCGGGGCGGTACATCGCCATGAACAGATCGCGGGTGCCGGACCCGTTCTTGGTGACCGTGACGCCGGAAATCGACATCGACGCGTCATAGCTGCCGGCGATGCACAGATTTCCCTGGGGGTCGCGGGCGATCGCGTCGATGGTGGAGGCGCCGCCGTAGATTTCGACCAGCGGCGAGGGCAGGGTCCGCTCGATGGCGGCGGCGGGCAGCGGGGCCAGCGCCAGGCAGGCGGAAAAGGCGGCAGGCAGCAGGTGTTGCAGGATGTCGGGGTAGCGTGTTCGCATGTCCTGGGGCTCCGGCTTTGAGGGTCTGCCTCGCAGCTAACAGCCGTCGGTACATCCGTGCATCCCACGTTCTGGTGGGGTGGCAGGAAAAATTTCAGGTCACGACATCATCTCCGGGAGAAATGAAGGCTTATGTTCCCATAGGACCATGTGCCGCAGCCGCCCGGGTTGCGGGACCTGTCCGGGCGGCCGCGGCGTCCTCGCCGCTTCGGGCCGGGGGCGGGGCGGGGGCCGCCGGGCCGGCGCGCCGGGCGGGGACCCGGCAGGCGAAGCGGTCGAGGTTGGGGGCGATGGCTGTGCAGCGGGTTCAGCCGCCCGCGTCCGCGATCTCGACGTCGTGGCCGTCATAGTCGACGGCAAGCAGGAAACGACCGTCGCGGCCGGGCCGGATGCCGGCGCCAGGATCGGCATGGCCCGCATCGCCGGCGAGGTAGAGCTGACGATTCGTGCCGTCCAGGACGAGGGCCTGACCCCAGGGATTGCTGCCCCCGCCGTGCAGCTGCCGCTGCCAGAGGATGGCGCCGGTCGCCGGGTCCAGCCTGGCCAGCAGGGCATCGGCCGCCCGTTCGCGTTGCCGTGCCGGCTGCCCGGCGGCGACCGCGCCGGCCAGGAACAGCGCGTCTTCGGCCGGATCGAGGGCCAGGTCGCCGATATCGCCATGCCGGCCCCCGATCCGGATCGACCAGACCAGCCCGGCGCGGGGGTCGAAGCGCAGGGCGAAACCGGTCGCGGTGTCGACGCCGGCCAGCCCCAGATCGTCGAAGCTGCCGCCGGCATATCTGCCGGCGATGAAGATCGCGCCGCTGCCGTCACGGGCGATGGCGCGGGCCGTCGGGCGGACCGCGGCCCGCGCGCTGCCGAAATTCGCGGCCCATCCGCCGCTGCCGTCCGCCGTCAGCATGGCGACGAAAAGATCGGCGCCGCTGGCCGGGGACTTGGTCATGGCGATGCCGCCGATGCTGGCCGTGGCGCCGGCGAAGGTGCCGGCGACGTAGACGTTGCCCGCATCGTCGCGCAGGATCGCCTCGACGGTCGGCCGGGCGGTCCGCGTGCCGGCATCGGCGCGCGACGGCGACAGGCAAAGCCCCGGCAACAGGCAGAGGGCCGGCAGCAGGCAGGCTATCGCGGCGGCAAGGCGCCAGGCGGCGGTCGGTGGCATATCGGGCGCCCTCCGGGTGTGCAGATACCGTTACCGGCTATCAAATATCCGCCGGGCTGCGCATCCCCTGTCCTGGGGATATGGGAAAATATCGGCCCCTTCCCTTATTCTGGGGATGCCGGCCTCGGTCGGATCCGTCATGATCGCGGCCATGACCACACAGTGCTTGCGGGCGCCCGCCGCCATGCCCCCGATGGAGGGCCGGCGGTGGCGCTGATCCTGATCATCGAGGACGAGTACGAGTTGCGTGCCGGGCTGGCCTCGGGCCTGCGCATCGCCGGATTCGACGTCATCGAGGCGGCCGACGGCCACAGCGGCTATGCCGCGATCCTCGAGCGTCGGCCCGACCTCGTGCTGTGCGACATTTCGATGCCGGGGCTGCGGGGCGACAGGCTGCTGCTGCGGCTGCGGCGCGAACATCCCGAGATGGCGCGGATGCCGTTCCTGTTCCTGACCGCCCTGGCCGACCGCGACAGCATCCTGGCGGGTCAGGAACTGGGCGCCGACGATTACCTGACCAAGCCGGTCGATCTGGCGATCCTGGCCGGCGTCATCCGCCAGCGGCTGGGCCAGGCCGATCGCTGGCGCGAAACCTATGACGGCGAGATCGAACGCCAGCGTGCCGCCATGCTGGCCGAATTGTCCGAGCGCAGCCGGATGTCCTTCCTGTCCGCCGCCGACGTGCTGAACCGGCTGGCCGAGGCGGTCATCCTGGTCGATCCCGCGGGCCGCGCGACATTCGTCAACCGCGCCGCACTGCACCTGCTGTGCGGCGGCGACGGCCTGGCGATCGAAAACGGCCGCCTGATCGTGGCGACGGGCGACGGCGGGCGCCGGCTGCGCGAAGCCTTGGCCGCGGTCGGCCAGGCGGCACCGTCCGAGCCCAGCGTGCATCTGAACATCGACCGGCCGTCCGGGCGCCGCCCCTATGCGCTGCGCCTGTGCCGTCTGGATGCCGGCCTCGATCTCGACGGCGAACCCGGGCCGATGGTCGCCGTGTTCCTGGCCGATCCGGTGGCGCGCGTCCGGTTGCCGGAAATCGCGCTGTGCGCCCGGTACGGTTTCACCCCGACCGAGGCGCGCATCGTCGCCGACCTGGCCCTCGGCCATTCGGTCGAAGCGATCGCCGACCTGCACGGGATCAGCCGCTACACCATCCACCATCACCTGAAATCCATCTTTCGCAAGACCGAGACCACCCGGCAGCCGGAGCTGGTCGCCCTGGTGCTGTCGAGCAGCATGGTCGAAGGGGTGCCGGTCACGGTCGCCGCCGGCTGAATGCCAGGACCCGATCCCGCGACGCTGTTCATGGTGCTGAGCGCCGTCGGCATCTTCGTCGCGGTGCTGGTGCTGGTCGTCTGGCGCGGCGACCGCCGTTATGCCGGCATGCGCGAGGTGGCGATCGGCCTGGCGGTGATGGCCGCCGGTTTCATCACCCAGGCCCTGTCGGTGGCCGCACCGTCGGCCGGCTGGGGGCGCCTGTTCATCGCGGCCGGCCACCTGCAGGTCCTGGTGGGCGGCACGCTGAACCTGAACGGCGCGGTCACGCTTGCCGGCGCGGCCCCGGCCTGGCGGCGGGACTGGATCATCGGGGCGGTCAGTTATGCGGTCTATCTGTGGCTGATCGTGACCGACCCGGGATCGCCGCTGCGCCATGCCGCGGTATCGGCCTGGAGCGTGCTGATCTGCGGCGGGGCGTCGCTGGCGCTGGTCGCGCCGCGCGGCGACGCCAGCGCGGGCAGCCGCCGGATGCTGGCCGCCCTGCTGGCCCTGCACGCGGCGACCGAGGGCGCGCGCGGCATCGACGCGCTGCTGTCGGCGCCGCCGGTCGAATTCCGGCCGAACAATGCGCTGAACATCCTGTTCCTGTTCGAGTTCATCTTCGCCATCCTCGGCATCGCCATCCTGTCGATGCAGTTCGTCAACGAACGGCTGCGCCGCGATCTCGGCCGGTCCGAGGCGCGCATCGTGTCGGCCTTCCGGGTGGCCAGCGATGCCTTTGCCGTGTTCGACGGCGCCGGCCTGCTGGTCACCGCCAATCCACGGGTCGGGCGCATCTTTCCGGCCCTCGCACCGCTGGTGGCCGGGCATCCGACGGTCGAGGTGATGTTCGGCGCGGCGCCGGCGGCGTTCGGGCTGGCTGCCGGGTGGCTGGCGCGCGCGCCGTCGGGTTTCCTGCTGGACGGCGAGGTCGAGCATGTCGCGCAGCTGGACGGCGGGGCCTGGGTGCATGTCTCGGCCGCGCCGATCGACGGCGGCGGCCTGATGCTGTGCTGGCGCGACATCACCGAATTCAAGCAGGCCGAAGCGGTGATGGCGGGCGAACTGGCGCGCGAACGCGAACTGGCGGCGATGCAGCGATCGTTCGTGTCGATGGCGTCGCACCAGTTCCGCACGCCGCTGGCGATCATCGACATCAATGCCCAGCTGATCGAACTGCAGCGGCACGCCATGGTCGGCGAGGCGACGGAACTGTCCGGCCGCATCCGGCGCACGGTGCGCCGGATGATCCGGCTGATCGAGGCGATGCTGGGCGCCGCCAGCGCCGAGGAGGGCAAGATCGCGCTGAAGAAGGCGCCGGTCGATCTGGCGGCCCTGGTGCGCGAAGCGTGCGAGCGCGCCCAGGAAGCTGCCCCCGACCGGCTGTTCGACCTCGACCTTGCGGGGCTGCCGCGGCTGGTCGACTGCGACGCCAACCTGATCGATCAGGTGCTGGGCAACCTGGTGTCAAACGCCGTCAAATATTCCGGCACCGACCATCCGGTCATCGTCGCCGGCCGGCTGGAGGGGGGCGAGGCCGTCATCACCGTCACCGATTTCGGGGTCGGGATCGCTGCCGAAGACCAGCCGCTGATCTTCGAGCGGTTCTTTCGCGGCCGCAACGCGGCCGACATCGCCGGCACCGGCATCGGCCTGACGCTGGCCCGCTACATCGTCGATCTGCATGGCGGCACGATCGCGGTGGACAGTGCCCTTGGCGCGGGGGCGACCTTCACGGTCAGGTTGCCGGCGGCGTGAGGTGTCCCGGCCGGCAGGCCAAGCCGGACACCCTGTGACCGCCATCACATCGCCGGGGACTTGACATTCCATTATTGATAATCATTATCAATTGCAGAGTTTATCCGAGGAACAGGTCATGGTCAGGCTGATGCGGCGTGCAGGCAGTTTGGCGGGGCGGCAGCCCCGGATCGCGGCGATGGCCGCGACGGTCGCGGTGTTGACGGTCGGCGGCTGGGCCCTGGCCCTCGACGCCTCGGCGGCGTCGCCGGCCCTGCTGGCTGCCTTCCTGCTGACCTACGGCCTGGGGCTGCGCCACGGCTTTGACGCCGACCATATCGCCGCGATCGACAATGCCACGCGCCTGCTGGCCTCGGCCGGCCGGCCCGCGGTCACCGCCGGTTTCTTCTTTGCCGTCGGCCACGCCCTGGCCGTGCTGATCGGCACGCTGGTCGTGGTGGGCGCGATCTGGATGCTGGACGGCGCGGCCTCGGGCATCTACCGCGAGGTCGGCGGCTTGATCGGCACCGGTTTCGCCGCCGTCTTCCTGCTGGGCCTGGGCATCATCAACGTGATCGCGGCGCGCGACATCGTGCGCGCCTTTCGCGCCGGCCAGGATGCGGTCGCCGCCCAGGCAGCCTCGGGCGGGCTTATCGCGCGGCTGCTGGCCCCGGCCCTGCGGCTGGTGCGGGCAGGCTGGCACATGCTGTTCGTCGGGCTGGTCTTCGGCTTGGGGATCGGCTCGGCCTCGGAAGTCGCGTTCCTGGCCCTGACCGGTGAGGAAGCGCGCAATGCCGGTCTGGGCCTGGTGCTGCTGTTCCCGTTGCTGTTCCTGGCCGGGATGATCCTGGTCGACACCATCGACGGCGTGGTCATGGCGCGTGCCTATGACTGGGCCGACCGCGATCCCGCCCGCAAGCTGCGCTACAACCTGATCGTCACGCTGATGTCGGGTGTCGCCGCCCTGCTGATCGGGGCGCTGAAGCTGGGCGATTTCGCCGCCGCGCTGCTGCCGCTGGGCGATCTGCCCCTGGCGATCCTGGCGGCCGCCAACGACGGCTTTGCCGCCATCGGCGTCACGCTGATCGCCGCCTTCGTCTTCGCCTGGGCGGTGTCGGGCGCGCTGTACCGGCGCGCCCGCCCCCCTGTCGCCGTTCTGGCCAACCCCGTCAAGATGGAGTTCGAACCGTGCTCGTAAGCCGCCGTCTCGGCCTGGCCGCTCAGGCCGCCTTCGCCTTGGCCATCTCGCGTTCCAGCAACCGGCCCAACCGCTTGATGCCTTCCTCGATCGTGTCGGGGCTGGGCAGCGAGAACGACAGCCGGATGGTGTTGCGGGTCGACCGGTCGGCATAGAACGCCGCGCCGGGGACGAAGGCGATGCGTTCCTCGGCGATCGCCTTGGCCAGCAGGTCGGCGCCGTCCATGCCCTGGGGCAGGGTGATCCAGACGAACATGCCGCCGTCGGGCCGGGCCCATTGCAGGCCCTGGCCCTTGGGCATGTGACGGTCCAGCGCATCCAGCATCGCGTCGCGCCGGGCGCCGTAGACCTCGCGCAGCTTCGCCGCGTGCGTCTCCAGGATCTCCTCGGCCACTTCGCACATCACCATCTGGTTGATGGTCGCCGAATGCAGGTCGGAGGCCTGCTTCATCAGCACCAGCTTCTGCAGCACCGGGGCCGGCGCGACCACCCAGCCGATGCGCAGGGCGGGCGCGATCGATTTCGAGAACGTGCCGGTATAGATGACGTTGCCGGCCGACGTCGCCTCGGCCAGCGGCGACTGCTGGTTCAGGCGCTGGCCGTCCAGCGCCAGGAAGGTCGGCACCGCCTCGCCGGAATAGCGCAACTGGTCGTAGGCCTGGTCCTCGATGACCGGCACGCCGTACTGGTGGGACAGTTCCAGCAGCTTCAGCCGCTGGTCCAGCGGCAGGGTAACGCCCGACGGGTTGCCGAAATCGGGGGTCAGGTAGACGAACTTGGCGCCGGCCTTGAACTCACGCTCGAGGCCCGCCAGGTCGATGCCGGTCTCGTCCAGCGGCACGGCGACGACTTCGGGTTCATACAGGCTGAAGGCCTGCAGCGCACCGAGATAGGCCGGCCGGGTCGCCACAATGCGGTCGCCCGGGTTGATGAACAGCTTGGCCAGGAATTCCAGGCCCTGCTGCGACCCGTTGGTGATCATGACGTTGTCGCGATGGGTGGCGATGCCGACCCGCGCCAGGTAACGCACGATGAAGTCGCGCAGCGGCGGGTAGCCCTCGGAAATCGAATACTGCATCGCCTCGGCCCGCCGCGCCGGATCGGCCAGGATCGCCTGATAGGCCTGTGACAGGCGTTCGTAGGGGAACAGCGCGGGATCGGGGATGCCGCCGGCGAACGAGATGATGTCGGGCTGGTTCAGCAGCTTGAGCAATTCGCGGATCTCAGAGGCGGTAAGCTGCACCGCCCGCTGGGCGAAGGTCTTGTTCCAGTCGATGCCCACTGTCGTTTTCTCCCTTGAGGTTACCTTAGGGATAGCCCCGGTTTCGGGCGATTTCCAGCTTTTTATGACAGTGACGCTGCCATAATTGTAGGGTTGCAATGAAGACCAGGCAGCGCAGGGAAAAGGCCAGCACCGACCAGATGTCGAGGGCGGGTTCCGTTCCCGGCAGTTCCAGCAGCGCCAGGACGCGGACGGGCTGGTCGACCGAGGCGATCGTCAGGGCCATCAGGTTGTTGGCGGCATGGGCCCCGATGGCGGCGCCGATGTTGCCGGTCACGGCGATCGCCTGGAACATGGCCAGGGCCAGCACCACCCGATAGGCGACACCCGGCCACCCCTCGCCCAGGCCATGCAGGATGCCGAACAGCACCGAGGTCAGCACGACGGTCGCCAACCCCGACGGCAGGCGGGTGCGGATGCCCTGCGGCAGATAGGCGCGGAAGACGATTTCCTCGGCCGCCGCGATCGCCAGCATCGCGACCAGGCCGAAGGCGGCGTAACCCAAGGTCGTTGCATTGATCCGCCAGATCGGCGGCTGCTCGTCCAGGGCGATGGCCCCGGCAAAGAACAGGATGCCGATCAGGCCGAAGATCACGAATCCCTGCGCGACCGGCCCGGCGCCGAATCCCGGCCCGGCCAGGGCCGTCCAGGCCCGGCCCTGGCGGCGGGCCACGACCAGCACGGCCAGCCCGCCGGCCAGTGTGCCGACCGTACCCAGTCCCAGCAGCATGAAGGCAGCCGGCACCGTGCCGGCCGCGAGGTGGCGCAAGCCCCAGGCGGCGGGCAGCACGACGATCAGCACGGCGGCGATCCCGGCGGCAAGTCCGATCAGATGACCCGACAGCCCGGCGGCGCGGGCATCGGGGGCGTCCAGAAACCGGCGAAGCGACATCGCCGGATCCTGCCGCCGGGGCAGGGCCGCCGCAAGCCTTCAGGACCGCGCCGCGCCCAGCGGCAGGACGCGGGAAACCGGCGTCGTCACCAGATCGGCGATCTGGGCGGCCAGTTCCTCCTGCAGATAGGGTTTGGACAGTCGGGGCAGGTTCAGGTCGTCGCCGCCGGGCAGGTCGGCATAGCCGGTGGCCAGGATGATCGGCAGGCCGGGCCAGGCCTGGCGGATCTGGCGGGCCAGCTCGATCCCGGTCATGCCAGGCATCGCCTGGTCGGTCAGGACCAGGTCGACGACCGTGCCGCTGCGCAGCACGTCCAGGGCGGCGGCGGCCGAGCCGGTCTCGATCACGCGATGGCCCAGATCCTCCAGCATCGCGGCCGTGCCGGTCAGGATCAGCGCGTCGTCGTCGACCAGCAGCACGCGGCAGGGCGGAGCGACGCGGCCGGGCACGGCAGGCTCGGGCAGCGGGGCGGCACGCTCGGCCGCCGATACCGGCAGCCACAATTCCACGGTTGTGCCCTCCGACACCCGGCTGGCGATGCGCATCAGCCCGCCGGACTGCGCGGCCAGGCCGTGGACCATCGACAGGCCGAGGCCGGTGCCCTTGCCCACGCCCTTGGTGGTGAAGAACGGTTCGATCGCGCGCCGCAGCGTCGCCTCGTCCATGCCGCTGCCGGTATCGGCGACCGACATGCAGACATAGGGGCCGGGGCTCAGACCCAGGCCGTTGTCCTGGGCCAGGGTTTCCCAGCGTGCGCCGATCGCCAGGCTGCCGCCCAGCGGCATCGCGTCGCGGGCGTTCAGCGCCAGGTTCAGGATCGCCAGTTCCAACTGGTTCGGGTCGATCTGCACGCGCGGCAGCCCGGCCTGAAAGGTGGTGGTGATATGGGTCGCGGGCCCCAGCGACCGGCGCAGCATCTCGGCCATGTTGTCGATCAGCCCGGGCAGTTCGACCGAGGCGGGCTTCAATTCCTGGCGGCGGGCAAAGGCCAGCATGCGTTTGGTCAAGGTCGCGCCGCGCTCGGCCCCCTGCAGGGCGCCCTCGATCAGCCGGCGCAGGCGGGGATCGTCGGGCACACGTTTCTGCAGCAGGTTCAGGTTGCCCAGCACGGCCATCAGCAGATTGTTGAAATCATGGGCCACGCCGCCGGTCAGCTGGCCCAGGCTTTCCATCTTCTGCATCTCGTGGATCTGGGCGATCGCCGCCTCGCGCTCGCGCGTGCGCTGCTCGACGCGCAATTCCAGCTCGGCATTGGTCGCGGCCAGTTCGGCGGTGCGTTCGGCGATGCGCTGTTCCAGCTCGGCGTTCAGCTGTTCCAGCTGCCGGGTCTTGCGGTACAGGTCGATGAAGACCCGGACCTTGGCGCGCAGCAGCTCGGGCACCACCGGCACCGGGACATAGTCGACCGCCCCCAGCTCATAGGCGCGCAGGCGGTCCAGGTCGGTCATGTTGGTGGCCGACACGAAGATGATCGCGGTCTGCTGGAAACGCGGATGGTCGCGGATCATCGCTGCCAGCTCGAAACCGTCCAGGTCGGGCATGACCACGTCGACCAGGATGACGGCGATCTCGTTCTTCAGCAGCAGTTCCAGGGCCTGGCGGCCCGATCCCGCCTTGATCAGGTTCTCGCCCAGTTCGCCCAGCATCACCTCGTAGCTGAGCAGCTTGGCCGGCTGGTCGTCGACCAGCAGGATGTTGACCTGATCCGTCGCGTCCACGTCCGTGCGTCTCCGTCAGCGCAGCAGCCACATGCGCAAGGCCGACAACAGCTGTTCGGTGTTGACCGGCTTGGCCAGATAGTCGGACGCGCCGGCCTCCAGGCATTTCTCGCGGTCGCCCTTCATCGCCTTGGCGGTCAGGGCGATGATCGGCATGCGGCGGAAGGCCGCGTTCGAGCGAATCACCTGCATGGTCTGATACCCGTCCATCTCGGGCATCATGATGTCCATCAGCACGATGGCAACCCCCGGCGTGGCTTCCAGCAGCGCGATCGCCTCGCTGCCCGTGGTCGCGGTCAGGACCTGCATGCCCCGGCGTTCCAGCACGCTCGACAGGGCAAAGATGTTGCGTGCGTCGTCGTCGACCAGCAGCACCTTCTGCCCGACCAGGATCTCGTCCGACGAATGCAGCCGTTCCAGCATGCGCTGCTTTTCGATCGGCAGGTCGGCGACCACGCGGTGCAGGAACAGCGCGGTTTCGTCCAGCAGGCGTTCGGGCGATTCCACGCCCTTGACCACGACCGACCGGGCCATGCTGTGCAACTGGGCATCTTCCTCGGGCGACAGTTCGCGGCCGGTGAAGACCACCACCGGCACGTCGCGCAACGAAACGTCGTCGCGGATCTTTTCCAGCACCTCGAAACCGGTCATGTCGGGCAGTTTCAGGTCCAGGACGACGCAATCGGCACCGCCGTCGCGCAGCGTGCCCAGTGCCTCGGCCCCGGTCTGGGCCTCCAGCACGTCGATATCGTCGTGGCCCAGCAGTTCGGTGATGCTCATGCGCTCGATATCGTTGTCCTCGACCACCAGCAGGCGCTTGCGGCGGCGCTTGGCGTAATCGGCGATCTGCGACAGCGACTGGCCGATGCCCTCGGTCGTGGTCGGCTTGGACATGAAGGCGAAGGCGCCGCGAGCCAGGCCATGCTGGCGGTCTTCGTCCAGCGTCACGATCTGGACGGGGATATGGCGCGTCGCCGGGTTCTGCTTCAACTGGGACAGCACCGTCCAGCCCAGCATGTCCGGCAGGAACACATCGAGCGAGACGGCGATCGGGTGGTAATCGCGGGCCAGGGCCAGCGCCTCGGCCCCGCGGGCGGCGACCAGCACCTTGAAACCGTGATCGTGGGCCAGGTCGGCCAGGATGCGGGCGTAATGGGGGTCGTCCTCGACGATCAGCAGCACACGGTCGTCGGGGCCCAGCTCGCGGCGGTCATCCTCGACCTGTTCCAGCGGCCGGTCGGCCAGCCGGGCCTGGACCAGGGCGTTGGGCTGGGCCGTCGGCAGGGCCATGGGCGCAGCCTGGCGCGGCGCGCCGATCGACGGGCCGACATAGGTCAGCGGCAGGTACAGCGTGAAGGTCGACCCGACGCCCGGGCGGCTGCGCAGCTGGATCTCGCCGCCCAGCAGGCTCGACAATTCGCGGCTGATGGCCAGCCCCAGGCCGGTGCCGCCGTATTTGCGGCTGGTCGAGGCGTCGGCCTGCTGGAAGGCCTCGAAGATGATCTTCTGCTTTTCCGGGGGGATGCCGATGCCGGTATCCGACACCTCGAAGGCGACGACCGAGGGCGCGAATTTCAGCACCGGGTGATCGGGGCTCCACCCGTCGCGCGCGGCGCTGATCGACAGGCGGACGCCACCGTTCTCGGTGAACTTGAAGGCGTTCGACAACAGGTTCTTCAGGACCTGCTGCAGCCGCTTCAGGTCGGTCGTGACCGACCGGCCCAGCGTCTGGTCCAACTGCACCTCGAAGCTGAGGCCGCGGTTCTCGGCCTCGTGCCGGAACGGCCGGGTGACCATGTCCTGCAGGTTGGAGAAGAAGATTTCCTCGGCCTCGACCGACACCGTGCCCGATTCGATCTTGGACAGGTCCAGGATGTCCGAGATCAGGTTCAGCAGGTCGGTGCCGGCGGCATGGATCGTGCGGGCGAATTCGACCTGGCGGGCCGACAGGTTGCCGTCGGGATTGTCGCCCAGCTGCTGGCCCAGGATCAGGATCGAATTCAGCGGCGTGCGCAACTCGTGGCTCATATTGGCCAGGAATTCCGACTTGTATTTCGACGTCAGCGCCAGCTCGGCCGCCTTTTCCTCGACCGCGCGGCGGGCCTGTTCGATTTCCTGGTTCTTGCGTTCAACCTCGACGTTGCGTTCGGACAGCTGCTGGGCCTTCTGTTCCAGCTGTTCGTTGGTCTGCTGCAATTCGCGCTGCTGGGCCTGCAATTCGGCGGCCAGCTGCTGGGATTGGGTCAGCAGTCCTTCGGTCTGCATCGTCGCCTCGATCGAGTTCAGGACGATGCCGATGCCGGCGGTCAGCTGTTCCAGGAACGAGATCTGCAGGTCGGTGAAGGTCGCGACCGAGGCCAGCTCGATCACCGCCTTGACCTGGCCTTCGAACAGCACGGGCAGGACGATGACGTTCCTGGGGATCGCGCGGAACAGGCCCGACCGGATCGGCACGACGTTGGAGGGCACTTCGTTGATCAGCATGCGCCGGCCGTCGGCGGCGCATTGCCCGATCAACCCCTCGCCCAGCCGCAGTTTCGGGATATGGCCGTCGCCGTCGCCGTCGGCATAGGCCGACAGCAATTTCAGCCCCAGCCCCTCGGGCTCGACCAGGTAGATCACGCCGTTCTGGGCATTGACCAGCGGCGCCAGTTCCGACAGCAGCATGCGGCCGACCACGGCCAGGTCGCGCTGGCCCTGCAGCATGTTGGTGAAACGCGCCAGGTTGGTCTTCAGCCAGTCCTGCTCGGTATTGCGGTCGGTGGTCAGGCGCAGGTTGTCGATCATCGTGTTGAGGTTGTCTTTCAGCTCGGCCACCTCGCCCAGCGCGTCGACCTGGATCGACCGCGTCAGGTCGCCCTTGGTCACCGCCGTCGCCACCTCGGCGATGGCGCGCACCTGGGTCGTCAGGTTGGCGGCCAGCAGGTTGACGTTGCCGGTCAGGTCCTTCCAGGTGCCGGCCGCACCCGGCACGTTGGCCTGGCCGCCCAGCCGGCCTTCGACGCCGACCTCGCGCGCCACGGTCGTGACCTGGTCGGCGAAGGTCGCCAAGGTGTCGGTCATGTTGTTGATGGTCTCGGCCAGCGCCGCGACCTCGCCCTTCGATTTCACCGTCAGGCTCTGCTTCAGGTCGCCGTCGGCCACCGCGGTCACGACCTTGACGATGCCGCGGACCTGTTCGGTCAGGTTGGCGGCCATGACGTTGACGGTATCGGTCAGGTCCTTCCAGGTGCCGGCGACGTCGGGCACCTGGGCCTGGCCGCCCAATTTGCCTTCGGTACCGACCTCGCGCGCGACGCGGGTGACTTCGCCGGCGAAGGCGTTCAACTGATCGACCATCGTGTTGATGGTGTCCTTCAGTTCCAGGATTTCGCCGCGCACGTCGACGGTGATCTTGCGCGACAGGTCGCCGCGGGCCACCGCCGTCGTCACCTCGGCGATGTTGCGCACCTGGGTGGTCAGGTTGGCGGCCAGCAGGTTGACGTTGTCGGTCAGGTCCTTCCAGGTGCCGGCCACGCCGGGCACCACGGCCTGGCCGCCCAGCCGCCCCTCGGTGCCGACCTCGCGCGCCACGCGCGTCACCTCGGCGGCGAAGGACCGCAGCTGTTCGACCATCGTGTTCAGCGTTTCCTTGAGCAGCAGGATTTCGCCGCGCACGTCGACGGTGATCTTCTTGGACAGATCGCCGTTGGCGATGGCCGTTGCCACCTCGGCGATGTTGCGGACCTGGCCGGTCAGGTTCGAGGCCATGGAATTGACGCTCTCGGTCAGGTCCTTCCAGGTGCCGGCGACACCGGGCACCGCGGCCTGGCCGCCCAGTTTGCCTTCGGTGCCGACCTCGCGCGCGACGCGGGTGACTTCGGAGGCGAAGGCGTTCAACTGGTCGACCATGGTGTTGATGGTCGATTTCAGTTCGAGGATTTCGCCCTTCACGTCGACGGTGATCTTGCGCGACAGGTCGCCGCGGGCCACCGCCGTCGTCACCTCGGCGATGTTGCGGACCTGGGCGGTCAGGTTGCCGGCCATCGAGTTGACCGAGTCGGTCAGATCCTTCCAGGTGCCGGCGACGCCGGTGACCTGGGCCTGGCCGCCCAGCCGGCCTTCGGTGCCGACCTCGCGGGCGACGCGGGTGACTTCGGAGGCGAAGGCGTTCAGCTGGTCGACCATGGTGTTGATGGTCGATTTCAGTTCGAGGATTTCGCCCTTCACGTCGACGGTGATCTTGCGCGACAGGTCGCCGCGGGCCACGGCCGTCGTCACCTCGGCAATGTTGCGGACCTGGGCGGTCAGGTTGCCGGCCATCGAATTGACGTTGTCGGTCAGATCCTTCCAGGTGCCGGCGACGCCGGGCACCGCGGCCTGGCCGCCCAGTTTGCCTTCGGTGCCGACCTCGCGCGCGACACGGGTGACTTCGCCGGCAAAGGCGTTCAGCTGGTCGACCATCGTGTTGATGGTTTCCTTCAACTGCAGGATTTCGCCCGACACGTTGACGGTGATCTTTTTCGACAGATCGCCCTGGGCCACCGCGGTCGCCACCTCGGCAATGTTGCGGACCTGGCCGGTCAGGTTCGACGCCATCGAATTGACCGAGTCGGTCAGATCCTTCCAGGTGCCGGCCACGCCCTTGACCTGGGCCTGGCCGCCCAGCTTGCCTTCGGTGCCGACCTCGCGCGCCACACGCGTCACCTCGCCGGCAAAGGCGTTCAGCTGGTCCACCATGGTGTTGATGGTGTCCTTCAGCTGCAGGATTTCGCCCGACACGTTGACGGTGATCTTCTTGGACAGATCGCCCGTGGCGATGGCGGTCGACACCTCGGCGATGTTGCGGACCTGGGCGGTCAGGTTCGAGGCCATGGAATTGACGCTCTCGGTCAGGTCCTTCCAGGTGCCGGCGACACCCAGCACATTCGCCTGGCCGCCCAGCCGGCCTTCGGTGCCGACCTCGCGGGCCACGCGGGTGACTTCGCCGGCAAAGGCGTTCAGCTGGTCGACCATCGTGTTGATGGTTTCCTTCAGCTGCAGGATCTCGCCCGACACGTTGACGGTGATCTTCTTCGACAGATCGCCCGAGGCGATGGCGGTCGACACCTCGGCGATGTTGCGGACCTGGGCGGTCAGGTTCGAGGCCATCGAATTGACGTTGTCGGTCAGATCCTTCCAGGTGCCGGCGACGCCGGGCACCTGGGCCTGGCCGCCCAGCCGGCCCTCGGTGCCGACCTCGCGCGCCACGCGGGTGACTTCTGACGCAAACGAGTTCAGCTGGTCCACCATCGTGTTGATGGTGTCCTTCAGCTCGAGGATTTCGCCGCGCACGTCGACGGTGATCTTGCGCGACAGGTCGCCGCGCGCCACGGCGGTGGTGACCTGGGCGATGTTGCGCACCTGGTCGGTCAGGTTGCCGCACATCGCGTTGACCGAATCGGTCAGATCCTTCCAGGTCCCGGCCACGCCCGGCACCACGGCCTGGCCGCCCAGCTTGCCTTCGGTGCCGACCTCGCGCGCCACGCGCGTGACTTCGGACGCGAACGAGCGCAGCTGGTCGACCATCGTGTTGATGGCTTCCTTCAGCTGCAGGATCTCGCCGCGCACGTCGACGGTGATCTTTTTCGACAAATCGCCGTTGGCGACCGCGATCGTCACCTCGGCGATGTTGCGGACCTGGGCGGTCAGGTTCGAGGCCATCGAATTGACGCTCTCGGTCAGGTCCTTCCACACGCCGGTCACTTCGCTGACCTGGGCCTGGCCGCCCAATTTGCCGTCGGTGCCGACCTCGCGCGCCACGCGCGTGACTTCCGAGGTGAAGACGGAAAGCTGCTTGATCATCGTGTTGACGATCGTCGCCGACCGCAGGAATTCGCCCTGCAGGGGCCGGCCGTCGACGTCGAGCTGCACGGTCTGCAACAGGTCGCCGCGGGCCACCGCGGTGATGGCGTGGGTCACCGCCGTCGTCGGCCACAACAGGTCGTCGATCAGCGTGTTGACCGAATTCTCCATCTCGCCCCAGGCGCCGGCCGAAACGCCGAAATCGACGCGCTTGCGCGTCTTGCCCTCGCGCCCGACGATCTGGCCGACCTGTTCCAGCTGGGCGGCCATCCGCGCATTGGCCGCCACGATGTCGTTGAAGGTATCGGCGATCTTGCCGGCCAGGCCGGTCTGGTCCGACGGCAGGCGGACCGAGAAATCGCCGACCCGCATCGCCTGCAACGCATGCAGCAGATCATGCAGGGCAAAGGGCGTGGCCCCCACCTGTGCCGCCAGCGCCTCGCCGGCCAGGACGCCTTCCTCGGACGGGGTGAGCACGGCGGCGGTGTTCTGCGTCTGCTGCATGGCGGAACTCCTGCGGAGCGGGCGTGACGGCGAGAATCGTCGATCGTGTCGAGCCGACCGGAGTGCTGCTTGCAGGCGGACAGGCGGTCGCATCCGACGGCGGCGATGCCGTCAGGCGGGTCCTGTCATCTCTGAAAGCCTACCCCGAGCCCCCATGCCCGCCACCGGCGATTCCCCCGAACGCGCAATCCCCTGATGGTGATTGTGAAAGCGTCCAACCGACTCCAAACCGGAACTTCGCCTTTAGTTCCAGTGTACATAAGTCCAATCTAAAGATTTTTCCGTTGACCGTTGCCGGCCCAGCCGTCATGTTGCCCGCGCAATGATCGCGATGGCCCTCTCGCTTCGACTTATCTGACCGGCGCCCACGGGCAGCCGGCATTTGGCGTTTTTGCGAAACGCCGACCCAGTCGAAGACGATAGCTGCCTGCCCCCAGGGGTTCCCATGTTCCGCGATCCTGCCATTTCCCCCGTCACCGCATCCTGGTCGATCCCGGTCACCCTGCGACTTAGCCGCGGCTGCTGACGGGCGTTTTCACGCCCCGCTGTCCGCAGCCGCTTGCCCAGGGTCTTGCCGTCGCCGATCACCAGAATTCGCGCCCTCGAGGGGAACACAGCCATGAACGCCATGCCGATCCACAAGTACCGCCCGTACGCCCCCGTCGACCTGCCGGACCGCCGCTGGCCGTCCCAGGTGATCACCAAGCCGCCGATCTGGTGTTCGGTCGACCTGCGCGACGGCAACCAGGCCCTGATCGAACCGATGGGGCCGGATCGCAAGCAGCGGATGTTCGAGCATCTGGTCAAGCTCGGCTTCAAGGAGATCGAGGTCGGTTTCCCCGCCGCGTCGCAGACCGATTTCGATTTCGTCCGCCAGCTGATCGAGGACAACCACATCCCCGAGGACGTGACGATCCAGGTCCTGACCCAGGCCCGCCCCGAACTGATCGAGCGTACCTTCGAAGCGATCTGCGGCGCCCGCCGCGCCATCGTCCATCTCTATAATTCGACGTCGACCGTGCAGCGCCGCGTCGTGTTCGGCCTGGACAAGGACGGCATCACCAAGATCGCGGTGGATGGCGCCAGGCTGATCAAGAAGCTGACCAACTCGATCCCCGAAACCGAAGTCGTCCTGGAATACAGCCCGGAAAGCTTCACCGGCACCGAACTCGACTATGCCAAGGAGGTGTGCGAGGCGGTCATGGACGTCTGGCAGCCGACGGCCGAGCACCCGATGATCTTCAACCTGCCCTCGACCGTCGAGATGGCGACGCCCAACGTCTATGCCGACCAGATCGAATGGTTCAGCCGCAACGTGCGGAATCGCGACGCCATCATCCTGTCGGTCCATCCCCACAACGACCGCGGCTGCGGCGTCGCCGCCGCCGAACTGGCGATGATGGCCGGCTGCGACCGCGTCGAAGGCACGCTGTTCGGCAATGGCGAACGGACCGGCAATGTCGACGTCGTCACCATCGCGCTGAACATGTTCAGCCAGGGCATCGATCCCGGCCTGGACTTCTCGGACATCGGCGAGGTCGTGCGCACGGTCGAATACTGTAACCAGCTGCCCGTCCACCCCCGCCACCCCTATGGCGGCGAGCTGGTGTTCACCGCGTTCTCCGGCTCGCACCAGGATGCGATCAAGAAGGGCATGGCGGCGATGGCCGGCAGCAATTCCGGCGTCTGGGAAGTGCCCTACCTGCCGATCGACCCCCAGGACATCGGCCGCGACTACGAGGCCGTGATCCGCGTCAACAGCCAGTCGGGCAAGGGCGGCATCGCCTATCTGCTGCAGCAGGACAATGAATTCGACCTGCCGCGCCGCCTGCAGATCGAATTCGCCCAGGTGATCCAGCGCATCACCGACGAGACCGGCAAGGAGATCGGTTCGCGCCAGATCCTGGATGCCTTCACCCAGACCTACATGGCCCAGGGCCGCATCGCCTATGCCAGCCATCGCGACCAGGCGATCGCGCGGGCGGACGGCGGCGGGCGCAAGGTCGATGCCGTGGTCACCGTGGCCGGCCGGCCCCATCCGATCGAAGGCCAGGGCAGCGATGCCGTCGACGGTTTCGTCGCCGGCCTGCGCACGCTGTTCGGGACGGAAGTCGACCTGCTGGACGCGCGCAGCCACGCCCGCGCGACCCGCGGCGGTCACGCGGCCTATGTCGAACTGGCGGTGAACGGGCGCAGCTGGTTCGGCGCGGCGGTGTCCGACGAACCCGACGTCGCCCAGATCGAGGCGGCGATTGCGGCAATGAATCGCGCGATGGCATAAGCTCGTGGCCGGATAGACCAGGAATAGGGGAGGGAAACATCCG
>Ga0206117_100953_pt1 | contig 19295 bp, 19 predicted proteins | sample 3A5Ametagenome_FD_177997 | JGI IMG/M metagenome (GOLD analysis project Ga0206117, IMG submission 177997) | Enriched microbial communities from leaf-cutter ant dump, University of Wisconsin, Madison, United States - 3A5A | ecosystem: Environmental > Terrestrial > Nest > Insects nest > Nest dump... | reverse complement strand
ACCTCTGTGATAATCTTAACAATATGTCTTATAATATTTAATAAATTGTTGAAATAATATACTCTTAATTATGTAATAATTTCTTTCTTATATGTGCTATAATATTCTACAGTAACTTTATTCATAAGGGGGCAAAAAAATGTATTTGGACAAAATAAAAGAGGCTAGAAATACAATAAAGGATGTAGTTATAAAGACTCCCATAATGTATAGCGATATTTTTTCTAAAGAAACTAATAACAAGGTTTATATGAAGTGCGAAAATCTTCAATTAACTGGAGCTTATAAATTAAGAGGAGCTTTAAACAAACTTCGTTCCTTAACTGAAGAGCAAAAATCTAAGGGAGTTGTGTGCTCATCTGCAGGTAATCATGCTCAAGGGGTGGCTTATGCTGCGACACTTGAAGGTGTTAAGTCAAAAATAGTTATGCCTAAAACTACTCCACTTATAAAAATTCAATCCACTAAAAATTTTGGTGGAGAGGTAGTTCTTCATGGAAACGTGTATGACGATGCCTACGCTGAAGCTAGAAGAATTGAGGAAGAAGACGGCTTATACTTTCTTCACCCTTTTAACGACATAGATGTAATACTAGGACAAGGAACCCTTGCTTTAGAAATTTTTGAAGAGATAGACGATATAGATGTAATAGTTTGTCCGATAGGTGGAGGGGGACTCATTAGTGGTATTGCTTTAGCTGCAAAAGAACTAAAGCCTTCTATTAAAGTAATAGGTGTTCAGGCAGAGGGAGCTAATGCTATGGAACTATCCTTTAAAAAAGGTTCTTTAATAAGCCTCGATACGGTTAGCACAATAGCAGATGGTATAGCTGTTAAAGTTCCTGGTGATTTAACCTATGAATTTATAAAAACCTATGTTGACGATATAGTAACAGTATCTGATGCAGATATAGCAGAAAGCTTCATTCTTCTTACAGAAAAACATAAACTTTTGGCTGAGGCTTCTGGTGTAGCTTCATTAGCTGCTTTGAAGAAATTAAATCTAGAAAATAAAAAGATTGTTTCTATTATAAGTGGTGGAAATATAGACATGGTTACTATCTCAGCACTTATTAATTCTGGTCTAGTATCTAGAGGAAGACTTTTCTGTTTTTCAGTTGAACTTCCTGATACTCCTGGACAACTATTAGAAATTTCAAGAATATTAACTTCAGTTAGAGCTAATGTAATCCAGCTTGAACATAATCAATTTAAGGCTATAGACAGACTTAAAAATGTACTTCTAGAAGTTACAGTTGAAACCAATGGCCACTCACATATAGAAACAATTAAAAACGAGTTATCTAAAAATGGATATGTAATAAATCATGTTTATTAGATAAAAGAGAGCAGTTACTTTTAAAGCTGCTCTCTTTTATCTATCCATGTTTTTAATTTAACTTTAATAACTTTTTATAAAATTTATTACATCATAAACTAATTTCTCACCCTCACCCTTATCAAGTGGTGAAAGCATAACTTCAAAACAGCCTTTTTCATAAGCCTCTTCATCTGGAATATATCCTATATAACCGTTACTATAAGTTACTATAATAACCTTTTTATCGGAAAATTCATTTTTAATCTTATCACCTAATGATGAAAATAATTCCCCGGGAATATAAACCATGTAAATATCATTAGCTTTTAGGAAACTCACTTTTAGATCTATTGTTTTAATATCTTCAAAACTTCCTAATAAGTCTAGATTTCTTCTTGCACCCTCTAGCTCAAAATAGTAAGGTTTCATACTGTTTTTATCTAAACCCTTATCTAAAGCTTCCTTTATTTTTACTTCTATCTGAGACATTTTAGCTCTTATGCTTTCCTCAGTACCGATTTTTTTAACTTTTAATGAAATGGTTTTTGATTTAATTGTTATTTTAGATACTTCTAACTCTTCCTTATTATCCTCAATTAGTTTTAGGACTTCATCGCCTAAAGTCCCTCCAATTCTCTTAACTTCATTAAAAGAGGATTCTTTTTTAGTAAATCTAGTACTTATGTTTCCACAAGCACCATTATAAAACATAGCTACATCCACTCCACTATCTTCTAAAACTTTTGAGGTTTCTCCTACAAAATCAGCAGTTATATACTTATTTGCGCCTTCCATAACTGTAGGATGACAAGCGTAGTTATATATTACTGCCTTTCTTTTACTTTCAGTTTCTATGTTTATAGTCTGTAATAAATTATCTATATAATTTGAAGGATTGTTTCTATCTGTACATATTCCTTCTACTGCTTTTTTATTATAATATATTTTAAACTTCTCCATAGAGTTTTGAGATTTTTCTATAGAAGTTATTATTTTCTCAATGATTTTATTAGCTAAATCTTCGTTAAATTTATCAAAGGTTCCTAAATATCTTTTATTTATATTTAAATCAGTATTAACAACTCCTGCAATACCTGAGTGAGTATGTGAGCAGTTAATCATTATATTTTCTTTTTTTATAGCTAATTTTTCTTCTATATTTTTCTTTATTAAATCAGAAAAATAATAGTCTATAGCTAAAAGATCTAGTTGTATTAGGGTATAAAATTCTCCATCTTCTTTAAAAACTATTACTCTTGCTTTTAAGTCATCATTTACACCACAAGCTACTCTTCCACCATAGCCAGCTATTTTCATTCCTGCCTTCAAATCAAATTTTTCCTGTGAAAATGAAATCTCCATATAATCACTCCTATCTTTCTTAATAAAGACGAGTTCCCCTCTTTTATTGTTTTTAAAAGAAGGGACTGTCTATATATTTTAAGCTTCTAAAGCTTCTGCTTCTTCTTGCTCTTTTTTCAATAATTCTTTATCATAAATTTTAAAGAATGGATAAAATGTTATAAATGATATAGCTAAAAGTACAAGCCATAATATAATCGCTTTATAATCAACAGTTGCAAGGAAGGCATATAGAGGTCCTGGAGTAGTAAACGGTGGCTCTATAATTGCTTTTCCAACTAATCCTGTACTTACTGCAAAGTATGCTAGGGATATGTTTATAACAGGTGTAACTAAAAATGGTATTGCTAATATTGGATTTAATACATAAGGTAATCCAAATACTAATGGTTCCCCTATATTAAATATTGCTGGTAATATAGCTACTTTACCTATAGCTTTTAAGTGAGCACTTTTACTTCTCATAGAAAGTACTGCTGGTGCTATATTATTAATAGCATAACAAGACATAAATACACTTGTAAATATCTTAACTGGGCTTTCTCCACCAGCAGATAATGCTGCATTTGTCATAAGGTTTGCAGTCATTATTGGTGTAACTAAACCACTCATTATACTTGCTCCATGAATTCCTAAAAGCCAGAATAATTTCATCATTAATATAGCAAATAGTATAAATGGAAGTGAATCTGAAGCATTTAATGCTGGAGTTAATAGCTTATTGATAACTTGTGGTACTGATAATCCAAAGTTTGCTTGTAATATAACGCTTATTCCGTAGAATACAATTATTGATACTGCTAATGGTATAATTGAGTCAAATGATGCCGATACTGCTGGTGGTACTCCATCTGGCATTTTTATAGTAATTTTCTTAACTTTTAAGAATCTTATTATTTCTACAACGCCTATTGCAATTATTATTCCTGTAAATAGCCCTTTAGCATCTAAATATGTAGCTGCTAACACTGACATGCCTTTTTCAGCTCCTGTTGGTATTATTGTTTGAGCTGGTGCACAAAGTAATAAAAATACAATTCCTGTTATTATACTAGAATTTAATTTGTTTAAATTATATTGTTCTGCCAAACTATAAGCTATAGCCATTGTTGCAAATATAGACATTATAGCCATTGTCATTGTGTAAGGTAACAAAAGCATTCCTTGAACCTTTGGGCTCCATGCAAATACATCTGCACTTACTGGTGGCGCTGCAACAACTAAAAATAATCCACCTATGATTGTAAGAGGAACTATTGCCATCATACCATCTCTTACTGCTTTTAAATGTTTTTGCCCACTGATTTTATCTCCTATAGGCATTAAATATTTTTCTAAGAATCCACTGAACTTTTCCATTAAACTTTGACCGTTCATTAATTTCCCTCCTGATAATTGTATTTTTTAACCGATTTCATTTAAGTTATTATTTTGCTTTCTAAGTCCTTAATTTTTTCTTCCATCTCTATCATCTTTTCTATAAGGTCTCTAGCTAATATTGATGTCATTAGATGATCTTGAGCATGTACCAAAAGTAAGTTTACTTCTGTTTTATCTCCCCCCGCTTCCTTTTGTATCAAGTCAGTTTGTATTTTATGAGAACTTAATAGTTCTTTTCTTGCTTCTTCCATTAATTCTTTAGACTTTTCAAAGTCTCCTTCAGATGCTGCACTCATTGCTTCAAACACAGAACTTCTTGCTGAGCCTGAATATGTTATTAATTGAAAAATTATTTCTTCCATATCATTCATCTTCTATATCTCCTTATAATCTGCATATATTATTCTAATTATTTATTTCCAAGCTTTCTTGCTTGTTCTAATACTTTATCACCTCTACACATACCATAATCAGTCATGTTTATTACATCTACTGGAATATTGTATTGTTTTGCAACATTTTCAAATTCTGCTTTTTTAAATCTTATCTGAGGTCCTAAAAGTACTACATCATATTCTTTAACTACATCGTTAAATTCTTCTGCTGCTTTTGCTTCAATCACCCAATCTTGTTCATTATCCTTTAGATTTTTCTGCATTTTTTGTACAACTAAGCTCGTAGACATTCCTGCTGCACAAACTAATAAAATTTTCATCCTTATCTCTCCTTTGTTATAATGATTTATAATTAACTAATTCAATATAGCTTTTATTTATAAGTTCTTTTATTTCACTACTTGTTAAAACTCTTAATTCTTCTTCACGGTGTTTATTGTAACTTGATATCTTCATTATCTCGTCATCTGCAAAACCTGGATGTGTCATCATCTCTACAGTTCCTTCAAAATCTTTATACTTAAGTAAGATCTCTTTAAGTTTTTCTACAGTTACATTATCACCATAAAATTCTTTAATGAAGTAATCAGGTATTTTAACTTCTTTGTCTACTAACACTTTAAAATTCTCTGTATTTTTTCTCAAAGGTACCTTATATTCTTTTGCTAAATTCATTACTAAGGTAAATAATTTTTCTTCCATTGCATTAAATCCATGATGTACATCTAAATGATCTAAGGCTAGTCCTGTGTGCATAAATTTTTCTATCTGTGCTTTAAGTTCTTTTTCTATTTCCTCGTAGCTATAACCCTTAGGTATTAAACTAGGATGTTTATAAAAATTACCTTCTGAATTTATTATTGTTTTTACATCCTGAGGCTTACTTATTGGGCTTAATGCAGTTATATTTAAATGCACTCCCATAGATTTAATTCCAGCTGCTTTAGCTAAAGCCAAACTTTCTTCAAAATACTCTGAATTAACCATAGCGGACGTATCAGTTATTACTCCATTTTTTAATCCTTCTATTATCCCTTTAGATATTCCTAAAGTTAATCCAAAGTCATCAGCATTAATAATTAGTCTCATTTTTTTCCTCCTTAAACATATAAATTTAAGAATTTATAAAGCAATTATTTTCAGATCTTTCGCTATATGAAACTTTGCATGAGTTAAGCTTTTTAACTCTTCTAAAGTTAGTCCTTCTGCTATTTCTCTAAGCACTAACCCTTCACCTTTAACTACATCAATTACTGAAAGGTCAGTTATTATTTTATTTACTTGCTTTGCAGCTGTAAGTGGAAGAACACATTTTTCTAATATTTTTGGTTTTCCATCTCTATTTACGTGTTCCATTGCAATTATCGTTTTTTTAGCACCTACTACTAGATCCATAGCTCCACCCATGCCTGGAACTTTTTTGTTAGGTATCATCCAGTTTGACAGGTTTCCTTCTTCATCAACTTCAAGGGCACCTAAAACTGTTATATCAACATGTCCACCTCTTATTAGAGAAAATGAGAATGAGCTATCAAAAAATGACCCGCCTTGAACTATAGTCTTTGGCTTTCCCCCAGCATCTACAATACTTTCATCTATTGTATCTTCACTGCTCTCTGGACCTAAACCTAATATTCCGTTTTCTGATTGAAGTACAACCTGAATATCTTTTGTTATGTAGTTTGCTGCTAAAGTTGGTATTCCTATACCTAGGTTTACTACATTTCCATCTCTAAACTCTTGAGCTACTCTTCTTGCAATAAGTTCTCTTTTATCCATGTTACGCTTCACCTACCTTTACAATAGCATCTATAAGTATGCCTGGTACCACAACATGATTTGGATCTATTTCATCAACATATTCTTCAACTTCTACCGCTACATATTCTGCTGCCATAGCCATTATTGCATTAAAGTTTCTAGTTGAGCCTTTAAAACTAAGATTTCCATGTTTATCTGCTTTGTGTGCTCTAATAAGTGCAACATCAGCCTTTAAGGGCAGTTCTAGTAAATATTCTATTTCATTAACTTTAAGTTTCTGCTTTCCTTCTTCAACTATTGTTCCTACTCCCACTGGTGTTAGAAATCCTCCCAATCCAGCTCCCCCTGCTCTTATTTTTTCTGCAAGGGTTCCTTGAGGAAATAGTTGAACATCAGCTTCTCCACTCATTAATAGCTTGCCCGTCTCTGGATTAGCACCTATATAGGATGCTATTATTCTAGATGCTTGCCTATTTGCTATAACTTTATATAAGGCACATTCAGTTGTTCCTGTATCATTAGATATGATGGTTAAATTTTTTACTTCTGAATCAGATAAAGCATTAACTAATACTTCTGGATGTCCATTTTTTAAAAATCCTCCAACCATAATTGAATTGCCATCTTTAATCTTTTTTATAACTTCATTAACTGATGTTAGCTTATTCATTAAAAAATCTCCTATTTATAAATCAAATTTCCATCTCTAAAAGTGCAGAACTCAATGTTTTTCCATGCATATCAATGGCTAAGGATTTAGTAACTCCACCACCTAAAGCTTTTTCAAGTACAAAGTTAATTGCTCCAAGTTTTGGGAGTTCATATCTTCTTACTTCACCTTTTACAATGTCATGAAACCATGCTTTTACTTTTTCTTCAGTAACATATGTCTTTATTCTTTCGTAGTCATCCATGTTATAAACAATTAATGAAATGTTAGATATATTTCCTTTATCACCAGTTCTTGAATGGGCTATCTCTCTTAGTTTCATAATTATACCTCCCTATAAACAACTTCAGTTTTTATGGACTCTTCTGGTATTAATATTGAGGCTATTGATATTATTTCTCTGACATATTTTCTAACTCCACCACCAGCTGCTGGTCCATTTGTATATAAGGCTTCAACTTCATTTCCTATTATTTTTGCATCTTCTTTTGTTTTAGTTCTAGCTGCTACTCTTAATCTAACCTCTGTATAATCACTTCTAAAATCACTTATGCTGTCACTAATTTTATCTTTAAATAGAGAATTAACTCCAATAAAATCTATTCTTAATTCTTCAATAGGAAGCTTTATATATTCTAGTCTTTTCTTTATTACATCTCCAGCTAACTTTGCTCTTTCATATGCTCCTGAGCCACCGTAGCTTATTTCACCTTCACCAATGTAACAATCTTTATACCCTACACTGGTTTTAAGTAAACCGGTCTTCTTTTTACCTTTAGCTCCTTTTATTGAAACTCTATCTTTTCCCATATCTTCTACACTTATTTCTGAAAAATCTGCTATAACGTCAGGTGTAAGGTAATTTTCAGGATCGTGAATCTCATATATCAATTGCTCTTTACAAGTTTCTGTAGAAATTACTCCTCCAGACTTTTCAAGTTTTGATAGATTAATTTCTCCATCTTCATAAATATCAGCTATAGGAAATCCTATATTCCATAAGTCTGGTACATCCTTATATCCTGGGTCAGCATAATATCCTCCGCATACTTGAGCCCCACATTCTAATAAATGTCCTGCCACTATACCTTTTGCAAGTTTATCATACTCATCTTCTTTCCACCCAAACTCATAAATTAATGGAGCTAATACTAATGCAGGATCTGCTACTCTTCCTGTAATTATGATATCAGCATTATTTTCTAAAGCCTCTATTATTCCTTTAACTCCTATATAGGCATTAGCAGAAATTATCTTATCTTTAATGGATTCAATTTTTTCACCTGTTTCAATAATCTCATAATCCATATAACTCTTTATTTCACTAAATACATCGTCTCCAAGTACTGCAGCTATTTTTAGATTTTTAATATTCTTTTCTTCTGCTATTCTTTTTACAACTTCTGCTGCTGCTAATGGATTTGCCGCACCCATATTAGTAATTACTTTGACCTTTTTTTCTACACATAAAGGTATTATTTTTTCCATTCTATATTCTAATAGTTCGTTATACCCTTTATTTTTATCTTTTAATTTTTCTAGCTGTGCTAAAGATATAGTTCTTTCAGCTAAGCATTCAAAAATTATATAGTCTAGATTTCCATAAGTCATAATATCTACAGCTGGCTCTATTCTATCTCCACCATATCCTGCTCCAGATCCTACTCTAACTTTTTTCAAAACTAACCCTCCTTTACTGCAATCACATATATCTATATAAGCAAGTATTATGCCAAAGTTTTTAACTGCTAAACTGCACTGTTTCTCTGATTTTTATTTCTATATTGTTTATTAATTTCTAAAATTTTAGAAACTTATTATCATAACTTCGTGAAATCCTTTTACAAGCTCTGTAAATATATACAATAAACCTCTTTCTAAAATATTAGAAATCATTCCTTAAAATTTCTAATATTCTAGAAAGAGGTTATACTCTCTCATTATTTAATTTTGTTGTATAAAGATGCTAAAGAAATTCCTAAAGCCTTTGCGGCTAATTTTTTTCCTTCAACAGTATCTCCATATAGTTTTATTGCTTTTTCAATTTCATTTCTTTCAGTTTCTTTTATTATATCTTCTAAGATTTTAACAGGAATTAAATTGTTTATAAAACCTTCTTCTTGAATCTTTTTTGGTAAATCGCTAATTTTTATTTCATCATCCTCAGTCATCATTGCCGCAAATTCTACTGCATTTTTTAATTCTCTTACATTGCCTGACCACTTAAAGTTTTCTAATAGCTTCAATACTTCTTCATTTAAAATTAAGTCTTTTCTAAACTTCTTTTCAATTCTTTTTAAGAAACTTTTTGAAAGCGGAATTATATCTTTTCTTCTTTCTCTCAATGGAAACAAGTTCACTGTAAATATAGCTATTCTATAGTATAAGTCTCTTCTAAATGCATTATTTTCTATCATTGTCTCCAAGTTTCTATTGGTTGCTGCTATTATTCTAACATCAATAGGAATTTCTGATACTCCTCCTATAGGTCTTATAATATTTTCTTGAAGAGTTCTTAATAACTTTGCTTGAAGTTTATAGTCCATTTCTGATAGCTCATCTAAAAATAAAGTTCCACCGTTGGCCTCTAAAAATAATCCATGTTTACCGCCTTTTTTTGCTCCAGTGAATGCACCTTCAGAATATCCAAATAACTCACTCTCTAGAAAGTTACTTTCTAAAGTTGCACAGTTTATAGCTACGAAAGGCTTATTCCTTCTTTCACTTTCATTATGTATTGCCTGCGCAATAAGCTCTTTTCCAGTTCCGCTTTCTCCAGTTATTAAAACATTTAAGTCTTTTTTTGCTATCTTAATCGCAAGTGCTTTTGTTTCAATTGTCTTAGGATCTTCTCCAACTATATCGTCAAAAACATATCTAGCTTGATTTCCTATATTTTTAACTTTATCTTTTAAATCTTTTATTATATCATTTGACTTTCTTAATTCCTCAACTAATTTATATATATCATTAATTTCATTTAATATAGAAATGCCGCCAACTATATCATTATTCTCTATTATAGGAACTATATTAACTATATACTCTATACCTGAAACCTTTCTTTTAAATCCTATTAGTTTCTTTCCACTTGAAATTACCTCTGGTAGTTTACTTCCTAATCTAACTTCACTTATTTCTTTTCCTATTATATCTTCATAATTTACATTTGTAATTCTAGTATATGCTGGATTTATATATACAACCCTGAACTCTCTATCTGCTATAAGTACTCCATCATACAAAGAGTCAAATATATTCATTTGCCATTCATTAATTTTCATATTTTTCTCCTGTTTTTATTTTCTTAATATAAATTATACCCTAAAACTTATTTAGCTGTAATAAAAAATCCCCCTGCAATAAATTGCAAGGGGATTCTTTGGATTTATATAGTGGTAAAATGTAAGCTAATTAAGCATTATAGTTGTGGAATCCTCTTCCACTCTTTCTTCCTAACCATCCAGCTCTAACATACTTTCTTAAAAGTGAGTGAGCTCTGTACTTACTGTCACCTGTTTCAGTGTAAAGTACATCCATGATAGCTAGACAAACATCTAGACCTATAAGGTCTCCTAATGCTAAAGGTCCCATTGGGTGATTAGCACCAAGTTTCATAGCTGTATCTATGTCTTCTGCAGAAGCGATATCTTCTGCAAGTATTCCTACTGCTTCATTAATCATAGGGATAAGGATTCTGTTTACAACAAATCCTGGAGCTTCTGCTACTTCTACTGGTTCTTTACCAATAGCTACAGAAACTTCTTTAACTGCTTCAAAAGTTTCATTTGAAGTAGCCATTCCTCTGATTACTTCAACCAATTTCATTATAGGTGCTGGGTTGAAGAAATGCATTCCTATAACTTTATCTGGTCTTTTTGTAGCTGCTGCTACTTCTGTTATTGAAAGAGATGAAGTATTTGAAGCTAAAATAGTTTCTGGCTTACAAATCTCATCTAATTGAGCGAATATTTCTCTTTTAATCTTCATGTTTTCTACTGCTGCTTCAACAACTAAATCACAATCAGCTGCTAAATTTAAATCAGTAGTTCCTGAAATTCTTGAAAGGATTGCATCCTTATCTTCTTCAGTTATTTTTCCTTTTGCTGCTAACTTTTCAACATTCTTTTGAATTCCAGCAAGTCCTCTATCTACAAATTCATCTTTAATATCTCTTACTATTACTTCAAAACCTTTTTGTGCAAACGCTTGAACAATACCTGCTCCCATAGTACCTGCACCAAGAACAAAAATCTTTTCCATATTACTAACCTCCATTATTTTAAGGTATTTTCTAAGGGGGGGATTTCTCCCCCTATATTATTGTAACCTAAATTTAGGTAATTAACAATTATGCATTTTCTTTTAATACTTTTACTTGAGCTGTTAATTCTGGAAGAACTTTTGTTAAATCTCCAACTATAGCATAGTCAGCTAACTTCATTATAGGTGCATTAGCATCTTTGTTTACTGCTATGATTAAATCGGAATCTTGCATACCAGCAACGTGTTGTATAGCTCCTGATATACCACATGCTATATATATAGTTGGTCTAACTGTTTTTCCTGTTTGACCTACTTGTAGATTTTTATCTAACCATTCTTTTTCTATAGCTGCTCTTGAACCACCAACAGTTCCACCTAAAGCTTCTGCTAATTCTTCTAATAGTTTGAAGTTTTCTTTAGATCCAACTCCTCTACCACCAGAAACTATGAAATTAGCTTCACTTATATCAACTATATCTTTTTTCTCTTTAACTATTTCTATAACTTTTGTTCTTACATCTTCTTGTGTAAGTTTAACGTCAACTTTTATAATTTCAGCATTGTTTCCAGCTTTTTCTGATTTTGAGAAAACGCCAGGTCTTACTGTAGCCATTTGTGGTCTATGATCTTGACAAGCTATAGTAGCCATTAAGTTACCACCAAAAGCTGGTCTTGTAGCTAATAAGAACTTTCCATTTTCATCTATATCTAATGAAGTACAGTCTGCTGTTAATCCAGTTGTTAATCTAGCTGCTACTCTAGGACCTAAATCTCTTCCTACAAATGTAGCTCCTATAAATAATATTTCTGGTTTTCTATCATTTGCAAGGTCACAAATAACCTTTGTATATCCATCAGTTGTATAATGAGTTAGTAATTCATGTTCAGCTACTAAAACTTCGTCTGCTCCATGAGTAGCTAATTCTTCTACTAAATTTGATACATTATTTCCAAGAAGTAAAGCCGTAAGTTTTACTCCTAATTTATCTGCAATTTTTCTACCTTCGCCTAATAATTCAAGAGAAACCTTTTGAAGTTCTCCTTCTCTTTGCTCAGCGAAAACCCAAACTCCTTTGTAATCTGCTATATTACTCATTACTCTTACCTCCTAATATTAGATGTAGTGTTTTTCTTTTAATTTTTCTAAAACGTAACTAGCTGCTTCTTTTGCTGGTTTTTCAACTAATTCTCCAGCTCCCTTAGTTTCCTTAGTCATAGATTTCTTAACCTTAGTTGGAGAACCTGGCAATCCAAGCTCAGCTTTATCTACATCAATATCATTCACTGACCAAACTTTTATCTCAGCATCTTTAGTATCAAATATACTTGCGATGTTCATATATCTTGGTTTATTTAATTCTTTTATTGCTGTTAATAATACTGGTGTTTTTACTTCAACTAATTCATATCCATCTTCTAATGCTCTGTTTATAGTTAATAAATCACCATTTACTTTTACTTCTTGAACGTAAGTTACTTGTGGAATATTTAAATGTTCAGCTATTTCTGGTCCAACTTGTGCAGTATCTCCATCAATCGCTTGTCTTCCAGCAAATATTATATCGTATTCTAATTTCTTTAAAACTCCTGCTAGTGCTTTTGAAGTTGCAAGCGTATCTGATCCTGCAAATGCTCTATCAGTTATTAATATAGCTTCATCAGCTCCCATAGATAATGCTTCTCTTAAAGCATCCTTTGCTTGTGGAGGTCCCATACTTACTATTGTAACTGTTGCTCCGTAAGTTTCTTTAAGAACTAATGCTTCTTCTAATGCGTGTTTATCTTCTGGATTTATAATTGATGGAACTCCATCTCTTATAAGTGTTCCTGTTTTTGGATCTATTCTTACAGCTGTTGTATCTGGAACTTGCTTTAAACAAACTACTATTTTCATATTATTAAGCCTCCCTTAATTACTTTATAACATTTGCAGCGATAACCATTCTTTGAACTTCTGAAGTTCCTTCATAGATTTCAGTTATCTTAGCATCTCTCATTAATCTTTCTACTGGATATTCTTTAGTATATCCGTATCCACCAAATATTTGAACTGCTTTAGTTGTTACTTCCATAGCTACTTCTGACGCAAATAATTTTGCTCTTGCAGCATCTAATGAATATGGAAGCCCTTGATCTTTAAGCCATGCAGCTTTATAAACAAGTTGTCTTGCAGCTTCTACTTTAACATCCATATCAGCTATCATCCATTGTAATCCTTGGAATGCTGAAAGTGGTCTACCAAATTGTTTTCTTTCTTGCATGTAAGCAATTGCTTCTTCTAAAGCTCCTGCAGCAAGTCCTAATGCTTGAGCAGCTATACCAATTCTTCCTCCATCAAGAGTTTTCATTGCTATACCAAAGCCTTTTCCTTCAGCTCCTAATAAGTTTTCTTTTGGAACTATACAGTTTTCCATGATAAGTTCTGTAGTTGAAGATGCTCTTATACCCATCTTGTTTTCTAATTTACCTATTGAGAATCCTGGGAAGCTTTTTTCTACTATGAAAGCAGATATTCCTTTTGTTCCTTTGCTTCTATCTGTCATAGCAAATATTATGAAAGTTTCTGCAACTCCACCATTTGTTATGAATATTTTTGATCCGTTTAATATATAATTATCTCCATCTAAAACAGCAGTAGTTTGTTGTCCTGATGCATCTGTACCAGCACCTGGTTCAGTTAATCCGAAAGCACCAAGTTTTTCACCTTTAGCTAATGCTGGAAGATATTTTTCTTTTTGTGCTGCATTACCAAATGCGTCAACTACACATGCACATAATGAAGTATGAGCTGAAACTATAACTCCGTGAGTTCCACATACCTTTGATAATTCTTCTACTGTCATTATATATGATAAGGTGTCTCCACCAGCTCCACCATATTCTTTTTTAAATGGAATACCTAACATTCCAAGTTTAGCCATCTTTTTAGTGTTTTCCATTGGAAACTCTTCTGTTTCATCAATTTCACCTGCTATAGGCTTTACTTCATTTAATGCAAATTCTCTAACCATTTGTCTTACTAATTGTTGTTCTTTTGTCAATGCGAAATTCATATTTTTACCTCCTTAATTCGTACCTTAATTATTTGTTTTGGAAGCTTTTAGCTCTTCTTTCGATAAAAGCATTCATTCCTTCTTTTTGATCTTCTGTTGAGAAACATTTTCCGAAATCTTGTGCTTCTATTGCTATTGCTTCATCTATATTAACTTGCATCCCTCTGTTTATTGCATCTTTGCATAGCTTAACTGCTATAGGTGCATTTTCTGCTATTTTATTAGCCATAGCAAAAGCTTCTTCCATAAGATTTTCTAGAGGAACAACTTTATTAACTAATCCAATTCTTAATGCTTCGTCAGCTTTAATAATGTCACATGTATAAATTAATTCTTTAGCTTTTCCTAATCCAACTAATCTTGGTAATCTTTGAGTTCCACCAAAACCTGGAGTTATTCCTAGACCAACTTCTGGTTGTGCGAATTTTGCTTTTTCAGATGCTATTCTTATATCACATGACATAGCAAGTTCACAACCTCCACCTAGAGCAAAACCTGATATAGCAGCTATTACTGGCTTGTCTAAATTCTCTAATCTTCTAAAAACTTTATTGCCTAAAATACCGAATTCTTCACCTTGTGCTTCGTTTAAATCTTTCATTTCTGAAATATCTGCGCCTGCAACAAATGACTTTTCACCAGCACCTGTTAAAATAACTACATAGCAATCTTTATCATTTTCTAATTCGTTAATAACTACGTCTAAATCCTTTAATGTTTCTGAGTTTAAAGCATTTAAAGCTTTTGGTCTATTGATAGTCACTACCGCAACTCTTTCTTTCTTTTCAAGAGTAACATTTTTTAATTCCATGGTGGTAATCCTCCTTAAAATATAAAGCTAAATTTTTAGTAGGTTTCATAATACAATTTTAGACAAATTATTGGTTTTTTGTTAAATTATATAACCGTTTTATTAACTCTTTGTTAATATTATAACAATTAATTTCAAAAAAAATGACCAACTCTTTGACTTCAATATGATTATAATATGTATAAAAGTTATTTGCAAGGCTTTTATGGCATTTTTCTCTATTAAATAAATTAATATCAAAGCTGTTTTATTTCTTATCAGGATAAAATTGTATTTAATATAAAATTTATCCTATCCATATTGATAATAGTGTGTCAAATAAATTCACAGTTTTTTTTAATAAAAAAAGAGAGGTTTCCCTCTCTATTGCTCTTTTTCATTCAATAAATATATTAATGTAAGCACACTTTCACTTAAGTGAACATTTTCTATTGTTATATCCTCTGGAGCATCTAAATCAATAGGAGCAAAATTCCATATACCTTTAACTCCTCCTTGAACTAGTTTATCACATACCTTTTGAGCATTGTTTTTAGGTACGCATATTACCCCTATATCAACTATATTATTTTTCAAATATTCAGGTACTCTATCTATGTCTTGTATCTCTATGTCTCTTATTTTTATTCCTACAAGTTTAGGATTTGCGTCAAAAATACCGATTATATTAAATCCAAATCTATCAAATCTATAGTTAGCAATTGCCTGACCAATATTACCAGCACCTATTATTATTGTATTATAATCTTTATTTAATCCTAAGATAGAGCTGATTTGAGCATGAAGTTCTCTAACATTGTATCCGTAACCCTGCTGTCCAAAGTCGCCAAAACAATTCAAATCTTGACGTATTTGTGATGCTGTAAAACCTATCTTTTCACTTAATTCTTTTGAGCTTATTCTATCCACGTCATTTCTTAGAAGCTCTCCTAAGTATCTATGGTATTTAGGCAATCTTTTTATAACTGCCATTGATATATTTTTTTTCTTTTCCATATTCGCACCTCTTTCAATATTTCTCTATACACCAAATGTCAAATTCTAAATTGTGAAATTATTATATATTTTTACTCATATTTATATTCTTAAATAGAATTATCAGTATATTTATCATAAATACCCTATATTAATTCTTAACTATACTATTTTATCATAAATACTGCATATTATCTAGTATTGTAAATGTTTAATATAATTATTACTACACTAATTATTATATATCAATATCCATTTAATAACAAAACTTTTGTTTTAAACTTATAGTAATACTACTTTTCTCATAATTATTGAATAATAATTCTTCAAATAGTATAATTTAACTAAAGAATATTTTGGAGGTGTTTTAATGTTAAGTGATAAATTACAAGCCGCTTTAAATGAACAAGTAAACTATGAACTTTATTCTTCTTATAGCTATTTAGCTATGTCTGCTTATTGTGAAACTTTAGATTTACCTGGTTTCGCTAATTTTTTCAGAGTTCAAGCGCAAGAAGAACTTTCTCATGCTATGAAGTTCTATGATTACATATTTCAAAAAAATGGAGAAGTTAAACTTAAAACTATTGAACAACCACTTTTAGGTTTTGATAGTGTAATCCATGCTTTTGAAACTGCCTATGAACACGAACAAGGTGTTACAAAAAGAATTTACAATCTAACAGATTTAGCTACAGAAGAAAAAGAACATGCAACTATAAGTTTATTAAAATGGTTTATAGATGAACAAGTTGAAGAGGAAGATACTTTTAACAAGCTTATAAAGAAGTTAAAAAGATCAATAGAAAATCCTGCTGCACTTTATATGCTGGATGATGAGCTTGCTCAAAGAGTATACACTCCCCCAACTACTACTGTATAAAATCTAATTATTATATTAAAAAATGAGACTTATATATAGCTCAACCCTTGCTATATATAAGTCTCACAATTTTAATTAAGATTCAAACCTAATTGTTGATAATCTAAAACAGGAAATTCCTGTAGCTACTCCCTTATGCCTGAAAGTATTCTCAACCAAATAGATTATATTTAAAATATCATAGTTTGTCAATATAAATCGAATTATGACTTTTAATATTTATCAACTCTTCTTAAACCCATAATAGTAAAAATAATTCCTAACATTATAATTATAATGCTCATATTAAATAACATAAAAACACCTCTATATTTAATTCATCTAAAGTATATTACTTACACTTATTTTCTTCAATAACTATATATTTAACTATTAAACTTTAAATCTTACTATAACTAGCTATTAAATCAAATATCTTCGTTTTTCTCAATATAGCAGTATTTTTTTATCTTTCTGAAAGACTATATAAAGAAGCATATATCCCATCATTTTTTATTAACTCTTTATGAGTTCCTTTTTCAGCTATTCCCTCTGAAGTTAATACAACAATCTCGTCTGCATTCTTTATCGTTGATAGTCTGTGAGCTACTATTAATGTTGTTCTACCTATTGTTAGTTCTTCTAATGATTTTTGTATTATCATCTCAGTTGTGTTATCAAGTGCAGATGTAGCTTCATCTAAAATAAGTATCTTAGGGTTCTTTAAAAACACTCTAGCTATTGATAATCTTTGTTTTTGTCCACCTGAGAGCTTTAATCCTTTTTCTCCAATATAAGTATTATATCCCTCCGGTAAATTTATAATAAACTCATGTATATTAGCTCTTCTAGCAGCCTCAACTACTTCTTCTTCTGAAGCTTCTGGATTTCCATAAAGAATATTTTCTAATATAGTTCCAGTAAATAAGAATACATCTTGCTGAACAATTCCTATATTTTTTCTTAAAGATTCCCTATTAACAGCAGTTATATCTATTCCATCAATCTTTATTATACCTCCATCAAGTTCATAGAACCTAGGAACTAAGTGACAGAGAGTAGTTTTTCCTCCACCAGATGGTCCAACTAATGCAACTGTTTGTCCAGATTTTATATTAAGATTCAAATCTTGTAATACATGTGTTTCTTCGTCATCATATTTAAAACTAACACCTTCAAATTCTATATTTCCGTTTACAGTTCCCATCTCAATAGCTTTTTCATAATCTTCCTCTTCTTGTTCAGCCATAAGTTCTTGGAATCTTTCAAATCCAGTCATTCCTGATTGTAACTGCTCAACAAAATTTATCAATCTCTTTATCGGATCCATAAAAAGTTTTATATATAATAAATATGCAACATAATCACCAATGGTTATATATCCTTTGAATGTAAAGAACCCACCTATACTTAATACTATTAGATTAAGTATATCAACAATAAAGAACATTCCAGAATAAAATTCTGCCATAGCTTTATATGCATATTCTCTTGCTTTTCTAAATTTATTATTACCTACTTGAAATTTGTCTATTTCGTATTTGGTATTTGTAAAAGCCCTTGATACTCTTATTCCTGCAATAGAGTTTTCTAACGACGCATTTACATCCCCTATTTCTATTCTAGTTTTCTTAAAAGCATCATTCATTTTAATTCTTTTCTTTATTGCATACCATATTAAAACAGGTATAAATGCAAAAGTTATAAGTGTCAGCGGTATATTTATAGTACATAAAACTATAAATGATCCTATAAGCATTATTAATGATATAAATAAGTCTTCTGGACCATGGTGTGCTAATTCTGATATCTCCATTAAATCATTCATTATTCTAGACATTATAACACCAGTTTTATTATTATCAAAATAATTGAATGGAAGCTTTTGTAGATGTTTAAAAATCTTTTTTCTCATGTCAGCTTGCATTCTTACACCAACTACATGTCCCCAATATTGAATAAAATAGTTTAAGACTAATTTTAATGCATATATAAATATTAAGGTTATACTACAAACAACAAGTAACCTTAAATTTTGATTTGGTACATAATCATTTATTATATTTCTGGTAATCATAGGATAAAATAAATCACATATTGATACTAAAAATGCACAGAACATATCAATAGCAAATAATTTTTTATGTGGCTTATAATATTTTACAAATTCTTTAATCAAAATATCCCTCCTTAGTTAGATAATTTCATCATTCTATTATAGCATTTTGAAAATTTATTGCAAATTTCAACAAATAAAAAAATAGCTATAAAAGCTATTTTAATAAATGTAATTATTCACATTTTCACATAATAATATATTGAGCTTATCATCTTTTAATATCTTTTTATATGAGCACAAAAATTCATTTAGTTCATTATCTGTTAAATCTATTTTTCCTGAGCTATTAATCATAACTTCATTATTATCTAAATATATTG
>Ga0206117_100952_pt1 | contig 19295 bp, 16 predicted proteins | sample 3A5Ametagenome_FD_177997 | JGI IMG/M metagenome (GOLD analysis project Ga0206117, IMG submission 177997) | Enriched microbial communities from leaf-cutter ant dump, University of Wisconsin, Madison, United States - 3A5A | ecosystem: Environmental > Terrestrial > Nest > Insects nest > Nest dump... | reverse complement strand
TCCGCTGTTCCAAGCCGGAGGTCGTCACGGTGCGCAAGCCCAGCAGGCTGGTTTCGGTCGTCGCCATCATGTCCGTATGTCTGATGTCGCTGGTGTGGGGAGCGCCACCGGCGAGCGCGCAGCGCCGGTCGGAGATGCAAATCCTCAGCGACGCCGAGACGGACCATATCATCCGCAAGATGGCCCGGCCAATCTTCCAGGCGGCCGGCATCGACCCGGACTCGGTGCAGATTCTGCTGATCAACGATCCGACGGTGAACGCCTTCGTCGCCGGCGGACAGAACATCTTCATCCACACCGGACTGCTGCTGGACGTCGACAACGCCGACCAGCTGCTGGGCGTCATCGCGCATGAAACCGGCCACATCTCGGGCGGCCATCTGGTCCGCGGGGCGGAGGCGATGGACAATGCCTTCCTCGCCTCGCTGCTCGGCATGGGTCTCGGCATCGCCGGCGGGCTGGCCTCGCGCAACGCCGGCGCCGGTGCGGCCGGCGTCATGCTGGGCCAGCATCTGGCGGAGCGGAACTACCTGTCCTTTTCCCGCACGCAGGAGGCCTCGGCCGACCAGGCCGGCCTGTCCTTCCTGGAACAGTCGGGCATCTCCGCCAAGGGGATGGAGACATTCCTGGAGAAGCTGGGCGTCAACGACCCGCTGATGAACGACCGCGACGCCGGTTATCGCCTGACCCACCCGCTGACGCGCGAACGCATCGACGCGGTGAAGGCTTTCGTCTCCCGCTCCCGCTACAGCAATGCCCAGCTGCCGGCGGCGACGGAGGCCGATCTGCGGCGCGTCCAGGCGAAGCTGTACGGCTATCTCGACCCGCGAGGCGCCTTGGTCCGCTACAAGGTGAACGATCCGTCGCCCGCCGCCCGCTACGGCCGCGCCTATGCCTATTTCCGCCAGGGCGACGTCAAGCAGGCGACGCCGCTGGTCGACGGCCTGATCGCCGACGAACCGAAGAACCCGTACCTCTATGAGATGAAGGGCGACCTGATGCTGCAGACCGGCCGGGCGCCGGATGCGGTGCCCCCCTATCGGAAGGCGGTGGAGATGGCCGGTTCCGATGCCGGAACGATCAGGGTCTCCCTGGCCCACGCGCTTCTGGAGCAGCATGACCCCCGTCTGGCCGACGAGGCGCTGAAGAATCTGCAGATCGCATCCAAGGGCAAGGCGCAGTCAGCCTTCCTGTGGCGGCTGACCGCCCAGGCCTGGAGCATGAAGAAGAATGACGGCATGGTCGCCTACGCCACGGCGGAGGAGGCGCTGGCGCGTGGCGACATGCCGATGGCCAAGGCCCAGGCGGAGCGGGCGGAAAGGATGCTGCCCGCCGGATCGCCCGGCTGGCTGCGCGCCCAGGACATCCGCGGCCAGACCGGGGGAGCCGACAAGCCGGAGCGCTGACGGGATGGTATCCGGCGGATGGGTCATATGACCAAAGCGTCCTTCCGGTCACGCAACGGTCATTGAACCGTCCCGGCCACGTCATCGCCGCTTGCTATTCCGCGGACATCGAGCGCGCCTGAGCGAAGTCCGGCGCGCGGGTCTGTCCACGGAGTATACCGCATGCCGTCCGTCCGTCTGCCGACCTGGAGCCCGTCCTCATGGCGTGGCGCCCTGCTCGCCACCGTCGCCCTGATGTCTGCCAGCCTGACCGTTGCCGCGGCCCAGGCGCAGGACCAGCAGGCCAAGCGCTATCCCGCCACGCTCGCCGGCCACGCGCTGCTGCCGGCCGACACGCTGGTGCAGGCGCCGGCCGATGCCGGGCCGCTGTTTGCCACCGCCGGCAAGTTCACCAACGCCGACCGCAAGCGCGTCGACGCCGTGGGCACCATCCGCGCCACCTCCTTCGCCGCCGACCCCAAGGCCCCGCGTGAGACGGAGATCATGCTGCCGGTCGCAGGCCAAGCGGTCCAGGGCTTCTCCGCCGTCGTGCCGCAGCCCAATGGCGAGTTCCTGGCACTGACCGACAACGGCTTCGGCAGCAAGGTGAACTCGGTCGATGCGCTGCTGATGGTCCATCGGGTCAAGCCGGACTGGCAGAGCGGCGCCATGCAGCGGCTGGAGACCGTCTTCCTGCGCGATCCCGACCGCAAGGTCCCCTTCGCCATCGTCAACGAGAACACGACCAGCCGCTACCTGACCGGCGCCGATTTCGATCCCGAATCTCTGGTGGTCCAGAACGACCGCCTGTTCATCGGTGACGAGTTCGGTCCCTATATCCTGGAATTGAGCCGGGACGGCGTGGTGATCGCGGTGCATGAGACGGTGATCGACGGCAAGCCGGCCCGCTCGCCCGACCATTACCGCAACAACGGCCTGCCGGCGGTGCCGGGTGCCGTCAGTTTCGAGGTCCGCCGTTCGCGCGGGTTCGAGCCGATGGGCGTGTCGCCGGATGGCAAGACGCTGTACCCGTCGCTGGAAGGCCCGCTGTGGAACGCCGCCGTCAACGCCTTTGAGAACAAGGACGGCCGCGCGTACACCCGCATCCTGGAGTTCGACGTCGCCAGCCGCACGTACACCGGCAAGTCTTGGAAGTACAGGCTGGAGGACAACGCCAACGTCGTCGCCGACATGGCGATGATCGACGCCGGCAGCGCGCTGGTGATCGAGCGCGACGACACCACCGAAGGGGCGAAGACCCAAGCCTGCCAGGGCGAGGCCAAGCCGGACTGCTTCAACGCGCCGGCCGCCTTCAAGCGCATCTACAAGATCGACATCGCCGGGGCGGATGCCGAGGGCTTCGTCCGCAAGGTCGGCTACATCGACCTGACGGACATTGCCGATCCCGACCACAAGGCCCGCGCCGGCCAGGCGCCGGAAGGCCGTTTCGTCATGCCCCACCTGGGGCCGGAAGGGGTGAACATCGTCGACGCCGACCACATCGTCGTCGTCAACGACAACAACCTGCCTTACTCCACCGGCCGGACCATCGGCAAGGCAGACGGCGACGAGATGGCGCTGCTGTCGGTGGGCGAACTGCTGCGCGCCCACTGATGTCCGCTCGCTGAAACGTGAGGTCCGGGCAGGCGTTTTGCGCTTGTCCGGGCCGGATTGTCGGTCCAGTGTGGGCGGCCTTCGGCCCAATGTCCTTCGTGTTTCGGAGACCGCCCACCATGCGCCGCCCTATGCGCCCCGCCCTGCCGTTCCTGCGTTCCGCCCTGCTCGCCCTGCCCGTCGCGGCGCTGGCGCTGTCCGCCGTCGCTCCGGCCCATGCGCAATCGGCGAGCTTCGACGGCAACCAGAAGGCTGCAATCGAGAAGATCGTCCGCGACTATCTGATGGAGCATCCGGAGGTGATCCTGCAGGCCGTCGACGCCATGCAGGAGCGCCAGAAGACGGCGGAGGCCGAACAGGCCCGCAAGGCTCTGACCGAGAACAAGCAGGAACTGCTCCGCAACCCCGCCGATCCGGTCATCGGCAACCCGCAGGGCGACGTCACGGTCGTCGAGTTCTTCGATTACCAGTGCGGCTATTGCAAGGCGGTGCAGGCCGACACCCAGTCGCTGATCAAGGGCGATCCAAAGCTGCGCTTCGTGCTGAAGGAATTCCCGATCCTGGGGCCGGCGTCCCTGGTCGCCTCCAAGGCGGCGCTCGCTTCCCGTGGGCAGGGCAAATATGTCGAATTCCACAATGCCCTGATGGCCCAGCGCGGCCAGCTGGACGAGGCGGTCATCATGCGGCTGGCCAAGTCGGTCGGTCTCGACACCGACCGGCTGAAGAAGGACATGGAATCGCCGGACGTGCTGAAGGTGATCGCCGCCAACCAGGCGCTGGCCGAGAAGCTGAGCATCCGCGGCACCCCCGCCTTCGTCTTCGGGGACGAACTGGTACCGGGCGCCATCAAGCTGGACGACATGAAGCGGCTGACCGACGCCGCCCGCGCCAAGGGTTGAGGCGGATCGTTTCATGACCGGAATGACTGAGCAGACCAAGCCGTCCGTCGTCGTCTTCGATGTTGGGCAGGTTCTGATCGAATGGGACCCGCGGCATCTCTATCGCGAGCTGTTCGACGGTTATGAAGACCTGATGGAGGATTTCCTCGACCGGGTCTGCACCCCCGCCTGGAATTTGGAGCAGGACCGCGGCCGCCCCTGGAAGGATGCGGTCGCCCTGCTGACCGAGGAGCATCCGGACTGCACCGAGCTGATCCGCGCCTATGACGATATGTGGGAGCGCATGGTGCCCGGCCCGATTTCCGGCACACCGGAGATCCTGGCGGAGCTGAAGGCGCGCGGCGTCCCCGTTTATGCGATCACCAACTTCTCGGTCGACAAGTTCGAACTGACGCGCAAGCGCTTCGACTTCCTGAACGGGTTCGATGGGATCATCGTTTCGGGAGAGGAACGGCTGGTGAAGCCGGATCCGGCGATCTTCCGGCTGCTGACGGATCGTTACGGACTCGATCCGAAGGAATGCTATTTCATCGACGACAACCCCGACAATGTCGAGGCGGCCAAGTCGGTCGGCATGTCGGCGCACCTCTTCCTGGGTGCGGAGGCACTGCGGCGCGATCTGGATGCGCTGGGGCTGCTGTAACGCAGCCCTCTACTCCGCCGCCGCCTCGCGGTCGGTGGCGGAGTTGAACGCGTAGGTCTTCCAGGTCGGCTCGTAACTGTCGTCGGCCTGGTTGCCCCAGACCGACCAGTTGGGCCGGGCACCGCGGGCGAACATTTCCAGATAGGGGCCGGGGCTGCACGCCTCGATCAGTTCATACTGCTCATCGGGCTTGCGGCTGTGCTCGCGCTTGCGGCTTTCGATCAGATTGACCTGGGTGCGGCCGGGCGAAAGCGTCCGGGCCTTCTTGCCGCGCACGCCGAACAGGATCAGTTCGGTCACGTTGCGGAAGTAGAAGCCGACGCCGCGACCGTCGGAACCGCCGTCCTTGCGGACCTTGTGCCAGATCAGGTTGGTCTTGTACTCGAACCCCCAGCTGCGCATCACCTGGAGCCCTTCCGGCAGCAGGGCATTGGGGACCCAGAGATAGAGGTGCGCAGTCGGGGCGGCGATGTCGGCGACCGGCAGGGCGCAGATGTCCTCCACCGTCATGGTGCCGTAACGTGACAGGCGGCGGTGCTCCGGCGCCATCTTGCCGGTGCGGTTGACGAAGCGCCAGGGCGGATCCGCCATCACGGTGGCGAAGCGCCGGTCACCGGCGAAGGCCACCAGATCCCGCGCCGGATCCGATGTCGTCTCCACCGTCTTGCTGTCGCCCATCGCTGCCTCGAAATCCTGAACAAATGCGGTACCGGAAGGGGTGCAAACTCGCACGGGGGGACAGCGCCGTCAATCCGGTCTGATCCGCGGAACCGATGCTGTCACAGCCATCAGCGCCCGCGATCCTGTCACTCCTCTTCACCGGCCTCCGCCATGGCGCGCAGGGCGGCGCGCTCGGCCACGTTGACGGTCAGTCCCTGGGTGTCCACACCCACGGCCCGCAGCTTGGCCAGCGCCCGCGACAGGGTTTCCGGCTGCATGCCCAGGCGGCGGGCGATCAGCGCCTTGTCGAAGGGAAGCTGGAACTGCGCCGGCCCGTCGCCGGGCGGGCAGACGCGCATCAGGAAGGCGGCGACCCGCTGCGGTGCCGGCTGGACTTGGAGCTGTTCGATCTGCGTCACCAGATGGCGCAGGCGGACCGACAGCGACCCCAGCATACCGAAGGCGATGCGGTCATCCTCGCGCAGGCAGCGGGCGAACCCATCGGCGGTCAGGGTCATCACGCGGGCGTCGGTCACCGCCTCCGCACAGACCGGGAATTTGCCGTCAGCGAACATGGCGGCCTCGGCGAAGCTCTCCGCCGGGCCGATGACATGCACCACCGCCTCCGTCCCGTCGCGGGTCAGGCGGTACAGCTTCACCCAGCCGTCGAGCAGGACGAAGAAACGGTCGGCCGTCTCGTCCTGCAGGAACAGGGTGGTGCCGCGCGACACCGGACGCACGATGGCGACCCCGCCGAGCAGCGACACCGCACGGTCGGTCAGCTTGGCGAACAGCGGGATCGCGCGCAGTGCGGCGGCGTCTTCCGCCGACAGGTTCGAATGGTTGACGGTCATGGCAGCTTCCCCTCCCCGCTTGTCGACGGAATTGGTGTTGGTGGGGCCATCGGTGTCGCCATCGGTACCGGCGGGGCTGCCATCCCGGTGCCGCGCAGCAGCATCCAGGCATTGCCGAGGATCCCGGTGACGTCCGAGATCATCCCCGGCACCGATCCCACCAGACTGTTGTGCACGAACCAACAGGGCAAAGCCACCAGCATGGTGCCGCGGAAGCGCACAACCTGTGTTTGGTACCTGGCGAGGCTGATCAGCGCCATTCCCGCCGCGGCGAAGGCCGAAGGCAAGCCTGTCCAGGTGAAGGCCATCACCGCGGCGATCACCGGCAGAATCAGCAGATAGGCGATACGGAAAGCCGGCCGGCCGCCGACCGCCAGTGCCGCCACCACCTGAAGCGCCGCCAGCCCATTCAGCACTGCCGCGGTCGGGGCACCCACCATGGCGAAATGCAGGGCGAAACACAGGCAAGGCACCAACTGCACCAGCAGCATGCCGGTGCGGCTGCGGAAGAAGGGCCAGAGCATGCCGCCGAGCGTGCCACAAAATCCCAGCAGCTGTGCCAGGGACCATCCGCCACCCTCAGAGGCCGGGAGCAGGACGGTCAGCAACTCGTTCATGCCGGATCGCGCCTTCGACAGCTTCGGGCAGCAGAAGAGAGGGCAGCAAGCCGGCCCGGAGAAGCCTGCCGTTCGAACAGAACCGTCCTCGGCGCCGGCAGGTCCAACAGCGCCGGCCGCCCCGGAGGGCGGCGCCAAAAAAGCAGACTGAAGGAGTCAGAAAAGAGCGGAGAAGACACACGCAACGAACAGCCGGGCCGAACTGGAGCCACGGCCGGATCACTCACGAGCCAGGACCGCAAAAGCAGCAGAATAAAAGACAGGAACGCACGGCGCGCCCCAGAAGGGAGGCACCGTGCGCTGAAAGTCCGGACTCTCACCGGGAAGCCGGGAGCCAAGGCGGCTCGCGGCCTCGTCAGGCTTTTCAGCCAAGCGGAGCCGGCCGATGCGGCGTGCGTCCGGAGAGGACGAGCGCCGTTACGGCCGAGGCCCGGGTAACCCGGAGCCTTACAGGTACTCGACCTTGCCCGCTTCCGGACCCTTCTGGCCCTGGCGAACGGTGACGCGCACCTGATCGCCTTCCTGGAGGGTCTGCATGCCCGAACGGCGCAGCACGTTGACGTGGACGAAGACGTCCTTGCCACCGGTGCTGGGCGTGATGAAGCCAAAGCCCTTATCGGCATTGAACCACTTCACGGTGCCGTCGACTTCTTCGCCACCGGCGCCGCCGGCATCGTAGCCGCCGCGGTCATAGCCGCCACGGTCGAAGCCACCGGTCGTCCGCGGACGGGCCGAACGCTGAGCGGTCGACGTATCGACCGTGTGGATGGAGGCCACCTGCGGACCCTTCGGCCCACGGGCCAGGTCGCAGGTGATGGTGGTGCCTTCGTCCAGCGCGTCGTAGCCGGCGGCCTGAACCGCGGAGACGTGCAGGAAGGCATCGGGCGAACCGTCCTCAGGCGACACGAAGCCGAACCCCTTGGTGGGGTTGAACCACTTCACGGTGGCGGTGACGTTGGACTTGGTGATCTCGGGAGCGCGGAAGCCCTGGCGGGGCGGGCGGTCGAACATGTGTCTTCAAGCTCATAGAGTGTGCCGAAAGTCTGTTGTCACAGGTATCCGGTCCCAGGTCAAGCCTTCCAAAGGAAAGATGACCGAATCGCCGTTAATTGCTCCACCCCAGGCTCACGCTTCCCCGCCCACCGCCTCGCCGGCCGGGCGAAAGCGGCACCGAAGTGCCGCTCCCCTCACCGACTTCGGCACTCCCGTACCGCGACTATCGGCGCGACTCGGGAAGGCTTATGCACGCGCCCCGTGCGCCGCCGGATCAGCCGGCCGACTGGTTCAACGTGGGATAGTCGGTGTAGCCATGACGGTCGCCACCATAAAATGTCTTTTGGTCAGGTTCGGCCAGCGGGGCGTCGATGCGCAGACGCTCCACCAGATCGGGATTGGCGATGAAGGGCCGGCCGAAGGCGATCATGTCGGCATGGCCGTTCGCCGTCGCCTGGATCGCCATGGCGCGGTCATAGACGTTGTTGGCCATGTAGCGGCCCGTGTAGAGCCCGCGCAGTTCGGCGAGATCGCCGCCGAATCCGGGATGCGGGCCGCGGGTCACGCCCTCGATCATGTGCAGATAGGCCAGACCGTAATCGTTCAGGCGGCGGATCACCGGGCTGAAGGTGCCGACCGGGTCGCTTTCCTGGGCGTCGTTGGCCGGGCTCAGCGGCGACAGCCGGATACCGACGCGGTCGGCCCCGGCCTCCGCAACCACGGCGTCCAGAACCTCGAACAGGAAGCGGGCGCGATTCTCGACGGAGCCGCCATAGGCGTCGGTGCGCTTGTTGGTGCCGTCGCGCAGGAACTGGTCGATCAGATAACCGTTGGCGGCATGGACCTCCACCATGTCGAAGCCGGCAGCCAGCGCATTGCGGGTGGCGCGGCGGTAATCCTCGACGATCCCCGGCAGTTCCGACACGTCGAGCGCCCGCGGGGTGGGGATGTCCTTGAAGCCATCGACGGTGAAGGCCTTCATCTCCGGCTTGACCGCCGAAGGCGCCACCGGCAGGGCGCCGCCCGGCTGCAGGTCGGGGTGGGAGATGCGGCCGACATGCCAGAGTTGCAGGCAGATGTGCCCGCCTTTCGCATGGACGGCATCGGTCACCAGCTTCCAGCCGGCGACCTGTTCGGCGCTGTGGATGCCGGGGGTGTAGGCGTAGCCCTTGCCCTGCGGCGAGATCTGGGTCGCCTCTGCGACGATCAGGCCGGCGGTGGCGCGTTGGGCATAATATTCGGCGTTCATCGCGGTCGGTACGCCGGTGGCGTTGTCGGTGCGGCTGCGGGTCAGCGGCGCCATTGCGATGCGGTTGGGCAAGCGGTAGCGCCCGATCGTCACCGGCTGGAACAGAGGGGCCGCGTCCTGGCTGTCCGTCATGTCCAATCCATTCTGTAAGGTTTCGAAGCTGGACAGCAAAGTGTGGCGCGCCATCGGCATCCGACAAGGCTCCGCTGCACCGCAGCATCCTGAAGAGCGGTATGGCTGCCATACCGGGCCGGATACTCCGACGGGACCTTTTCGGCTTCCCGGCGGTTATTCCCGGCAGTTTGCCCCAGCAGAGAACGGGACCGCCGATGCAGCACCCCCGGCCCGAGCACCCATGGCCCGACCGCCTCTGGATCGTCCGCCACGGCGAAAGCGCCGGGAATGTCGCCCGCGACGCCGCCCACGCCGCCGGGCTCAGCCGGATCGACATCGCCGAGCGCGACGTGGACGTTCCGCTCAGCCCGTTGGGCGAGCGGCAGTCCGACGCGCTCGGCCGCTGGTTCGCCGCCATGCCGGCGGTGGAGCGGCCGGACGTCGTGCTGACCTCTCCCTACCGCAGGGCGATGCGCACGGCGGAACGTCTGCACCAGTCGGGCGGGCTGCCGGTCCATCCCAACGACTTCGTCGTCGACGAGCGGCTGCGCGAGAAGGAGTTCGGCGTGCTCGACCGGCTGACCACCGCCGGCATCCGCCAGGAATTTCCCGAGCAGGCGGAGTTCCGCCGCCTGCTGGGCAAGTTCTATCATCGTCCGCCGGGGGGCGAGAGCTGGTGCGACGTGATCCTGCGGCTGCGCAGCGCGCTCGACACCGTCAGCCTGCATCACGGTGGGCGGCGGGTGCTGATCGTCGGTCACCAGGTGGTGGTGCTGTGTCTGCGCTACCTGCTCGAGAATCTGACGGAGGATGAAATCCTGGCCATCGACACGGCCGGCGATGTCGCCAACTGCTCCGTCACCGAATACCGCTTCGACGCCCATGCCGGGCCGCGGGGCGGATTGCTGCTGCACCGCTACAACTTCGTCGCTCCGCTGGAGCAGGCGGGCGCCCCCGTCACCGCCGAGCCGGACGCCGCCATCGCCGCCCGCTAGGCCGCCATCTGCCATCCGCCGAGGAGGAGCGATTGGACGCCCCAGTCGAGGAAATCCCCGTCACCGCCGAGCTTCTGCGCGGCATGCCCCTGCCCCAGCCGGACGATCACGGCGACAAGGAAACCCGCGGCCGGGTGCTGGTGGTGGCCGGCAGCGTCCCGGTTCCGGGCGGCGCCCTGCTGGCCGGGATCGGCGTGCTGCGGGCGGGGGCCGGTAAGCTGCAGATCGCCACAGCAGCCAGCATCGCGCCCCATCTGGGCCTCGCCCTGCCGGAGGCGCTGGTCGCCGGCCTGTCCGAAACCGCCGACGGCGAAATCGCTCCCGACTCGGCCAGGGCACTGTCCGAACGCGCCTCGCGCTGCGACACGGTGCTGATCGGTCCGGGCATGATGGACGAGGCGGCGGTCGCCGACCTGACCGCGGAGTTGCTGGCCCACCTCGAGGCGGGTAAGGACGGGCCGCGCTTCGTGCTGGATGCCGGGGCGCTGGCCGGGTTGCGCCGGAACGCGGCGGCTCTGCACCGTCATGAGGGCCGCGTGGTGATCACCCCCCATGCCGGCGAGATGGCGGGACTGCTCGGCTGCTCGCGCGAGCAAGTGGATGCCGACCCGCTTGGCTGCGCGAGGGAGGCGGCGAACCGGTTGAAGGCGGTGGTGGCGCTGAAGGGAAGCTGCACCCGCATCGTCGCCCCGGACGGCCGCGCCTGGGCTTACCGCGGCGGCACGGTGGGGTTGGCGACCTCCGGGTCGGGCGACACGCTGGCCGGAATCGTCACCGGCCTGCTGGCCCGCGGCGCCAGTCCGGAGCAGGCCGCCGTCTGGGGCGTGTACCTGCATGGCGAAGCCGGCAACCGCCTGACCCGCCGCATCGGCCCGCTCGGCTTCCTCGCCCGCGAACTGCTGGCGGAGATCCCGGCGGTGATGGCGGCGCTGGCGAGCGAATCGGATGGCCGCTGAGCCTTACCGCACCGGGGCGCCGACGCCGGCAGGTGCCGGGGCCGGAGCCGGCGGCAGGGCCGGGGTGGCCAAGGGCGTCATGCTGCGGCGCGGCTGGGACGGCGCCACATCGGTCGACAAGGCGGCGTCGCGGTCGCGGCAGCGGTCGACCACCTTCTGACCGCAGGCGACGAAGCCCAGATCCTTGTTCAGGCAGACCCGCACCTCCGACACGTCGCGGCGGGAGCAGATGACCGCCACCCCTTCCGCCGTCAGGCCGGGATTGGCGTCGAGGAACAGCCGCTCCACCTGGGTCGCCGGCACGGTCGGGCCGGGCGATCTGATCGTCTCGGGGATCGTCACCTTGGCCGCGGCGGCGCGCAGCTTGGCGAAATAGTCGGTCGCGGTCAGGCCGGAGCAGGTCCCGTGCTTGCGCCATTCATGCATCATCAGCCCGACGCTGGGCATAACCGGCATGGTCTGGTCCACCACCGTCTTGGGCAGGTTGCGGTCGCGGGTGCAGGTGGCGGGATAGCTGCCGTCATTGTACTGCGGCCACAGGCCATGGACGACGAAGCCGTATTTCCGGTCGCCGCACTGGTCGGGATCGGGACCGTTCCTGTCGCGGGCGCAGTAGGTCGGCGTCCAGGACAGCGACAGGATGTAGTAATCGAAGGCACCCGGCTCCGCCCGCCTCTGCGCCCATGAGGGACTTGCGGTGAACAGTCCGGCAACCAGAGCGGACAGGATGGCGGCAGCAGCGCTTCGCATGACGGTCTTTCCCCAGGGATGTGCTTCCCTGCGTTGCATACCATGGAAGGATGTTTCTGTCGCGGGGTCTCGACACCGGCATCACCCGGCCAAATCTCACTTCGCCGAACGTTTGCGCGTTCCGTCCCAGCAGAGGGTATAGTGACCGGCATGTTTACCTTGTCCGCCCCGCTTCTGCTGCGCGCCTATGCCGCCGGCATCTTCCCGATGGCCGAAAGCGCCGAATCGCGGGAGCTTCACTGGTTCGACCCGGAACGCCGCGGCATCCTGCCGATGGACGGCCTCCATGTGTCGCGCAGCCTGCGCAAGACGCTGCGGCGCTGTCCGTTCGAGCTGCGATTCGACAGCGCCTTCCGCGCGGTGATCGAGGGCTGCGCGGAAGCGACGGAGGATCGGCCGAAGACCTGGATCAACGACGACATCGTCCGCCTCTACGGCGATCTGTTCGACGCGGGCTTCGCCCACAGCGTGGAATGCTGGCGCGATGGCCGGCTGGTCGGCGGGCTGTACGGGGTGGCGATCGGTGGCGCCTATTTCGGCGAGAGCATGTTCAGCCGCGAAACCGGGGCCAGCAAGGTGGCGCTGGTCCATCTGGTCGCCCGGCTGCGGGTTGCCGGATTCGCCCTGCTCGACACCCAGTTCGTGACCGAACATCTCAGCCGGTTCGGCGCCGTCGAGATTCCGCGCAACGAGTACCGCCGCCGCCTTGCCGCGGCGATGGAGCGCAAGACCGACTTCCGCGGCGTCGACCAGCAGGCGGCGTTGGCCGAGCTGCTCCTGTCGGCGGTCACGCCGCCCGGCTGACGGGGTATCCCGCCGCCGGGGGTTCATGCCCGGAAGCGCCGCCCCGCGGTCCCCTTATACCACCCCCGATCCGTTGTGCGTCGCAGCGGGGGCAGCCATCCTCCGCGCATCCACCGCCATGGCTGGAAGGCGCCCATGCGCTTCTGGAACGCATCCTGGATTTCGCCTGCCCTGATGATCGTCCTGGCAGGAGCCCTGATCGGCGCACCGTTGCTGGTGCTGAACGGCTTTCCACTGACCTTCGACGACACGCCGGGCTATCTGGAGCCGGCCTTCAACATCCTGCACCGGGCGGCCCAGCCCGCCTGGACGCCACCGCCGGACCTGTCGCCGCACGGCCTCCCGTCGCCCAACATCTTTTTCCTGCGGCCCTTCGGCTACATGCTGTTCCTGCTGCCTTTCGCCAGCGGCTGGGGCATCTGGCTGATCCCGCTCGCCCAGGGCACCCTGGCGGCGGCGGTCCTGCGCGCGGCCCTGAGTGCGGCGGGGGCACCGGACCGGCCTGACCTGTTCCTCGGCATCGCCGCGGTGCTGGGGCTGACCACCAGCCTGTCGCTGCACGCCGCGACGATCATGCCAGACTTCCTGACCGGGCTGGTGATCCTGCTGGTCTATGTCGTCGTCGCCCGCTGGCCGGCCCTGACCGCCGTTCAGCGGCTGCTGACCGTTGCGGCGCTCACCGGTGCGATCGTCTCCCATCTCAGCCATCTGGCGATCCTGGGCGGGATGATCGTCCTGCTCGGGCTCTGGGCACTGTGGCACGACCGCGCGATGCTGCGGTCGCTGGCCTGGGGAGTGCTGCTGCCGATGGTGCTGGCGGTCGGGCTGCTGACCGGTTCCAACCTGCTGACCGCCGGACGGCCGGTGCTGTCCGAAAGCTCCCCTGTCTTCCTGCTCGCCCGGCTGATCGGCGACGGTCCGGCGCGCGACTATCTGGCCGAGGCCTGCCGCAGCCGCGATTACCTGCTGTGCGGCAGCCTCGATACGCTGGACCGCAGCGCGCCCGGCTATGTCACCTCCGACTATTTCCTCTGGCACCCCGAAGGTGCCCGCCGCCGCTTCGGCGACCAGCCCCGCTTCGTGGCGGAGGCGGCGGAGATCTCCCACAACACCATCGCCAGCCGCCCGGCCGCGGTCGCCGAACATGGGTTGGCTAATGCCGCCGGCCAGTTCGTCGAGGTCCAGCCCGACGACACCCTCGACGACCCGGTCAAGCCGCTGACCCGCCGCCTGTTCAGCCGTTTCCCGGCGCCGGCCTACGCCGCCTTCGACCGGTCGCTGCAAACGCAGCAGCGCTTTCCCCGCGACGCGCTTGCGCTTGTCCAGGATCTGTCGCTGTCGCTCGGCGTTCTTGGGCTGGCCGCGTTCGGGCTGGGGCGTTGGCGGCGGGTCGACGGGCGGGTGCGGATGCTGCTTCTGGTGATCGGCATGGGGTTGACGCTGAACGCCATCGTCACCGGCGGGCTGTCGGCCGTCCATGACCGCTATCAGAACCGCGTGATCTGGCTCGTGCCCTTCGCAGCATTGGTTCTGCTGGCGACGGCTCGCAGCCGCGACCCTTTGCCTGCCGGCCGGAAGGGGCGCACCGGCTCCGGTCAGCCGGCCGGGTGGAACACGCCGCCGGGCATGGGCACCGGCACCCCGGTGGTCGCCGGCAGGCTGAGCGGCAGCCCCAGCCTGCTGCGCACGGCGAGGTAGCCGAAGGCCTGCGCCTCCAGCGCGTCGCCGTCCCAGCCGACGGTGTCGGCCGGTTCGACGGGCATGCCCAGCCGGTCGGCCAGCATCGCCATCAGCGTGGCGTTGTGGCGCCCGCCGCCGCAGACCAGCCAGCGCACCGGCGGCGCCGGCAAATGGGGCACGACGGAGACGACCGACTCCGCGGTGAAGGCGGTCAGGGTGGCCGCACCATCCTGCGGCGACAATGCCGCCACCGGCGCCGGATCGAAGGCGTCACGGTCCAGCGACTTGGGCGCCGGGCGGTCGAAATAGGGATGGGCCATCAACGCCGCCAGCGCCGCGTCGTCCACCCGTCCCGCCGCCCCCAGCGCGCCGCCGGCATCGAAGCGGCCAAGCCCATGGCGCAGCACCCAGTCGTCGATCAGGGCATTGCCCGGCCCGGTGTCGCAGGCGACCACATCGGCCTCCCCTTCCACCGGTTCCGGACCGATCCAGCTGACATTGGCGACACCGCCGATGTTGAGGACGGCGAGCGGGCGCGGCAGCCCATGGGCCAGCGCCCGGTGGAACAGCGGAACCAGCGGCGCGCCCTGCCCGCCCGCGGCAACGTCTGCGCTGCGCAAATCGTTGACCACGGCGATGCCGGTCGCCGCGGCCAGACGGGCACCGTCGCCGATCTGGCAGGTCAGGCGCCGGCTGGGATCGTGATGGATGGTATGGCCGTGGAAACCGATCAGCTCGACCGCCGCCGCCGCGACGCCCGCCTTCTCGAGCAGGCGGCGGACCGCCTCGGCATGGGCGTCGGTCAGGTCGCGCTCGACCTCCGCCACCGGCCCGCCGCTGACATCGCTCTTGCCGAGGCAGCCGCGCAGCCGGGTCCGGAAGCCGTCCTCATAGGGGATGGTCACGAAGTCCACCGCCTCGACACTGTCACGGCCGTCGGTGCGCAGCAGAGCGGCGTCGATGCCGTCCATCGACGTGCCGCTCATCAGGCCGACAACCGTGCGCAGCCCCTCCTTCGCTTCCATCATCCGTTCCGCATCCCCTGTGGCGATGCGGAGCAGTCTAGCTCAGCTGAGCCAGAGCTGCAGCATCAGCCGCTCGCGGCTGGCCGGCGGGGTGGCGCGGTGATAGCAGGAGGTGTCCTCCAGGAAGCCGGTGCCGGCCGGCCCCTCCACCACCAGGACGCGGTCGCGGTCGAAGTGGGTGAAGAGCTGCTCGTCACGGACGTTGGCGGAGCCCATCAACATGCGCAGCGACTTGCCGTGATGGCTGCCGCGGACCAGCGCATGCTCCCCGGCGCCCGGCCCGACATCGGTCAGGTAGAACTGCGCCGAACAGAAATGGAAGTCGTGGACATCGAAATGCCAGTCGATGGTCTGGCCCAGCTGGCGGCGCTCGTCGTCGGTGGCGTCGGTGACGAAGCTCCAGAACAGGCGCGGGATGATCTTGGTGGCGGGGAAGCCCAGGAACTTTCCGGCGCACTCCATCAGCAGCGGATCGCGGCAGACCCGGCGCACCGCCGGGCAGTCCAGCGGATCGGGGACGATGCCCATGACCGCGGGCGATCCATCCTCCAGCCGGCCCTTGTGGACGTTGTGGCGGTAGAACATGCGGTCGTCGCGCAGCCGCCGCTGCAACGGGGAGTGGGTGGCGAACTCCACCATCTCCTCGACCATCGACCAGGGCAGGTCGAAACCGAACGCGATCGAGTCGCGTCGCAGGTCGCCCAGCGCGCGCTCCACCGTCTGGCCAGCGAACAGGGTGGCCGGCAGCGGAGGCAGGGCGATGGGCGGGCCGGCCGGCGCCCGCTGGCGCGACCGGGGGGACAGGCGGCGCAGGGCGCTGTAGCCGCGCCGGACCGACTCGAACCGGCCCAGCGCATAGTGAAGCTCTCCGGCGACGAGGCGCCGGGCAATGTTCGCAACGTTCATGGCATGTGCATCCCTGGGGGCAGCCGAAGGACCAAAACCGCGGTGGGTTGCGCGGCCTCTGGTGCCGGAATGCACGAAGTGTAGGCAGGTTTGGGGCGATTCTAAAAATACCCTTGTGGCGTACGCCCACACGCCAGGGGAATAGCCGGGCCGGCGGAGCGTCTTCTCCTACGGTTCAAACCGGGCGAAAAAGGCGCTCCACCCTGCCGCTAAAGCTTACAGCGCCTGGACGGCCTTCAGCACCGCGGCGACATGCCCGGTGACTTTCACCTTGCGCCAGACGTTGCGCACCACGCCATCCTTGTCGATCAGGAAGGTGGCGCGGTCGATGCCCATGTACTTGCGGCCGTACATGCTCTTCTCGACCCAGGTACCGTAGGCCTCGCAGACGGCGCCGTCGGTGTCCGACGCCAGCGTGAAGGTCAGCTCGTGCTTCGCCTTGAACTTGTCATGGCTGGCGACGCTGTCCTTGGACACGCCGATCACCACCGCATCGACGGAGGAAAAATCGGGCAGCAGGTCACGGAAGCCGCAGGCTTCCGAAGTGCAGCCCGACGTGTCGTCCTTCGGGTAGAAATACAGAACCACCGGTTTGCCGCGCAGGGCCGACAGCGTGACGCTGCCCCCGCCATCGGTCGGCATGGTGAAATCCGGGGCGGGCGTTCCGACGTCTACGGTCATGACTGCTTGACTATCCTTCTTCTTGCCGGCTGGGAAACGAGGTCTCAGGCCGGAGGCGTGGTGGCGGGTGGGGCCAGACGGCTTGCCGGCTCCTCGATCAGGGCCTTGAAATGACCATGGGCGCGGGCGGCGACGGAACGGATTCTGTGGTCCAGTTCCGGGAAGTCAACAGCGCCAGGCTCACGCTCGCCCTGAAAGTCGGCAGGAAAGGCGGCGCGGACCAGCCCGGCCAGCAGGCTGGGCGACACCTGGTTGGGGTCAAGCACCCCGGCGGTGGTCAGCCGCAGAAAGCCCTGCACCCGCCGCCACAGCCGCAGCGTCGCCTCCAGATCCTCCGCCACGTCCGGGGCCAGCGCGCCCGTCCGGGCGGCGCAACCCAGCGCCTTTGCGGTGCCGATGTGCAGGATGTCCGGCCGCTCGTGACCATGGCGCAGTTGCAGGTACTGGGCGATGAACTCAATGTCGATCAGGCCGCCGCGGGCATATTTGACGTTCCAGACATTGGTCGTCCCGAACTCCTTCTCGATCCGCCGCCGCATGTCGGCCACATCCCACAGCAGCCGGTCGGCATCGCGCGGGGCGGTCAGCACCGAGCGGATCGCCTCCGACACCCGCCCGGCCAGTTCCGCATCGCCACCGATCACCCGGGCTCGGGTCAGGGCCATATGCTCCCAGGTCCAGGCATCGGTCGTCTGGTATTTGAGGAAGGCGTCCAGCGAGGTGGCGAGCGGACCGGCATTGCCCGACGGGCGCAGCCGCATGTCGACCTCGTAGAGCCGCCCGTCGCCCATCGGTGCAGTGATGGCGTTGGTCAGCCGCTGGGTCAGCTTGATGTAGTACTCGTTGGGCGACAGCGGCTTGGCGCCGTCCGAAAGACGGGGGCCACCACCACCTCCTTGGCCCGGCGCCACATCGTAGATGACGATCAGGTCGATGTCGGACGTGATGGTCAACTGCCGGCTGCCCAGCTTGCCCATCGCTACAACCACCCAGGCGCCGCCGGGAATGCGGCCATGGCGCTGGGCGAACTCCTCCTCCACCCGGCGGGCGAGGTCGGGGACAACGATGTCGGCCAGATCGGCCAGGAAGGCGCCGCAGCGGTCGCCGTCGGTGATGCCGCGCAGGATATGCACCCCGGCGCGGAAGCGCTGGTCGTTGGTCCAGCGCCGCGACAGGGTCAGCGCATCCTCGAAATCGCGGGCCGCCGCCATCACGCGGGCATGGTCGTCGGCCAGCCCATCCTCCTTGCCCGGCAGCGGGTCGAAGAAGTCCGGCGACAGCACGGCGTCCAGCAGCGACGGGTTGCGCGACAGGGTCTGCGCCATCTGCGGCGCGATGCCCATGATCTCCGCCACCAGCTCCAAGAGCCAGGGATTGGCGACGAACAGGGAAAACAGGCCGACGCCGGCCGGCAGCTTGCCGAGAAAATCGTCGAAGTTCATCAGAGCCGAATCGGGCGCCGGGGTCTTGGTCAGCGCGCTCAGCAGGGCCGGCGTCAGCTCCGTCAGCAACTCGCGCGCCCGGCCGGACCGGGTGGCGCGGTAGCGGCCGCGGTGCCAGGCCGACACCACGCTGATGACGCGGGCCGGGTCGGCGAAGCCCATGCCAGTCAGCGTCTCCACCGTGCCCGGATCGGGGTCGGTGCCGGTGAAGACGAGATTGCCGGGACCGGAGAGCGACGGCGCCTCCTCGAACAGCTCGGCATAGCGGTCCTCCACCTGCCCCAGTGTCGCCAGCAGCTCCGCCCGGAAGGCGGCGGGGTCGTCATAACCGAGAAAGGTCGCCAGATGCGCCACCCCGGCATCGTCGGCGGGAATACGATGGGTCTGCTGGTCGTCGATCATCTGGATGCGGTGTTCGACACGGCGCAGGAAATGATAGGCCCCGGCAAGCTCCTCCACCGTCTGCGGCGGCACACGGCCGACATCGCGCAGCGCCTCGTTCGCCATCAGGGTCGGGGCGATCCGCACGCGCGGGTCGCGCCCGCCGAAGATCAGCTGTTGGGTCTGAGCGAAGAACTCGATCTCGCGGATGCCGCCGCGGCCGACCTTGATGTCGTGGCCGTTGACCGTCACCTCGCGGTGGCCCTTGTGGGCGTTGATCTGCCGCTTGATCGAATGGATGTCCTGGATGGCGGCGAAATCCAGGTTGCGGCGCCAGACGAAGGGTTCCAGGAAGCGGATGAAGGAGGCGCCCGCCTCCGGATCGCCGGCGATGGGACGGGCCTTGATCATCGCCGCACGCTCCCAGTTCTGGCCGACGCTGCCGTAATAAATTTCGGCCGCGGAGACCGAAACCGCCAGCGGCGTCGCGCCTGGGTCAGGCCTAAGCCGAAGGTCGGTACGGAAGACGTAGCCGTCCTTGGTCCGTTCATCCATAATGCGGACAAGATCGCGTGCGAGCCTGATGAAGGTTCGCGCGAGGTTGTCCGGCTGGGGCGTCTGCACAACAGCGTCGTCGTACAGGACGA
>Ga0206117_100951_pt1 | contig 19335 bp, 15 predicted proteins | sample 3A5Ametagenome_FD_177997 | JGI IMG/M metagenome (GOLD analysis project Ga0206117, IMG submission 177997) | Enriched microbial communities from leaf-cutter ant dump, University of Wisconsin, Madison, United States - 3A5A | ecosystem: Environmental > Terrestrial > Nest > Insects nest > Nest dump... | reverse complement strand
CTTGCCACCCCCGCCAGTTGGGCCAGCACGGCTGGCGCCAGCCCGCAACGTGCCAGCCGCACGTTAATGGGGACGCAGGTGGATATCGTTGCCGACGGTGCGTCCTCCTCCACGCTGGAAGCGGCGATGGCACAAGCATTTGCCCGGATGCAAGCGCTTGAAGCCATGATGAGCCGCTTTCGCAGCGACAGCCTGTTGCAGCAAATCAACGCACAGGCTGGCAAAACTGCGGTAACCGTTCCTGCTGAAATGATGGCCGTGCTGCAGCAGGCCCATACGGTCTGGAAGGCCAGCAAGGGCGCTTTCGATCCCACCGTAGGGGCGTTGGCTGCATGGCATTTCGAGCCAGGCCAGCAGGCCATGCCGACTGCCGCACAGATTTCCGAGGCGCTGCAGCACATTGGCGCCGACAAGCTACTGCTCGACACTACCAAAAATACCGCATTGCTGACGCAAGCCGGTATGGCTCTGGATCTGGGGGGCATCGCCAAGCTGCCCATCCTGGCGGCCGGCCTGAAAACCTTGCAGGAGCATGGCATCCAGAACGCGCTCATCAACGGCGGCGGCGACGTTGTGGCCATTGGCCAGTTGCAGGGCCGCCCCTGGCGCGTTGGGATTCGCGATCCACGCCAACCTGCTCAATTGCTGGGCGTGATTGCCATCGACGGCCAGGGCGTGGTCGCCTCCTCTGGGGACTATGAACGCTGGTTCGAGCGCAACGGCCAGCGTTACCACCATGTTCTGAACCCCCGTACCGGCTGGCCGACTACCCAGGTTCACGGAGTGGCCCTGGTAGCCCGCGATGTGGCGGCCGTCAATGGGTGGGGCACAGCGCTGATGGTGCAAGGTCCGGCAGCTGCACCGGCCTGGAGCCGACAGCACCCGGATGTTGCCGTCCTGGTTGCCGGCAGCGATGGCCAAGTGTGGAAAAACGCTGCCATGGCCCAGCAGTTGCAAGCCTAAGGTGCTCGGCGGCTTAGCCGCAACCAACCACCGCCAAGGACTACGCCAGCCAGGATCGCCCTGGCTGGCTTTTTTCTTGGCCTACGCTCCTTGCATTCCTGTGGCTACTGCCGCCAGTCCTGCCCAAACGCCTGTGTGTAGGCCTGGGCCAAGTCCTGCTCCAGATCGCCCCCGTCTTCCAGACCGATGCACAGGCGCACAACGCAGCCAGCGGCCACCTGTCCCCGGCCCAGGTTGCGCATCTCGTCGAGGCCGTAAGGCATGACCAGACTGACGTGCCCGCCCCAGCTGTAGCCCAGCCGGAACAGCCTCAGGCGGTTGCAGAAGTCATCGACCTGGCTTTGCCGCGCATCCAGCACTACGCTGAAGATGCCGGCCGCCGCACCCTCTGGATTTCCCGGCGTAACGCACAACTGCTGCCAGTGGTGATGGCCAGGGCTGCCTGCAAACGCCGGGTGCAGCAATTGGGCCACCACAGCCTGGCGCTGCAGCCCGGCGGCCAATCGGCGGGCCGTTTTATCCTGCGCGTGGTAGCGCAGGGCCGTGCTGGGCAGGGAGCGCAGCACCAGCTCCACATCGTTCATCCCCACTCCCAGGCCCAGGCGCATGTGCGTGAGCTTCAGGCGCATGTGCAGCGCCGGGTCGCGGGTGGTGATGCTGCCCATCAGCACGTCGCCACCGCCGCTGGGGTATTTGGTCAGAGCGTGGGCCGAGACATCGACGCCCAGGCTGCCGCCATCGCGCAGCAGGTCGAAGGGCAGAAACGCCAGTCCCGCGCCCCAGGTATTGTCCAAGGCGACAAGCGCCCCGTGGTTTTGCACGCACTGCACCTGGGCGACCAGATCGGGAAATTCCATGGTGACCGAGCCTGGCGCCTCCAGCCACACCAGCTTGGTGAGCGGGCCGAGTTTGCGGCGCAAATCTTCGATATCCATAGGGTTGAAGAAGGTGTGGCGGATCCCGTAGCGCGAAAGCTCATGCTCGGCAAAATCCTTGCTCGGGCCGTAGGCGTTATCGGGGATCAGCACCTCATCGCCGGCACCGAGCAGAGCCAGCGAGACGGCACTGATCGCCGCCAGCCCGCTGGGCACCAGCAGGCATTGCTTGCCGCCTTCCAGGGCGCACAAACGCTCTTCCAGGGTAAAGGACGTGGGTGTGCCGTGCAGCCCGTAGGTGTAGCCGCTTTTGTCCAGCCAACGGCGCGAGCGCATCGTCGCCACATCCGGAAAGAACACGGTGGAGGCCTTGTGCACCGGCAATTGCGGGGCCGCAAAATCCTGGGGCGCCTGGTAGGGGTGGTGAATCAGGTGAGTGGATATCTGGTGATTTTCCATAAAAATGATAGCTTCTACTGCTTTAGATACAAAGTTTTTAAAGATAAATGACATTGAAATCCTTATAAATACAGCGGTAGAAGCTCCTAAAAAAGTATTTTCATAAAAAAACGCCACCTTGCGGTGGCGTTGCATTCAGCGCTGCAAGGCGGCTGGGTTCATGCATTCATGCCATCAGGCAATCGCTGCGATGGCTGCATTGAACGTGGCGCTGGGGCGCATCACGGCATCCAGCTTCGCCAGATCAGGCTGGTAGTAACCGCCGATGTCCGCCGGCTTGCCCTGCACCGCCGCCAGCTCGGCGACGATGGCCGCCTCGTTGTCGGTCAGTTGCTGGGCCACCGGGGCAAACTTGGCGGCCAGGGCCGCATCTTCGGTTTGTGCGGCCAGCGCCTGTGCCCAGTACAGGGCCAGATAGAACTGGCTGCCACGGTTGTCGATCTGGCCAACGCGGCGTGCCGGGGACTTGTTCTCGTCCAGCAGCTTGCCGGTTGCCTGATCCAGGGTCTTGGCCAGCAGCTTGGCCTGGGCGTTGTTGTTCTTGATTCCCAGATCCTCCAGGGAAACGGCCAGGGCCAGGAACTCGCCCAGCGAGTCCCAACGCAGGTAGTTTTCCTCCAGCAATTGCTGCACATGCTTGGGTGCCGAACCGCCTGCGCCGGTTTCGTACATGCCGCCACCGGCCATCAGGGGGACGATGGAGAGCATTTTGGCGCTGGTACCCAGCTCCAGGATCGGGAACAGGTCGGTCAGGTAATCACGCAGGATGTTGCCTGTCACCGAGATGGTGTCCAGCCCACGTGCAACGCGCTCCAGGGTGTAGCGCATGGCACGCACCTGGCTCATGATGAGGATGTTCAGGCCGGAGGTGTCGTGGTCCTTCAGGTAGCGCTCCACCTTCTTGATGAGTTCGGCCTCGTGCGGACGGTAAGGGTCGAGCCAGAACACCGCCGGCATCCCGGAGTTGCGGGCGCGGGTCACGGCCAGCTTGACCCAGTCGCGGATGGGCGCATCCTTGACCTGGCACATGCGCCAGATATCGCCCTCTTCCACGTTTTGCGTGAGCAGCACTTCGCCAGTGGCGATGTCCACGATGTTGGCCACGCCATCCTCGGGGATTTCAAAGGTCTTGTCATGGCTGCCGTATTCCTCGGCCTTTTGCGCCATCAGGCCCACGTTAGGCACCGTGCCCATCGTACGGGGGTCGAAGTTGCCGTGCCATTTGCAGAAGTTGATCATCTCCTGGTAGATGCGGGCGAAGGTCGATTCCGGCATCACGGCCTTGCAGTCGTAGGGCTTGCCGTCCGAACCCCACATCTTGCCGCCGTTGCGGATCATGGCGGGCATGGAAGCATCCACGATGATGTCGTTGGGCGAGTGGAAGTTGGTGATGCCCTTGGCCGAATCGACCATGGCCAGCTCCGGACGGTGCTCATGGCAGGCGTGCAGATCCTGGATGATTTCCTCGCGCAGCGAAGTGGGCAGGGTCTGGATTTTTTCGTACAGCGTGGCCATGCCGTTGTTCACGTTGATGCCCAGCTCGTCGAACAGCTTGCCGTGCTTGGCAAACGCATCCTTGTAGTAAATCTTCACGCAATGGCCGAACACGATGGGGTGCGAGACCTTCATCATGGTTGCCTTGACGTGCAGGGAGAACAGGATGCCGGCCTCCTTGCAATCCTCCAGCTCGCGCTCGTAGAACTCGCACAGCGCCTTCTTGCTCATGAACATGGAGTCGATGATTTCGCCTTCCAGCAGCTTGACCTTTTCCTTGAGCACGACGGTTTTTCCGGATTTCGTCTCCAGCACCATCTTCACGTCCCGGGCCTTGTCCAGCGTCATGGACTTTTCGCCATGGTAGAAGTCGCCCTCGTGCATATGCGAGCAGTGGGTTTGCGACCATTGCTTCCATTCACCCATCGAGTGCGGATTCTTCTTGGCGTAATTCTTCACTGCGGCCGGAGCACGGCGATCGGAGTTGCCCTCGCGCAGCACAGGGTTGACCGCAGAACCCAGGCACTTTGCGTAGCGTGCCTTGATGGCAGCCTCCTGCTCATTGGTCGGGTTTTCGGGATAGTCGGGGATGGCGTAGCCCTTGCCCTGCAGCTCCTTGATCGCAGCCATCAATTGGCCGACCGAGGCGCTGATGTTGGGCAGCTTGATGATGTTGGCATCCGGCTCCAGGGTTTTCTTGCCCAGCTCAGCCAGAGTGTTCGGCACCCGCTGGTCTTCAGCCAGGCAGTCGGCGAACTCGCCCAGGATGCGTGTCGCCACGGAGATATCGCTGGTATCCACTTTTACGCCTGCGGTGGCGGCAAAGGCTTGCACCACGGGCAAAAAGGCACCAGTGGCCAAACGAGGGGCCTCATCCGTGAGGGTGTAGATGATGGTCGGTTGCTGTGTCGTCATTGCGTGCTTTTGGCTCTAATCAGGTTGCTGCGAATCAGGACGGGAGATACTCACATCCTCCTTGGAGGCGTCTTGCATCTGCCCTAACAGCCACCTGGCTTATGGCCAAGCTGTATTTCACATGAGTGCAAGCGGCTACCACCATGCAAAATTCTAACCGGTAACGGCTGGTTTGCCTAACTCTTATAGAAGACTCTCGCAAATTCCTCTATAAGACTGGATCAGGTCAAGCACCCCGCCTTTTGAACCACTGGCTGCAGGAACTTTCTCCTGCGGCAGCCACTCCACCTCCCCCATGCAATTTCCTATTCAGAAGACCGACCGCGAATGGCAAGCCCTGCTGGCAGCGCAGGACACCGAGCCGCTAGCGTACCAAGTCACCCGGCACGCTGCTACTGAACGCCCCTTCACCGGCAAATACACCCAGCATTGGGCCGCTGGCCGCTATCACTGCGTCTGCTGCGGCGCCCCGCTGTTCATTTCGGACACCAAATTCGATGCCGGCTGCGGCTGGCCCAGCTTCTACCAGGCCCTGCCCGATGCCATCACCGAGCAGGCCGACCATAGCCACGCCATGGTACGCATCGAAACGCTGTGCAGCCAGTGTGGCGCCCACCTGGGCCACGTCTTTCCCGACGGCCCGAACCCGACCGGATTGCGCTACTGCATGAACTCAGCCGCCCTGGCATTTACCGGCACGGACACTGCGGAGTAAAGCCCGATCTGTGGCATGCTTGCAGCCTTTGTCCGCCCCCGCTCGCATCCCCCTGCGCCATGAAACTACTGATTGATTTCTTCCCCATCGCCTTGTTTTTTGCCGTTTTCAAAATCTGGGGCATCTATCCGGCAACCGCCGTGGCCATCGCGGCCACCATCGTGCAAATCGGCTACCTGCGACTGAAGGTCGGCAAAGTCGAGCCGATGCAATGGATCAGCCTGGGCGTCATCGTGCTTTTCGGCGGGGCCACCTTGCTGGCCCACGATGAAAACTTCATCAAATGGAAGCCCACCGTGCTCTACTGGCTGATGGGGGCGACACTGCTGTTCGGCCAGCTCCTGCTGCGCAAGAACTTCATCAAAAGCCTGATGGGCTCCCAGGTGCAATTGCCGGATCATGCCTGGCGCACGCTCAACTGGAGCTGGTGCGCCTTCTTTACGGTCATGGGCTGCCTGAATCTGTGGATTGCCTACCAGTTCGACACCAATACCTGGGTCAATTTCAAGATGTTTGGCGGCTTGGGCCTCATGCTGCTCTTTATCCTTGCGCAAGCGCTGTACATGAGCCGCTTCATGCAAGACAAGCCACAGGAACACCAATGAACGCAGAAACCAGAAATGCCGTCACTGCCGCCGCCATGGAAGCGGCTTTGCGCGAAAAATTCACCCCCAGCACACTGGAAGTCATCGACGAGAGCTACCTGCACGACGGCCACCCCGGTGCCAATGGGACAGGCTTTGGCACGCATTTCCGGGTGCGCATGGACTGCGCAGCCTTTGCAGGCGTGAACAAGGTCGGCCGCCACCGCCTCGTCTACGGCTGTCTGCAGCCGTTCTTTGCCCTCGGGCTGCACGCCCTGGCCATCGAGGCCTGAACCATTCCCCCGCAACACCCTTTTCCAACCCACCCCATCCCTTATGCAAAAAAGAATCCTGACTCAAATTGCCGCTGCCACCATCCTCGGCATGGCCGCCATGGGTGCTTCGGCACAGAATATTGCCGTCGTGAACGGCAAACCCATTCCTGCCGAGCGCCTGCAACTGCTCAAGCAACAGATCCAAGAGCGCAGCGGTCGCGAACTGCCGCCGGAAATGGACGCGCAATTGAAAGAAGAAGTGATTGCCCGCGAAATCTTCATGCAGGAAGCAGCACGCCGGGGCCTGGATCGCAGCAAGGAATACAAGCAGAACATGGAAATGGCCCGCCAGACCATCCTGATTCGCGAGCTGTTCCTGGATTTTGAAAAATCCAATCCCATATCCGACACCGAAATCCAGGCTGAATACGACAAGTTCGTCGCCGGCAATGGCGGCAAGGAATACCGCGCCAGTCATATCCTGGTTGAGACCGAGGACGAAGCCAAGGCCCTGATCGCCGACATCAAGGCTGGCAAGAAGAAGTTTGCCGACGCTGCGAAAAAGGCATCCAAGGACCCTGGTTCGGGCGCCCAGGGCGGTGACCTGGGCTGGGCCAACCCTGGCAGCTTCGTCCCGGAATTCTCCGAGGCGATGACCCACCTGAACAAAGGCGCCATGACCGACACTCCCGTCAAGACCCAGTTCGGCTGGCACATCATCCGTGTCGACGAAGTGCGTGACGCCAAGCTGCCGACGCTGGAAGAAGTCAAACCCCAGATCAAGCAAGAGCTGGAGCAGCAAAGGATGGCCAAATTCCAGGAAGAATTGCGCGGCAAAGCGAAGGTCGAATAAGCTGCAACGGCCTTCTGGGATAACCAAAAAAAAATAGCTGCCACCGCAGGTCAGGCAACGATTTCAAAATAAAAACAATTTGAAATCCCGCCTGAAAGAGCGGTAGCAGCTATTATTTTTTATGGATTATTTTTCCACGCTCGTCTCCACCACCATGTCCAGGACATACACGTAGCGCGAGGCATCTGCAGGCGGGTGGGGATTGGTGAAGCGTTTGAGGCGCACGATATTGCGCACTCCCGGGCGATGCTCGAAGCCTTCGATCGCACCATGGAAGTTCTCCCACTCCCCCTGGCTCTTTTTCAGGCCGTTGGCATCGTACGCCACGCTGCGAACCTGCAGGCATTGGGCGTTTGGCATCAGCGGATGGGTGCAAGCCTGCAGCTGCGGCGCGATTTCCAGGAACACCCGCTCGGGCGCCCCGTAAAGGTTTTCCGGCTTGACTTGCCCCTGCAGCAGCCAGCGCTGCCCATCGGCAAAGCCGATCTCCAGCTCCGGCGCTGCTGCCTTGTCCTGCAGCTGCCATGTCTGCGCCTGGGGCAGCAGGGCGCCCACCTGGCGCTCCGCGGCCATCAGCTGGTCATCCGTGCAGGCCATCATGGTGGATGCCAGACGCCCGATCTCCAGGGCCTGCCCCTGGGCGCTGTAATGCCCGCGCATACTGTTGCACAGGCCTTGCACCATCAGCCCCCGCTCATCCACGAAGTTCAGTTGCACTTTGGACAACGCCGCTGGCGGCAGCGGCTTGGCGCCGCCCTCAACCTGGGTGAGCGTCCACACATGGGTTTGCAGGCTAGCGGCCATTTGCGCCTCCTGTCCCTTGCCGTTGTTCGCAGTGTTTTCGATCGGTGTCGTGCATGCTGCCAAGCTCACCAGGGCCGTGGCAAGTACTGTTTTTGCCATCCATTTCACAGGTTTCATCCTTTCTCGTTTCCAGGCATACACCAGCCCGTCGGAAATACCGGCCCCGACTCCAACGCCTCACTCGTGCCAGTGCTCGGCCACCCAGGTCGCTGGACGAATGAAACGAAAGCGCCGATTGCGCCGTCCTGCCAAGGCATCGGGCGGATTGCATTCCCCGTGGAAAATCACAATCCGCGCATCCTGCGGCACGAAGGGCGCGCGCCAATAGTTGCTCGGCCAAGCAGGGATGCAGTGGTACTTGAAGCTCGGGCACCAGGCCGCGGGCCAGTATTGCAGCTTCCCCTGCTTGTGCAGCACATCGGAGAGGTAGGCCTGCTCGTTGCGAAACTGCTTGCGCACCTCCTCGAAATGCCCACGGAAATACTCCAGGACATCGGGATGGGCCCCCAGCTCGAAACGGTAAACCGACGAATTTCCGGTGATACGCCAAGGCCGTTTGTGGTCGTGAATGATGAGAAATTCCCCTGGGCAGGTAAAGAAATCATCCAGGGGGCCAGTGATGACCACATCCACGTCCAGAAACAAGGCCGTCCCGCGCAGACCATGCAGATCGGCACTGAAGGTTGTCAGCTTGGTCCACCCGCGCTCCGGAATACCGGGCGGCAATGCCAGCGAAGGAATGGGCAGGCACTGCACCTCCGCCCGGATTCCCTGGGAATCGTCGGTCAGGCAAACGAAATTGAAATCCCCTTGCAAGTGGCGCCGCACCATCGCATACAGTCGATTGACGTATTCCGGACCGTACTTGCTTCCCCACTTCATGCAAAGGACATGGCGCTGACCGGGCGCTACCACAGCGATACCCATGGTTTAGCCATGCCCCTTTTTGAGAGACTTGGGCGAGGACTTCTTGGCCCGCTTGATCGCCCCCCCCGCAGTCAGGCGCTGATTGCCCAGCACCCGCACCTGCTTGACCGTAGGTTTGGTGCCTGGGCGGCCGAATTTCAGCAGCTTCACATCCCGAGGCCCAGCCTTGCGCTCCTCGTCCAGCGCCCTGGCCTTTTCCGGCAAGGGGCGCCACAGAACCAGCAGCTTGCCGATGTGCTGGATGGGGGCTGCGCCCAATTCTTCACACAGGACCTGGTACATGGTTTCACGCTGGGCACGGTCATCGCCGAAGACACGCACTTTGATCAGGCCGTGGGCATTCAAAGCCGCATCGATTTCTTTTTGCACGCCAGGCGTCAGGCCATCGGCGCCGATGAGCACCACAGGGCTTAAATGGTGGGCGTTGGCGCGGTGTTCCCGGCGCTGGGCGGGGGTCAATTGAATTTGAGACATCTCCGTATTATCAAGTCTGCAAGAATTTTGCGATGAAGATTCAAACCAAAAGCAAGAAAGTCAACAAGACATGGCTGCACCAGCATGTCAATGACCCCTATGTGCAAGCGGCGCAAAAGGACGGCTACCGCGCCCGCGCGGCGTACAAGCTCAAGGAGATCGACGAAGCCTTCCACCTCATCGAACCGGGCCAGATCGTGGTGGATCTGGGCTGTGCCCCAGGCGCCTGGAGCCAGTACCTGCGCCGACGCATGGCCCCGCAAGGGGCTGCTGCCGGGCAGCTCAATGGCACCATCATCGCCCTCGATCTGCTGCCGATGGAGCCCATTGAGGGCGTCCACTACATCCAGGGAGATTTCCGCGAAGCGTCCGTACTGGAGCAGTTGGAAACCGTACTTCAGGGCCGTGCCGTCAATGTGGTCGTCTCCGACATGGCACCCAACCTAAGCGGTCACAGCACGACCGATGCCGCCCGTGTCAGCCATTTGATCGAGCTGGCAGTGGATTTCGCCAGTCGGCACCTGCATCCCGAAGGCGCTTTGGTGACCAAGGTCTTTCACGGACCGGGCTACGACGCCCTGGTGCAACTCTTCCGCGCCCATTTTGTGCATGTCAAACCCCTGAAGCCCCAATCATCACGCCCCAAGTCAACGGAAACTTTTCTGATTGGCCGTACCCTCAGGAAGCAATCCCGCTGATTAGACTCGGACAATCAGCGCCATCGGGACAAGCTCGTCGCCTGCACACTTGAAAGGCCTAAAATCGATCCTACCTGCGCAGGAGCGCTTTTGTTTTCTTTCCCTTCTTTCTGGAGCCCCGCTTGAACAATCAGTGGTTTTCAAAAATTGCCGTCTGGCTGGTCGTGGCTATGGTGCTGTTCACCGTATTCAAGCAATTTGATACGCGCAGCACTGTCGGCGCTGGCTATGTCGGCTACTCCGACTTCCTCAACGAAGTCCACAACAACCGCATCAAAAGCGCCACCATCCAGGAAAGCCCCGGGGGCACAGAGATCGTTGCGTTCACCACCGATGACCGGCGCATCCGCACCACTGCGACCTACCTTGATCGCGGGCTGGTGGGCGATCTCATCAACAACAACGTTAAATTCGACGTCAAGCCACGCGAGGAAGGCTCCTTCCTCCTCAGTCTGCTCATCAGCTGGGGGCCGATGCTGCTGCTGATTGGCGTTTGGGTCTACTTCATGCGCCAGATGCAAGGTGGCGGCAAGGGCGGCGCCTTCAGCTTCGGCAAGAGCAAGGCGCGGATGCTTGATGAAAACAACAACACTGTCACCTTTGCCGACGTGGCCGGCTGCGACGAGGCCAAGGAAGAAGTCAAGGAAGTGGTGGACTTCCTGAAAGACCCCAGCAAGTTCCACAAACTCGGCGGCCGCATCCCACGTGGCCTACTGCTGGTCGGTCCGCCGGGCACGGGCAAGACCCTGCTGGCCAAATCCATTGCCGGTGAAGCCAAGGTGCCGTTTTTCAGCATTTCCGGTTCCGACTTCGTGGAAATGTTCGTGGGCGTGGGTGCGGCCCGCGTGCGTGACATGTTCGAGAACGCCAAGAAGAACTCTCCCTGCATCATCTTCATCGATGAAATCGATGCTGTCGGCCGCCAACGCGGCGCAGGCCTGGGCGGCGGCAACGACGAACGCGAACAGACCTTGAACCAGATGCTGGTCGAGATGGACGGTTTTGAAACCAATCAGGGCGTGATCGTGGTGGCTGCCACCAACCGTCCGGACATCCTGGATGCAGCCCTGCTGCGCCCCGGCCGCTTTGACCGCCAAGTGTACGTAACCCTGCCGGACATCCGGGGGCGTGAACAGATTCTGGGCGTACACATGCGCAAGATCCCCGTCAGCCAGGACGTGAACCCCTCCATCATCGCCCGAGGAACTCCCGGCATGAGTGGCGCCGACCTGGCCAACCTGTGCAACGAGGCTGCTCTGATGGCGGCCCGCCGCAACGCCCGCATGGTGGAGATGGAGGACTTTGAAAAGGCCAAGGACAAGATCATCATGGGCCCCGAGCGCAAAAGCATGGTCATGCCGGAGGAAGAGCGCCGCAATACTGCCTACCATGAGGCAGGCCACGCGCTAATCGGTCGCCTGTTGCCCAAATGCGACCCGGTGCACAAAGTCACCATCATCCCACGGGGCCGTGCCCTTGGCGTGACCATGAGCTTGCCGGAAAAAGACCGTTATTCCTACGACAAGGAATACATGCTCAACCAGATCGCCATGCTGTTTGGCGGGCGCATCGCCGAAGAAGTGTTCATGAACCAGATGACCACCGGCGCAAGCAACGACTTCGAGCGTGCCACACAGATTGCCCGCGACATGGTGACACGCTACGGCATGACCGACGCCCTGGGGCCGATGGTTTATGCCGAACAAGAAGGTGAGCCCTTCCTGGGCCGCTCGATGAGCAAGTCCAGCAACATCAGCGAAGAAACCATGCAGAAGGTGGACGCAGAGGTACGCCGCATCATTGACGAGCAGTACACCCTGGCTCGCAAACTGATTGAGGACAACGCCGACAAGATGCACGCCATGGCCAAGGCCATGCTGGAATGGGAAACCATCGACATGGAGCAGTTAGACGCCATCATGGAAGGCCGCGAACCCAGCCCGCCCAAGGACTGGACCCCGCGCCAGCCACACCAGCCCAAGGATGACAGCAACAGCAGCGGCGGCACTCCCGCAGCCCATACCCCGTCGCCCAGTAGCGCCTGAATCCGATGGGCGCATGAACCGCGCCACTCCCCCGGGGCCTTACGGCCCCTTTTTCTTTTCCTCGCTGCACTCACGCTTAAGCTATGGCCATTTGGCAAACTACCCGTTTTTCCTTGGATCTGACACGCCCATTGGTGATGGGCATCGTGAACAACACCCCAGATTCGTTTTCCGATGGCGGACAGCACCACAGCCCCAGCGCAGCCCTGCGCCACGCGGAAAAGCTGCTCAAGGACGGTGCCCATATTCTGGATATTGGCGGAGAATCCACCCGTCCCGGCTCTCCTCCGGTACCCGAAGATGAAGAACTGCAACGTGTGCTGCCCGTGGTGCAGGAGGCCGTGCGCCTGGGCGTGCCGATTTCGGTCGATACCAACAAGGCCGCCGTCATGCAAGCCGTGCTGGAGGCGGGTGTAGACATCATCAACGACATCTGGGCACTACGCCAGCCAGGGGCACAGGACATCGCAACTGCCCACCCCAGCTGCGGCATCGTACTGATGCACATGCACAAAACGCCGCTGGACATGCAGCAAACCCCGATGGAAGGGGATCCGGTTCCTCAGGTGCTGGATTTCTTGCAGCATCGGACACAGGTGTTACAAAACCTTGGAATAAATTCCAGCCGCATTGTCTGGGACTATGGCATTGGCTTTGGCAAAAGTACGGCACAAAATTTTGCACTCCTGGCCCGCCAGCGAACCTTGCTCACCCTAGACTTCCCCCTCTTGGCGGGATGGTCACGCAAAAGCGCCCTGGGACAAGTCACAGGCCTGCCGGTCGAGCAACGACTGCTGCCCAGCGTGGCCGCTGCCCTGCTGGCCGTAGAGCGTGGGGCTCGCATTGTGCGGGTACACGATGTAGCCGAAACCGTAGCCGCGCTGGCCGTCTGGCAAGCCGTACAGGACAACAACTGACCCATCTTCATCTTCATCCCCAGCCTTGTCATTCCTCCTTGAAAAAACACCATGGCACGTAACTTCTTTGGCACCGACGGAATCCGTGGCACCGTCGGCCAGGCCCCGATAACTCCCGACTTCGTTCTGCGCCTGGGCCATGCCGTAGGCCGCGTCTTGAAACGCAGCCACGACAAGCCGCTGGTACTGATCGGCAAAGACACGCGGATCTCCGGCTACATGCTGGAAGCGGCGTTGGAAGCAGGACTGAACTCCGCCGGAGCCAGTGTCATGCTGCTAGGCCCTCTGCCCACCCCGGGCGTAGCCTATTTGACGCGGGCACAGCGGGCGCAATTAGGCGTAGTCATCAGCGCCAGTCACAATCCTTATCCTGACAATGGCATCAAATTCTTCAGCGCCCAAGGCAACAAACTGCCCGACGAGTGGGAAGAAGCCGTTGAGGCCGCCATGCAAGAAGCGCCTCAATGGGTCACCGCGGCCGAACTGGGCAAAGCCCAACGCCTGGACGATGCCGCAGGCCGCTACATCGAATTTTGCAAAAGCACGTTTGCCAGTGACCTGTCACTGCACGGATTGAAAATCGTCGTTGATGCCGCCCACGGTGCGGCATACCACATTGCGCCCAAGGTGTTCCATGAACTGGGGGCCGAAGTGCAGGCCATCGGCTGCCAGCCCAATGGCCTGAACATCAACGACCAAGTTGGCGCCACTCACCCCGAGGCCCTGGCCCTGGCCGTACGGGCCAACCACGCCGACTACGGTGTGGCTCTGGATGGCGACGCTGACCGCTTGCTGATGGTCGATGCCCAAGGACGCATTTTCAACGGAGATGAGCTGCTCTACCTGATGGTGCAAGACCGCCTGCAACAAGGCCAGCGCGTGCCTGGTGCCGTCGGCACCCTGATGACCAACATGGCCGTGCAACTGGCCCTGCAACAGCAAGGGGTGGAATTCGTTCGTGCCAAAGTGGGGGACCGCTATGTGCTGGAGCAATTACACACCAAGGGATGGCAACTGGGCGGCGAAGGCTCTGGCCACCTGCTGGCACTGGACAAGCACTCCACCGGAGATGGTCTGATCAGTGCCCTGCAAGTGCTGCAGGCCTGCGTACGTAGCGGCAAAACCCTGGCGCAGCTGCTTCAAAGCCTCCAGCTCTTTCCGCAAGAGCTGATCAACGTACGGCTGCATCCCGATCAGGATTGGAAAAACAGCTCTGCCCTTCAAAATGTCCAGGCACAGGCACAGGAAGCCCTGGCTGACCGAGGTCGGGTACTGATCCGTGCCAGCGGTACCGAGCCACTGCTACGCATCATGGTCGAAGCACAGGACGCCACCCAGGCCCAACACTGGGCACAGCAATTGGCAAACTGTCTACATGCTTGATATGCATCAGATCAGTGGTATTTGATTTACAGCAAATACCTATTTAACGCCCCCCCGGACAATCGCGCGACCATGTTTCCTACCTCCACAACCCACCGTACACACCGCCCCTGGGGCGCAGTGCTGGCGGCGCTGGCCTTGTGGATGCAGTTATGGGCAGGTCAAGCCAGTGCCTCCCATTTTGCGAGCGCCCTGGCTCAAGGCATGTGGCGTAGCGATGTCTGCAGCGTGGCTGATCCGCAACAAGTGGACAGCCGCACCTTGCAAGCACTGTGCATCAGCGAGCACTGCCCCGCATGCAGTGTCACTGGGTACAATCCGCTGCCGCCAGCAGCTTGGCAGACATTACAGCTACGGCTGGATCTAGGCGCCTCCCCCCTGGCTTGGTCACTCCCCATATCGACCAACCAAACACGGTTGCGCCCACCTGCACAGGCGCCGCCGACACCCCTTGCTTCCAAGGCTCCGGCAGCAGCCTTTTTCGCTGTCACAACGAATGACTCTTGATACCTCCAGCTAAATATGTCTTTGGGCTGGAGGTTTTTTTATACTCGCCGCTGCTCGGCAGTGGCATGGCAAGCAACCAATGTCCGGTTGCGGACTAAGACACTCTGCACCGTTGCAACCCCTCCGCACATCTTCGCATCGAGATGCGTAAACAGGTTCTGAAGAAAAAAAGCCGGTTCCTATAAAGAAGAACCGGCTCGGACTGCGTGGCGCAGGAATCAATCCGTTGCCGCTGCGGCAGGCGATGAGGTTGCGCCCTCTTCCCCTTCGACCATGGTGCTCTGGATTTCCAGCAGCACATCGCCAGCGCCGTCCTTGGCCGCAGCGTCCCAGTCCACTGTCAAGCGTCCACCCTGAACCAGACCGCCGAAGAGCAGCTCGTCGGCCAGCGCCTTGCGGATGGTATCCTGGATCAGGCGCTGCATGGGGCGAGCCCCCATGAGAGGATCGAAACCCTTGGCTGCGAGGTACTTGCGCAGCCCGTCGGTGAAGGTGACATCAACCTTTTTCTCAGCCAGTTGCTGCTCGAGCTGCAGCAGGAACTTATCAACCACGCGCAGGATGATCTGCTCATCGAGCGGCTTGAAGCTGACAATGGCATCCAGCCGGTTGCGAAACTCGGGGGTGAACAAGCGCTTGATGTCAGCCATCTCATCGCCAGGCTGGCGCTGGGTGGTAAAGCCGATGGTGGCCTTGTTCATGGTTTCGGCACCCGCATTGGTCGTCATGATGACGATGACGTTGCGGAAATCAGCCTTACGCCCGTTGTTGTCGGTTAACGCCCCATGATCCATCACCTGCAGCAGCACATTGAAGATATCGGGATGGGCTTTCTCGATTTCGTCCAGGAGCAACACGCAGTGCGGTTTCTTGGTAATGGCCTCGGTGAGCAACCCGCCCTGGTCGTACCCCACGTAGCCGGGAGGCGCACCGATCAAGCGACTGACGGCGTGACGCTCCATGTATTCCGACATATCGAAGCGCACCAGATCCACCCCCAGAATGTAGGCCAGTTGCTTCGCCGCCTCGGTCTTGCCCACGCCCGTGGGGCCGCTGAACAGAAAGCTGCCAATCGGTTTTTCCGGCTTGCCCAGGCCGGAACGGGCCATCTTGACGCTGGCAGCCAGGGCTTCCAGCGCCTTATCCTGGCCAAACACCACACTTTTGAGATCGCGCTCCAGCGTCTGCAGCTTGCTGCGGTCATCCTGCGAGACGTTGGCGGGTGGAATGCGGGCAATCTTGGCGACGATGGCTTCGATGTCCACACGCTCGATGCACTCCTTGCGGGTCTCTGTCGTTTTGATGCGCTGGGCTGCCCCGGCTTCGTCGATCACGTCAATGGCCTTGTCGGGCAACTGGCGGTCATTGATGTATTTGGCCGACAGCTCGGCGGCGGCCTGCAGCGCCTCAGGGGCATAGGCAATGCCGTGGTGTTCTTCGAAGCGGGTTTTCAGGCCTTTGAGAATTTCCACGGTTTCAGCCACGCTGGGCTCAACCACGTCCACTTTCTGGAACCGCCGCGACAGGGCGGAGTCTTTTTCGAAAATTCCCCGGTATTCGGTAAACGTGGTCGCGCCGATGCACTTGAGCTGGCCGCTGGACAACGCCGGTTTGAGCAGATTGCTGGCGTCCAGCGTTCCGCCCGAGGCTGCGCCTGCGCCAATCAGGGTGTGGATTTCATCGATGAACAAAATCGCGTTGGGCTTGTCCTTCAGGGTTTTGATGACGCCTTTCAAACGCTGCTCGAAATCCCCCCGGTATTTGGTACCGGCCAGCAAGGCCCCCATGTCCAGTGAATAAACGGTCGCAGCCTCCAGCACTTCTGGCACCTTGCCTTCAGTGATGCGCCAGGCCAGGCCTTCGGCAATCGCGGTCTTGCCGACACCGGCCTCGCCCACCAACAAGGGATTGTTCTTGCGACGGCGGCATAGGATCTGAATGGTGCGTTCAACCTCGTAATCGCGGCCGATCAGCGGGTCGATCTTGCCCTCGCGTGCAGCCTGGTTGAGGTTGAGGGTGTACTGCTCCAGCGGTGAGGCCTTTTCGTTGCGTTCGCTGCCGCCATCCTCACTTTCTGCAGGGCTTTCCGCCTTGGCCGGTTCGCCCTGATCGCTTTTGCGGATGCCGTGGGCAATGAAGTTCACTACGTCCAGTCGCGTCACTCCCTGCTGGTGCAGGTAATACACGGCGTGCGAGTCCTTCTCGCCAAAAATAGCCACCAGCACATTCGCACCGGTGACTTCCTTTTTGCCATTGCCGGTGGACTGTACATGCATGATGGCGCGTTGGATGACGCGCTGAAAACCCAGCGTCGGCTGGGTATCCACTTCATCGCTGCCGCCGATCTGCGGAGTGTTGTCCTTGATGAAGTTAATCAGCGAGGCCCGCAGGTCGTCCAGGTTGGCCGAGCAGGCACGCAGCACCTCGGAAGCACTGGGGTTATCCAGCAGCGCCAGGAGCAGGTGTTCGACCGTAATAAATTCGTGGCGTTGCTGCCTGGCTTCTACAAATGCCATGTGCAAGCTCACTTCCAGTTCTTGTGCAATCATTTTGCGTACTCCTTTGCGCTTGCGGATGGAATCAAAGCCTTTATGGGCTCAATGGTTGAGAACCATATAGGGCCGGTGAAGTTTCATTCAACAGGCTCGCTCACTGCTTGCAGCGGATGTCCAGCGTGTTGGGCCGCCGCGAGAACCTGCTCTACCTTGGTCGTGGCGACATCACGGGAGTAAATGCCACAGACGCCACGACCGTCGAGGTGAATTTTCAGCATGATGCGTGTTGCCTCCTCTCGATCCTTGCCGAACAATTCCTGCAAAACAATGATGACAAACTCCATCGGTGTGAAATCATCATTGAGCATGACCACCTGGTACATCGGCGGGGGCAGCAGTTTGTGCGTTAAACGCTCCAGCACTACCGAATCGCCATCTTCCCGAACGGGGAAAAATTCCGGTTTCTTCGGAGTGAAGGGGGGATTGCGGGTTGCCATAGGAATTCATTCTAGCCAGCGGCCCCGAGGGGCAAGCCAGCGGTAAGAGGAGAAAAATCAGGTTTAACCAGGAAAAACATACGAAAACAGGCTCAACCAGATGCCGATTTCACCCGCCTGTCCATGCACCATTACCGCCATACCACCTGGCACGCCTGGCTGCCTGCCGTGGCCCGCCAGTCGGCCAGCGCCGCATCGCTGGGGTAAAACAGGCGCTGGGTCCCAAAGTCGAGTTCCGCTTCGGCAGTCTCTCCATCTGCCCCCTGGCAGCGTACTGCCAGACGCAGCGGCACCCCCCGGGCAATCTGCGTGCCATCGTCACTCCATTCATCCTGCGCGGGATAGGCTTGCAACAATCGCGCAATATCTGCCGCCATGGCCGGCCAGGCTGCACCGACTTGCACCTGCAGATAGCGGGCAAAACGGCAGCGGGCATCGGCCAGGCTCCACACCTGCGTCACCTTGATACGCAGCCCGCCGCTGAAATGGTCGTGCTGGGCTTTGCACTGCACAACGACAAACTCATCATCCTTGAGCAAGTCCTTGGCACCAACCCAAGCCGATTCATCGGCAGATGCCTCCAGTGCAGCAGTTTTGTCGTCCAGCTTGAACAGGCACAGCTTGCCACGCTGGCCATTGATAACACGCAAGTCGCTGACAATGCCCGCCAGCAATTGCGGCTCCCGGCTATCGGCCAGCTCCTTCAAGGGGGTATGGATGAAACAACGCACCTCGCTCTCAACCTCATCGAACAGATGACCTGAGAGGTAAAAGCCGACAGCGGTCTTTTCCTGCAACAAGCGTTCCTTGACCCCCCAAGGCACGACCATCGGCAAGTCCGGGGCATGGCTGCTAGCGCCTTGGGCATCGTCGCCCATCATGTCGAACAGACCGCCCTGGTTGGCATTGCTCCATTGCGCATTGGCAAACTCAAAGGCGGCATCCACCGCTGCCATCAATGCGGCACGATTGCGCTCGATACTGTCGAAGGCGCCTGCCTTGATCAGCGCTTCCAGGGTGCGCTTGTTCAGTTTGCTGCGGTCTACACGAGTGCAGAAATCCCACAGACTCTTGAACGGCCCCCGTACATGGCCCTGCGGCCCGACGCCCTCGCCCTGGCGGGCAGCAACAATGGCCTCGATCGCCGCCTGCCCCGTGCCTTTGATCGCCCCCAGGCCGTAGCGGATGACCTGGTCAGTAACAGGTTCAAAGCGGTAACCTCCCCGGTTGACATCCGGGGACTCGAAGCTCAAGCCCATCTTCAGCGCATCTTCGTGCAACACCTTGAGCTTGTCCGTGTTGTCCATTTCCACGGTCATGTTGCCGCAGAAGAACTCTGCCGTGTAATGCACTTTCAGCCAGGCGGTGTGGTAGGCCAGCAGGGAGTAGGCCGCAGCGTGGGACTTGTTGAAACCGTAGCCTGCGAACTTCTCCATCAGGTCGAACACCTCATCG
>Ga0206117_100950_pt1 | contig 19343 bp, 14 predicted proteins | sample 3A5Ametagenome_FD_177997 | JGI IMG/M metagenome (GOLD analysis project Ga0206117, IMG submission 177997) | Enriched microbial communities from leaf-cutter ant dump, University of Wisconsin, Madison, United States - 3A5A | ecosystem: Environmental > Terrestrial > Nest > Insects nest > Nest dump... | reverse complement strand
ATGGCGGCCGCACCCTGGCCAACCACAACCACCTGATGTCCCGCTACGAGGGCATGGACGGCATCAAGACCGGCTATACCGTGGCGTCCGGCTTCAACCTCGCCGCCTCGGCGGTGCGGGACGGGCGTCGCCTGGTCGGCGTCGTGCTGGGCGGCAAGTCTGCCGTATCGCGCGACAACAGGATGGCGGCGCTGCTCGATCAGGCCTTCGGCCGGCCCAACCGGGGCCGCGACGATGCGCCGGTGATGGCGAGCCTCGACACCACCCGGTCGGACGCCATCGACGGCGAAGGGGACGATGACGACGAGGAGGTCGAGGTCAAGGCCAAGCCGGTCGTCCGCGCCTCGCTCCAGACGGCGGCGGTTCCGGTGGCGATCCCCGCCGCGCCGGCCCGTGAGGAGAAGTCCAGCCGTGGCGGCAACTCCTCGCATTGGGGTGTCCAGGTCGGCGCCTTCTCCAGCAAGGCGGCCGGCAACAAGGCGGTGTCGCAGGCCGTCAAGCAGGCGCCCTTCCTGCTGCGCACCGCCAAGGCCAGCGTGGTCGAGGCCAAGACCGGCAAGGACACGGTCTACCGTGCCCGCCTGACCGGCATGGACGAGAAGGATGCCCGCAAAGCCTGTGCCGTCCTGACCAAGCACGGTCACCATTGCGTCGCCGTTTCGCCCGGCGAGCGTGGCTGAAGAGCAGGCTGAGAGCCGCCGGCCGGGGTGAGCTATCCCCGCGCCGCGGCAGCGCAGCGTTCCAGGAATTTAAGCGCCGACGTCAGCATGCCGGCCAATTCACCGGCATGGCCGCCCGTGTCGACGCCCGGTTCCTCCAGGTCCTTCTCCAAGGCGCGTGCGGCCCGTCGCAGGGCGACGCAGCCATATTGTCCCGACACTCCGGCGATCTTATGGGCCATCGCCCCGGCGGTCGTCCGGTCTCCGTTTTTCAGCGCCTCGTCCAACGTCTGTCCATGCTGGCGCAGCACTGCCACCGTCTTGTCGATCAGTTCGGCGACGCGGGCGGCGGGCAGCATCTCCTGCATCGTTCCGATAGCGCGCTCGTCGAATGCCGGTTCATGAGCCGGTTCGGCTGCCGGCATCCCGGCCTGCGCTCCCCGGCCCAGTGCCGCCAGCAGGGCGTCGAGCCGCAGCGGCTTGATCAGCATGCCATCGGCACCGCATCCCGCACAGCGCTCCTGGCCTTCGCTGGTGGCGCTGGCGGTCAGCATCAGGATGCGGGGTGTTCTGCCGCCGGGCTGGAGCCGGATGGCGCGGACCGCTTCGTCCCCCGGCAGGCCGGGCAGGCCGAGATCCATCAGGATCAGGTCGAAGGCGCCCGCCGCAGCGGCGGCGACGGCGGCCGGTCCGTCTTCCACCGCCACCACCCGATGGCCGGCTCGCTCCAGCAGGACACGGGCGGCAAGGCGGGTGACCGTCTCGTCCTCCGCCAGCAGGATGTGCAAGGGATGTGCTGCGCCCATCTGGTCCGCCGGCATGCCGGTCCGCTCTTCCCGGTTGATGTGGTGGCCGCAGTCTAGCCGGTTCCGCGCCCCTCCGCATCCCCGCGGTCGGGTGGCCGGGTCACACGGTCGGCGAGGATTGGGTAAACATTGGATCCTCGATCCGGTGCAGACGGCCGGCGCCCGTCATCGCAGCGCGCAGCAGCAGGGTCTTGCGGCGGGCGGCGGCCAGCTTGGCGACAGGCGCCTCGCGCAGGACCTCGGCGCCATAGGCGTCGGCCACGATCAAGCCGCAATCTTCCGGGATCAGTTCGGTCGGGAATCCGTCATCGACGGCGAAATAGAAGGCGTCGCACCATTCGCGATACTCCTGCCATTTCTGGTCCGAGCGGAAGTCGGGGACGCCGCTCTTCACCTCGACGATCAGGATGTTGCCGGCATCGTCGATGGCGAGCACGTCCGCCCGTCGGCCGCTCGCCAGCCGGAATTCCATGAGGCTGGCGTAGCCGCGCGCTGCCAGCGCCCGCCGGACGCCGCGGAAGATCGGCGGCGCCCCTGTGGCGGGAAAGCTGGCCTCGTCGTCGGAAACCGGAACGGCAATGTCGTCGCTCATGGTGCGGTGCCACCATCGAAACAGGAACGTGTGGAGAACATGGCCAACAATGACCTGTCCTCCTGTTCCAGCCAAGGGGCAAAAGGTGGATACCGGCGATCGGCTCGGCGAATTCGGCCCAACGAGACCGACCGGCAGAACCGGCAGGCCAGGATCAGCCGGGCAGAATGACCGTGGGCAGGGGTGCCGGGCGGCAGCGATCGCGCGGCAGGCTGCGGTCGGCGGGAAAGACCAGCACAACCGCGGTGCCGACGCCGGGCTGGCTGGTCAGCTCCATCCGTCCGCCATGCATCTCGACAAGCCGCTTGACGATCGGCAGACCCAGCCCGGTCCCGCGCGAGTTGCGGGCGATGGTGGAGTCCGATGGCTCGAACGGGTGGAGGATGCGCGGAAGTTCGGCGCTTGGGATGCCTACGCCGGTGTCGGCCACCATCAGTCCGATCCCGCCGTCGGGCATCAGATGCGCGGTCAGCATCACTTCGCCGCCGGGAGGGGTGTGGGTGACGGCATTCGACAACAGATTGGTCAGCATTTGGGCCAGTGACTGGGCGTCTCCCTGGAGAAGCGGCAGGTCAGCCGGGACTTCGCGGCGCAAATGGACGTCGCCTTCCTTTGCCGCCTCCTGCAAAGCGGAGACGACGTGCAACGACAGCGCGTCGAGATCCACCCCCTCCTCGGCCATCGGCATGCCGCCGCCGTCCAGCCGCGACAGTTCCAGGATGTCGTCGATCAGCGCCAGGAGATGGGTTCCCGCATCGCGGATGTCGCCGGCATAGCTGCGGTAGCGGGGATTGCCCAATGGTCCGAACGCTTCCGACAGAAGCATTTCCGAAAAACCGAGGACGGCGTTCAGCGGCGTCCGCAATTCGTGGCTCATCTGCGCCAGAAAGGCGCTTTTGGCCCGGCTTGCGCCTTCCGCCTCGGCGCGGGCGGCGCGAGCTTCCGCCTCGCGGACACGCAGCCGCTCCTCGTTCAGCTTCAGCGTGGTCACGTCGGTGTAGTGGACCAGCACGCCGCCCGGCACGGCATGTTCGCGGCTGAGCAGCCAACGTCCGTCGGCCAGCGGCACCACCACCGGCGGTTCCAGGCGGCGATGGCGCTCCAGCCGCGCCGCTATCCAGGCGCTGCGTTCCTCGTCGATGGTCAGGCGCGGGTCGGTCAGGGCGAAGCGGTGGGCCAGTTCCGCGAACGGAACGCCGGGAACCAACTGGTCGGCCAGATCGGGCAAATCCCTCTTCAGCCGGCCGTTGGCATGGACCAGCCGGTCCTCATGGTCGAACAGGGCGAAACTCTCCGCACTGTGCTCAAGCGCCGCGGTCAGGCTTTCGGCCAGCGCTTCGGCCACTGTCGGCGTTTCCGGACCAAGGTCGGTCAGCACGGCGCACAGCCCACCGGCCGCTGGGCCGGCCGACACCCGCCAGCGCACCGGCGTTGTACCGCGCCGCGCCGCAACGGTGCGCTCCACGGGACCGTTCAGGGCATCGGACAGGGCGGTGAACAGGCCGGGGCAGGCGGCATCGATGCCGCCCGCGCGCAGCCGCCGGCCGGTGAGCGGGGCAAATCCCATCAGCCGTTCCGCCGCTGGATTGGCCGACAGCCATTCCAGGTCGGTCAGCGCGCCCGTGCAGTCGTGATGTGCCTTGAGCAATGCAACCGCATCGGGCAATTGCAGCATGGCCAACAGCAGAGAATCGGCAGACGGGAGTTCCCCGGCTGCGGTTCCGTCCCGCTCCGCATCGGCGCAAGTCTGCGTTTCGCATTCCATCCGGTGATCATTGCGGTCTATTCCTAAAAAACGCTGAAGGCCGGACCGAAAATGTCACCGAATATTTGTCGAATTGTAACAAAGTCACCCGCAAGCATCTTGGATATATTGATTTTACCGAAAAAGCAACGAAAGGTTTGATTGATGTGGTCGTTATGATCTTCGCGTTCTATCTGCCCAATGGCGGGCTTTGCAACGGGGCATGCCTTCCATAGTCTAAGCCTCATCGGACCAAGAGGCTTTGGATGCAGGTGTGACCGTGAACGGCAGCCACGACGACGCCGGCGACGCGGGGCCGGCCCTTCTGGTGTTCGGAGCCGACGAGCGGCTTGCCGACTGGACGCCGGCGGCGGCAGCCCTTCCGGTGCTGAGCGGACTCCTGACTGCCGGCACGCCGACCGGCGACCTGGAAGCCAGACTGTCCTCGTCACACGAACCCCATCCGCTCGAACCGCAGACTGTGCCCGGCCGTAAGGTGTTTCGGCTTGTTGGCGGGGGGGCGGTGTGGCGGTTCGACGGTTCGCCCTCGTCCGTGTCTTCGAACGCGCTCCCTCCCGTGGTCCGGCAGATGCCCGATCTGGCCGACAGGCTTTTCGCGGCGGCGAGCCATGACCTGCGCCAGCCTCTGGCCGCGCTCTCGCTGCTTATCGGCACGTTTGACGCACGACTTGTTGCCGGACCGGGAGAAAGCCGGCCGGGGGAAGAACGCGACCTGTTGCACTCGATGGCACAGGCGGTCGAATCGATGCGCAGCATGGTCGATGGCCATTTCGACCTTGTCCGCCTGGAAAGCGGCCTGACCGAGCCTGACATCCGCACCCACGCGGTGAACGGCGTGCTGATGCGCCTGGCGCTGGAGGTGGCGCCGCGTTTCGCCGACCGCGGTCTGCGATTTTCAGTGATGCCCTGCTCGGCCGTGGTGCGGACCGATTCCGCGCTGCTGGAACGTCTGCTGCACGGGCTGGTCGCCAATGCCCTGCGCGGCACGGTGCGGGGCCGGGTGCTGCTGGGCTGCCGCCTGCGCGGCGATCGCCTGCGTATCGAGGTGTGGGACAGCGGCCGTGGATTGTCGCCGCAGCGGCTGACGGCCTTGCGGGCCGAATTGGCGAAGCCGGTCGGGGAGGGGGCGGGGACGCTTGGCCTTGACCTGACCCTCGTCCGCGGACTCGCCCGCAAACTCGGCCTTGGGCTGGAGGTCTGTGCGGAAGAGGGACGGGGCACGGTCTTCGCCGTTCTGGTGCCCATTTCCGTCGAACCCGCGGCTGAAGGGGCGGACCTGTCCGCACAGGCGGAGAGCGCGGCAACCCCATCCCCCGCTTCCGACAGCGGCACCACCGACATCAGCCGCACCCGCATCCTGGTGATCGAGGACGACTCCATGGTGCTGGCGGCGCTGGAGGCGCTGCTCGGGCAATGGGGGTGCTGCGTCGTCGGCGCGGAGTCCTACGACATGGCGGTCGAGCGCCTCGGTCCGGCACCCGAGCACTTCCACCTCATCATTTCCGATCTGCGTCTGAAGGGAGCCGCCAACGGCATCGTCGCGATCCGGCAGATCGCCAAGCTGTTCGACCGTCCGGTCCCGGGAATGATCCTGACCGGCGACACCGATCCCAAGAGGCTCCGTGAGGCACGGCTGTCCGGCTATCCGCTGCTGCATAAGCCGGTGGCCCCCCTCGCCCTGCGTGCCGCCGTCGTCCGCCTCCTTGGCCATGATCCGCTTCGATAACGAAGACTGGAAGTCGACAAAGGAATCTTGGGAAGTAGGCGAAAGATAGAGTGTCGAAACTTTAATGGTTTTGTGCGATGCAATGAAAATTCTGAAACATGGACGGATGTGATGCGGCAAAGTGCAACAGATTTTCCCACATTCTTCTCAGCGCAACAGTCTTTTCCCCTCCCAATGGTTAGATAGATATCCTCCTTTCGTTTGAAGTTTAAGTTTCGCATACCATTTTATGTCTTTCCTTCGCTATGATCGCTTCGGGCATTCGCTGTTCGAACGGATTGGGTGGAGGGCGTTCGGATGAATCGGCGTTATCGGGAAGGGGGGCGGACGGGAAAACTGGCGGTGATCGTCATCGCCGGAATGTTCCTGTCCTTTTCAGCCTTTCTGATGATCAGGAGCGCTACCCGCGGTGCGGAACTTGCCCTGGCCGACCGTCAGGCCATCCAACTCCATGACCAGCTGAAGTCGGATTTCGAAGGGCAGAGCGTGCTTCTGCGCGCGCTTAGCGGTCCGATGGCCGGACCGGCTCCGGTCACGGATGCAAGCTTTGCATCGGCCGTCGAACCGCTGCTGCCGCTGTACCCCAACCTGCATGCCGTCGCCTGGGCGCGCCGGATCGCCGAACGGGACATTCCGCTGCTGGAGCGTGCCATGCGCGCGGCGGGCCACAGTTCCTTCGCTGTCCGCGCCGCCGGTGGCGAGGGAAGTGCGGAGGCCGAGGATGGTACGGGCGACGTCTCCGCCAGGCAGTTTGCAGCGGATCGGTTCGTCACTGTGCTGGCCGAGCCGCGGTCCGCCGCCGGGCTGGTCGGGCTGGACATGGCTACCCTTCCCGGCCAGCGTGACCTGCTGGTCCGGTCCTGCGCCGCCAACCGCGTCGTCGCGGCCAGCGGTGAACCGCTGAGGACGGAACTGGGCAGAAGATCCGTGCTGATCTATCTGCCGGTCTATTCCCGCGAGGTCGATCCCGACGACGGGCGCCCTGCCGTCGGTGGACGCATTGTCTGCGATGTGCTGACCGGCTTCCTGTGGACCAGTTTCGATGTCGGACAAGTGTTGCGCGATTCGGTGCGCCGGGTCGGGCTGACCGTCGGCGATGCCTATCTGCTGGAACCGCCGGGCCGGACGACGGCCGGAACCGCGCGGTTGCTGGCCGCCGAGGGGGCGATCGGCCGTCCTGGCGAGTTGCCGCATCCGCCGGTCAATGCCCTCACCGTGGAGCAGCTGACCGGTCCGGCGGCGCCGCACGCCATCGTTCGCGACATCGCCTATGGCGGCCGGGTGTGGCGCCTCTATGTGGTTCCGGATGCGGCGCGGCTGTTCAGTGCGGACGACCGGTTGGCCTGGACCATGCTGATCGGCGGGCTTCTGCTGACCGCCGGCGGCGCCGCCTATGTCCTGCGCGAGGCACGGACCAGACGCCTGCTCCAGACCGAGGCGCGCGCCCGTGCGGCCATGGCCCGTGCCCTGCGCGAGAGCGAGGAGCGGTTCCGGATGGCGCTGCGCTATTCCAAGGTGACGCTGTTCAGCCAGGACCGTGACCTGCGGCACCTGTGGATCTATTGTCCGCGGATGGATCTGCACCCGGAGCGCATGATCGGGCGGACCGATGGCGACCTGTTTTCACCGGAGGAGGCGGCGCGGACGGTCGCTCTCAAGCAATCGGTGATGGAAAGCGGGACCGGGATCCGGTGCGAGATGGAACTCACCTGCTTCGGCTGCCGCCGGGTGCTCGACCTGTCGGTGGAGCCGATGCGGGACGAGACGGGGGCGGTGGCCGGCGTCATCTGTGCTGCCATCGACATGACGGAATCGGCCGACATCCGCGAGGCGCTGGCCCGTGCCCATGCCGAGGCGGAGCGGGCCAACCAGGCCAAGAGCCGCTTCCTGGCCGCCGCCAGCCACGACCTGCGCCAGCCCTTCCAGGCGATGAGCCTGTTCCACCACATCCTGATGTCCAAGCTGGACGATCCCAATCAGGTGGAGGTGGCGAACAAGCTGGGAGAGGCGCTGACCGCCGGCAACACGCTGCTGTCCACCCTGCTCGACACCTCGGCGCTCGAGGTCGGCAACGTCAAGCCGCGGGTCGTCGAATTCGACGTTCAGGACATATTGAGCCGTCTGGCGGTGGAGATCGGCGATCAGGCCATAGACCGTGGACTTCTACTGCGGATGGTTCCCTGTTCCGTCCGCGTGACGAGCGATCCGATCCTGCTGGAGCGGATGGTGCGCAACCTGCTGGTCAATGCCCTGCGCTACACCACGGAAGGGCGGATCCTGCTGGGATGCCGGCGCCGATCCACCGCCGATGGCGGGATGCGCCTGTCCATCGAAGTGTGGGACACCGGTCCCGGCATCGCCGAGGCGGAGATGGCCGCGATCTTCGAGGATTTCTACCGCTGCGGCACCGACCAGCGCGACAGCGGCCGCGGGCTTGGCCTCGGGTTGTCGATTGTCCGCCGCATGGCCGAGATGCTGGACCATCCCGTCACCGTGCGGTCGCGCGTGGGACACGGAACCATGTTCGCTGTCAGCGTTCCGCTGGTGGCACAGCAATGCTCCTGCTGCGCCGCCGCCGACTGAGCATCCGGCCGTGTTTTTTCCATTCCGCAGCGCGCAATGGTGGCAGTCGCGCAGGCCGATCCTCTTTTCCCGTCCTGGTCTGCGCAAGTTTCGGTTATGCTGCGCCTGCTCACTGAACCGAAACGATCCCAGTAACCCAGCTGCAACAATGGCTTGACGACTTTATTGATGTAGGTCATTGGGCCCCTTCGCCATAGGGGCTATTGCTTCCGCACAAGCACACTCCTTGGTGAAAGCTTGGAAAGCGAAGGTTCCGTTTCGAAGGAACCCAACAAGACGGAGTTCGGCCGGTCGCCATGGCCTGCCCGGCAAGGGCCCCGGCGGCGACGGGAACCGGACTTGGGAGGATACGGCCTGCCGCCGCGACGGATGCCCCGGCCAACGGGCATCCGGTCCGGTCACCGGCATTCGGGCTCCGCCATTCCGGCGTGGTCCGTTGGTCGGGCGCCGCGATCCTTTTCAGGAGCATTCTAGTATGGACACCGCCATCGCCGCCCCCTCCGCCGCCCCGGCGGGTCGCAGCGGCATCGTTCCGACCGGCAAGAACGGCAGCCCCATGATCGAAAACGTCACGTTCGAGGAAATCCGCATCGGCCAGCAGGCGAGCCTGTCGCGCCGTCTGACCATGTCCGACATCGAGCTGTTCGCGACGGTGTCCGGCGACCTCAACCCGTCCCATGTGGACGAGGATTACGCCGTCGACCACAAGGTGGTCGGCCATGGCATGTGGTCGGGCTCGCTGATCTCCGCCGTTCTCGGCACCCTGCTTCCCGGCCCGGGCACCGTCTATGTCGGCCAGGATCTGCGGTTCGAACGTCCGGTCCTGCTGGGCGACATCGTCACCGTGACCGTCACCGCCAAGTCCAAGGATGCCGAACGCAAGACGGTGGTCTTCGACTGCCTGTGCATCAACCAGGACGGCCGGACCGTCGCGACCGGCGTGGCCGAGGTGATCGCACCGACCGAGAAGGTGTGCCGCGCCGCGGCGGAACTGCCGCAGGTGCAGGTGATCCGCCATGACGGCCACGAATTGATGCTGAAGAAGTGCGAGTCGCTGCCGCCGGTGCCGACCGCCGTCGTCCACCCCTGCGACGAAAGCTCGCTGCGCGGCGCCGTCGAGGCTGCCGAAGCGAACCTGATCGACCCGGTGCTGGTCGGTCCGGAATCGAAGATCCGGTCCGTGGCCGACGCCCACGGCCTCGACATCTCGCGCTACCGCATCGTCGACGTCGCCCACAGCCACGCCTCCGCCGAGACCGGTGTGCGCCTTGCCCGCACCGGCGAGTGCGAGGCGGTGATGAAGGGCAGCCTGCACACCGACGAGCTGATGGGCGAAGTGGTGAGGAAGGAAACCGGTCTGCGCACCGGGCGCCGGCTCAGCCACGTCTTCGTGATGAACGTCCCGACCTACCCGCGTCCGCTGCTGATCACCGATGCGGCGATCAACATCTACCCGACGCTGGAGGACAAGGTCAGCATCGTGCAGAATGCCATCGACCTCGCCAAGGTGCTGGGGGTCGAGGTGCCGCGCGTCGCCATCCTGTCGGCGGTCGAGACCATCAACACCAAGATCGCCTCGACGCTGGAGGCCGCGGCACTCTGCAAGATGGCCGACCGCGGCCAGATCACCGGCGGCATCCTCGACGGTCCGCTGGCCTTCGACAACGCCATCAGCCGCGAGGCCGCCATCACCAAGGGCATCAAGTCCGAGGTGGCCGGTCAGGCCGACATCCTGCTGGTTCCCGATCTGGAGGCCGGCAACATGCTGGCCAAGCAGCTGTCCTTCCTGGCCCATGCGGACGCCGCCGGCATCGTGCTCGGCGCCCGCGTGCCGATCATCCTGACCAGCCGCGCCGACAATGTGCGCACCCGTCTGGCTTCCTGCGCCGTCGCCGTCCTGACTGCCGCCGCGCGCCGCCGCGGTGCCGCCGCCGCGGCCGAGTAAGAAGGTCCGACGCCATGTCCAACGCGATCCTCGTCATCAATGCCGGCTCCTCCAGCCTGAAATTCTCGGTCTTCCGGGATCATGGCGGCGGGGATCCGGTGGTCACCATCAACGGCCAGATCTCGGGCATCGGCACCCAGCCGGTGTTCGAGGCCAAGGACGCCCAGCGCCGTCCGCTCGCCGAAAAGAGCTGGGGGGCCGGCGAGGCCAGCGACCGCACCGCCCTGCTGTCCTACCTGCTCGACTGGATCGAGGAGCGTCTGGACGGGGCGACGCTGATCGCCGCCGGCCACCGGGTGGTGCATGGCGGCGTCCGCCATGCCGCCCCGGTGCTGCTGACCCCCGCCGTGCTGGACGAGTTGGACGGTCTGGTCCCGCTTGCTCCGCTGCACCAGCCGCACAACCTCGCCGCCATCCGCGCGTTGGCCGAGGCACACCCGGAGCTGCCGCAGGTCGCCTGCTTCGACACCGCCTTCCACCGCAACCAGCCCTGGCAGGCCCAGACCTTCGCCATTCCGCGGGAACTGACCGAGGAAGGGGTGCGGCGCTACGGCTTCCATGGACTGTCCTACGAGTACATCGCCCGCCGCCTGCCGGAAATTGCGCCGGAACTGGGCGATTCGCGGGTTGTCGTCGCCCATCTCGGCAGCGGCGCCAGCATGTGCGCCATCCATGGCGGGCGCAGCGTCGACAGCACGATGGGCTTCACCGCGCTGGACGGCCTGCCAATGGGCACCCGCTGCGGCACCATCGACCCCGGCGTGCTGATCTATCTGATGCGCAAGGGCATGGACGCCGGCGCCATCGAGAAGATGCTCTACAACAAGTCCGGCCTGCTCGGCGTGTCCGGCATCTCCAACGACATGCGCGCCCTGCTGGACAGCAGCGACCCGCATGCGCAGGAGGCGGTGGAACTGTTCTGCTTCCGCATCGCCAAGGAGACCGGCGCGCTGTCCGCCTCGATGGGTGGCGTGGACGCGCTGGTGTTCACCGCCGGCATCGGCGAGCGCTCCGCCCCGGTGCGGGCGCGGGTCGGCGACAAGCTGGCCTGGATGGGGGTGGACATCGACGCGGCGGCCAACGAGGCCAATACGACGAAGATCTCGGCCCCCGGCAGCCGTCTGCCGGTCTATGTCATCCCGACCGACGAGGAACGGATGATCGCTCTGCACACCCGCAAGGTGCTGACGGGGCGGTGAGCGATTTGTGGGGGGCATCGGCTGACGCCCCCCACATCCCCCTGGAGCCAGTCCCCATTCAGTGCTAGCACCCCCTCCGGCATCACGCATCGTCCGGGGGAAATTTTGGTCCGCCCCTATCTGCCGCTGAACGCCCTGCGTGCCTTCGAGGCGTCGGCCCGGCATCTCAGCTTCACCCGCGCCGCCATCGAGCTGTGCGTGACCCAGGCAGCCGTCAGCCATCAGGTCAAACTGCTGGAGGAGCGGCTGGGCGCCAGCCTGTTCCATCGCCTGCCGCGCGGCCTTGCCCTGACCGACGAGGGGAGGGCGCTGCTGCCGACGCTTGAGGAGGCGTTCGACCGCATCGGCGGGTTGCTCGACCAGTTCGAGGGCGGGCGCTTCCGCGAGGTTCTGACGGTTGGTGCCGTCGGTACCTTTGCCGTCGGCTGGCTGTTGCCGCGGTTGACGCGCTTCCGCGAGGCACATCCCTTCGTCGACCTGCGCCTGTCCACCAACAACAACCGCGTCGATATCGCGGCGGAAGGGCTGGACTACGCGATCCGCTTCGGTGACGGTGCGTGGCATGGCACCGAGGCTGTCCATCTGTTCGATGCGCCGCTGTCGGTGCTGTGCGCGCCGGAGATCGCCCGGCGGTTGCGCGAACCCGGCGATGTCGGACACGAGACCCTGCTGCGCTCCTACCGGTCCGATGAATGGCCGGGCTGGTTCGCCGCCTCCGGGATGGAGCCGTCGGCGATGCCGCCGGTCAAGGGACCGGTCTTCGACTCCTCCTCCCTGATGGTGGAGGCGGCGATCCAGGGGGCGGGGGTGGCATTGGCTCCGGTGGCGATGTTCCGTCGGCCGCTCGCCGTGGGGCTGATCGAGCAGCCCTTCGCCGTCACCGTCTGCAAGGGCGCCTATTGGCTGACCTCGCTGAAATCGCGGCCGGAGACGTCGACCATGCGTGCTTTCCACGATTGGCTGTTCGCCATGGTCACGGAAGAGACAGCCGCTTGAGAGCGCGAGAGGAAGCGCGACGGCGAAATCCCGCCATCGTTGTTTGCCGGTTGGCCCGTCCTATTGGCTGCCGGCGCCGCCACCCGGCAAACCAGGCAGGTAGCGGCCGACTGCCTTTATGATTGCAAGCGCCGAGGTTGCCGAATCGTCCATGCCAACGGAACGGATCATGGCGGCGACTTTTGCATCCGGCCCTGTGGCGCCATCGGTAACCGCGAATATGCTGGCATCCTCTCCGCTGCCGGTTGGCAGCATCTTGGCCAGCGGTCCGGCACCGACCTTGCGGGCCAGTTCGCCTGCACCCTGCCGATCATCCACCCGCACCAGCGTCATGGAGCCCGATGCAATCCCGGCGGCGCGATTGAATGCCATATCCAGCTTTTGGCCAAACCGGGAATCCTGCCGGTCGGTGATGCTCAACCCGATGAAGCCCGTGTCAGCCTCTCGGTCCTCTGCGGTCGCGCCCACTTCGCCTTCACCGGCCTCCGCCAGTGCGGGTGGGGGTTTGGGCTTGACGATTCCGCGGCTTGCGGCGACTGCGTCCATCATGGCCGCTCCGGCCCGGCCGGAGCTGATCGAGATGCTGTCGGACAAGCCGAAGGCGGCGCGGAATGCGTCAGCGGCCTTTCCCATATAGTCGCTTGTCGCATTGGCCCAGTCCGTCATTGCCGGAATCGCGGCGGCGGTCCGTCTGATTTCCTGCTCGCGTTCGGCCGACAGGGCGGCCGGCTGGTCACGCCCTAATGTCCGGCGCGCGGCATCGGACAGATCCACAATCACCGTAGGGGGCTGGCGTGGTGCCTGAGAGGCAATGGCGGTCGAGGGGCGTGTGGATGCACCGGTGGGTTTGACCATGCCAGTGGTTGCGTCGAGCAGAATTTGAGACCCAGTGATCGTCGTCATCTCACAGCCTCTCGGTGCATTCCTTTCCGATAGTACGCACGAAAAACTGGTACATCAAGAGGATTGCCAACGCTTAAGGCGTTAAGTATTCCATAAGTTACCTTTCTAAGTTTATTTTCTATTTGACAACATCGCCGATAAATTGAAGATTTTTGTGTCTCACAACTTTAGACGCTGGGTGTCGGCCATGCCCTTCTCGATAGCTTTGAACGAAAAAGACAATTCCTTTCAGGTGCCTACGTCAGGCTCGCAAGTCGGCGACTGGTTTGTTGATGCAAAAGCTGGAAACGACACCGTCGTCGGATGGACCGGGGCAGATACCCTGCTTGGGGGCGACGGCAATGATCGTCTGAACGGCCATTTGGGAAATGACAGACTATACGGTCAATATGGTGATGACTGGCTTTGGGGCGATCTGGGTAACGACAGTTTGGACGGAGGTCCCGGACGCGACGCTCTTTATGGTGGAGATGGAGACGATACTCTGATTGGCGGGGGTACCGACCCCGGCTTCGGTCTTGCCGATCTTTTACAAGGTGGGGCGGGAAATGATCTCTATTACCATGACTTTTCTGCTCCGGGAATCACACTCATAAATGATGCAACGAGTTCTGATATAAATAATCAGGATATAATGTACTTTGCGAATGTGACGACAACCCTGCAGTTAACATTCGGAGATGATAGGTCAACACTTTACATTTACAAGCCAGGAGAATTGGACGACGGGAGCTTCGATAACGGAGTCATCATCCAATCTCAGACAACAAATACTGGATACAATGGGGTGGGGACTGTTGAGTATGCGTTCGTGAATGGGACGCAGTATACTGGGTGGATGGCCAGTGTCTATAATACGTGGGACTCTCTATTCGCCTGATAGATGTTTCAACTGCCAGGGCAGAGAGTCTTTGAGTTAATTGAGAGCCGATGCGGAGGCGCTGCTCCATGCGATGCCTCCGCCAACACGCGATTCTTCCGCGACTGGCTTTTCGCCATGGTCGCGGAAGAATCGGCAGGCTGGGCCGTCAGGACAGGGTGACGCGGCGCGGGGCCTGCTGCCGTTCCCGTTGCTGCCAGAAGCGCAGCCGCAGCCGCGGCGCCATGAACCAGGCGATAGGCGCGGCAAGGATGACGCTGAGGATCACCACGGTCGGCATCAGGGTCATCGCCTGTTCGGAAAAGCTGGGTATGCCCAGGACCAGGACGGTGCCGATGCCGAAGACCACACCCTGGATCATGCCGTAGATCAGGATGGCGAGGCGCAAACGGGTGGACATGTGGCTGCTCCGCTGAAGTTGGATGGTGCATAGACCGTTTCCCTCTTCAACCGGAATGAGGCTGCAATGTTCCGAACGCTATCGGAGGGAGTCTGCTCCGCCCGATAGTGTTCGTATACATACAATTATTGGGCGTGATGCGAGCTTGCCCTTACTGGTGCGCCCGCCACCATGCCATCAGCCCGGTGGTGGAGCTGTCATGCGCCCCCTCGGCGGGCCCAACTTCCATCTCCGGCAGGATGGTGTTGGCAAGCTGCTTGCCCAGCTCGACGCCCCACTGGTCGAAGCTGTTGATGTCCCAGACGATGCCCTGGACGAAGACCTTGTGTTCGTACAGCGCGATCAGCGCGCCCAGCGTCGCCGGGGTCAGGCTCTGCATCAGGATGGTGTTGGACGGGCGGTTGCCGGGGAAGACGCGGTGGGGGACCAGCGCCTCGACCTCATCCGCCGGCTTGCCGGCCTTGGTCATCTCTGCCCGCACCTCGTCGGCGGTCTTGCCGCGCATCAGCGCCTCGGCCTGGGCGAAGACGTTGGACAGCAGGATGCGGTGATGGGCGCCGGCCTCCGCGCCGATGGGGTTGTGGCTGATCGCCGCCGCCACGAAGTCGCAGGGGATCAGCGAGGTGCCCTGGTGGATCAGCTGGTAGAAGGCGTGCTGGCCGTTGGTGCCCGGCTCGCCGAACAGCACCGGGCCGGTCTGGTAATCCACCGGCTCGCCGCCGCGGGTCACCGACTTGCCGTTGCTCTCCATGTCCAACTGCTGGAGATAGGCGGGGAAGCGGTGCAGATACTGGTCGTAGGGCAGCACCGCGTAGGACGAGGCGTCCCAGAAATTGCGGTACCAGACGCCGAGCAGGGCCAGCAGCACCGGCATGTTGTGCTCGAGCGGTGCCGTCTGGAAATGCTCGTCCATGGCGTGGGCGCCGGCCAGCATCTCGGCGAAGCGCTCCGGGCCGATGGCGATCATGATCGGCAGGCCGATGGCCGACCACAGCGAATAGCGGCCGCCGACCCAATCCCAGAAGCCGAACATATTGGCCGGGTCGATGCCGAACTTGCGCACCTCCGCCTCGTTGGTGGAGACGGCGACGAAGTGCTTGGCGACGTGCGCTTCGTCCTGCGCGGTCTCCAGGAACCAGCGGCGGGCGGAATGGGCGTTGGTCAGCGTCTCCTGCGTCGTGAAGGTCTTGGAGGCGATGACGAACAGGGTCGTCTCCGGGTCCAGCCACTTCAGCTGTTCGGCCAGATGGGTGCCGTCGACGTTGGAAACGTAATGCAGCGCCACATGGGCGTGGGCGAAGGGCTTCAGCGCCTCGGTCGCCATGACGGGGCCGAGGTCGGAGCCGCCGATGCCGATGTTCACCACGTCGGTGATCGGCTGGCCGGTGTAGCCGCGCCATTCGCCGTCGCGCACCGAATTGGCGAAGGCGTCCATCCGCTCCAGCACCGCGCGCACGCCGGGCATTACGTCGCGGCCATCGACGGTAACGGCACGGTCGGACCGGTTGCGCAGGGCAGTGTGCAGGACTGCGCGCCTTTCCGTCAGGTTGATCGGCTCGCCGCCGAACATGCGCGTACGCGCGCCCTCCACATCCTGCTGGCGGGCGAGGTCGAGCAGCAGACGGACCGTGTCCTGGGTGATGCGGTTCTTCGAATAATCGAGGAACAGCCCCGCCGCCTCCATCGAGAAGGCTTTGAACCGGCCGGGATCGGCGGCGAACAGGTCACGCATGTGCGTGCCGGCCATGTCCTGGCGATGTTGGGCGAGAGCCGCCCAGGCGGGGGAACGGGTCAGCGCGGTCATGATGCTTTGGACTCCTTGACGTCAGCGGTCCTTTGACGCGGCCCATCTTGCGGGGCGTGCGGAGCCTAACACCGACCGCCGGTCACGGCCACGGGCCAAAACGCGGCGGTCGGCGCTGCTTATCGGCCTATGCGGGGCGGCCAGGGGTGCAACCCGGCGGGGCGGTCGGGTGTTGTCGGTCAGGGACGTTTCATCAGGAGGATGCCATGTCGGACAAGCCTGCCACGGACAAGCCCGTCGCCCCGCCATTGGAAGAGCGTGAGGAACAGCGAGACCGCGACGATGCCGCGCGGCCCGATCAGGTCGGGATCATCCCCGGCAAGGTGCCGGGCAGCCCGGTCGATCCGAGCGACCCGCGCTTTCCCGGGAGCCAGCCGGATTTGGCGTGAGGAGAGGCCGGGGGCGTCGTCAGCCGACGCCCCCCCAGTCATTCAGAGGTCACTCAGAGGTCACTCAGCTCCCGCCTTCGATGGTCCGCGTCGGCGTCACGCCTTCCGGCTTGCCGACCAGCACGGTCAACAGCTTGGCCGGGTCGAGCAGGCGCCGGGCGACGCGCTTGATGTCCTCCTGGCTCACCGCGTTGATGTAGCGGTCGCGCTGGTTCAGATAGTCGATGCCGAGATTGTCGCGCTTCACCTGCAGCAGGATGCGGGCGATGGCCTGGGTCGAGCCGAGCTGCAGCGGGAAGGATCCGGTCAGGTAGGTCTTGGCATCGGCCATCTCCTGGTCGGTCAGACCGTCCTTGGCCATGCGCGCCCATTCCTGGCGCATGATGTCCAGCGCCTGGCCCGCCTTGGCGTTGACGGTGGAGCCGCCGGCCATCACCAGCGCGGTGTGGTCCATCGGGATCAGGTAGCTGTAGACGCCATAGCTGAGCCCGCGCTTCTCGCGCACCTCCTCCATCAGGCGTGAACCGAAGCCGCCGCCGCCCAGCACATAGTTCATCACCGTGGCGGCGTACCAGTCGGGATCGTCGCGCTTCACGCCCGGCTGACCCATCAGCATCACCGTCTGCGCGGTCGGGCGCGGCAGCAGGATGGTCTGGCCCAGCCCGGACATGGTCACGTCGGGGATCGGCTTCGCCTCGGTCTTGGCCGGCAGCCCGCCGAACACCGTGTCCAGCGCCTTGCCGAGGTCTTCCGGCGAAATGTCGCCGGTGGCGGCCACCACCAGCCGGTCGCGGCCGAACTGCCCCTTCACGAAGGAGCGCAGGTCGTCGGGCGTGATCGCCGGCAGGCTGTCCAGGCTGCCGCGACCCTCGCCGCCATAGGGGTGGTCGGGGAAGGCGGTGGCGTAGAACTGGCGCCGCGCGACGTAGTTGGGATCGGCGAGATCGCGCCTGAGGCTGGCCATCACGGAGGCGCGCATGCGGTCGAGCGCTTCGGGCGCGAAATGCGGCTCGGTCAGGGCGAGGCGGGTCAGTTCCAGCGCCTCGTCACGGTTGTCGGCCAGCGTGCGCATCGAGCCGCTGAAGCCGTCGCGTCCGGACTCGAAGCCGAGCGCGATGGCCTTGTCCTGCAGACGGGCCTGGAAGGTCTGGGAGTCGTATGGTCCGGCACCCTCGTCCAGCATGGTGGAGGCGATGTTGGCCAGCCCCTCCTTGCCCTTGGGGTCGGTGCCGCCGGCTCCGTCGAAGACCCATTCCAGCGCCAGGACCGGCACCTTGTGGTCCTCGACCAGCCACGCCTCGATTCCGCCGGGGCTGACCACCCGCTTGATGTCCATCGCCTGGGCGGGCGAGAGAAGGGCGGCGGCCGTCAGGAAGAACGCCACGACCGCCAGGCGGATGGAGGGAAGTCCGCGGGCGGATGAAACATCGTGAAACACGCTCATCCTCAACTGTCCTTTCCGGTCGGGGGCAGCAGCAGGCCGGTGACGTGGTTGGTCTGGCTCAGCACGGCGCGGGCGGCGGCGTTGACCTGATCGGCGGTGACGGCGTCGATGCGCACCGGCCAGCTTTCCACATCGTCGATGCTCTGGCCGGTGGCGAGCGCCGCGCCCAGCGTCTGGGCCGGTCCGGTCAGGCTGTCGCGGGCATAGGCCGCCGAAGCCAGCATGCGCTTGCGGGCGGTGGCGACCTCCTCCTCCGTCACGCCGGATTTCAGCAGCTTGTCGACCTCGGCCCACAGCGCCGATTCGAGCTTGTCCATCGGCACGCCGGCGGCCGGGCTGGCGCCGACGCTGAGCGTCGCCATGTCCCAGGCGGTCGGCCCATAGCCCAGCCAGGCCGAAGTGGCGAGCTTCTGGTCCACTACCAGGCTGCGGTAGAGGCGCGACGTGGTGCCGCCGCTCATGATCTCGGCCAGCACCTGCAACGCATAGGCCTGGCCGCCCTGGTCGAGGCGGTAGGACGGGGCGGTCCAGATGCGGCGGACCGAGGGCTGCCGCACCTCGTCGTCGCGCAGGACCACCTGACGGGAGGAGGTCAGCGGCGGTTCGGTCACCCGCTTGCGCTCCGGCACCGGACGGGCGGCGATGGCGCCGTAATAGCGCTCGGCCAGCGGCTTCAGTTCCGCCGCGGTCACATCGCCGGACACCACCAGGATGGCGTTGTTGGGCGTGTACCACGTCTTGTAGAAGCGCTCGGCCATCTCCCGCGTCAGCGCCGACATCTCCTGCGGCCAGCCGATCACCGGGGTGCCGTAGGGGTGGTGGACGAAGAGGGTGGCATTGATCTGCTCGCCGATGCGGTCGGCCGGCTCGTTTTCGATGCGCTGGCGCCGCTCCTCGATGATGACGTCGCGTTCGGGATAGACCACCGCGTCGGTCAGCTTGAGATTCGACATGCGGTCCGACTCCATCCGCATCACCATCTCCAGCCGGTCGCGGGCGACGTTCTGGTAATAGGCGGTGTAGTCGTAGCTGGTGAAGGCGTTGTCGCGCCCACCGTTCTTGGCGATGATCCGGCTGAACTCGCCGGGCTGGATCGCCTCGGTCCCCTTGAACATCAAATGTTCGAGGAAATGGGCGATGCCGGACTGGCCGCGCTCCTCGTCGGCGGCGCCCACCTTGTACCAGACCATGTGGGTCACGACCGGCACGCGGTGGTTCGGGATGACCACCACCTGCATGCCGTTGGACAGGG
>Ga0206117_100949_pt1 | contig 19373 bp, 23 predicted proteins | sample 3A5Ametagenome_FD_177997 | JGI IMG/M metagenome (GOLD analysis project Ga0206117, IMG submission 177997) | Enriched microbial communities from leaf-cutter ant dump, University of Wisconsin, Madison, United States - 3A5A | ecosystem: Environmental > Terrestrial > Nest > Insects nest > Nest dump... | reverse complement strand
GCCGCCGGCTCGGCCTTCGGCCCGCCGAACAGCGCGATCGATCCGGCGATGAGGAACGCCAGGAGCGGAAGGAATACGACTAGCACTTCCATGGCGCCGCCTCAGCCCTTCATCATGTTGATGTCTTCGACTCGGATCGAGCCGCGGTTGCGGAAGTAGACCACCAGGATGGCGAGGCCGATGGCCGCCTCGGCGGCGGCGACGGTCAGGATGATCATGGCGAAGATCTGGCCGACCAGATCGTGCAGGAAGGTCGAGAAGGCGACGAGGTTCAGGTTCACCGCCAGCAGCATCATCTCGATCGACATCAGGATGATGATGACGTTCTTCCGGTTCAGGAAGATGCCAAGCACACCCAGCGTGAAGATGATGGCCGAGACCGTCAGGTAATGTCCGAGACCGATCTCCATGATCACACGCCCTCCCCGGTCGTGACCTTGCGAATGGCGACCACCTCTTCCCGGCGACGGGCGATCTGGGCGCCGACATTCTGTTTGCGCACGCCCGGACGGTGCCGCAGCGTCAGCACGATGGCGCCGATCATGGCGATCAGCAGGACGATGCCCGACGCCTGGAACAGGTAGACGTACTGCGTGTACATCAGCCGGCCCAACGCCTGGGTGTTGGACACCTGATCGATGGCCGGCGTCGGCGCACCGGCGATGGCGGCGACGTTCGGAGCGACGATCCAGCCGCCGAGCACGGCGGCGAGTTCGGCCAGCAGGATCAGCCCGACCAGCGCGCCCAGCGGCAGCGCTTCCATCGCGCCCTTGCGCAGCTCGCGGAAGTTGATGTCGAGCATCATCACCACGAACAGGAACAGCACGGCGACGGCACCGACATAGACAATCACGAGGATCATCGCGATGAACTCCGCCCCCATCAGGAGGCAGAGACCGGCGGCCTGGAAGAAGGCGAGGATCAGGAAAAGGACGGAGTGAACGGGGTTCCGCGCCGAGATGACCATCACACCGGAGGCCACCAGCAGCGCGGCGAACACGTAGAAGGCGATGCCTTGGAGTATCATCGTTTTTCTCGCTTCCGCTTACCGGTAAGGAGCCTCGGCCGCGAGGTTCTGGGCGATTTCCGCCTCCCAGCGGTCGCCGTTCGCCAGCAGCTTCTGCTTGTTGTAGAAGAGCTCTTCCCGGGATTCGGTGGAGAACTCGAAGTTCGGCCCCATGACCACCGCATCGACCGGGCAGGCTTCCTGGCACAGGCCGCAGTAGATGCACTTGGTCATGTCGATGTCGTAGCGCGTGGTGCGGCGGCTGCCGTCGTCACGCGGTTCGGCCTCGATGGTGATGGCGAGAGCCGGGCACACCGCTTCGCACAGCTTGCACGCGATGCAGCGCTCTTCGCCGCTCGCATAGCGGCGGAGCACATGCTCGCCGCGGAAGCGCGAGCTGATGGGGCCCTTCTCATAGGGGTAGTTCAGCGTGACCTTGGGCTTGAACATGTAGCGCAAGGTCAGCGCCATGCCGCCCAGCAGCTCGGTCAGGAACAGGCTGCGCGCCGCGCGGTCGAGGAACGCCATGGCCTCTTCGTCTCCTTCCTCGCCGGCGGCCGCTCCCGTTCGATGGGTTGGCTCGCCGGCACTCAAATCGACACGTCAATGGTGGGTTCGGTGCAGGCTGGCTTTGCGGCGATGCCGCTTACTTCGGCAGCCAGCCGAAGGTCACCAGGACGCCGGCGGTCAGCACGACCCAGAACAGCGACAGGGGCAGGAAGACCTTCCAACCCAGCCGCATCAGCTGGTCGTAGCGGTAGCGCGGCACGGTGGCGCGAACCCAGACGTAGGTGAACAGGCAGAACGCGATCTTCAGCGCGAACCACACGATGCCCGGCACCCAGGTGAAGGGCGCGAAGGGCAGCGGGGGCAGCCAGCCGCCGAGGAACAGGATGCTCGTCATCGCGCTCATCAGGATCATGTTGGCGTATTCGCCAAGGAAGAAGAGCGCGAAGGGAGCCGAGCTGTATTCGACCATGAAGCCGGCGACCAGCTCCGACTCGCCTTCCGGCAGGTCGAAGGGGGCGCGGTTGGTTTCCGCCAGAGCCGAGATGAAGAACATCACGAACATCGGCAGCAGCGGAATGCAGAACCAGACCTTCTCCTGGGCACGCACGATGTCGGTCAGGTTCAGTGAGCCGACGCACAGCAGCACGGAGATGATGATGAGGCCCATCGAGACCTCGTAGGACACCATCTGCGCCGCGGAGCGGAGCGCACCGAGAAAGGCGTAACGCGAGTTCGAGGCCCAGCCGGCCATCACGATGCCGTAAACGCCGAGCGAGGAGATCGCGAACAGGTACAGCACGCCGACGTTGATGTTGGACAGCACCACCCCGTAGTCGAACGGGATGACCGCCCAAGCGATCAGCGCCAGGAAGAAGGTCAGCATCGGCGCGACGTAGAACACGATGCGGTTGGCGCCTTCCGGCAGGATCTGTTCCTTGGCGAACAGCTTCAGACCGTCAGCGAAGGGCTGCATCAGGCCGAAGGGACCGACGATGCTGGGCCCCTGGCGCATCTGCATCGCGCCCATGATCTTGCGCTCGGCATAGGTCATGAAGGCGACGGCGACCAGCAGCGGCACGGTGATCGCCAGGATCTGCAGGACCATAATGATCAGCGGCAGGAGAAAGCCGCTCCAGAACTCAGCCATGGGTGCCAGTCCTCTCCTGAGCAGGGCCCACCAGCGCTTCCGTGCAGTTGGCCATCGTCACAGACGCCCGGCTGATCGGGTCGGTCATGTAGAAGTTGGTGATCGGCGTCACGAAGGGGGCGGCGTCGACCGGGCCCTGCGCACCGAACGGCGCCCAGCTCGCCGGAGTCATCTCGCCGACGGCGCCGAAGATCGGGTTCGCCGCCATCAGCCGCTGGCGCAGCTGACCATGGGTGTCGAAGGGCAGCGTGGTGCCCAGGACTTCCGACAGGGCGCGGACGATCTTCCAGTCCTCGCGCGCTTCGCCCGGCGGGAAGACCGCGAGGCGGGCGAGCTGAGGACGGCCTTCGGTGTTGACGTAGACCGCATTCTTCTCGGTGTAGGCGGCACCCGGCAGGATGACGTCGGCGCGGTGGGCGCCGGCATCGCCATGATGGCCCTGGTAGACCACGAAAGCGTTGCCCAGCCGTCCCATGTCGATCTCGTCGGCACCCAGCAGGTAGACGAAATCGATCTCGCCCTTCGACGCACCGTCGAGGATGCCGTGGAGGTCACGGCCGCCCTCGCCCGGCAGGAAGCCGGCCTCGATGCCGCCGACCCGCGCAGCGGCGGTGTGCAGCACATTGAAGCCGTTCCAGTCGTCGCGGAACATGCCGTAGGCCTCGCCGACCAGACGGGCGGCAGCCTGGACCGCGAGACCGTCGGCGCGCTGGAAGGCGCCCATGCCGACGATGATCATCGGGTTCTTGGCGGCGCGCAACGTCTCGGAGAACGGGTGGCTTCCGTCGACCAGCTGCTGCAGCGCGTCCGGACCGGTGCCGATCACGCTGTACGGATAGGTCAGGTCGCGTTGCTCGCCGATCGAGGCGATGGTGACGCCGCCAGCCAGATAGCGCTTGCGGATGCGGGCGTTGACCAGCGTGCCTTCCCAACGCGGGTTGGTGCCGACCAGCAGGATGACGTCGGCCTTCTCGATGCCGGCGATGCCCGAGTTGAACAGGTAGCCGGCCCGCACCGAGGTGTCGAACCGCGCACCGTCCTGGCGACAATCCAGGTTGGCCGAGCCGAGCCGCGACAGCAGCTCCTTGAGCGCGAACTGCGCCTCGACATCGACCAGATCGCCGGCGATGGCGGCGACGCGGTTGCCGGACAGGCCCTTCAGACGCGCCGCGATGGCGGTGAAGGCCTCGGCCCAGCTGGCCGGGACCAGCTTGCCGTTCTGGCGGATGTAGGGGCGATCCAGACGCTGGCGCTTCAGACCGTCGTACGAATAGCGGCTCTTGTCGTTCAGCCACTCCTCGTTGATGTCGTCGTTGACGCGCGGCAGGACGCGCATCACTTCGGCGCCGCGGGCGTCGACACGGATGTTCGAGCCGACGGCGTCGAGGACGTCGATGGTCTCGGTCTTGCGCAGTTCCCACGGACGCGCCGTGAAGGCGTAGGGCTTGTGGGTCAGTGCGCCGACCGGGCAGACGTCGGCCAGGTTGCCCGACAGCTCCGAGCCGATGGCCTTCTCGACGAAGGTGGTGATTTCCATGTGCTCGCCGCGATAGACGGCGCCGACATCGGGAACACCGGCCACTTCGTTGATGAAGCGGATGCAGCGGGTGCAATGAATGCAACGGGTCATGATGGTCTTGATGACCGGACCCATATACTTGTCCTTGACCGCCCGCTTGTTCTCGCCGTAGCGGCCGCGGTCGAAGCCATAGGCCATGGCCTGGTCCTGCAGATCGCACTCGCCGCCCTGATCGCAGATCGGGCAATCCAGCGGGTGGTTGATCAGCAGGAACTCCATGACGCCCTTGCGGGCCTTCAGGACGGTCTCGCTGTTGGTGCGGACGACCATTCCGTCGCCGCAGGGCATTGCGCAGGACGCGACCGGCTTGGGCGCGCGCTCCATCTCCACGAGGCACATGCGGCAGTTGGCCGGCACGCTGAGGCGCTCGTGGTAGCAGAAGCGCGGAATCTCGATCCCCAGCTGCTCGCAAGCCTGGAGGATCGAGGTGCCCGGCTCGACCTCGATCTCGATCCCGTCGATGGTCAGTTTCGGCATGGGAACGGGAACTCCTTACTCGGCCGCCAGCGGGGCGCTGTTGCGGTAGGCCTGGATGCGCCGCTCCACTTCCGGGCGGAAGTGGCGGAACAGGCCCTGGATCGGCCAGGCGGCAGCGTCGCCGAGCGCGCAGATGGTGTGGCCTTCGACCTGCTTGGTGACCTGCAGCAGCATGTCGATCTCTTCCATGCGCGCGTTGCCGGTGACCATGCGCTGCATGACGCGGCTCATCCAGCCGGTGCCTTCGCGGCACGGCGTGCACTGGCCGCAGGACTCATGGGCGTAGAAGGACGACAGGCGGGCGATGGCCTTCACGATGTCGGTGGACTTGTCCATCACGATCACCGCGGCGGTGCCGAGGCCCGACTGAACTTCGCGCAAGCTGTCGAAGTCCATCAGGACGGTGTCGCAGATCGACTTCGGCAGGACCGGGACCGACGAGCCACCGGGGATGATGCCCAGCAGGTTGTCCCAGCCGCCGCGCACGCCGCCGGCATGCTTCTCGATCAGCTCCTTCAACGGGATGCCCATCTCCTCTTCCACGTTGCACGGCTTGTTGACGTGCCCGGAGATGCAGAAGAGCTTGGTGCCCGAGTTCTTCGGACGGCCGAGGCCGGCGAACCAGGAGGCGCCGCGACGCAGGATGGTCGGAACCACGGCGATGGATTCGACGTTGTTCACCGTGGTCGGGCAGGAATAGAGACCGGCCTGGGCGGGGAACGGCGGCTTGTTGCGCGGCTGGCCCTTCTTGCCCTCGATCGACTCGATGAGCGCGGTTTCCTCGCCACAGATGTACGCGCCCGCACCGCGGTGGATGTAGACGTCGTAATCGTAGCCGGTGCCGCAGGCGTTCTTGCCGATCAGCCCCGCCGCATACGCCTCGTCGATGGCGCGCTGGACGTTGGAGCCCTCATTGTAGAATTCGCCGCGGATGTAGATGTAGCAGGCGCTGGCGCCGATGGCGAAACCGGCGATCAGGCAGCCTTCGATCAGCTTGTGCGGATCGTGGCGCAGGATGTCGCGGTCCTTGCAGGTGCCGGGCTCGCCCTCGTCGGCGTTGATGACGAGATAGACGGGCTTGTCGGTCACGTTCTTCGGCATGAAGGACCACTTCATGCCGGTCGAGAAGCCGGCGCCGCCGCGGCCGCGCAGCCCCGATTCCTTCACCTGCTCGATGATCCAGTCCCGGCCATTGGCCAGGAAGGACGCCGTGTTGTCCCAGTCACCGCGCTTGCGGGCCCCGTCCAGACCGAAGTCCTGGTAGCCGTAGAGGTTGGTGAAGATGCGGTCCTCATCGCGAAGCATCGCTGTCCCCTCCCCCTCAATCGTCCGCTTGCGCGGTGGTGGCGTCCGCTTGCGCGGTGGTAAAGGCCTTCAGCGTCGTCGGGCCGCCGACCGGCTCCGAGGACTGTCGGCCGGTCTGCGAACCGGGCTTCGGCGTCTCGCCGCGTGCCAGGGCGTCGAGGATCCGCTCCATATGCTCCGGGGCCACGTCTTCGTAGTAATCGTCACCGATCTGCACAACCGGCGCGTTGACGCAGGCGCCCGAGCACTCGACCTCGCCCAGCGTGAACTGGCCGTCGGCGGTGGTCTCGCCGACCTCGATGCCGAGCTTCTTCTTGCAGGTGTGGACGATGTCGTCCGACCCGCGCAGCCAGCAGGGGGTGGTGGTGCAGACCTGGATGTGGTGCCGGCCGACCGGGTTCTTGTTGTACATCGTGTAGAAGGTCGCGACCTCGTACACGCGGATGCGCGGCATGCCGAGCAGGTCGGCCACGGCGTCCATGGCGACGCGCGGCAGCCAGCCACCGTTCTGACGCTGGGCCACGTCCAACAGCGGCATGCAGGCGCTGGCCTGCTTGCCCTGCGGGTACTTGGCGATGATTCGCTTGGCCAGCTCCAGGTTTTCCTGGGTGAAGGTGAAGCTGGCCGGCTCGGCGTGGCCGTGATCGGAAGCGGGCGCGCTCATCGATCGATTTCTCCGAAAACGATGTCCATCGAGGCGATGTTGGCGACGGCGTCGGCCAGCATGTGACCCTTCGACATGAAGTCCAGGCCCTGAAGATGGGCGAAGCCCGGCGCGCGGATCTTGCAGCGGTAGGGCTTGTTGGTGCCGTCGGATACCAGATACACGCCGAACTCGCCCTTGGGCGCCTCGATGGCGGTGTAGGTCTCGCCGGCGGGAACGTGGAAGCCCTCGGTGAAGAGCTTGAAGTGGTGGATCAGCGCTTCCATCGAGCGCTTCATCTCGCCGCGCGGCGGCGGGGAGACCTTGCGGTCCTCGATCTTGTAGGGACCGGCCGGCATTTCCTTGCAGCACTGGCGGATGATGCGCAGCGACTGCTTCATCTCCTCCATGCGGACCAGATAGCGCGCCCAGCAGTCGCCGGTCAGCCCGACCGGGACGTCGAACTCCATGCGGTCGTAGACCTCATAGGGCTGCGACTTGCGCAGGTCCCAGGCGACGCCGGAGCCGCGCAGCATCGGACCGGTGAAGGCCCAGTCGAGCGCCTGCTCCTTGGTGACGATGCCGATGTCGACCGTGCGCTGCTTGAAGATGCGGTTCTCGGTCAGCAGGCTCTCGAGGTCGTCCATGAACTTCGGAAAACGCTCGGTGAAGGCCCAGATGTCGTCCAGCAGCCCGTCCGGAATGTCCCAGGCGACGCCGCCCGGCCGGAAATAGTTGGCGTGCAGGCGCGCACCCGACACGCGCTCGTAGAACTCCATGAGGATTTCGCGTTCCTCGAAGCCCCACAGCGCCGGGGTAATCGCGCCGACGTCGAGCGCGCCGGTGGTGATCGACAGGATGTGGTTCAGAATGCGCGTGATTTCCGAGAACAGCACGCGGATGTACTGGGCGCGCAGCGGCGCCTTGATCTGCAGCAGATTCTCGATGCCGAGCACATAGGCGTGCTCCATGCACATCGGGCTGACATAGTCCAGGCGGTCGAAATACGGCACGGCCTGGATGTAGGTCTTGTACTCGATCAGCTTTTCGGTGCCGCGGTGCAGCAGGCCGATGTGCGGATCGCAACGTTCCACCACCTCGCCGTTCAGCTCCATCACCAGACGGAGCACGCCGTGGGCGGCCGGGTGCTGCGGCCCGAAATTCATCGTGTAGGGCTTGATCTGCGTCTTGGTCTCCGGACCGGAGGCGCTGATCGCGCCGTTCGGACCCGTCGAGACGACGCCGGTCGCCGATTCGGTCGAAACGGTCATGCTCACGGCTTCTTGCTCCCGTCCTGGAGGGCCGCCTTCTCATCGCCGGGCAGCATGACGTTGGTCATGCCTTCCCACGGGCTGAGGAAGTCGAAGGCGCGGAAATCCTGGGTCAGACGGACCGGCTCGTAGATCACGCGCTTCTGGTCCTCGTCGTAGCGGGCTTCGACGTAGCCGGTCAGCGGGAAGTCCTTGCGGAAGGGGTGCCCCTCGAACCCGTAGTCGGTGAGGATGCGGCGCAGGTCCGGATGGTTCTCGAAGAAGATGCCGAACAGGTCCCACACCTCGCGCTCGAACCAGTTCGCGGCACTGAAGACGGCAACGGCCGACGGAACGGGGGTGTCCTCGTCGGTTGCCAGCTTCACACGCATGCGCCGGTTGTGGGTGTAGCTGAGCAGCTGGTAGACGACCTCGAACCGCTCCACGCGGTCGGGGTAATCGACCGCGGTGATGTCGGTCAGCTGCTCGAACCGGGTGGCCGGGTCGTCGCGCAGCGCGGTCAGCACCGCCAGGATGGCCGGCCGTTTGACCGTCACCATCAGCTCGCCGAGCCTCACCTCGACCTTCAGGACGTCTCCGCCGATCTTGGCGGCGATGACGTCCCCGAGTTCCTTCAACGCCTGTTCGGACATGGGTGGGACCCTGCCTTCCTACTTGTCTTCAGCGCGCTTGTCGTTCGTCCCGCCTCCGATGGCCGGAAGCGGGACGGTACGCCGTGGTCAGCGGGCGATGCGATTGCCGCGCTTGATCTTCTTCTGGAGCTGGAGGATGCCGTAAATCAGCGCCTCCGCCGTCGGGGGGCAGCCCGGCACATAGATGTCCACCGGCACGATCCGGTCACAGCCACGCACCACCGCGTAGGAATAGTGGTAATAGCCGCCGCCGTTGGCGCAGGACCCCATCGAAATGACCCAGCGCGGCTCCGGCATCTGGTCGTAGACCTTGCGGAGCGCCGGGGCCATCTTGTTGGTGAGGGTGCCGGCGACGATCATGCAGTCGGACTGGCGCGGGCTGGGACGCGGGATCACGCCGAAACGGTCCAGGTCATACCGGCTCATATAGGCGTGGATCATCTCCACCGCGCAGCAGGCCAGACCGAAGGTCATCGGCCACAGCGAGCCGGTCCGGGCCCAGGCCAGCAGGTCTTCGTACTTCGCCAGCACGAAGCCCTTGTCCTGGATCTCGTCCGAGACCGCGCGGATGTAGGCGTCCTGTTCCGGTCCGGGCGGAATCGGCGCCAGCGGCTTGGCGACCTCTACTCCCATTCCAGAGCTCCTTTCTTCCACTCATAAATGAAGCCGATGGTCAGGATGCCCAGGAACAGCATCATCGACCAGAAGCCGAACAGCCCGATGTCGCCGAGGGCGACCGCCCAGGGGAACAGGAAGGCGACTTCCAGGTCGAAGATGATGAACAGGATCGAGACCAGGTAGAACCGCACGTCGAACTTGGTGCGCGCGTCCTCGAACGGCTCGAAGCCGCATTCGTAGGGGGAGACCTTCTCGGCGTCCGGGTTCTTCGGGCTGATGATGTAGGATGCCCCCACCATCACCGCGGCCAGCGCGATGCCGATCAGCAGAAACACCAGGATCGGAAGATACTCAATGATCAGCGGAGTCGACACCGCGTTCCTCCCATAAGCCCACGACCACGGGCGCCGTTCCGGCCGGGAAATCGGCGGAAGCGCAAAGCCGTGGCAGCCATGCCTTGGATTAGCCCATCAGACGGGCCGGAATATATGCCGAGACCGTGGGCAAGGAAAGCGCTTTGAATCGCTTTTCACCACGCGGAAGGACAAGCCAGCCCCCGCGCCAGACCCTGGTAATACCACGTTTTTAAAATAGGGGAAAGGAAAGACAATATGCATGCGAAAAAGGACCCGCAATTTGCGAGTCCTTGGCACGTACTGGCGATTGCCGCCGAATTTTCAAAGAGAAAGTGGCGCGAGTGACGGGACTTGAACCCGCGGCCTCCGGCGTGACAGGCCGGCGCTCTAACCAGCTGAGCTACACCCGCGCAGAGCGACTTGTTCCAAACACCTGATCGTCACAGAGCCAAAGGCTTGTTTCGCCTGGTGTTTTTCACCGGAGCCGTTGGAGGCCCCCGTCGTTCGGTGGGCGGTTTGTAGTCGCCCGGGCCGCTGCCTGTCAATCACCAAATTGCAAAAAATTCCTCTCCGGCGGGGCCTGCCATTTGCGGTCGTTCCGCCGGTCTGCTCAAGGCAGGCGATGGGCGGAGCGCCGCAGTTCATCAAGCCGGTCGAAGGCCAGCAGCATACCGGCCGACAGTTCGCGATGGTCGACGGCATCCGGTCCGCCAAAGCGGGTCAACGTTTCCTCCAACGCGCGGGCCAGATGCTCTGCAACATCGAGGTGGTCCTGTTCGAGCGCCAGTTCCAGCGCGGCGAGAATGCGGTCGCCCAACCGCCGATCGTTCGAAGTCATGCGTTCCCCCACCCCTGGTCCTGAACCGCGGCAAGGCGCCGCCCCGGTCACGTTGCAGCTCGACCATACCAGCTTCGACACGGCTGCGCGGACTGATTCGCATCGCTGCGACATTTCGGAGGCAGCCCTTCCGGAGCGCCCTACCCCGTGCGATAGTCTCGCCATGCCGATCAACATACCGTTCCGTTTCCGCTTGGCCGCTTTGCTGCCGTCCGTAGCTCTCTTCGCTGCGGGACCGGCAATGGCTGCCGCGAACGTCTCCGCCGCCCAGTCGGAGGCCAAGGAGATCGCCAAGTCGATGGGCAACTGCACGCCGGCGAAGGTGGAGGTGCTGCGCTACACCGTCGGACGGGAAGGCGCGACCACCTTCAAGGTCGGCTGCACCGAGGACAAGGATGCCTTCGTCGTCGTGCAATGCCGCTCGCGCATCTGCACCCTGTTGCGCTGAGGCCCGCCCCAGCGGTGAATTCACCGCTTGTTAACCGCGACCGCGTGCACTGTTCAGGATCGGTTGCGGCACATGCTTAGCGATGGGAACTGCTGGATGGTGGGCACGGGCATGGTCGCAGGGTCGGGCGCGACGGGAATTGGCCGGATGCGGGGTTGGATCGCCGTTACGCTCGCGGTTTCGGCACTGGCGTTGGCCGGCTGTACCTCTCCCGTCGGGCTTGCGGCGGCCGGTGCCGATGTCGTGACGCTGAACGCCACCAAGAAGACCATCGGCGACCATATCGTGTCGGCCGCCACGGGACGCGATTGCTCGATCCTGAGTTTCGAGAAGAACGGCGACTATTGCCCGGACAAGGTCGAGGTCGACCGGTCGCGCCTCTATTGCTACCGCACGCTGGCCGATGTCGAGTGCCACCACATTCCCGATCCCTACCGCAACGGCAACACCGCACTCGCCAGCCCGCCGCCGGACATCCGCACCCTGCCGCGCAAGAAGGGCTGGTTCGACGATGCGACGCCCTACGCCCCCAACAGCGGTTCGTAGGGGAGCGCCTCAGCGCACCTTTTTCGCAACGAAAGCCTTGGCGATCGCCATCATCGCCTTCTCATGGTTTGGGCCCCCAGCCTGGGCATCGTGGATCGTGGCCCCCTTCGCAGCGCCCGGCCCGGCAGACTTGCCGGCAGGGGCGGTCCGTTGCGCGGCCGGTTGCTCGTCCGGTTCACGGCCCAACTGGTTCAGCAAATTCTCAAGCGCATCGCGGCTGAGACCGGAGGCCGACGGGCGCCCTCCCCCCGCTCCCCCTGTGGCAGCAGGGCGTGCTGCCGGCCTGTTGCTGGCCGGACGGCCGGCACGCTCGATGGCGGCGGCGGCAATGGCCTTCAGAAAGGGTTGGGCAATGCCGCGCAACAGGTCGGGATCCTCGACGGCCCAGGCCATCAGGATTTTCTGCGCATTCATCCGGCTGCCCTTGGCCGCCAGGATCGCCTCGCGCACCTTGCCGTCGACGTAGGAATTGCTCATCGGGAATCGCCCATCGGGATATGTCCGCCGGCCGCAGAGTGACGGGCGGAACCACCCCGGACTGTCGGACCAACTCGGTTAACAAACGGTTGCGGGCCGGGAGGAGGCCGGCGATGGCGAACAGGGATGGAAGAAGCGGTTGCTCGATCCGGGGCGCACGCCGATAGTGGCGGAATGCTGATCGAAACCTTTGCCGACCTGATCTGCCCCTGGTGCTACATCGGCAAGCGCCGGCTCGACCGGGCGCTGATGCAGCGACCCAACCTGCGCCCGGAGCTCCGTTGGCAGCCCTTCCAGCTGAACCCGGACATGCCGCGGGGCGGGATGTCGCGCGAGGACTATCTCGCCGCCAAGTTCGGCGGATCGGAGCGGGCCCGGCAGATCCACCGGGTGGTGGAGGATACCGCGGCGCGCGACGGCTTGCCGCTGGCGCTCGACCGCATTCAGCGCACGCCCAACAGCTTTGACGCGCACCGGCTGGTCCGCATCGCCGGGCGACAGGGGCTGGGCAACGCCATGGCCGACGCCCTGTTTGCCGCCTATTTTGTCGAGGGCGTCGACATCGGCGACCCCGACGCACTGGCCAGCATTGCCGCCGGACTGGGGATGGATTTCGTCGAGACGCGGCGCCAGCTGTCAACCGACGCCGAATCGGCTGCGGTCCTCGCCGCCGACGCCTTGGCCCGCCAGATGGGGCTGCAGGCGGTGCCGTGCTATATCTTCAACCGCCGCTATGCTCTATCGGGTGCGCAGGAGCCGGCAAGCTTCCTGCCGCTGCTCGACCTCGGCAGCGAGGAGCCGGAAAACCTGTCGGTCGTCGCCGGCTGATCCGGCCACCGGAACGAGGCCACCGGAACGAGAGAGGGCGGCACGAATGCCGCCCCGTCCCTGTGCTGTGCGTCAGGCCGGCGTGCTGCTTGTCTTGGCGTAGCCCAGCGTCTTCAGGGCGTCGGCGATCTCCGGCAGGATGCCCGGATCGTCGATGGTCGCCGGCATCTTGTAGTCCTGGCTGTCGGCGATCTTCTGCATGGTGCCACGCAGGATCTTGCCCGACCGCGTCTTCGGCAGGCGGTCGACCACCAGGGCGCGCTTGAAATCGGCGACCGGGCCGATCTGCTCGCGCACCAGTTGGACCACTTCCCGGACGATCTCCTCATGCGGACGGGTGACGCCGGCCTTCAGGCAGACGAAGCCCAGCGGCACCTGCCCCTTCAGGTCGTCGGCCACGCCGATCACCGCGCATTCGGCGACGTCCTTGTGGCTCGACAGCACCTCTTCCATTGCGCCGGTGGAGAGACGGTGACCGGCGACGTTGATGATGTCGTCGGTGCGGGCCATGACATAGACATAGCCGTCATCGTCGATGAAGCCGGCGTCACCGGTCTGGTAATAGCCGGGGTAGTCGGCGAGGTAGGACTTCTTGAAGCGCTCGTCGGCGTTCCACAGCGTCGGCAGGGTGCCCGGAGGAAGCGGCAGCTTGACGCAGATGGCGCCGATGTCGCCGCGCGGAACCTCCTTCAGCTCGGCGTTCAGCACCCGCACGTCCCAGCCCGGCATCGGACGGGTGGCGGAGCCGTACTTGATCGGGAACAGGTGGACGCCCAGCGGGTTGCCGGAAATCGCCCAACCGGTCTCGGTCTGCCACCAGTGGTCGATGACCGGAACGTTCAGATTGTCTTCGGCCCAATGCAGCGTGTCGGGGTCCGACCGCTCGCCAGCCAGGAACAGGGCGCGGAAATGCGACAGGTCGTATTTCTTCAGGTAATTGGCGTCCGGGTCCTCGCGCTTGATGGCACGGAAGGCGGTCGGGGCGGTGAACAGCGTGCCGACCTTGTGCTGCTCGATCACGCGCCAGAAGGTGCCCGGATCGGGAGTCCCGACCGGCTTGCCTTCAAAGACCACGGTGGTGCAGCCGGTCAGCAGCGGCGCATAGACGATGTAGGAATGGCCGACGACCCAGCCCACGTCCGACGCCGCCCAATACACCTCGCCCGGCTTGACGTTGTAGATGTTGGTCATGGTCCAGCGCAGCGCCACCGCATGGCCGCCATTGTCGCGCACCACGCCCTTGGGCTGGCCGGTCGTGCCGGAGGTGTAGAGGATATAGAGCGGATCGGTCGCCTTCACGGCCACGCACTCCGCCGGCTCGGCCGTCGCCACGGCTTCGGCCCAATCGACGTCGCGGCCGGCGATCAGCGCTGCCGTCTCCTGCGGGCGCTGCCAGACGATGACGCTCGACGGCTTGTGGGCCGACTGCTCGATGGCGGCGTCCAGCATCGGCTTGTACTTGACGATACGGTTCGGCTCGATGCCGCAGGAGGCCGAGACGATGGCCTTCGGCTTGGCATCGTCGATGCGGGTGGCCAGTTCATGCGGGGCGAAGCCGCCGAACACCACCGAATGCACGGCACCCAGACGGGCGCAGGCCAGCATGGCGACCAGCGACTGCGGGATCATCGGCATATAGAGAAGGACGCGGTCGCCCTTCTCCACGCCCTGGGCGCGCAGAGCGCCGGCGAAGCGGGCGACCTGATCCAGCAGTTCGGCATAGGTGATGGTCTGGACGGTCTGGGTGACCGGGCTGTCATAGATGATCGCCGCCTGATCCCCGCGCCCGCCTTCGACATGGCGGTCCACCGCATTGTAGCAGGTGTTGAGTTCCCCGCCGGTGAACCAGCGATAGAAGGGCGCGTTGCTGTCGTCCAGCACCTTGTCCCACGGCTTGAACCAGGAGATGTCCTTCGCCGCCTCGCCCCAGAACCCGGCGGGGTCCGACAGGGAGCGGGCATGCATCTGGTCGAAAAGCTCGGCAGTTGTGGTGCTGGCGGTCGGGCTCATGGCAGGGCGTCCCTCATTCTATTTTGGTACTATTCGGTGCGCATTTCCTCTCGGCCGCGAAACGATCCGTTTCGCGACGTCCACAATCTGCGACAAAAGCATAAGTGCAGGCAAATGTCAGAAGGTCGGGGGTGCGACGGGCTGTCGCATTCCGAATCAGTGAAATGCAGTTCCGGAACCTGGAATTCAAAAGGAAACGCAGACCGGCCGAACGACCAGCGCGACCGATTGCTGGTGGAAGCGCCCCTTGTACAGATCGACGATTTCGCGGATGAGGACCAGCGTCGCCGGGTCGCCGTCGGCCAGCAGGGTGAGGATTTTGCTGGGCTCGCGCACCAGCCGCCCGGTCTCGATATCGCGCCAGTGGCCCGACCCGTCGGTGACGGTCAGGCCGTTGGGAAAGCGCGGCGTCACCTCGCCGTTCAGGAAATCGGTCCAGTCGCGCTCGCTGACGCCGATCTCGTTGCCGATGTTCCGACCAAAGAACAATTGCGCCTCGATCATCGCACCCGCCGCGTAGGCCTCACAAACGAGTGCCGGCGCCGTTGGGGCCGGTGCCAGTTGGGCCGCGGCGGGACCGGCCAGCAGAAACAGCGAAAACGCGACGCTGTGCAGGTTCGGGGCAATTCTCGTGAAGGTCGTCATGACGGGGCGCATCGGCGTTTCTCCATTCGGATGGGAGACGGAGCGTGCGGCAGTGCGGTCAGCGACGCTCTGGTCAGGACGCCCCCGGACCGTTATGCATGGATCATGGCCGTCGATCCACCCATCACCGGAATCCGCCCGATCCTGACCGTCGTTCACGGCAACGGCGAGCGGCTGATCGTGGCCCGTCTCACCAATCTGGGCGGCGGCAGCCAGTCCAACCGCTTCGTTCTGCGCCGGGCCGACTTCCGCCCGCCCTGGGAGCAGCCTGAGAAGGGCTATTTCGGCTATGCCGAGGTCGCCCGCGCACTCGACGCCAACGGATGGCGCGGCTGCGCCATCGAGGCGATGGCGACCACCGACCTGGAAGAGCGCCGCGCCCGCCTGCTCGCCCGCAAGAAGCTGCACCTGCAATGCGTCGAGGCGGCAATCCGGCGGGCGCAGGAGGAGGAAACGCCCAAGGTGGGCTAGGCGCTGCGTTCAGCTTTTCCCCAGCGCCTTCATGCGCCGATCGAAATCGGCCGCGAGATCGGCGAGCGTCACTTGGCCGAGATGGCGGACAAGCACCGCCTCCGCCTCACGCAGCGCCCCATCGAGCGCGGTATTGACGGCCTGCTCCACGAGGCAGCTCGGTTCGTCCGCGGTGGGACCGATGGCGAAGATCCCCGGCTCCCCCAATGCGCGGTGAATGTCCAGAAGGGTGATTCCGTCGAGCGGCCGAGCCAGCCGCCAGCCGCCGCCATGGCCCTTTTCCGACCGCACATGGCCGGCCTCGCGCAGCCCCGCCATGGTCCGGCGGATGACCACCGGATTGGTGTTCAGCATCTCGGCAATCGCTTCCGATGTCAGCGCACCCTCATGCCGGTCCATGTGGATCAGCACATGCAGCATGCGGGAAAGCCGGCTGTCCTGTCTCATCGGTGATCGGTCCTCCGGGTGGTGACGCAGGAGATGGGCAGTCGATGCCGGCCCTCTCAATTCAGGTCACTTCATAAGTTACATGTCACATTGACCGCGCCCTTTCATGTAACTTATGGTGTGTCGTGACTGGACGCGAATGTCGCGTCCGCTCGATCCGCGGGAAGGCACAGGCATGAACGGAAACGACACAACGACCTATGACGCCATCATTGTCGGCGGCAGCTACGCCGGCATCGCCGCCGCGTTGCAGCTGGCCCGCGCCCGCCGTCGGGTGCTGGTGATGGACGAAGGGCTGCGGCGCAACCGCTTCGCCAGCCACTCCCATGGTTTTCTCGGGCAGGATGGCCGTCCGCCAGGAGACATTGCCGCCGAAGCCCGCGCTCAACTGATGCGCTATCCGACCGTCACCTGGATGACCGGACGGGCCGAAATAGCCGCCAGGACGAGCAAGGGCTTCGAGATCACCGATTCGGACGGCATCGGCCATCGTGCACGCCGGCTGCTGATCGCCGTCGGCGTGATTGACGAACTGCCGGCGATTCCCGGTCTGGCAGAACGTTGGGGCCGCTCCGTCTTCCATTGCCCCTACTGCCATGGCTATGAGCTGATGCAAGGCCGTATCGGCGTCATAGCGGTGTCAGGACAATCCATGCACCACGCGCTGATGCTGCCGGATTGGGGACCGACGACACTGCTTCTGAACGGGGCCTTCGAACCGGACGCCGACCAGTCGGCCAATCTGGCACGGCGTGGCGTCACCGTCGAAACCGCCCTCATCACCGGGATCGACAGCGCCCCGCCGGAGGTCGCGCTCGCCGACGGACGCAGAGTGCCGTTCGCCGGGCTGTTCGTCCTGCCGGAAAGCCGCGTCGCAAGCCCGCTGGCCGCACAGCTTGGGTGCGCGAGTGAGGACGGGCCGCTCGGCACCCATATTCGCGTAGATGCGATGCAGGAGACCAGCGTCCCCGGCGTCTTCGCCTGCGGCGACGCGGCACGGGCGGCGGGATCGGTGGCGCTAGCCGTCGGGGCCGGAACGATTGCCGGAACGGCGCTGCACCGGTCGCTGCTGTTCTGCGAGGACGACGTTTTGTTCGCCCGCCCCTAACCGATCAGCAACCCCACCGCGATTGCCCACATCACTAGGGCGATGGCGCCGTCCATCACCCTCCAGGCGGCGGGCCGGGCGAACAGCGGGCGCAAAAGCCGGGCGCCATAGCCGAGCGCGAAGAAGAACAGGAAGGACGCCGTCATCGCCCCCAGGGCGAAGGCGCTCCGCGACTCGGCGAAGCGGGCGGAGACGGAACCGACCAGCACCACTGTGTCCAGATAGACGTGCGGATTCAGCCAGGTCAGCGCAAGGCAGGTCAGCAGCGCCGGCAACAGTCCGCCCGGCTCCCGGTCGGCTGGGTTCAGCCCGCTTCCACCCTGCCAGGCCGACCGGGCGCTTCGCAGGCCATAGACCAGCAGGAAGGCGGCACCGGCATAGCGCATCAGTGGCTCCAGCCACGGCCAGCGCGCCCCGGCGCTGGCGAATCCACTCACCCCGACCAGGATCAGCACGGCATCCGACAGGGCGCAGGTGGCACAGATCGCCAGCACATGCTCGTTGCGCAAGCCCTGGCGCAGCACAAAGGCGTTCTGCGCCCCGATGGCGACGATCAGGCTGAAGCCGAGGAACAGGCCCGGCAGGAAGGCGGGAAGAAGGGCAGCGTTGGAAAGGTCGGTCATCGCGGCGGTTCCAGGGTCGTGGGTATCACTCCGCTACCACCGGACCCGCTTTTCCCGTACTTAATCCTCCTTGCCTCGATTAAGCAGAGCTAATCCATGCTGGACTATCCGCTGCTGGCGGCCCTGGCGTCCGTCATTCGCACCGGCAGCTTCGAGCACGCTGCGCGGCAGTTGCACGTCACCCCGTCTGCGGTGTCGCAGCGGGTGAAGCTGTTGGAAGAGCGGCTGGGCACGGTGCTGGTGGTGCGCGGCCAGCCCTGTACCGGCACCGCTGCCGGCCAGCGCCTGTGCCAGCATGTGGAACAGGTGGCCCTGCTGGAAAGCGAGCTGCGCAGAGCGCTGCCCGGCCTCATCCCGGCGGACGGACCGGTCACCCTGCGGATCGCGGTGAATGCGGACAGCCTCGCCACATGGTTCGTCGCTGCAATGGCGGAGGTGCCCGGCTGCCTGTTCGATCTGGTGCTGGACGACCAGGACCACAGCGCCGAGTGGCTGCGCAAGGGTGAGGTGCTGGCCGCCGTCACCGCCAGCGCGGCGCCGGTCGCCGGCTGCAACAGCCATCCGCTGGGCGCGCTACGCTATCGCGCCACCGCCAGCCCGGAGTACATGCGCCGCCATTTCCCCGATGGGGTGACGGCTGAAAGCCTCGCCACCGCACCCTGCCTGACCTTCAACCGCAAGGATCGACTGCAGGCGCAGTGGCTGCGCCTAGTGCTGACCGATCGTGTCCCCGCGCCGGTGCCGACGCCGCCGACCCATTGGCTGCCCTCCACCCATGCCTTCGTCGACGGGGCGCTGGCCGGGCTGGGATGGGGGATGAATCCGGACCCGCTGGTCACCGACCATCTGGCGACCGGCCGTCTCGTCGAGTTGGTGCCCAGCCGGCCGCTGGACGTGCCGCTCCATTGGCAGCAGAGCCGCATCGCCGGCCCCGCGCTGGCTGAGTTGTCGCGCGCGGTTCTGCGCGCCGGACGGCGGGCCCTGCACCCCATCGGCGGGACCACGGGAAGCCCGCCCGCCGTATGAGGACTTTGCCCGCGCCGCGTGCGCGCCTATATGGATCCGACAAATCTCTGGAGGGATTCGATGACCAGCAGCGCCGCCACGGCCGCAAACGACACCCCCGATCTGGGTGCGCTTCCCACCTGGGACCTGAGCGACCTCTACCCCGGCACCGAGTCGCCCGAACTGAAGGCCGACCTCGACCGGATGGAACGCGAATGCAAGGCCTTCCGCGAGCGCTATGCCGGCAAGCTGGCAACGCTGAGCGGCGACGATCTGGCCGCGGCGATCCGCCAGTATGAGGACATCGACGAGACGCTGTCGCGCGTCATGTCCTATGCCGGGCTGGTCTACAACGGCAACATGGTCGATCCGACCGTCGCCAA
>Ga0206117_100948_pt1 | contig 19375 bp, 19 predicted proteins | sample 3A5Ametagenome_FD_177997 | JGI IMG/M metagenome (GOLD analysis project Ga0206117, IMG submission 177997) | Enriched microbial communities from leaf-cutter ant dump, University of Wisconsin, Madison, United States - 3A5A | ecosystem: Environmental > Terrestrial > Nest > Insects nest > Nest dump... | reverse complement strand
ATTGCCACCAATATGGGCCCATGCGGAATGAAAGGCTGGGTTCGTCCATGCCACCTTTTGATATGGTTCGCGCTCGGGAAAAGAGCGCTGCGACGGAAATGAATCCCTGCGGGGCCTGTCCCGTGCGCAGCCTGACGGTGTGCGCCGCGCTGGAACCCGAGGAATTGCGCCGTCTTGCCGACATTCTGCAGAATGTGCGCATCGATGCCGGCCACACCCTGTTCGCCGAGGGCGACGCATCCGATGCGCTTTACAACGTCACCTCCGGCACCGTGAAGCTGTACAAGCTGCTGCCCGACGGTCGCCGCCAGATCACCGGATTCCTGGTGACCGGCGATTTCCTGGGGCTGGCGGTCAACGACAGCTATGCCTACACCGCCGAATCGGTGACCAGCGCCTCGCTCTGCCGCTTCCCGCGCAAGAAGATCGATGCGCTGCTGGAGGAATTCCCGAAGATGCAGCGGCGCCTGTTCTCGATGGCGTCGAACGAGCTGGCCGCCGCACAGGACCAGATGCTTCTGCTCGGCCGCAAGACGGCGAAGGAGAAGATCTGCTCCTTTCTGCTGATGCTGTCGCAGCGCGCCGCCCGCCGCGGCCACAAGGAAAATCCTGTCTTCGTGCCGATGAGCCGCGCCGACATCGCCGACTATCTGGGCCTGACCACCGAAACCGTCAGCCGCACCTTCACCCAGCTGAAGACCGCCGGGGTAATCTCGCTCCAGGAAGGCAACAAGGTCCTGATCGCCGACATCGACGCGATGTACGATCTGGCCGAAGGCGCCTGAGACGGGGCGCTCCGGCTTTGCCGGAAGCGCCGCCGCTTCACGGGGCGGTCACTCCACCGACCGCAGTTCGAACAGAAGCCAGACCAGCATCGACACCACCAGAATGGCGCCGGCCTGATGGGCGGCGGCGACGGGAATCCACACCACGGTCAACAGTGTGGCGATGCCCAGCGCGATCTGTAGAAGGATCATCGCACCCGATGCCAGCGCCGCGCGTCCGGCGCGTCCCGGCAGGCGGGCGTTCAGGACGCGGGCGGTCAGCACCAGGACGACCACACCGGTCAGGATCGCCAGCGTGCGGTGGATCAGCTGGATCGCGGCGGTGTTCTCGACCGGGTTGAGCCACCAGGGCGTCAGGGTATCGACCTCCGGCGGGATCCAATGGCCGTTCATCAGCGGGAAGGTGTTGTAGGCGAAGCCCGCATCGGAGCCGGCGACGAAAGCGCCCCAGACGATGGTGAGGGCGACCAGCCCCAGCGCCCAGCGGGCGTGACGACGCAATGCTGCCGTCTCCGGCCGCCAGCCTGCGATCGGCAACGGGTCGAGCAGGCCAAATGCCGTGCGCAGAAGCAGGGCGTAGATCAGGATGGCTGTGCTGAGATGCAGGGCCAGCCGGTAATGGCTGACGTTCGGCGAATCGACCAGTCCGCTCTTCACCATGAACCAGCCGATGCCGCCCTGGAGCCCGCCCAGCAGGAACAGGCCGACCAGCTTCGGCCAGAGGTCCGGCGAGATGCGGCCCTGCATCCAGAAGCGCAGGAAGGGGATCAGGAAGACGAAGCCGATCAGCTGGCCCCACAGGCGGTGGAACCACTCCCACCAGAAGATCGACTGGAAGCCGGCCAGATCCATGTGGCTGTTGTAGATGCGGAATTCCGGCGTCGCCTTGTACAGGTCGAAGACCCGGTTCCATTCCGCCGAGGACAGCGGCGGCAGGATGCCGATCAGCGGCTTCCACTCCACCATCGACAGGCCGGATTCCGTCAACCGGGTGATGGCGCCGATCACGGCCATGGCCAGCACCATGGCGGCGCAGACCAGTAGCCAGACGGCGATGGGCCGGTTCGGATTGGGAGGGCTGGCGGCGGCGAGTCTGTCGGAGGCAAAGGCGGTCAAGGCGGCATTCCAGAGCGCGGCGGTGGGATGTCCGCAAATGTGGGGCGAACATCCCGTCCCGTCAAACGGCTCTTGCCCGGCACCCGCCGGAATGCCGGATCGGGTCCCTATCAGACAGTGCCGTCGGCGGTGGTCACGCCGGCCTGCGGCTGGGCGGTCTGGCTCTGGAACAGCGCCTCCTCCGCCGCGCGGCGGGCCACAAGGCCCGGCAGCTTGGTCGGCGTGCCGTTCACCGTGGCGTAGACCCAGCGGCCGAACTGGCCAGCGGCCCCGGCATAATCGCCCTCATTCAGAAGCTTCAGCAGGGTCGAGCTCTGCAGGCTGCCGGCCCCGAGATTGAAGACGAAGGACGCCAGCGCGCCACGCTGGTCGTCGTTCAGCGGCACCGTCACCAGCGCGTCGACGCGGCCGGCGGCCTGGGTCAGGTCGGAAGCGAGGAAGGCGTCCGCCTGATCGGCGGTGATGGTCTGACCCATCTTGACGCCGGCGGTATGGCCGTAACCGATGGTGGGAACGCCAGCCGGGCACAGATAGGCGTTGAGGTAGAGGCCTTCGAAATGCTTCACAAGATCGACCGCGGCTTGACAGACCGGCTGGGTGGTCATGGATGGAAACTCCCGGTTGGCGCGCCGGACGGGGTGATTCCGCCCGTATCGGCCGCGATCCTAGGCGAAATGCGCGCGAAGCGGGAAGGAATGATTTAAATTTTCCGCAAACTGCGGAGATGTCTTCGCGGAGGATGCGCTGCAGGAGAATGGTGCGCCTGCACAGGGTGGAAAAAGGACGCGCAGAATCTCAGGGCGCCAGGGTCTGCGCGGCGCCGAAAAGCACAAAGAGGGCGAACAGGAGGGCGAACAGCCCGGCGATGGTGGTGAACTCCAGCAGAGCCTCCACCAACCGGCTTTCATGGTCCCGCCATCGCGTCCGCTTGCCCTGTGCCAGGTCGGAGGCGAGGCGGGCCGGCCGTTTGTATCTGAGGCGGTCGGCTGCATGAGTCCCGATCCAGCCGTCCGCCTGCCGCTTCGCCATCATCATGCCCTCCACACTCTGCAATGCCGATTTCTCTAAAATTTTAGAAAATTCCTGCGGGTGGCGCTGTGATGGCAATCACAGGTGTGAAGAACGGGAAGCGAGGGCGAGGCGAAGAGGGAGGTGATGGGGCCGGGTGGGTTCACCGGGTTCCGGTTCCGTCTTTTTTGCGGTCCCGGCGGTGCCTCTACTGTCGGAACGGTCTGGCGGTTCGTGACCGTTCGAAGAAATTTGCCTGCGCCGGCTGGCTGTCCCAACGAGGAAAATCTTTGAAAATCAATATCCTGCCAGCGGGGTGATGGGAGTGTGGCAGGCATTTGCGGCAAATTCCGAAACGAGCCTCTTGAATCCATAATCCGCTTCGATTAGCTGTCTGGCACTCGCCGGGACGGAGTGCTAACAGCCGCCGCCCGCGCCAAATTTCGTCAGTCAGAACCAAGCCTTGATCCAAGGAGGCATTCCATGAAGTTCCGCCCGCTGCACGACCGCGTCGTCGTCAAGCGTCTGGAGTCCGACACCAAGACCAAGGGTGGGATCATTATCCCCGACACGGCCAAGGAAAAGCCGCAGGAAGGCGAGATCATCGCCGTCGGCCCGGGCGCCCGTGACGAGTCGGGCAAGGTCGTGGCGCTGGACGTCAAGGCCGGCGACCGCATCCTGTTCGGCAAGTGGTCGGGCACCGAAGTGAAGATCGAAGGCGTCGATTACCTGATCATGAAGGAATCCGACATCATGGGCGTCATCGAGGCCTAAGTCCTCCGCCCGTACCCTTCGAAATTTACACGTTAAAGGAATCGAGACATGGCTGCCAAAGACGTCAAGTTCGGCCCCTCCGCGCGCGAAAAGCTGCTGCGTGGCGTTGACATCCTCGCCGATGCCGTGAAGGTCACGCTGGGCCCGAAGGGCCGCAACGTCGTGATCGAGAAGTCCTTCGGCGCTCCGCGCATCACCAAGGACGGCGTGTCGGTCGCCAAGGAAATCGAGCTGGCCGACAAGTTCGAGAACATGGGCGCCCAGATGGTCCGCGAGGTCGCCTCGAAGACCAACGATCTGGCCGGTGACGGCACCACCACCGCCACCGTCCTGGCCCAGGCCATCGTCCGCGAAGGCGTGACCAAGGTCGCCGCCGGCCTGAACCCGATGGACCTGAAGCGCGGCATCGATCTGGCCGTCGCCACCGTCGTCGCCGACATCCAGGCCCGCGCCAAGAAGGTCACGACCAACGACGAGATCGCCCAGGTCGGCACCATCTCCGCCAACGGCGAAGCCGAGATCGGCAAGATGATCGCCCAGGCGATGGAGAAGGTCGGCAACGAGGGCGTCATCACGGTCGAAGAGGCCAAGAGCCTGGACACCGAGCTGGACGTCGTCGAGGGCATGCAGTTCGACCGCGGCTACCTGTCGCCGTACTTCGTGACCAACGCCGACAAGATGGTCGCGGATCTCGAGAACCCGTACATCCTGCTGCACGAGAAGAAGCTGTCGGGCCTGCAGCCGCTGCTGCCGGTTCTGGAAGCCGTCGTCCAGTCCTCGCGTCCGCTGCTGATCATCGCCGAGGACATCGAGGGTGAGGCCCTGGCCACGCTCGTCGTCAACAAGCTGCGCGGCGGCCTGAAGATCGCCGCCGTCAAGGCTCCGGGCTTCGGCGACCGCCGCAAGGCGATGCTGGAGGACATGGCCATCCTGACCGGTGGCCAGGTCATCTCCGAAGACCTCGGCATCAAGCTCGAGAACGTCAGCCTCGACATGCTGGGCACCGCCAAGAAGGTCGTGATCTCCAAGGAGACCACCACCATCGTCGACGGCGCCGGCGATAAGGCCGACATCGAAGCCCGTTGCGGCCAGATCCGCGCGCAGGTCGAGGAGACCTCCTCGGACTACGACCGCGAGAAGCTGCAGGAGCGTCTGGCCAAGCTGGCCGGTGGCGTCGCCGTCATCCGCGTCGGCGGTGCGACCGAGGTCGAGGTGAAGGAGCGCAAGGATCGCGTTGACGACGCGATGCACGCCACCCGCGCCGCGGTGGAAGAGGGTGTGGTCGCCGGCGGCGGCACCGCCCTGCTGTACGCCTCCAAGGCCCTGGACGCCCTGACCCCGGCCAACGACGAGCAGCGCGTCGGCATCGACATCATCCGCCGCGCTCTGCAGGCTCCGGTCCGTCAGATCGCCTACAATGCCGGCACCGACGGTTCGATCGTGGTCGGCAAGCTGCTCGACCAGACCGACACCAACTTCGGCTACGACGCCCAGAAGGGTGAGTTCACCGATCTGGTCGCCGCCGGCATCATCGACCCGGTGAAGGTGGTTCGCACCGCCCTGCAGGATGCGGCCTCGATCGCCGGCCTGCTGATCACCACCGAGGCGATGATCGCCGAGAAGCCGGAGAAGAAGGCTGCTCCGGGCGGCATGCCGGGCGGCATGGGCGGCATGGACGACATGGGCTTCTGATAGCCCGTCGGCCGACAGCCTGTCGTCGGACCGCTCTTCGGTTCGGAAAGGGGCGCCTCCGCAAGGGGGCGCCCCTTTCCTTTGGCCGGATGGCCGGGGGCGGGCTGCAGCGCCGCCCTGCTCCTGAAATGGCCCAACGCTGAAATGGCCCAACGCTGAAATGTCAAGGCGAAGTCCGCCTTGCTTTGCCGCGGTCGCCTCCCAATAATCCGCCCCTCTCTTGCCGGGCACCCCAGTGTGGGGTGACGGCCTCCTGACTTCCGTATTTTTAAACGAGGGCCTGTTCCATGCGCTCCTTCGAGGGCCAGCATTCCGACAACGTCGCCATCAAGCGCACCCGCGAGCAGAAGCAGCGCCAGCTGGTTCAGCTCAAGGAGCAGCTGGCGACGCTGAAAGCCCACGCGGCCCCCGCCATTCGTGAAGCGTTGGTCAAGCGCATCGCCGAACTCGACGCAGAGCTGCGCCAGCCCGCCAAGCCTGCCCGCGAGGGCCGTGAAGGCCGCGAAGGTCGAGGTGAAGGCCGCGAGGACGCGCCGCGCCATCCCCGCCGCGAAGCCCGCGCAAGCGTCTTCCGCGCCGAGGATGGCGGCGACCGCAGTGCCGCCGTGACCGCGGCGAGCGTCTTCGCCTCGCCCCGCCGCCGCAGCTGAACGCACGGGACAGCGTCATGCCCGCCGACCGCACCGCCTCCGTGAAGGGATCCCGTCTCGCCGACCAGGCCTGGCTGCTGATGATGCTGCCGCCCCTGTTCTGGGCGGGCAATGCGGTTCTGGGGCGTGCGGTCGCCGGGTCTGTGCCACCCATCGGGCTTGCCTTCTGGCGCTGGTTCCTGGGCATGCTGGTGGTGCTGCCCTTCGCCTGGCCGCATCTGCGCCACGACATCACGCCGATCCTGGCGCGATGGAAAAGCGTGCTGCTGCTGGGCACGCTCGGCATCGGCATCTACAACACCTTCCAATACATCGCGCTCAACACGACGACCGCGCTGAACTGCGTGATGCTGCAGTCGTCGATGCCGGTGATGATCGTGCTGATGAGCCTCGTCCTGTTCCGCGACCGGATCGGGGCGATGCAGGGGGTCGGGATCGCCGTCTCGCTGGTCGGCGCGATGACCCTGATCTCGCACGGCGATCCGGGAACCCTGCTGGGGCTGGAGCTGAATGCCGGCGATGTCTGGATGCTGGCTGCGGTGGTGATCTATGCGGCCTACACCACGCTGCTGCGCCGCCGGCCGGCGATCCATGGGCTAAGCTTCGTCGTGGTCACCTTCGCCATCGGTGCGGTGGAACTGCTGCCCTTCTATGTCTGGGAAAGCCTGACCGGCCATCCGGTCCAGGCCAGCGGCATCACGCTGCTGGCGGTCGGCTACACCGTGCTGTTCCCGTCCATCGCCGCCTATCTCTGCTTCAACCGGGCAGTGGAGCTTCTCGGCCCCAACACTGCGGGCCTCGCCATCCATCTGGTGCCGGTCTTCGGCAGCCTGCTGGCCATCCTGTTCCTGGGCGAGCAGCCGCACCTCTACCATGGGATCGGCATCGCCCTGATCGCCGCCGGCATCCTCCTGGCCACCCGCCGCCGGGCCTGAGCGGGGCCGACGGTTGCAGCCGGAAAGGCTGCGCGGAATGTTTAGCCCCGACGAACATAATTTTCGAACCCGACGGTCATAACAAACGAACTGAATGACTTTGCTTGTCCTGTGATAAAGTTCAGCCAGCGTTGCCTGTTGGTCGACATGTTGCTCGGGTGCAGGATTTGCGAAAATACTTTCACTATTCGCTGTTTGGTTTTGCGATGCTCGCCGGGATAGCGCATTGGTCAGCCTTCTTGTCAGAAAATTCGCCGGTGTAGTATCCCCGATATCCTTTTAGACATGCCCGCTATCCCTCGCGCTTGCAGCGGTCAATAAGGGATGACCGCTAAAATGTCGGTCATGGCGGCGGTTCGGACACGGACCGACCGTCCTGGGAAGCCGGCGCTGTTCGCCGGTCCGATGTGGAGGAGGTCCCAAGATGCCCCTGCAAATTTCCGCGCCCGCTTACTCGCAAAACACTTGCCTCGTTCACATCGTCGACGGCGACCTGATGTCGCGCAGCACGCTTTCGCGGGCGCTGGGCGCGGTCGGCATCGCCTGCCGGGTCCACAGCACCGCCGCCGATGCGCTGGCCGTGCTGGGCACCGCGTCTTCCTGCATCGTCCTGCGCAGCGAACTGCCGGACATGACCGCCATGGAGTTCATGGCCGAAGCCTCGCTGCATGGTCACGACCTGCCGGTCCTGGTGATGACGGAGCAGGGCGACGTCGACGCCGCCGTCGCCGCGATGAAGGCCGGGGCGGTGGACTGCATCGCCCGTCCCTTCGCCATCCCGGCCTTCCTGGAACGGCTGCGCGCCTGCCTGGCTTCCGGCAGCCCGCATGCCCAGCAGCGCGACCGCAGCCGCGACGCCGTCCGCCGGCTCGCCCTGTTGAGCCGCCGCGAGTCGGAGGTTCTGGAGCTGATCGTCGACGGCAAGCAGAGCAAGACCATCGCCTGGGAGCTGGGCATCAGCATCAAGACGGTGGAAGTCCACCGTGCCCGCATCATGGAAAAGACCGGCTGCCGCTCCATCGTCGGTCTGGGCCGCCTCTGGGAGTCAGCGGAGATGCTGCGGACACGCGACCTGCCGCACCCCATGTCCATCCGCCAGCCGGCCCCGGCCGCGCTGATGGAGGCTGCGGCATCCTGATGCCGCCATCGCCTGCAGCCGTCAGTCTGAGCGGCCGTCTTTGCGGGACTGCGGTTCCATCGGACCCGGCCGGTTGAAAATTGAAGGCTGGCGAGTGCTTTCCGTGGGCTTGACCGGAAGAGGATTGTAAAGTTCCGGGGAAGAGCAACCAGAGCGCTGACAGGAGCGGTTCGATGTTCCCCGATCATGGTCACCGTCGCATTGCCGTGGCGTCGCCCGACGACATCGCCACGGCGCGTCGGGTCGCGGCGGAACGGGCCGACGGGGTGCTGCCGGCGGCCGAGGCGGCCCGGCTGGACAGGTTGGTGGCCATGGTGGCGGACTATGCCCTTGGCCGGCCGGACGGGACCATTCTGATTGCCCGGATGCGCAGCGGTGCCGGTGTCGAATGCCTGGCCTACGACCGCGAACCCTCCACAGTGGCACTGCAGTCCTCCTCGACGCCGGGCAATGTTTTTCCCAAGCTTGACGCTGCGTTGGAGTCCGTTCGCGGCGAAGCCGACCGTTTCCACATCCATGCCACGCCGGGCATTGGGCTCGCGCTGCTGGCCCGTGTCCTGCGGCCCGGTGCAAGCGATGCACCGCCGGCCGATGCCCTGGCGCAGGCCGGGGCGGTGACGGTCGAGCGGAGCGGCGGCGAGGCCACGCGCGGCGGTCCCTTCATCGACCATTGGTTCGTCAGCTGCGCCCCCGCCCGTGGCGGTGACGGCCCCTGCGGGATCGCCTTGATGGTCGATGGGGACACGGCCGCCAATGCCGGCTCTGCCGAGACCGACACCGGTTCCGGCACGGAGGACGGCAAGGGGCAACCCACCGTCGCGCAATTTCCTACCGTGATGACGCCGGCCGTGGTGCGGCAGATGCAGGCGGTGGTCGCCGCCACGGTGCCCGGGCTGCCGGCTCCGGTCGTGGTCAACGCAATCCGGCGCGACCTGAAGGGGCGGCCCGAACTGGGGCTGTCCCAGGACCGGATCCTGGCGCGGATCGGACGGTCGGCCGTCGCGGTCCTGCGCTTCGACGCCGGTGCGGTGGATTACACGGCGCTCGGCACCCTGGCCGGGGCGGTGGTGCGCCGACAGGAGATCACGGCGCTCGGCGCCCGCTGGGCGATGATCGGTTTCAATCCGCTGGCCCCCGCCTCGGTCCATCTGCGCTGGGCACCGGGGGAGCATGTCGTGCTCTACACCGGCGGGTGCGCCCGGCTGCCCGCCCTGTTCATCCACCGCGACCTCCACGGGGTCGAGCCGACGCTGGCGGCGCTGGTTCTGCTGCGCGACGGTGCGGTAAGCGACGACGACCACACCGTGCTGGTTCTGCGCAACTGCGGCGACCGCGTGCCGGCCAACGCCGTCTGAACTCCCTCGACTCCCTCTGCGATCACCGCCAGCCGCGCGGTCCCCTGCCGGGACCCCATCCGCGTCCCGGGCCCCAGCCGCGGTCGCCGTGCCAATGATCGTGCCAGGGGCGGCGGTAATAGCCCGGCCCGACCACCACCGGCGGCGGCACGGCGTAGACGGTCGGCGGCGGAACCACCACCGGCTCGCTGTAGGCGGGATAATAGGGATCGTAGGCGACGCAGCCGGACAGGGCGGCACCGCCTGCGGCCAGAAGCAGGGCGGTTAGGATCCGGAGACGATTGGTTGGCATGGCCGTGCTTCCTGTCTTGCGAAGGACCGGCTTCGGCGGTGAGGCCGGTCATCTGTACGAACACCGCAGCCCGGCCGGCTATTCCATACCCCTTTGGCGTCATCCTTACCGAAGCCGGGTTCGCCGGCACCTCGTCCATCCCGGAATCCGATGGATGAAAGAAGAACTATGAATTTCACATATCGGGGCGGCGCAGCCATCCTGTGTCTCGACTTCCTGCCCTTCAGAAGACGAGGCCGCCATGAAAGCCGTTGGTTTCCGCAAGTCCCTGCCCATCGCCGATGCCGGCGCGCTGATCGATGTCGAGATCGACCGTCCGGCCCCCACCGGCCGCGACCTGCTGGTCCGGGTGGAGGCGGTGTCGGTCAACCCGGTGGACACCAAGGTCCGCCGCAACGCCTTGCCGGCCGAGGGCGACCTGCGCATCCTGGGCTTCGATGCCGCCGGCATCGTCGAGGCGGTCGGGCCGGAGGTGACGCTGTTCCGTCCCGGCGACGCGGTGTTCTATGCCGGCTCCATCGACCGGCCCGGCACCAACAGCGAATATCACCTGGTCGACGAGCGCATTGTCGGTGCCCGCCCGGCCAGCCTGAGCGTCGCCGAGGCCGCCGCCCTGCCGCTGACCGCCATCACCGCCTGGGAGATGCTGTTCCACCGGCTGGGCCTGCCGCGGGATGGCGACGGGAAAAATGCGGGCGAGGGCAAGTCGCTGCTGATCGTCGGCGGGGCCGGCGGCGTCGGCTCCATCGCCATCCAGCTGGCGCGCCGGCTCAGCAGGGTGCGGGTGCTGGCCACCGCGTCGCGTCCGGAGACCGCCGACTGGGTGCGCGACCTGGGCGCCCATGACGTGATCGACCACAGCCGGCCGATGGCCGAGCAGGTGAAGGCGTTGGGGCTGGCCGGTGTCGATTACGTCTTCTCCACCAACGCGACCGACCGCCATTTCCAGGATCTGGTCGAGCTGGTGGCGCCGCAGGGCCATATCGGCCTGATCGACGATCCGGAGCCCATCGACGTCCGCCTGCTGAAGCGCAAGAGCGTCTCGCTGCATTGGGAATTGATGTTCACCCGGCCGCTGTTCCAGACCGATGACATGATCGCCCAGCACGAGCTGCTGACCGAAGTGTCGCGGCTGGTCGATGCCGGCACGCTGCGCACCACCCTGACCGAGACGCTGGGCCGCATCGATGCCGCCACCCTGCGCAAGGCCCATGCCCTGATCGAGTCCGGCAAGGCCCGCGGCAAGGTTGTGCTGGAAGGCTTCTGACCGGTTGATCCCCGGCCTGCCCCTCAGCCCGCCCCCTCAACCTGCAAGGGCGAGCGGCGGGCGGGCCGGGCGCATCGCCGCCAGGCTCTCGACGATGAAGCCGACCAGCGGTTCGGCGAGGCGGCGGTTGCGCGGCGTCTCGCCGAAGATCGCCATCTCGACATCGCCCAGTTCGGGCAGCCCGTCCTCCACCCCCAACCGGCGCACGCCCTCGGGCACCGAGGACTCGCTCAGCACCGCCACCCCCAGCCCGGCGCGGACAGCGGCCTGCACCCCCATGACGCTGGCGCTGGTATAGACCACCCGCCAGGGCCGCCCGGTCTCGCCCAGCGCCGCCAGCCCGCGGTTGCGGAAGACGCAGGGCGCCGGCAGAGCGCAGAAGGGCAGCGGCCCGTCGACCGGGATCTCCAGGCCGGGGGCGGCGATCCAACGCATCGGCTCGGTCCAGATGGCCCGGCCGCGGGTGTCGCCGGCATCGCGGCGGGAGATGACGAGGTCCAGTTCGCCGGTATCGAGGGCCGAGACCAGATCGCTGCACATGCCCACCCGCACGTCGATGTGCAGGCGCGGGTGCAGCTTGGCGAAGCGGCGCAGCACATGGGGCAGGTGGTCGGACAGGAAATATTCGGCCACGCCCAGCCGCAGCTCGCCTTCCGCCGCCGGTTCGGCGAAACGGCGTACCGTTTCGTCGTTCAGATCCAGCAGGCGGCGGGCATAGCCCATCAGCAGCTCGCCGTCATGGGTCAGCGCAAGCGACCGGCTGGTGCGCTCGAACACCCGGCGGCCAAGCATGTCCTCCAGCTTCTTGATCTTGACGCTGATCGCCGACTGGGTGCGGCCCAGCCGCTCCGCCGCCGCGGTGAAGCCGCCGGCCTCCGCCACAGTGACGAAGGCGCGCAGCGCGTCAATCTCCAGATCGGGCAGGGACATCGGCAATACATTCCGTATAATGATCGTTCTCTGCCATCCTATCGTGATTGTTCATGGATGGCGAGCGGCGCATCGGGACACGGCAATCGGCATATGGCTGGCGTGCCGTTGAAGCGGGCGGGGGGCGTTCTCATTGTCAGAGCCCTCCGGGCCTTGCCGCCCGGCGGCATGACGACCCTTGAGAAGAGAGACGCCCGATGACCCGTTTTCCCGCTCCGGCCGGCAGAGTGGCTTTCAAGCGTCTGGCCCTCGCACTTGCCGCTGCGGCGTCGCTCGCCGGCTGCCAGATGCCGGGCCTCACGCCGCCGCCGCAACAGACCGCAGCCCTGCCGCCGCCGGCCCTGCCCAAGCCGCCGCCGGAGGCCCGCGGCATCTGGATCGTCGGCAGTCCGGCCCTGCGCGGCACCATCGATCAGGCGGCGGTCAAATATGCCGGCGGTCCCGACACCAAGCCGCATCTCGACGCCCGCGGCACCGCCGCCGGCTTCCGCGCCTTCTGCGGCGGCGTCGGGCTGGACCATCCCGACATGGTGGCGTCCGACCGCCCGATCACGGCAGCCGAATTCCAGCGCTGCCGCACTGCCGGCATCACGCTGACCGAATACGGCTTCGGGGCGAAGCGCTTCGTCTACGTCAAGGACTCGCACATGATGGCGGTCCCCGGCGTGAACGACTTCGTCGCCAGCTGGGGTCAGCCCGGCAAGCCGGTGAGCGTGCCGACGGCTGGAAGCTGAGGGATACTCACCCCGCCGCGAACAGCCCGCCCTCGTCGGACGCGTCGACCGGGTCATCGGCGTTGGGATCGCCCAGCGCGGTTTCCCAGCCCAGCGCCGGCAGGGCGATGGCGCGGGTGTTGCCCAGGCCGCTGCGGCTGGCGATGAAGCCGCGCTGTTCCATGTAGGTCAGCAGGCGGCGGCCGCGCCCCTTCGACCGGCTGCCGCAGGCGCGCGCCACGTCGGCGTCGGACGGGCAGGGGGCATGGTCCAGCGCGGCGCGGGCCAGCAGCAGGAAGACCGGCTGGATGTCCTCCGCCAGCGTCGCGGCGACCTCCGTCGCCCGCTGCCAGGCGGGATCGTCGCCGTTGCCGACCCCGGCGCGGGCGGTCGCCAGACGGCGGCGGAAGGCGGGCAGGGCCAGCCGGTCGCCATCGACCCCGCGTCCGCGGCAGCGCACCAAGAAATCCTGGTACAGAACGGCGAGCGAGCGGTAGGGCGCCTCCGGGTCGGCCAACACCTCGGCCAGCACCTCGTCATATTGGGCCTCGCGTTCGGCGGCCTGTTCCGGCGTTTCCTCCGGTTCCAGCGGCAGCAGGGCCGGCTGGTCGGCGGCGCTGTCGTCGGGCGACGGCGGCGGGGCGGTGGGGCGGCCGCGCGCCAGCTGCGCCATCAGGTCGGCGCTGGCCGAGGTCGAGGGGCGGCGCACATAGCGCGGCGGCTCCGGCCCGGTGGTGGTGAAGATCAGGTCGCGGGCGTCTTCCACCGGGGTGGCGGGCGGCGGCATCAGGGTCGGGCTGCCGGTTCGGCCCTGCGTCTCCACGGCACCGATGCGCAGCGGCAGCGGCCGGCGCGACAGAGCGGGGCCGAGCGCGATGAAATGGCCGCGCTCCAGATCGCGGAACATCTCCGCCTGCCGGCGCTCCATGCCCAAGAGGTCGGCGGCGCGCGCCATGTCGATGTCGAGGAAGGTGCGGCCCATCAGGAAATTAGACGCCTCGGCCGCGACGTTCTTCGCCAGCTTCGCCAGGCGCTGGGTGGCGATCACCCCGGCCAACCCGCGCTTGCGCCCGCGGCACATCAGGTTGGTCATGGCGCCGAGCGAGACCTTGCGCGCCTCGTCCGACACCTCGCCGGCGGCGGACGGGGCGAACAGCTGCGCCTCGTCCACCACCACCAGCATGGGATACCAGAAATCGCGGTCGGCATCGAACAGCCCGCCCAGGAAGGCGGCGGCGTGGCGCATCTGCATTTCCGCGTCCAGCCCCTCCAGGTTCAGGACGACGGAGACGCGGTGCTGGCGCACGCGGGCGGCGACGGATTGCAATGCGGCCTCGCTGTGGGCGTCGGCCTCCACCACCACATGGCCGAAGCGTTCGGCCAGCGTGACGAAGTCGCCCTCCGGGTCGATCACCGCCTGCTGCACCCAGGGGGCGCTCTGTTCGATCAGCCGGCGCAGCAGGTGCGACTTGCCGGAGCCGGAATTGCCCTGGACCAGCAGACGGGTCGCCAGCAGCTCCTCCAGGTCGAGCGTCGCGGCGCTGCCCGCGTTCGTCGCCCCCATGTCGATGCCGACCTTCATCCCGCTCGCCTCCCGCTCGACCCGAACCGCCTCCCCCGAACCGCAACTCTGAAAGAGGGGGGCCTTCCTATAGCGCAGGCGGGCGCGGCGATACGAGGATTCGATTCGTGACAGGCAGGTATGCCGGGGGCACAACAACGTGACTCTGCGGTCATGAAACCGCAAACAAGCTCTGTTACAAGCGGATGCCGACCCCATGCGTGATCGGCGCTGGCGGACCGAGCGATGACTGTGCTGACCACCACAAAAGCCGGAGCCAAAACCGGGAGGCCGGAGAGCGACCGCGCCGACTCCTATGGCGCGGGCTGGGACGCCGTCCGCTCTGCTGACGGTGATGCCGCATCCTTCGATTGGGCCTCGGCGGTTGGCACCCTGCGCTATGCCTTCCAGCCCATCGTGCAGCTGCGGTCCGGCCGTTGCCATGGTTATGAAGCTCTGCTGCGCGGGTTCGAGCGCACCGGCTTCGCCAACGCGGGCGAACTGCTGGACGCCGCCGAGGCCGCCGGCCTGCTGGCGACGGTGGAAACCGCGCTGCATGCCAAGGCGGTTGCCGCCTACCGCGCGCTGGCGGGCTGGAACGAGGCGAAGCTGTTCCTGAACCTGGACGCCCGGCTGATCGGCCGGCCCGACTCGCCCTGGCTTGCCCGCGACCCTGCCGCATCGCGCAACAGCGGCATCGTGCTGGAACTGTCGGAAAGCCGCCCGGTGCCCAGCGGCATCGCGGTGGACACGGCGGTCGACCGCTTCCGCCAGAGCGGGGCCGGCATCGCCATCGACGATTTCGGCGTTGGCCATTCCGGGCTGCGCACGCTGTACGAGGCGCGGCCGGATTACGTGAAGATCGACCGCTTCTTCATCGCCGGCATCGATGCGGATGCGCGCAAGCGCGCGCTGGTGGCGGCGCTGGCCGGCCATGCCCATGCGCTGGGCATCCAGATCGTGGCGGAGGGGGTGGAGACCGTCACCGAGTTCTACACCTGCCGGGATTTGGGCTGCGACTTTGCCCAGGGCTTCCTGATCGCCTGGCCGCGCGTGGACCTGACCGCCCTGCCGAACCGCTATCCGGTGGTCGAGGATCTGAACCGCAGGGACCGGCGCCAGCCCAGCGAGTCGCACCGCCGCCTGTCGGAGGTGATCGAACGGCTGCCGCCGCTGCGGGTCGATTCGCGCAAGACCGAACTGCTGGACTATTTCCGCCGCGACGGCAGCGCCGCCATCGCGCCGATCATCGACGAGCATGACCGGCCGCTCGGCCTGATCCGCGAGCGCGACCTGAAGCGCTTCGTCTATTCGCGCTTCGGCGGCGAGCTGCTGCGCAACCGCGGTCTGGGCAACGGGCTGGACGATCTGGTCATCCGTTCGCCGGTCTGCGACATCTCCACCCCGCTGGACCGGGTGATCGAGGCCTTCTCCACCGAGTCGGCCGCCGACGGCATCGTCATCGTCGAAGGCGGCGCCTATGCCGGCGTGCTGTCGAGCGGTGCGCTGCTGCGGCTGGTGCATGAGCGCAATCTGGCGATGGCGACCGACCAGAACCCGCTGACCCGCCTGCCCGGCAACGCGGCGATCCTGCGCCACATCGAAGGGGCGCTGGCCGACCCTGGCCGCGGCCATGTGCTGGCCTATCTGGATTTCGACAACTTCAAGCCCTTCAACGACAATTTCGGCTTCCGCCAGGGCGACCGCGCCATCCTGATGTTCAGCGAGCGGCTGAAGGCCTGGGCCGGCAGCGCCGGGGCGGCCCCCAAGGATGCCGACGCCTTCGCCGGCCATATAGGCGGCGACGACTTCTTCCTGGGTGTCAGCGGCGGCGGGGAGGGTGAGGTGCTGGCCCGGCTGGCGGAATTGCTGGCGCTGTTCCGTTCCGACGCCGAAAGCCTGTACGACGCCGAAACGCGGGTCAGCGGCGGCTTCCTGGCGAAGGACCGCTATGGCGCGGTGCGGCGCTTCCCCCTGTTGGCGGCCAGCGGGGTCGCCGTGGTGGTCCCCCCCGGCAGCCATGGGCTGACCCCCGACGCCATCAACGCCGCCATCGCTGATCACAAGTCGGCTGCCAAGGGGGCCGAGGACAAGCTGTTCGTGGTGCGGCTGGGCTGACGGCCGCTATGCCGCAGCCTCACGCATAATCCCGGAAGCTCTCCGCCGTGGCGCGGTCGTAGCCCTGGCTGGCGCGCAGGAGCTGCAAGGTGTAGGGCTGGCGCGCCGCACCCCGGCGCAGCTCCTCGACGCTCATCTCCTCGACCAGACGGCCGCGGTTCATCACCGCCAGCCGGTCGCACAGGTTGGCGACGACGGCGAGGTTGTGGGTGACCAGCACCAGGGTCAGGCCATGCTCCGCCCGCAGCCGGCGCAGCAGGTTCAGGATCTCCGCCTGCACCGACACGTCGAGCGCCGAGGTCGGCTCGTCGAGCAGCAGGACCTGCGGCTCCAGCACCAGAGCGCGGGCGATGGCGACGCGCTGGCGCTGGCCGCCGGAAAGCTGGTGCGGGTAGCGGAAGCGGAAGGCGGGGCCGAGCCCGACGTCGCGCAGCACCCGGTCGATGCGGGCGTTGGCATCGCCCAACCCATGGATGGCGATTGGTTCCGCCAGGATGCGGTCGACCGTGTGGCGCGGGTGCAGCGAGCCGTAGGGATCCTGGAACACCATCTGGCAGAGCTTGTAGAAGCCCGTCTGCCGCCTCGGTCCCTGTTCCGCGCCGGCCACGGCGATGCGGCCGGTCCACTCGTCGTTCAGGCCGCTGACCGCGCGCAGGACCGTCGATTTGCCGGAGCCCGACTCGCCGACGAGGCCGAAGCTCTCCCCCTCGCGCACCGACAGGGTGACGCCGTCCACCGCCGTGACGGCGTCGGCGCCCTGGCCGAAGCGAACCCGCAAATTCCGGATGTCGATCATCATCCTTAGGCCTCCAACCACATCGGATCGCGGCTCAGCACCGGCAGGTCGCCCGGCGGCTCGTCGATCCGCGGCAGGCTGGCCAGCAGGCCGCGGGTGTAGGGGTGGGTTGCCGCGTGCAGTTCCGATGCGCGGCAGCTCTCCACCACCCGGCCGGCATACATGATCAGAATGCGGTCGCAGAAGGAGGCGACGAGGTTCAGATCGTGGCTGACGAAGATCATGCCCATGCCGCGCTGCGAACAGAGGTCGTCCAGGATCGCCAGCACCTGCATCTGCACGGTGACATCCAGTGCGGAGGTCGGCTCGTCGGCAATCAGCAGGTCGGGGTCGGGGATCAGCATCATCGCGATCATGATGCGCTGGCCCATGCCGCCCGACACCTCGTGCGGGTAGCGGTCATAGACCCGCTCCGGGTCGCGGATGCGCACGGCGGCCAGCATCTCAAGCGCGCGGCGCTTCGCCTCGGCGGCGCCGGCCTTGCTGTGGACGCGGTAGGCCTCGGCGATCTGGCGGCCGACGGTCATCACCGGGTTCAGCGAGTATTTCGGATCCTGCATCACCATGGCGATGCGCCGGCCACGGATGTCGCGCAGGCGCCTGGGCGACGCCGCCAGCAGATCCTCGCCGTTGAAGGCCAGCCGGTCGGCGGTGACCCGGCCGGGTGCCGGCACGAGGCGCAGGATGGAGCGTCCGGTCATCGACTTGCCGGAGCCCGACTCGCCGACGATGCCCAGCTTTTCCCGGCCGAGCGTGAAGGAGACGCCGCGCACCGCCTCGGCCATGCCGGTGCGGGTGGGGAAGGCGACGCGCAGGTTGGAGACCTCCAGCAGGGGAGTGGCGTCCGCCATCTTTTGATTGGCCATCGTCAATCCCCCTTCGGGTCCAGCACGTCGCGCAGACCGTCGCCCAGCAGGTTGAAGCCCAGGCTGACGATGAAGATGGCAAGACCCGGCATGGCGGCGACCCACCATTGTTCCAGCACATATTGCCGGCCGCTGGCGATCATCGCCCCCCATTCCGGCAGCGGCGGCTGGGCGCCGAGGCCGAGGAAGCCGAGGCCGGCGGCGGTCAGGATGACGCCCGCCATGTCCAGCGTCGTCCGCACGATCAGCGAGGCGATGCACAGCGGCATGATGTGGCCCAGGATGATGCGCAGGCTGGACGCGCCCTGCAGCCGGGCGGCGCTGATGAAGTCGGAGCGGCGGACGGTCAGCGTCTCCGCCCGCGCGATGCGGGCATAGGGCGGCCAGGAGGTGATGGCGATGGCGATCACCGCGTTCTCGATGCCGGGGCCGAGTGCCGCGACGAAGGCCAGTGCCAGGATCAGCTTGGGGAAGGCGAGAGCGATGTCGGTGATGCGCATCAGCACGGTGTCGACCCAGCCGCCGAAATAGCCGGCGGCCGTGCCGATCACCAGACCGGCCAGCGGCGCCGTCGCCGCCACCAGCGCCACGATCATCAGCGTCAGCCGTGCGCCGTGGATCAGGCGGGACAGGATGTCGCGGCCGAAGGCGTCGGTGCCCAGCCAATGGGCCGCACTCGGCGGCATCAGCCGGTTGTTCAGATCCTGGGCATAGGGATGGTGGGGGGCCAGCACCGGCGCCAGTGCGGCGACGACGACCAGGGCCAGCACGATCAGTAGCCCGGCGACGGCGAGCCGGTTGCGGCGGAAGGCGGTCCAGCCGGCCCAGGCACGGCCCAGGCGGGCCTGGGCGCGGGAGTGCGGCGTGTCGGTGGTCAACCAGTCCCGCCAGCCGGCGGGCCGGGGGGCGGATGGGGTATCGGTGCGCGCGGTCATCGGGCTCGCGGATCCAGAAGGCGGTAGAGCAGGTCGGACAGCAGGTTCAGCGCGATGAAGACCGTGCCGACCACCAGCGTCCCACCCAGCACCGCATTCATGTCGGCGCTGAGCAGCGAATTGGTGATGTAGAGGCCGAGGCCTGGCCAGGCGAACACCATCTCGGTCAGCACCGATCCTTCCAGCAGGCTGGCATAGGACAGGGCGATGACGGTGATCAGCGGCACGGTGATGTTGCGTAGCGCGTGGCCCCAGACCACGCGGGTCTCGGACAGGCCCTTCACCCTGGCGGTGGTGATGTATTCCTGGCGCAGCTGGTCGAGCATGAAACCGCGGGTCATCCGCGCGATGTAGGCGACGCAATAGAGGCCGAGGATCGCCGAGGGCAGGACCAGATGCCCGACCGCGTTCCAGAAGATGTCGGTCTCGCCGGCCAGCAGGGCG
>Ga0206117_100946_pt1 | contig 19450 bp, 17 predicted proteins | sample 3A5Ametagenome_FD_177997 | JGI IMG/M metagenome (GOLD analysis project Ga0206117, IMG submission 177997) | Enriched microbial communities from leaf-cutter ant dump, University of Wisconsin, Madison, United States - 3A5A | ecosystem: Environmental > Terrestrial > Nest > Insects nest > Nest dump... | reverse complement strand
ACTTCAACGGCCAGGGCGTAAAGTACGGCGACGTGTTCAAGCGCGCCGAGATCGAATACTCGAAGCATAATTTCGAGTTCGCCAACACCGACATGCTGCTCCAGCATTTCAAGGACGCCGAGGCCGAGTGCCAGGCTCTGGTGGCGCAGAACCTTGCGCTGCCTGCCTATGACCAGTGCATCAAGGCGTCGCATCTGTTCAACCTGCTGGACGCCCGCGGCGTGATCAGCGTTGTCGAGCGCGCCGCCTACATCGGCCGCGTGCGCACGCTGGCCAAGGCCTGCTGTGAAGCCTGGACGGGGGCGAAGTAATCCCATGACCGAACTCCTGATCGAATTCTTCTCCGAAGAAATCCCCGCCCGCATGCAGGCGCGGGCCGCCGACGATTTGAAGCGTCTCGTCACCGACAAGCTGGCGGCGAACGGCCTGACCTTCACCACGGCACATGCCCACTCCACCCCGCGCCGTCTGGCCCTGGTGGTCGACGGGCTGCCGGAGCGCACCGCCGACGTGCGGGAAGAGAAGAAGGGTCCGCGCGTCGGCTCGCCGGAGCAGGCGGTTGCCGGCTTCCTGAAGTCGGCCGGCCTCGACAGCCTCGACCAGTGCGAGCAGCGCGACACCGGCAAGGGCGTGTTCTACTTCGCTGTGACCGAGAAGAAGGGCCGCGAGACGGCCGAGGTGCTGGCGGAGATCATCCCCGCCGCCATGGCCGAGTTGCCCTGGCCGAAGTCGATGCGCTGGGGCACCGGCACCGTGCGCTGGGTCCGTCCGCTGCACTCGATCATCGCCGTCTTCGGCGAGCGCGTGCTCGACGGCGGCTACGACATCGGCGGCACCCAGGGCCGCGTTGCCTTCGGCAACGCCACCCGCGGCCACCGCTTCCTGGCGCCCGACGCCTTCACGGTGGAGAACTTCGCCGATTACCGGGAGAAGCTGCGCGCCGCCAAGGTCGTGCTCGACCGCGATGAGCGCAAGGCCAAGATCAAGGCCGACGCCGAGGCGCTGGCCCAGGCCCAGGGACTGACCCTGTCGCCCGACGATGCACTGCTGGAGGAGGTCGCCGGCCTCGTCGAGTGGCCGGTCGTGCTGATGGGCGGCATCGACGAGAGCTTCATGGACGTGCCGTCGGAGGTTCTCATCACCTCCATGCGCACCCACCAGAAGTATTTCGCCGTGCTGGACGCCGACGGCAAGATGGCCCCGCGCTTCATCGTCGTGGCGAACACCGAGACGCTGGACGGCGGCAAGGCCGTGATCGCCGGCAACGAGCGCGTTCTGCGCGCCCGCCTGTCCGACGCCAAGTTCTTCTGGGACCAGGACCGCAAGACCAAGCTGGAAGCCCGCGTCCCGGCGCTGGAGAAGATCACCTTCCACGCCAAGCTGGGCACGGTGGCCGAAAAGGTCACCCGCGTGCAGCTGCTGGCCGCCGAGATCGCCCGCGCCATCGGCGCCGACAGCGACGCCGCCAGCCGCGCCGCCCTGCTGTGCAAGGCCGATCTGGTGACCGAGGTGGTCGGCGAGTTCCCTGAAGTCCAGGGGATCATGGGCCGCTACTACGCGCTGGGCCAGGGCGAGAGCGCCGATGTCGCCAACGCCATCGCCGACCACTACAAGCCACTGGGTCCGTCGGACAGCTGCCCGACCGCGCCGGTTTCGGTTTCGGTGGCGCTGGCCGACAAGATCGACACGCTGGTCGGCTTCTTCGCCATCGACGAGAAGCCGACGGGATCGAAGGACCCCTACGCGCTGCGCCGTGCCGCGCTGGGCGTGATCCGTCTGGTTCTGGAGAACGGGTTGCGGGTGAAGCTGGGCGACATCTTCGCGGCGGCTCACGGTGCCTACAAGGTCAGCGGCTTCGCCCCGGCCGGCAGCGTCGGCGGCGATCTGATGTCCTTCTTCGCCGACCGCCTGAAGGTGGTTCTGCGCGAGCAGGGCGTCCGCCACGATCTGGTCGATGCCGTGTTCGCGCTAGGCGGCGAGGACGATCTGGTCCGGTTGCTGGCCCGCGTGAAGGCTCTCCAGGCCTTCGTCGGCTCCGACGAGGGCGCCAACCTGTTGGCGGCCTACAAGCGCGCCTCCAACATCGTCCGCATCGAGGAGAAGAAGGACGGTGCCGCCTTCGACCAGCCGGTAGATGCCGCCCGTCTGGCCCAGAACGAGGAGAAGGCGCTGTTCGCGGCGTTGAACGAGGCCTCCGCCACTGCGAAGCCGCAGCTGGATGCCGAGGACTTCACCGGCACCATGGCGGCGCTGGCGAAACTGCGCGGCCCGGTGGATGCCTTCTTCGAGAAGGTCACGGTCAACGCGGAGGACAAGGACCTACGCGCCAACCGCCTGCGCCTGCTGACGCAGATCCGCACGACGCTGAACGCGGTGGCCGACTTCTCGAAGATCGAGGGATGATGGATTCGGGGGGCGTTCGCCCCCCTTTTTCACAGCCCCGCCAACGCCCGCCGGATCGCCTCGCGGAAGGCATCGAGCGATGCGATGTCCAGCAGGAACAGCGCATGGCCGCTGGCATCGCCGGCGGCCAGCGCCATGTCAATTCGCACGAACAGCACCGGATCGGTGCCGGACCCGATGACCGCCGCCGGCGCGCCGGCGCCATAGCCTGGAACCGTTCCGGACAGTTCGCCGCCGATCAGGTTGGACAGGCTGGCGAGGCAGCCGTTCAGGATGATGTTGCCGATCTCGGTCAGCGCGTCCTGCTCCATCTCTCCCGGCGCCTCGGCGGCGGGATCGACGGGGACGAGGCGGCCGACGAGCGCCAGCGTGCCGCGCTCGGGGAAGATCAGCATCGCTTCGCCGGTGAAGGGGCCGGTGAAGGCGCCGCGCACCGCACAGACCGGCTGCTCGCCATCCAGCTCGTCGCCGACCTCGCTGGTGATGCGGGCACGGGTCGAGACTGCGAAGGACGGCACCGACAGATGCACCTCCTCCCCCAGCATGGAGCTGAGGGCGGCGGCAGGCTCGCCCATGCCGATGTTGAACAGCTCGGCGATGGCATCGGCCTCGTCGGCGTCGAGACGGAGCGGGTCGTCCGCCGATGGAACCGATCCGGGCTTTCCCATCGCCGTCACTGTCCGGCTGCGGCGAGGAAGTCGCGGATCTTGTCCGAAGTGATCGGCTTGGCGATGAAGCGGACACCCAGCGCCTCTGCCTTGCGCTTCAGCGTGTCCTGGACATTTGCGGTCAGCAGCCCGATGGGCAGGCCGACGAAACGCTCCTTCAGCCGTTCGGCGAGAACAAGCCCGTCCATGCCCGGCATGTTGTAATCGACGATGGCGGCGACCGGCGGCACCTCGCCGACGATCTCGAGCGCCTCCTCACCGCTCGCCGCGGTGACGATGGTCCAGTCAGGCCGCAATGAGGCGATAACGCTGGAAACCATGTTGCGCGCAAGTCGGCTGTCGTCAACGACGAGAATGCTGGTCATGCCGATACTTCCGTCCTAAAGAGTCCGTTCACACCTTACCGGGTTATTACCGCAAAGTGTTCCAGTCCACAACAGACGCCTCGTATCAGGCTCGACAACTTCAACCGACACGGCCCTGCAATATATCAATGCTCAGTCCCGACAAAGCAGTCCCCGACATGGTTGCCCCCGCTTTCCGCGCACCGGTCCGGGCCGTGCTCGATACCAACATCCTGGTGGCCTATGCGTTGCTGGGAAGCACCGCCGCCCGGCGCCACGATGCGATCCGCCGGTGCGTGGAGAGGGTGCGTGCCGACCGGGGCCTCGTCGGCAGCAGCGAAACACTGGCGGAACTGGAGGAGGTGCTGATGCGCTCCACTTTCGACCGCTATGCCGCTGCGACCGATCGCCGCGGTTTCCTGGAGCAGATCGGCAAGGAGATGAGTCTGGTCGCCCCGGCAGTGGTCGGGCGGCTGTGCCGCGATCCGGAGGACGACATGTTCCTGGCCGCCGCCGTCGGCGGTTCGGTTCGCTGGCTGGTGACGGTCGACCGTCAGCTGCTTTCGGTACGCCAAGCCGGCGCGACGCGGGTGTTGCGGCCCGAGCGATTCCTGGAGGCGCTGGCCACCCTGGATGCTCCTCAGCCATAGGCCGGCAGAATCCACTCGACAAACCGACCGCGGTTTCTAGAATGAAAAGAGAACACATCGCAAACTGCGAGTGAACAGGATTGGCTGCCGCAGCGCTGGCGGCATCGATGGAGCGCAGGGGGCATCTGCAGCGATGAGCGTCCAACGGCTACTCTTCGACGACCTGCCGGAAAGCGAGCCTGTGCGCAAGCCGCGCCGGGCGCGGGCTTCCGCCACGGGTGCCGCACCCTCGACCATGGCTGCCCAGGTCGCGGTGGATGTGGTGCGGGAGGCTGCACCCCTGCCCCGGAAGGCGGCAATGGCGGCGAACGTCGCGACCCTGCCTCTCGCCCCACCGGCTCCGCCGCCTCCCCCTCCTGCCTTCGATCCGGCGGCGCTGTCCAACGCCGAATTGCGGGCACTGGTGCAGGCTTTGCCCGACCAGCGGCTGGCCCATCTGCTGATCGAAGCGGCGCGCGAACTGAAGCGCCGCGCCGTCCCCGACTCCGAGGATACCGACGGCGAGGACGGGGAAGGCGGAGCGACTGAGCCGAACCCCGCCCTGCTGCGTGCCGCGCGGCAGGCGGTGGGAGAACTTTCGGGCGAGGACTTCTGACGGCCCGGTCTCACTGCCGGGTGCGTCCCTTCGTCAATAAAGTTTCCGAGACAAACCACACGGCTTTATGTCATGATCGCTTCCAGCCCATGCTTTATATGCCGCATCGCACAATAAAGCGGTATCAAAGCGCCACCGGGCACGCCGAACCCACATGCGACGTCTCCCGGAGGGAGCTTTGGACTGGATTTCGTGGTTGCAGGAATGGGGGAACGCCTTTTACCCGATGGCCTTTGTCTGGGCCTTTTTTGAAGGTGAAACATTTGTAATCTTCGGCGGGATGGGCGCCAAGCTTGGCATCGTCAATCTCTACTGGCTGGTTGGGTCGGTGTGGATCGGCAGTTTCCTAGGTGATCAGGTCTGGTTCTGGCTGGGCCGCCGCTGGGGTAAGAAGGCGCTGGCCCGTTTCCCCTCCGCCGATGCTCACGCCTGCCGGGTGTTGAGCTGGCTCGAGAAGTACGGGGTTGCCTTCATTCTGGTCTTCCGCTTCCTCTATGGCGTGCGGAACATCGCGTCGGTCGCCATCGGCACCTCCGGCATGCCCTGGTCGCGTTTCCTGTTCTGGAATTTCATCGCCGCGGGTATCTGGGCCTGGAGCTTCGCAGGCGCCGGTTATCTGTTCGGCGAGGCTGCCGCCGCCATCGGCGAGGATGGACCGAAGATCCTGCTGCTGACCGGCCTTGCCATCGGCGGCCTGTGGCTCGCGATCAAGAGCATCCGCTGGGTCCGCCGCCGCGCGCTTGCCGCGACCAACCCGGCCGAGTGACGCTGCACCCGGGCGGTTGAGCCTGAGATGGGGGCCGGGGCGGAAGGTCGTTGACCACCCGCCCCGGCCTTCTTTCGTCAAGCCTCAGGCATCCAGCGTTTCCTGATCCTTCAGCCGCTCCCAGATTTCACCGAACTCCGCATGGCGGGCCGCGAACAGCGCCAGCAGACGCGGATCGAAATGCACCTCCGGGTGCAGGCGATCATCGCCGTTCAGCAGGATGCCCACTGTCTTCTCATGGCTGAATGACGGCTTGTAGGGCCGGGCGCTGCGCAGCGCGTCGTAGCAGTCGGCAATCGCGACGATGCGGGCGGCGAGCGGGATTTCCTCGCCCTTCAGGCCAAACGGATAGCCGGTGCCGGCCCATTGCTCGTGATGGTACAGCGCAATCTCGGCGGCCATCTTCAGCCGGTCCGACGCGACCAGGATGTCGTGGCCATAGACCGGATGGCGCCGCATTTCCGCAAGCTCACGCTCGTCGAGCCGTCCCCTCTTGTGCAGAACCGCCTGATCGACGCTCATCTTGCCGACATCGTGCAAGGCGGCTGAAAAGCGGATCTCCCGGCAGAAGGCGCGGCTGCAACCGGCCCAAGTCGCCAGCATGTAGGAATATTCGTTGACCCGCAGGATGTGGTTGCCGGTGTCCTCGTCATGCACCTCGGCGGCGCGGGCCAGCAAGTTGACCGACACCATGAAGGCCCGCTCCGTCTCCGCCTGGAGTTCGGCGACACGGCGGCGCTCCTTGGTCAGGGCGCGGTTGCGTTCGGTCAGCCGCTCCAGCGTTGCGGCGCGCTCCAGCGCACGGCCGACGATGTGGTTGACTGGAGCGATCATCTGCTCGTGGTCGGGCAGAAAGACCGGCGGCCCTTCCAACGGGCGGCGGTTGATCAGCTGCACCACCCCGATGGGCCGGTCACGGAAGCCCTTCAATGCGAACGCCATGATGGACCGGGTGCGGAAGCCGGTGCGCTGGTCGAAGGCCGGGTTGAAGCTGTAGGGGCGGTCCGCCGGAATGGCGTAGGCGTCCTCCAGCAGCAGCGTCTCGCCGGTCGCGGCGACATATCCGACGATTGATGTCTGGTTGACCGGCACTGAAAACAGGGTCGGCTTGGTGCGGATCACGTCATTCTGCACGCTCACTGCATCGAGATGCCGGTGCCGCCCCTGCCCACGCAGCATGAAGACCGTGCCGGCCTCGGCTCCCGTCAGTTCGCGGCATTTGCGCAGCACCCGATCGCTGAGCGATCGCAGCGACTGGTTCGGGGCACTTTCGATAAACTCAAGGAATTGGCCGACCAGACCCACAGCGCTCCCCCACCCCGGCGCACGTCAATCGGCGCTTCGAACAGAGTACCCCATTTGTCGCACCCGGCAGAAGGGGCTTGCAGTCCCGAAAGTCACGCGCTGATCACAGGTCACAGCCCTCCTTTCAAGGTCCCATCCAGCCGCCGACCCACAGCCAGACCGCAGCAACCGCCATCGACAGCAGCGCCATCGGCACGCCGCAGCGCGCATGCTCGAAGAACCCCAGCTTGACGCCGGCCGCCGCCGCCCGCTCGGCCACGATGATGTTGGCGAGACTGCCCGGCAGCAGCAGGTTTCCGGCCAGGGTCGACAACAGCGCCAGCCCGTAGAGCGCCCCTTCCGGCGGCGACGGCCAGGCGGCCAGCAACAGGATCACCGCCGGAACGTTGCCGATGGTGTTGCTGCCGGCCAGCGACAACGGCAGCATCACGGCCAGCCGGTCGGGAAGCCATCCTGCCGCGCTCAGGTCGTTGACCAGCGCCGTCGGGATGCCGGTCAGCCCCAGCGCATGGTTGATCGCGAAGAGCGCGCCGAACAGCACCAGAAGATGCCAGTCGACCATGCCCAGCATGTCGCGGCTGGCCATACGGCGGCTCACCATCATGATGCCGGCGATCAGCAGCACCGCATGCTCCTGCGGGATGTCGCGGGTGAACAGGATCAGCAGAACAAGCGTCGCCGCCACCGCCTTGCCCAGCTGCCAGCGGTCGAGCTTCGTCGTCGCCTGCACGGCGTCTTCGCGCCCCTCCTGCGGCATCCCGAAACGGCCGCGCCAGACCAGCCAGACGGTCGCATAGGCGATGGCCATGGCTGCCAGCGCCGGGCCGCCGCAGACCGCCAGGAAACGCCAGAAATCGAGATGCCCGACCTGCCCGATCAGGATGTTCTGCGGATTGCCGATCATCGTCGCCGCCGACCCGGCATTGGCGGCCCCCGCCAGCCCGATCAGGTAGGGCCGCGGGTCGAGCTTGCGCGCCTGGAGGCCCAGGCACAGCATCGGCGTCATCGCGAAGACGACCACGTCGTTCGCCAGCACCGCCGACAGCCCGCCGGCGACCAGCACAATCACCGCAAGGAGCCGCGCCGGCGATTTCGCCGCCTGCGCCACTTTCAGCGCGCACCAGTCGTAAAAGCCGCTGCCGGCATATTGCGCCGACAGGATCATCAGCCCCAGCAGGATGAAGATCGTCGGGAAATCGATGGCCGACACGGCGGCGGCGGTATCCAGCGCCCCGGTCGCCAGCAAGAGGATCGCAGCGACGAGCGCGATGCCGGTGCGGTCGATGCGCAGGCCGGGAAAGCCGCCCAGCGCCATGCCCAGATAGGTGGCGGCGAACAGAATCAGGATGGTTGCGGTCATAATGCCCGATGCACAGGGAATGTCAGTCGAGGGAAATGGTGGTTCCCTCGCGCGCGGCAAAGCAATTTGCGAACTCTGCCTTGGCCGCCGCCTCGATCCGCTCCATCGTCGCGTCGTCGTGGTCGGGATCGTGATGGAACAGGCCCAGCGTCTTCACATGGGCCGCGCGGGCGATCCGCACCGCTTCCATCCAGGTGGAATGGCCCCAGCCGATCCGCTGCGCCCATTCATCGTCGGTGTAGGTCGAGTCGTAGAGCAGCAGATCCACACCGTCGACAAGATTCAGGATGTTGCGGTCGGGGTGGTCGGGCACATGTTCGGTGTCGGTCACATAGGCGACCGACCGCCCCTGATACTCGATCCGATAACCCGTTGCGCCGTCGGGATGGTTCAGCGCCGCGGTGTGGATGCGCACCCCGCCCTCCAGCTTGAAGCTGTGGCCGGGCGGCACCTCGAGGAAGCTCAGGTCACCGCCCATGGTGCGCAGCGGCACCGGGAAGAGCGGCCGTTCCATCTGGCGCGCCATCACCGATTCGATATCGGGACCGCCGTTGAGATGGCCGGAGATGACGCGAAGACCGAAGCCCTTGGTGTAGGCCGGCGCGAAGAAGGGAAAGCCGCTGATGTGGTCGAGATGGGTATGGCTCAACAGCAGCGTGGCGCCGGTCACCCCTTCGGCCAGAAGCTTGCGCCCCAGCATCCGCAGCCCGGTGCCGGCATCGATGATGATCCTCTGCCTGCCCGCCTGCACTTCGACGCAGGAGGTATTTCCACCGAATCCCAGATGCGAGGCCATTGGGCAGGGAATGGTGCCGCGCACGCCCCAAAAGGTGACTGAAAACCCCATTCCCCGCCTCCAGGCGCGCTCATTTGCCGATCCGACCCTTTGGAACGGCGAGTTTAACGCGATTTTCCGGTCTGTACACGACAGAGCATGAACGGCGCAGGGTGCGCACCGCTCCCTGGCCGGAAAAAGAAACGGGGCCGCTTCGCATGAAGCAGCCCCGTCGATCTCGATCGGCCAGCTTGATCGAGATTGGCCGTTTTCCTTACGACCTAGCCGTCTTACAGCTCGGCGGACATGTAGGCCGGCAGCCAGCCTTCGTTCGCCTCGCGCAGACGCTTCAGCGAGACGATCTCGCCACCACGGCCCGACAGCGAGGTGCCGCGGGTTTCGCCCAGCACGGTCACCGGAACGCCGGCGGCCTTGGCCTTCTCCTGCACCGTCGCGGCGACGTCCGGACGGACGGCCAGGACGTAGCGGCCCTGGTCCTCGCCGAACAGCATGCGGACATGCTGCCCATCGAAGCCGGTCAGGTAGGCGCCGATGCCGCCGGCCAGCGCCATCTCGGCGATGGTGACGATCAGGCCGCCGTCGGCCGCGTCGTGGCTCGACACAACCAGACCCTCGTGGATCAGGCCGCGGACGAAGTCGCCGTTGCGGCGTTCCACCGCCAGATCGACCGGCGGGGGAGCCCCCTCTTCGCGGCCGAGGATCTCGCGCAGGAAGATCGACTGGCCGATGTGGCCCTTCGTCTCGCCCACCGCGAGGATCACGTCGCCTTCATTTTTGAAGGCAATGCCGACGGCGATCATCGCGTCCGGCATGATGCCGACGCCGCCGATGGCCGGGGTCGGCAGGATCGCCTCGCCGTTGGTCTCGTTGTAGAGCGAGACGTTGCCCGACACGACCGGGAAGTCGAGCGCCTTGCAGGCCTCGCCGATGCCTTGGACGGCGCCGACGAACTGGCCCATGATCCGCGGCTTCTCGGGATTGCCGAAGTTCATGTTGTCGGTGATGGCGAGCGGCAGCGCGCCCACCGCCGACAGGTTGCGCCACGCCTCGGCCACGGCCTGTTTGCCGCCCTCGACCGGGTCGGCGAGGCAGTAGCGCGGGGTGCAGTCGGTGGTGATTGCGACCGCCTTGGTCTGGCCCGGCACGCGGACGACCGCGGCGTCGGCCTGCCCCGACATGAAGCGGGTGTCGCCGCCGACGAGGCTGTCATACTGCTCCCAGATCCAGCGCTTGGAGGCCAGATCGGGGCAGCCGAACAGCTTGGTCAGGGTGTCGCCAAGGCTTTCCGAATAGCTGTCGAACACGCTGTCGTCGACATCGGACGCTTTCGGCGTCGGCTCCCACGGGCGGTTGTATTCCGGGGCGGCGTTGGACACCGGGGCGATCGGCATGTCGCACCAGGTCTCGCCATACATCTTGATGACGAGGTTGCCGGTGTCGGTCAGGTGGCCGATGACGGCGAAGTCCAGCTCCCACTTGTCGAAGATGGCCTTCGCCACCTCCTCGCGGCCGGGCTTCAGGATGATCAGCATGCGCTCCTGGCTTTCGGAGAGCATGATCTCATAGGGCGTCATCGCCTCTTCGCGCATCGGCAGGGTGTCGAGCGTCAGCTCGATGCCCAGGCCGCCCTTGCCGGCCATCTCGACCGAGGAGGAGGTCAGGCCGGCCGCACCCATGTCCTGGATGGCGACGATGGCGTCCGTCTCCATCAGCTCCAGGCAGGCTTCGATCAGCAGCTTCTCGGTGAAGGGGTCGCCGACCTGCACGGTCGGGCGCTTCTCCTCCGAATCCTCGGTGAACTCGGCCGACGCCATGGTCGCGCCGTGGATGCCGTCGCGGCCGGTCTTGGAGCCGACATAGACGACCGGATTGCCGATGCCGGCGGCGGCCGAATAGAAGATTTTGTCGGTCTTGGCGACACCCACGGTCATGGCGTTGACCAGGATGTTGCCGTTGAAGGCCGGGTGGAAGTTGGTCTCGCCGCCCACGGTCGGCACGCCAACGCAGTTGCCGTAATGGGCGATGCCGGCGACCACGCCCGACACCAGATGGCGGGTCTTGGAATGGTCGGGCGAGCCGAAGCGCAGGGCGTTCATGTTTGCGATCGGGCGCGCGCCCATGGTGAACACGTCGCGCAGGATGCCGCCGACGCCCGTTGCCGCACCCTGGAAGGGTTCGATGTAGGACGGGTGGTTGTGGCTCTCCATCTTGAAGATGACGGCGTCGCCGTCGCCGATGTCGACCACGCCGGCATTCTCACCGGGGCCGCAGATCACCTGCGGGCCGGTGGTCGGCAGCGTCTTCAGCCAGATCTTCGACGATTTGTAGGAGCAATGCTCCGACCACATCACCGAGATGATGCCCAGTTCGGTGAAGGTCGGGGTGCGGCCCAGGATGTCCAGCGCGTTCCGGTATTCCTCGGCGGACAGGCCGAACTCCTTGGCGAGTTCGGCGGTGACCGGACGCTCCTGCGCCTTGGTAGCTTCAGCACTCACGACAGGGCCTCCACCAGACCTTCGAACATGGGCTTGCCATCGGTGTTGCCGTGCAGGCCCTCCACCGCGTCTTCCGGGTGCGGCATCAGGCCGAGCACGGTGCGCTTGGCGTTGAAGATGCCGGCGATGTCCGTGACCGAACCGTTGGGATTGCCGCGCGGATCGGCGCGGGACTCGTCGGCGATGTAGCGGAAGGCCACCTGGCCCTCACCGTCCAGACGCTTCACCGTTTCGGCGTCGGTCCAATAGTTGCCGTCGCCATGGGCGATCGGGTAACGGACGACCTGGCCCTTGGCGTATTTTGCCGTGAAGGGGCTGTCGGTGTTCTCCACCCGCAGATGCTGGACGCGGCAAATGAACTTCAGCCCGCCGTTGCGCATCAGCGCGCCGGGCAGCAGACCGGCCTCGGTGATGATCTGAAAGCCGTTGCAGATGCCGAGCACCCGCACGCCCTGGTCGGCCCGCGCCTTCACCTCGCGCATGATCGGCGAATACGCCGCCATGGCGCCGGAGCGCAGGTAATCGCCATAGGAGAAGCCGCCGGGCACGACGATCAGGTCGACCTTGGGCAGTTCGGTGTCGCGGTGCCAGACCAGATACGGCTTGGTTCCGCTGGCGGCCTCCAGCGCGGCGACGGCGTCGCGTTCGCGGTTGGAGCCGGGGAAAACGACGATGGCGGCCTTCATGGGGCGGTCAAAATCCGGCGTCGTGAGGGGGAGGAGTTCGCGCCGGACACTAAAGCCGCCGCCCCGGCAAAGCAAGAGTTGGCCAAGGGACGGCGGACTTGTGCGCGGCGCATTACAGGGTCGGCGCGTCCTCTTCCGGGTAGGCGGTGATGTGGTGCAACGACAGGTCGGCGCCCTTGTACTCCTGTTCGGGGTCCAGGCGGATGCCGACGGTGACGCGCAGCAGCCCATAGACCGCCAGCCCGGCGGCGAATCCGAAGCCGGCGCCGCCCAGCGTCCCGACGATCTGGCTGAGGATCGACACGCCGCCCAGCCCGCCCAGCGCCTCCTGCCCGAACACGCCGGCCAGCAGGCCGCCGGTCAGGCCGCACAGCCCGTGCAGCGGCCAGACGCCCAGAACGTCGTCGATCTTCCAGTCGATCTGGCACTTGTTGAAAGCCCAGACGAACAGCAACCCGGCGATGCCGCCGGTGACCAGCGCGCCCAACGGATGCATCACGTCCGACCCGGCGCAGACCGCCACCAGACCGGCCAGCGCGCCGTTGTGGACGAAGCCTGGATCGGTGCGGCTGATCACCAGCGAAGTGACGATGCCGCCGACCATCGCCATCAGCGAGTTCAACGCGACCAGCCCCGTCACGCCGTCCAGCACCTGGGCGCTCATCACGTTGAAGCCGAACCAGCCGACGCACAGCACCCAGGCGCCCAGCGCCAGGAAGGGGATGTTGGACGGCGGGATGGCGATCAGCGAGCCGTTGGCGCGGTAGCGGCCGCGGCGGTTGCCCAGGTTCAGCACGGCGCCCAGCGCCACCCAGCCACCGAAGGCGTGCACCACCACCGAACCGGCGAAGTCATGGAAGGGCTGGCTGAAGGTCGCCGCCATCCAGGCTTGCAGGCCGAAGCGGGTTCCCCAAACCGTGCCTTCCAGCAGCGGATAGAACAGCGCGATCAGCGCCAGCGTTGCGCCGGCCTGCGGCCAGAAGCGGGCGCGTTCGGCGATGCCGCCGGAGACGATGGCCGGCACCGCGGCGGCGAAAGTCGCGAGGAAGAAGAACTTCACCAGATCGTAGCCGTAGGCCGCGAAGCCGCCGCTTCCCTTGCCGACCAGCGTGTGGGCGTCGGCGAAGAAGTCGATGCCGTAGGCCACGGCGTAACCGACGAAAAAATAGGCGATGGTCGACATGGCGAAGTCCGACAGGATCTTCACCAGTGCGTTCACCTGATTCTTGCGCCGGACCGTCCCGACCTCGAGCAGGGCGAAACCGCAATGCATCGCCAGCACCATCACCGCGCCCATCAGCACGAAAAGGACGTCGCCACCCGTCTTTGCCGCATCCATTTGCACAAACCTTCAGCATTTCGCCCAAAAAAGCGGCAGATTGCTAACAGATCAGGCAGATATGCGCAAGGGCCTAGCTGACGTTTGAACAGGCAGAGTGGCGGAAATGCAGCACAAAAAGCGGGCGAACCCGCTTCGGGTTGCCCGCTGCCTGCGCAAGAACGATGCCAGATGATGAAGAGGCGGGCGGAGTTGCCTCCGCCCCAAGCGGCTTGAACGCTGGCGCTTACATGCCGGCGATGGTCATGCCGTCGATGCGCACGGTCGGCGCATCCATGCCGAAGCGCAGTTCCAGATCGTCGGCCGCCTCCATGTTCAAGAACATGTCCTTGAGGTTGCCGGCAATGGTGATCTCGTTGACCGGATAGGTGATCTGGCCGTTCTCGATCCAGAAGCCGCCGGCGCCACGGCTGTAATCGCCGGTAACGCCGTTGACGCCCATGCCCATCAGGTCGGTGACGTAGAAGCCGTCCTTGATCTCCGCCAGCATGTCGGCACGGCTGCGCTTGCCGGCCGCCATGTAGACGTTGGCCGGCGCGGGACCCGGCGGGCCGGAGGTGCCGCGGGCGGCGTGGCCGGTGGTCGTCAGGCCGAGCTGCCGGGCGGACCGCAGGTCGAGCAGCCAAGTGGTCAGCACACCGTCCTCGATCAGCGTGCGCCGCGACACTTCGACGCCCTCGGCATCGAAGGGACGGGAGCGCAGGCCGCGCTTCACATGCGGATCGTCGACGATGGTGATGGAGGAGGCGAAAATCTGCTGCCCCATCCTGTCCTTCAGGAAGCTGGTGCCGCGGGCGATGCTGGGGCCGCTGATGGCGCCGGTCAGATGGCCGAGCAGGCCGCGCGACACCCGCGGGTCGAAGAACACAGGCACCTTGCAGCTCTTGACCCGGCGCGGGTTCAAGCGGCGGACGGCGCGCTCGCCGGCCTCGCGCCCGATCTCGGCGGGATCGCGCAGGTCGGCGCCATAGACCTTGCTGTCATAGTCGTAATCTCGCTCCATCCCCGTGCCGGTCCCGGCCAGGACGGAGGCCGACAGCGACTGGCGCGACACGCCATAGCTGCCGGCGAAGCCGTTGGAGGCAGCGATCGCGATGGTCGAACGGCTCCAGCCGGCGTCGCCCCCTTCGGAGTTGGTGACGCCCTGTACCGCCAGCGCCGCCTCTTCGGCGATGCGGGCGCGCTCGATCAGCGTTTCCGCCGACGGCTCCTCGTCATCGCAGATATCGAGGTCGGGCCAGCTGCGGGCCAGCTGCTCCGGATCGGCGATGCCGGCGAAGCCGTCTTCCGGCACCACGCGGGCCATGGCGATGGCACGCTCGACCAGCTCGTCCAGCGCCTTGCCGCTGCGGTCGGTGGAGGAAACGATGGCCTGCCGCTTGCCGACGAACACCCGCAGACCGAGATCGCCGGATTCGGAGCGCTCCAGCTTCTCGGTCTTGCCCAGCCGGTGGGCGAGGGACACGGACGCGCTGTCGAACAGCACGGCATCGGCGGCATCCGCACCGGCGGCGCGCGCCTTGGCGATCAGGTCGTCCAGCAAATTCAGGACCCCGGAGGACTCCGTCATGTGCTGGTCGTTCGGCGAAACGGTCATCAGGCTCTCCGGTTGGTCTCCGTCCTGTCTACCAAATGGGACGGCGACGCGGAACGGGGAAGAGGCAAATTGCCCCCTCCCCGTTCCGCGCCGTCTCCAAATACCGGTTTCGGTTGCGGATCAGGCCAGTTCGCGACGGTCGGCCGGTGCGCCCAGCGCCGGAACCTTCAGGGCGAAGGCGCCCTCACCCAGCAGCGACTGCACCACCAGCAGGACCGTCCAGAAGGCCGGGAACTCCCAACCACCACCCGGCGCATTGAAGACCCAGCCATTGCCGGTATGCTGCAGCGTGGCGCCGATCATGATCGGCAGCAGGGCCAACGCGATCCAGCGGGTGTAGACGCCGGCGATCAGCAGCAAGCCGCCGCCGATCTCGCCCAGGATCACGAGATAAGCGAAGACGCCGGGATAGCCGATGCTCTCGAAGTAGCCGACGGTGCCGGGAATGGTGAAGGTCAGCACCTTCAGCACGAGGCCGTGGGCCAGGAACAGCAGGCCGAGGCCGACGCGCAGCAGGAAGGCGGCATAGGGGGCGGTGCGAGTGTCGATCATGCTCAGGGTCTCCTCAGTCGGGGTGGCCGCACCGAAATCACTGGGTGGGCCGCGTTTCGTCTGAGGAGAAGATTAGCCGGATAGATGTGCGGGATAATCCGCGGAGATGGAGAAGGTTTGTTGCAGCCGGAGGGACAATGCCGGCCGATCCGCCCTTCCCCTCACCGAAGAAGGGCGGGCCGGCAAATTATCCCCGCTTCCAGCTTGTCCCCTGCGGACCGTCTTCCAGGACGATCCCCTTGTCAGCCAGCTCCTTGCGGATGCGGTCGGCCTCGGCAAAATTCTTCGCGGCGCGGGCTGCCCTGCGGTCGATGATCAGCTGCTCGACCTCGGCGTCGCTCAGCCCCTCGGCACCGCCGGTCGGCGCCCAGCGGAACCACACCTCCGGATCCTGCTGCAACAGGCCGAGCTGCTGCCCGGCCGCCAGCAGCGCGCCCTTGGCCGCGGCCTTCTCGGCATCGCTCTTCGCCTTGTTCACCGCGGTCGCCAGCTCGTGCAGATGCGCGATGGCGAGCGGGCTGTTCAGGTCGTCCTCCAGCGCCGCCAGCACGTCGAAGGGCAGCTCGGCCGGCACCGCCGCCGGCTCGCCGCGCAGGGCCTGGTACCAGCGGTCGAGCGCCCCCTTGGCCTGCCGGATGCCCTCGCGGGTGAAGTCCAGCGGCTGGCGGTAATGGGCGCTCAGCAGGGTCAGGCGGATCGCCTCGCCGGGGAATTCGTCCAGCAGGTCGTGCACGGTGAAGAAGTTGCCGAGCGACTTCGACATCTTCTCGCCTTCGACCGTCACGAAGCCGTTGTGGACCCAGGTGCGGGCCAGCCGGTCGGTGCCGTTGGCGCAGCAGCTCTGGGCGATCTCGTTCTCATGGTGGGGAAAGATCAGGTCCAGCCCGCCGCCATGGATGTCGAAGGTGGCGCCGAGATGCTCCTTCGCCATGGCGGAGCATTCGATGTGCCAGCCCGGACGGCCGCGGCCCCAAGGGCTGTCCCAACCGGGCTGATCGGGGTTGCTGGGCTTCCACAGGACAAAGTCGGAGGCATCCCGCTTGTAAGGCGCCACCTCCACCCGCGCACCGGCGATCATGTCCTCCAGCGAGCGGCGGGACAGTTGGCCATAGCTCGGCATCGACGGCACGGAGAACAGCACATGCCCTTCCGCCGCATAGGCGTTGCCGCGCTCGATCAGCGTGGCGATCAGCGCGATCATCTGGCCGATATGCTGGGTCGCCCGCGGCTCAATGGTCGGGCGCAGCGCGTTCAGCGCGTCCATGTCGGCATGGAACAGGTCGGTGGTGCGCGCGGTCAGCGCATCGATCGGCTCGCCGCTGTCCCGCGCCCGGTCGATGATCTTGTCGTCCACATCGGTGATGTTGCGGACATAGGTCACCGCCGGATAGAGCCGCGACAGCAGCCGGAACAGCAGGTCGAACACCACCACCGGTCGTGCGTTGCCGATATGCGCCGTGTCGTAGACGGTCGGACCACAGACATACATGCCGACATGGTCCGGGCGAAGCGGCTCGAAGCGCTCCTTACGGCGGGTCAGCGTGTTGTAGAGGTCCAACGGCACGGTCCGAACTCCCAGAAAATATGATGTGTCAGGCGGTTTCGCCAGCGAGTCGCCGCAAGCTGCGCGCCCGTCCGATCAGGGGTAGCAGGTTCTTCAATTCCGGTCCATGGTCGCGCCCCGTCAGCGCCCGGCGCAGAGGAAGGAAGAGATCCTTGCCCTTGCGGCCCGTCGCGCCCTTCACGGCGTTGGTCCAGGCACCCCAGGTGCCGAGGTCCCACGGCTCGTCGGGCAGCAGCGCCGCCGCCTGGGCCAGGAATGCAGCATCCACCACCACCGGCGTCACCGGCGCATGGGTCACCGCCCACCAGTCCTGCGCATCGCTCAGCCGGGCCAGATTGGGCCGCACCGCCTCCCAGAAGGCGGCGTCGGCACCGGTCAGGCCCAGCCTTTCCAGTCGGGTGGCCACCGTATCGAACGGCGTCAGGTGCAGGATGCGGGAGTTCAGCCGGCCCAGCTCCTCCGGATCGAACTTCGGCGTGCCACGGGCGATCTTCGAAAGGTCGAACTCCGCCACCAGCTCGTCCAGCGTCAGCCGCGCCTCGATGGGATCGGAGGTGCCGAGCTTGGCCAACAGGCTGTTGACCGCCATCGGCTCGATGCCGTCCTCGTCACGCAGGCTGCCGACCGACAGGCTGCCCAGCCGCTTCGACAACCCTTGCCCGCCGGCATCGGTCAGCAGCGGCAGATGGGCGAAGGTCGGAACCGCGGCACCGAGCGCCTCGCCCAGGGCTTCAAAAATCTGGATCTGGACCGCGGTATTGGCGACATGGTCCTCGCCACGAATGATGTGGCTGATGGCGAAGTCGGCGTCGTCGACCACGCTGGTCAGCGTGTAGAGCGGCCGGCCGTCCTCGCGGATCAGCACAGGATCGCTCAGCGCCGTGCCCTCGAACCGCACCGGGCCGCGGACGAGGTCGGTCCATTCCACCGGAGTCGGAGTCAGCTTGAAGCGCCAATGCGCCTTGCGTCCCTCCCCTTCCAGCCGGGCGCGGTCCTCCTCGGTCAGGCGCAGCGCAGCGCGGTCATAGATCGGCGGACGGCCCTGCGACACCAGACTGGCGCGCTTGAGGTTCAGTTCCTCCGGCGTCTCATAGCAGGGATAGAGCCGACCGGCGGCCTTCAGCACGGCTGCCGCCTCGTCATAGCGCGGATAGCGGTCGCTTTCGCGGGCGAAACGATCCCAGGTCAGGCCCAGCCACGTCAGATCGGCTGCGATGGCGTCGGCGAACTCCTGGGTGGAACGCTCCTCGTCGGTGTCGTCAAGGCGGAACATGAAGCTTCCGCCGGTCTTGCGCGCAAACAGCCAGTTGACGAGTGCCAAACGCACATTGCCGACATGGATGCGGCCGGTCGGGCTGGGGGCGAAACGGACGGCGGTGGACATGGCAGGACTCGGGTTGCAGACGGGACAGGCGGGCAGTCCTAGCACGGCCGGCTCGCCTTCCGAAAGCGGTCCGCGACCGATGCATCCGCGCAACAGGTCGGGCATTGCGCCGGTTGCCACGGTAGGCGCGGGAAACGGCCTGCGTTAGCTTGGCGGCGAATCCAATCTCGGAGACATCCTATGGCGGACAAGAGCTTGCGCATCGGCGTCGTGCTGTCGGGCTGCGGCGTGTATGACGGCGCGGAAATCCACGAGGCGGTCTGCACCCTGCTGGCCATCGCCAAGGTGGGCGCGGTGGCGGTGTGCTACGCCCCCGACATTCCGCAGGCCCACGTCGTCAACCATCTGACCGGCCAGGAGACCGGCGAAAGCCGCAACGTGCTGGTCGAATCGGCCCGCATCGCCCGCGGCAAGATCACCGCGCTCAGCGAGTTCTCGGCCGGCGATGTCGATGCGCTGATCTTCCCTGGCGGATTCGGCGCCGCCAAGAACCTCAGCGACTTCGCCTTCAAAGGGGCCGATTGCTCCGTCAACCCGCAGGTCGTGGCGGCCGTGGCCGCCATGCGTGCGGCCGGCAAGCCGATCGGCGCGTTGTGCATCGCACCGGCCATCCTCGCCAAGATTTTGGGACAGCAGGGGGTGGAGTTGACCGTCGGCAACGATCCCGGCACCGTCGCCGCCCTGGAAGCGATGGGGGCGGTCCATCGCACCGCCACACATGGCGAGATCGTTGTCGATCCGGGGCTGAAGGTGGTCACCTCCCCCTGCTACATGCTCGACGCCACTCTGGCACAGATCGCCGAGGGGGCGGAGAATACTGTCAAGGCTCTGGTCGATCTGGTGAAGTAGTGAAGACAAGCTCACGACGAAGGGGGTAGCGATACCTCCTTTGTCACGGCCAATGTCACAAAGCTGGGCAATAATTCATTAACCGCCTTCCCACACC
>Ga0206117_100945_pt1 | contig 19457 bp, 17 predicted proteins | sample 3A5Ametagenome_FD_177997 | JGI IMG/M metagenome (GOLD analysis project Ga0206117, IMG submission 177997) | Enriched microbial communities from leaf-cutter ant dump, University of Wisconsin, Madison, United States - 3A5A | ecosystem: Environmental > Terrestrial > Nest > Insects nest > Nest dump... | reverse complement strand
CCCGCATCGCGCCCGATCGCGCCCCGGCGCCGGCCTACGGCACGATCAACGCGCTGTCGCTGGCCGGCCATCGCCGGGATGGCCAGCGCTGGGTGATGTTCTCGTTCTTCGGCGGCGGCCATGGCGCCCATGCCGGCGGCGACGGGCTGAACCACGGCAATGCGCCGATTTCGACCGCGACCATCCCGCCGCTGGAAATCCTCGAGGCGGCCTATCCCGTGATGTTCCGGCAATGGGCGCTGCGCCCCGATTCCGGCGGGGCCGGCAAGCATCGCGGCGGCCTGGGCGCGATCTACGAGATCGAGCTGCTGGAGGAGGAAGCCCAGGTCTTCCTGTTCGGCGAACGCGGCACCGCGCCGCCGCCGGGCGTGCTGGGCGGGGCTGCGGCCGCCCGCAACCGCTTCCTGTACCCCGAGGGCGAGGGCATGGCCGAACCGGCGCTGGTGTCCAAGCTGAACGGGCTGAAGATCACCCGCGGCCAGCGCCTGCGGCTGGAAACGCCCGGGGGCGGCGGCTGGGGACCGCCGGCCGAGCGCAGCGCGGCTGCGGTCGATCGTGACCAGGCCCTGGGTTATGTGACGAAGGTTCAGGCGTAATGACCGAGCAGCGTTTCATCGTCGGCGTCGATGTCGGCGGTACCTTCACCGATCTGTTTTTCCTGGACGAGGCGTCGGGCGCCTGCGACGTCGTCAAGGTCCCCTCGACCCGCGGCAACGAGGCGGCGGGGTTCCGCGACGGGCTGGGCCGCAAGCTGGACCGGCTGGACAGCGTGGCGACCGTCGTGCACGGCACAACCGTCGGCACCAACGCGCTGCTGGAACGCAAGGGCGCGCCCTGCGGCCTGATCACCACGGCCGGTTTCCGCGACGTGCTGGAAATGCGCCGCCGCGACCGCCCGGAAACCTGGGGGCTGAAGGGCAGCTTCGTGCCGCCGATCCCGCGCGACCTGCGCGTCGAGGTGCCGGAGCGCACGCTGGCCGACGGCACCGTGCTGGAACCGGTCGATGTCGAATCCGTCAAGGCCGCCGCCCGCGACCTGCTGGCGCGTGGCGCCCAGGCCGTCGCCATCGCCTTCGTCAATGCCTATGCCAACCCGGCCAACGAACAGGCGGCCCTGGCAGCGCTGCGCGAGGTGTGGCCGAATCCGCATGTGACGGTCGCGTCCGACCTGCTGCCGGAAATCCGTGAATTCGAGCGGACCTCGACGGCGGCGCTGAACGGTTACCTGCAGCCGGTCGTCGCCAGCTATCTCGACCGGCTGGATTCCGGCCTGCGCGAGGACGGCTTTGCCGGCGACCTGCTGATCGTGCAATCGAACGGCGGGGTGATGACGGTCGACACGGCCAAGGAACGCCCTGTCCGTACCGCCCTGTCGGGGCCGGCGGCCGGTGTCATCGCCTCGGCCCATATCGCGGCCTCGGCCGGTTACCCCAACGTCATCACCTGCGACATGGGCGGCACCAGCTTCGACGTGTCGCTGATCGCCGGCGGCGAAATCGCGCTGGCGGCGCAGACCGCGGTCGATTTCGGCCTGGTCGTGCGCTCGCCGATGATCGAGATCACCACGATCGGCGCCGGCGGCGGCTCGATCGCTTGGGTCGACGACGGCGGCATCCTGCAGATCGGCCCGGAAAGCGCCGGCTCGATCCCCGGCCCGGTCGCCTATGGCCAGGGCAACGACCGGCCGACCGTGACCGACGCCAATGTCGTGCTGGGCCGCATCAATGCCGAACGCCCGATCGGCGGCAAGCTGAAGCGGCTGGATGTCGAGGCGGCACGCGCCGCGATCGAGAAACATGTGGGCCAGCCGCTGGGCCTGGACGCCGTCGCCGCGGCCGATGCCATCCTGCGGGTCGCCAATGCGCGCATGGCCGGCGCCCTGCGCCTGGTGTCGATCGAACGCGGCTACGACCCGCGCGATTTCGCCGCCCTGCCCTTCGGCGGCGGCGGTGCGTTGCATGCCGGCGCCCTGATCAAGGATGTCGGCCTGAAAAGCGCGCTGGTGCCGCGTTATCCCGGCGTCACCTCGGCGCTGGGCTGCGTCATCGCCGACATGCGCTACGACTTCGTCCACACCATCAACCGCCAGCTGGGTCAGCTGGATGCCGCAGGCCTGGCCGCGCGTGCCGCCGAACTGACCGACCAGGGCCGCCGCCTGCTGGCGCGGGCCGAGGTGGTGTTCACCGCCGAGGACGTGGTGATCGAGGCCGACATGTCCTATGTCGGCCAGACCCATACCCTGGCGGTCGCGCTGGACGCGGCCGAACTGGGCGATGCCGCGGCGTTGCGCGGCGCGTTCGAGCGCGCCTATCGCAAGGCCTATGGCCGCCTGCTGGACGGCATCGCCGTGCGCCTGCTGAACCTGCGCCTGGCCGTGATCGGCCGGCGGCCCAAGCTGGACCTGCGCCGCCTGGCCCCTGCCGCCGGGGGCAGCGTCGATGCGGCGAAGACCGGCAGCCGGCAGATGTTTGCCGGCGGTGCCTGGGCCGAAACGCCGGTCTACGACCGTCTGGCCCTGCCCGTCGGCGCCATGGTCGAGGGGCCGGCGGTGCTGGAACAGCTTGATACGACCATCATCGTCGAACCGGGCCAGACCGCCCGTGTCGACGACTTCGGCAATGTGGTGCTGGCATGAACGAAGACTGGACACATACCGCCCTGGTCCTGGTCGACCTGCAGAATGATTTCCTGCACCCTGATGGCGCCTATGCCCGCGGCGGCCAGGGGGCGGCCGACATCGCCGCCCTGCCCGCCCGGCTGAAACCGGTCATCGATGCGCTGCGCCAGGCGGGCGGGGTCGTGGTCTCGACCCAGTTCACCCTGGTGCCCGACCGCGACGGCCAGCCGCTGATCGCCAGGCATCTGAAGGCGCTGCGCCCGTTCCTGGCGGCCGGCGACTTCGCGCCGGGCAGCTGGGGGCAGGCGCTGGTCGACGAACTGGCGCCGGCCGAATTCTCGGTCGAGAAGGTCGCCTATTCCGCCTTCTATATGTCGCGGCTTGAATTCGTGCTGCGGCGGGCCGGCATCGACCGACTGGTGTTCGCCGGCATCGTCACCAATGGCGGCGTGGCCGCGACCCTGCGCGACGCCCATGTCCGCGAATTCGAGACCATCCTGCTGTCGGATGGCTGCGCCGCGTTCAAGCGCGAGACGCATGACGTCACCGTCGCCTCGCTGGGCGCGGTATCGCCGGTCATGACCTGCGCCGAGTTCATCACTCGGGTTGCGGCGTGACCATCCGCCCGGCGGCCGAACTGGGGGCGGCCGACGAGGTCGCCGTCGCCATCGTCGGTGCCGGGGCCTGCGGCCTGACCGCCGCCCTTGCCGCCCACGAGGGCGGCGCCGATGTCGTGCTGCTGGAACGTGATGCGGTGCCCTCAGGCTCGACCGCCCTGTCGGCGGGGCTGATCCCGGCGGCGGGCACGCGCTTCCAGCGGACCTTGGGCATCGACGACGATCCCGCCCTGTTTGCCGCCGACGTGATGGCCAAGAATCATGGCCGCGCCGATCCCGAACAGGTCGCGCTGATCGCCCGCCAGGGCGGCCCGGCGATCGAATGGCTGGCCGACCGTCACGGCCTGCAGTTCGAGCTGGTCGAAGGTTTCCGTTACCCCGGCCATTCCCGCCTGCGCATGCACGGCACGCCCCGGCGGGCCGGGGCCGAGCTGATCGACCAGCTGCGCAGCGCGGTCGAACGTGCCGAAATCCCGCTGATCACGGATGCCGTGGTCAGCAAGCTGTTCGCCGACGACGACCGCCGCATCCGCGGCCTGGCCTTCCGCCGCCCCGACGGCACGGAAGAACGCCTGGCCTGTCGTGCGCTGATCCTGGCCTGCAACGGTTATGGCGGCGCCAAGGACCTGGTGTCCCGCCACATTCCCGAGATGGCCGATGCCCTGTATTTCGGCCATCCCGGCAACCAGGGTGATGCAATCCGGTGGGGCGCCGCGCTGGGCGCGCGGCTCGCCGATCTCGGCGCCTATCAGGGCCATGGCTCGGTCGCCTCGCCGCATGGCATCCTGATTTCCTGGGCTGTCGTCATGGAAGGCGGCTTCCAGGTCAACGCCGCGGGCCAGCGCTTCTCGGACGAGGCGCGTGGCTATTCCGAACAGGCGGTCAACGTGCTGGCCCAGCCCGACGGCCTGGCCTGGTCGGTCTTCGATGCCCGGATCGCCGCGATCGCCCGCCAGTTCGAGGATTTCCGCGCCGCCGAGGCGCAAGGGGCGGTGCGCCAGGCCGACGATGTCGCCGGCCTGGCCGCGCTGCTGGGCATCGAGGCGACGGCGCTGGCCGACACCTTCGCCGCCGTCGACCGCGCCAAGGCCGGCGCCGCCGATGCCTTCGGCCGCCATTTCGCCGGAGTGCCCAAATTGCAGCCGCCATTTCACGCCGTGCGGGTCACCGGCGCCCTGTTCCACACCCAGGGTGGCCTGGCGATCGACCAGGAGGCCCGCGTGGTCGATACGGCCGGCCACCCCCTGCCTAACCTGTTCGCCGGCGGCGGTGCCGCCCGCGGGATTTCCGGCGACGGGGTCGCGGGTTACCTGTCGGGAAACGGCCTGGCCAGCGCGGTCACGCTGGGCCGGCTGGCGGGCATGGCGGCGGGACGGCTGGTCAAGGGCGTATAGTCAGGCGTACCCTGCCGGCATGGCAGACGACAAATCCGCATCCGAGCTGATCGACGAGAGGATCAGGGAACTGGCCGACTGGCGGGGCGACATGCTGGCCCGCATCCGCGCGGTGATCCACAAGGCACTGCCCGATGTCGTCGAGGAATGGAAATGGCGTGGGGTGCCGGTCTGGTCGCTGGACGGCATCATCTGTACCGGCGAAACCTACAAGGCCGCTGTCAAGATGACCTTTGCCAAGGGCGCGTCGCTGGACGACCCGGCGGGGCTGTTCAATGCCAGCCTGGACGGCAATACCAGGCGGGCGATCGACTTCCACCAGGGCGACAATGTCGACGAACCGGCGCTGGCGGCCCTGGTCCGCGCCGCCGCGGCCTTGAACAAATCGAAAGCCCGGCGCTGACCGACCCGGTATCATGACGCCCTATGTCATGAACCAGGGTCCGATGCCGATGCCGATGCCCCTCAGCGAAAAGCAGAAGATGCTGGCCGGCGAATTGTATGATGCCGGCGATCCCGAGATCCAGGCCGACTGGGCGGCAACCAGGGCCTGGCTGGTCCGCTATAACGCCGCCCTGGACATGCCCGCGGCCGCGCGGCGCGATTTGCTGGTCGAGCGGTTCGCCAAGGTCGGCGACGGTGCCGTCATCCGACCGCCGTTCCACTGCGACTATGGCTTCAACATCAGCCTGGGCCACGGCGTCTTCCTGAATTTCAACTGCGTGATCCTGGACGTCGTCGCCGTCACCATCGGCGACAAGACCCAGATCGGGCCGGGCGTCCAGATCCTGACTGCCGATCATCCGCGCGATCCGGCCGTCCGTGCCCAGGGGCTTGAGTTCGGCCGGCCGGTGACGATCGGGTGCAATGTCTGGATCGGGGCCGGCGCGATCATCGTGCCGGGTGTCACCATCGGCGACGATGCGCTGATCGGCGCAGGCAGCGTGGTCACCCGCGACGTGCCGGCCGGCGCCACCGCCATGGGCAATCCGGCGCGGGTCCGCGGCTGACGGACCGGCAAGCGGTGGCCCGGCGAGGCACCGTGACGCGATCGATCAGCCCTGAACCATAGTCGAAAGGACTGGTTCCTTTCGTCGCATTGACCGTCACCGGCGGCCGCGATCATATCCCGGCCGATCGGACAAAGGAGCAGTCATGGGCGACAACGGCAACAGCGATACGGGCGACGACATCTACCGGTCGATCGACCGCATGCGCGAGGCGACGATTGCCCGGGCCAGCGGCGGGTTGTCGCCGGCTGCCCTGGCCCTCAGCCTGGCCGACTGGTCGCTGCATCTGGCGGCCGCCCCGGGCAAGCAGCTGGAACTGTTCGCCAAGGCCCGGCGCAAGGCGACACGGCTGATGGCCCATCTGGCCGCGACGATGCTGGACCCCGACGCCAAGCCCGCGATCGAACCGTTGCCGGGCGACAACCGGTTCCGCGGCGACGGCTGGCGCAAGCCGCCCTACAGCCTGCTGGCCCAGACCTTCCTGATGCACCAGCAGTGGTGGCACAACGCCACGACCGACGTGCCGGGCATGACCCCGCACAACCAGGATGTCGTGTCGTTCCTGGCCCGCCAGATGCTGGACGTGTTCTCGCCGTCGAACAACCCGTTCACCAATCCCGACGTCATCGGCAAATGGATGGCGACCGGCGGCATGAACTTCGTGCAGGGCCTGCGCAACTGGCAGGAAGATACGTCGCGCCAGATATCGGGTCAGCCGCCGGCCGGCACCGAGAACTTCGTCGTCGGCCGCGACGTCGCGGCGACGCCGGGCAAGGTCGTGTTCCGCAACCGCCTGATCGAACTGATCCAGTATTCGCCGACGACCGAGACCGTCAGCGCCGAACCGGTGCTGATCGTGCCGGCCTGGATCATGAAGTACTACATCCTGGACCTGTCGCCGCAGAATTCGCTGATCCGTTATCTGGTCGGCCAGGGCAAGACGGTGTTCTGCATCTCCTGGCACAACCCCGACGAAGCCGACCGGGACGTCACCTTCGACGATTATCGCCAGCTGGGCGTGATGGCCGCGCTGGATGCGATCAACGCGATCATGCCGGCGCGCAGGATCCACGGCACAGGTTACTGCCTGGGCGGCACGCTGCTGTCGATCGCGGCGGCGGCCATGGCCGGCAACGGCGACGACCGGCTGGCATCGCTGACGCTGTTCGCCGCGCAGACCGATTTCACCGAACCCGGCGAGTTGGCCCTGTTCATCGACCACAGCCAGATGCAGACGCTGGAAGCGATGATGTGGAGCCGCGGTTACCTGGCGACCGATCAGATGGCCGGCGCGTTCCAGATGCTGCGCGCCAACGACCTGGTGTGGTCGCACCTGGTGCACGACTACATGATGGGCGAACGCACCGAGATGAACGACCTGATGGCGTGGAATGCCGATGCGACGCGCATGCCCTATCGCATGCATGCCGAATATCTGCGACGCCTCTATCTCGACAACGAGCTGGCCACCGGCCGCTTCCTGGTCGACGGCCGACCGGCCGCGCTGCAGAACATCCGCGTGCCGATGTTCGTCGTCGGCACCGAGCGGGACCATGTGGCACCGTGGCATTCGGTCTACAAGATTCACTATCTGAGCGATACCGACCTGACCTTCGTGCTGACCTCGGGCGGTCATAACGCCGGCATCGTCAGCGAACCGGGCCACCCCCACCGGCATTTCCGCGTCGCGACGCGCCAAGCCCACGGCCTGTGCCAGAGCGCCGAACAATGGCAGCAGAGCGCGACGCTGAAGGAGGGGTCGTGGTGGGTCGAATGGACCGGGTGGCTCGACGCCCATTCGGCTGAAAAACGTGTCGCCCCGCCGCCGATGGGCAACGCCAGGAAGGGCTTCAAGGTCGAATGCGACGCCCCGGGCGCTTACGTGCTGGAGCACTGATCTGCCAGAATGTATTACATAGCGATACTAAAAACTGTATTGCGATATTGAGACGAGCTTGCTAGCGTCACCCCCAGACAGTGGTGCAACCACGATCTGGGGGCTTTGGCGTTGGCTGGCAGGAAAAAAAGCACAGATGGCAACGATGCCGCGGCGGTCGAGGAAAACCCGCTGTTCGTCGGGTCGCTGCAGCGCGGCTTTGCCATCCTGGAAGCCTTCGGCCCCGATGCCCCCGAACTGGGCCTGACCGAGATCGCCCAGGCCACCGGCTTCGACAAGAGTGCCGCGCAGCGTTTCACCTTCACCCTGCACGCGCTGGGTTATCTCGAAAAGAATGCCGCGACGCGCAAATACCGGCTGTCGCTGAAGTCGCTGGGCTTGTCCTATGCCTATCTGCGGGCCCAGCCGCTGATCGAACGGGCAACACCTTATCTGGCCGATCTGCGCCGGCAATGCCGCGTGCGCGTCGACCTCAGCCTGCTGGACGATACCGAGATCGTCTACGTCGTGCGGCTGCAAAGCCGGCGCGAAGCCTTTGGCGCCACGCTGCTGGGCCGCCGCATGCCGGCGTTCTGCTCGTCGGGCGGCCGGGCCATGCTGTCGGTGATGGACGAGGCCGAGGCGCGCGACATCGTCGACCGCTCGAACCGCCGCCAGCTGACCCCCTATACCGTCACCGAGCCCGATGCGGTGATGATCGAGATCGCCACGGCCCGCGCCCAGGGCTATGCCCTGTCGCTGCAGGAATGCCTGGTCGGCGAGATCGTGGTGTCGGCCCCGGTCGTGGGGCTGAACGGCCGGCCGCTGGCCGCGGTCCACATCGCTTCGACCCTGGCCGATCACGACGAGGCGGCGATGCGCGACCAGTTCGCCACCATGGCACGCGCCACCGCCCGGCTGATCGCCGGCGGCGACACGAACTGAGGCGCGCGATGGCCGGCTATCCCGCAACCCACTACGCCGCGACCCGCCGCGACGACGGGCACTGGCCAGAAGCCACCGGCCGCCACGAGGTCGAGACCTGCGTGATCGGCGGCGGCCTGGCCGGCACGGCCACCGCCCTGGAACTGGCCGAGCGCGGCCGGTCGGTCATGCTGGTCGAAAGCCATCGCATCGGCTGGGGCGCATCGGGCCGCAACGGCGGTTTCGCCAGCCGCGGTTTCCCCGTGGGCATCCTGGACCTGGCCGAACGGATCGGGCGCGACGAGGCCCTGGCCCTGTGGCGGATGTCGGACATGGCCCTGCGCAAGGTCGCGGACCGCGCCGAACGGCTGGGCCCCGGCATCATCGAGGGGCGCGGCGGCTTGCGCTGCCGCATGGTCGAACACCCCGACAACCTGCGCGGCATCGTCGACAGGCTGAACCGCGACTATGACGCCGGGCTGGTGCTGCTCGGCCGCGACGAACTGCACGAACGGCTGATCAGCGACCGTTACGCCGACGGTTACCTCAATCCCTCCACCCTGCATATCCAGCCGCTGAACCTGACCCGCGCCATGGCGGCCGAAGCCGCCCGGGCCGGCGCGATACTGCACGAGAACAGCGCCGTGCTGGAACTGGATCCGACCGGACCGGTCAAGCGCGTGCGCACCGCGGGGGCCGAGATCCGCGCCAGGCATGTGGTGCTGGCCGGCGGCGCCTATATGGGCATGCTGTACCCGCGGCTGGGCCTGGCGACGGTGCCGGTCGCGACCTTCGTGATGACCACGCCGCCGATGGGCGAACAACTGGACCGCGCGATCCGCACCGATGCCGCGGTGTCCGACACCCGGGTCGCAACCGACTATTACCGCGTGCTGCCTGATGGCCGCCTGCTGTGGGGCGGCCGGGCCAGCGCCTGCGAACCCGGCCCCGCGCGGCTGGCTGAACTGCTGCGCCGCGACGTGACGGCGATCTACCCCCAGCTGGCCGACATCGAGATCGAGACCGCCTGGGGCGGGGTGATGCCCTATGCCCGCCATCGCATGCCGATCATCGGCCCGCTGGAACCGGGCCTGTGGTCGGCATCCTGTTTCGGCGGGCTGGGGCTGACCGCGACCACCCTGGCCGGCGAGCTGATTGCCGCCGCGATCGCCGACGGCGATGACCGCCATCGCCATTTCGCCCGGTTCCGGCCGCAGTTCGCGGCCGGCAGCCTGGGCCGCGTCGCCTTTCAGGCGATCTACTGGAAACACCAGCTGGAAGACTGGGTCGCCCGTCTCCGCCATCAATCCAAGGGGGCCGCATGACCGACGCCATCACCATTGCCGGCGTGCGCAAGCATTTCGACGGCGCCGCCGCACCCGCCCTGGCCGGCGTGTCCTTTGCCATCCGCCGCAACGAATTCTTCACGCTGCTGGGACCGTCGGGCTGCGGCAAGACCACGCTGCTGCGGATGATCGCAGGCTTCGAACATCCCGATTCCGGCGACATCCTGCTGGACGGCCGCTCGGTGCTGGGGCTGAACCCCAACCGCCGGCCGGTCAACACCGTCTTCCAGAGCTATGCGCTGTTCCCGCATATGACGGTGGCCGAGAACATCACCTTCGGCCCGGAGATGTTGGGCCTGAAGCGGCCCGAGATCCGCGAGCGCGTCGCCCGCATGATCGCCCTGCTGCGGCTGGAAGGCATGGCCGACCGCCGGCCCCGCGAACTGTCGGGCGGCCAGCAGCAGCGCGTGGCGCTGGGGCGCGCCCTGGCCGCATCGCCCCAGGTATTACTGCTGGACGAACCCCTGTCGGCCCTTGACCTGAAGCTGCGCAAGGAAATGCAGATCGAGCTGAAGCGGCTGCAGCAGGAAACCGGCATCACCTTCATCTTCGTCACCCATGACCAGGAGGAAGCGCTGACCATGTCGGACCGCATCGCGGTCATGAGCCATGGCGAAGTGATGCAGATCGGCGCGCCGGTCGAGATTTACGAACATCCCGCCAATCGTTTCGTCGCCGAATTCATCGGCGACACCAACCTGGTCGCCGCGACCTGCGTGGCCCGCGACGGCGCGGCCGGGCGCTTCACCATCCCCGGCGGCAGCGACATCGTCGCGACCGACGCCAGCGGCGCCACGCCGGGCGCCAAGGTGACGCTGGGCTTCCGCCCGGAACGCGTCGGGCTGGACGGCCGGGTCACCGCAGTCATGCAGCATGCCGTCTATCTCGGTACCGACGCACTGCTGCACGCCAGCCTGCCCGACGGCACCGTGCTGCGCGCCCGCCTGCGCGCCGGCGGCGCCACGCCGCCGGCAACCGGCAGCGATGTCGGCTTCAGCGTCGCGCCGGACGCCGTCAGGGTCTTTTCGGCATGAAGACGTCCTGGCGCGGCCTGGCCCCCACCGCACCGGCGGCCATCTTCCTGCTGGCCTTCATGGTCGGCCCGTTGTTGCTGATGCTGTATGTCTCGACGCTGGAACGCGGCGCGTTCGGCGGCGTGGTGTGGGATTCGCACAGTTTCGTCGCCTACGAGAAGCTGGTGTTCGAGCGCGACCTGATCGGGCGGCTAAGCCTCAATCCCGATTATCTCACCATCTTCGGCCGCTCGTTCCAGCTGGCGGCGATCACCACCCTGGTGACGCTCGCCATCGGCATCCCGACCGCCCTGTTCATGACCATGTTGCCGCCGCGGCAGTCCGCGCTGCTGCTGTTTCTGGTCACCGTGCCGTTCTGGACCAACCTGCTGGTGCGCAACTTCGCCTGGATCCTGCTGCTGCGCAACGGCGGGCCGATCGATGGTTTCCTGGGCTGGCTGGGCGTCACCTCGGGGCCGATCGACGTGCTGTACACCCCGCTGGCCACCGGCATCGGCCTGGCCTATTCGTTCCTGCCGTTCATGATCCTGCCGATCTTCGTGGCGATGGAACGCATCGACCGCCGGCTGATCGAGGCGGCTTTCGACCTTGGCGCCAACCGCCTGCGCGTCCTGACCCGCGTGGTGCTGCCGCTGGCGATGCCCGGCATCGTCGCCGGCAGCGTGCTGGTCTTCGTGCCCTGCCTGGGCGCCTATGTCAGCCCCGAACTGCTGGGCGGGGCCAAGTCGATGATGATCGGCAACCTGATCCAGGCGCAGTTCGGCGCCTCGCGCAACTGGCCGTTCGGCGCGGCGCTGGCCATGGTGCTGCTGGTCATCCTGCTGATGGGGCTGGGGCTGCTCAGCCTGTCCGGCCGGCGGAGGAAGGTGGCATGAAAGCCGACCGGAACCTGTTCCGCTTTCCCGGCACCGCCACCATCGCGGCCCTGGGCCTGGCGTTCCTGTATCTGCCGATCCTGACCCTGCTGATCCTGTCGTTCAACGAAAACGACCTGATCACCATCTGGACCGGGTTCTCGACCCGCTGGTACCAGGCCGTGTTCACCAACAGCGACATGCTGGCGGCCGCGCGCAATTCGCTGATCGTCGCGGCCACCGCCACCATTCTGGGCACCGCGGCAGCGACCGCCGCGACTCTGGGCGTGGCCCGCGCCCGCGCCGCGTGGAAGGCCGCGGTCGAAGGGCTGCTGGGCCTGCCGATCCTGGTGCCGGAAATCGTCACCGCGGTGGCCATGCTGCTGTTGTTCGTGTTCGTCGGGTTCGAACTGGGCCTGCTGACCGTGATCGTCGCCCACACGGTGTTCTGCATACCCTTCGCCTATTACCCGATCCGCGCCCGCCTGGCCGGCCTCGACCCCGCGCTGTCCGAAGCCGCCGCCGACCTGTACGCCGATCCGGCGCGGCGTTTCCTGCGCATCGAGCTGCCGCTGCTGGCGCCCGGCATCATGGCCGGGGCGATGCTCGCCTTCATCTCGTCGCTCGGCGATTTCGTCATCACCTATTTCGTGGCAGGGCCCGGCGCCACCACCCTGCCCGTCTACATCTTCGGCATGATCCGCATCGGCATCACGCCCGAAGTGAACGCCCTGTCGGCGGTCATGCTGCTGATCTCGATCCTGCTGATCACCGCGGCCTTTCTGCTGGGACGCTATTCCGACAAACAATCCAACAAGGGGAAGACTTCATGACGCGTTATGCCCGCCTGCTGGCCACTGCCGTGGCCATCGCCTGCCTGCCCACGCTGGCCCAGGCCCAGGACAAGGTCCTGCAGCTTTATTCTTGGGCGAACTACGTGCCGCCCGACCTGCTGAAGCGGTTCGAGGCCGAGACCGGCATCAAGGTCAATGTCGACGTCTATGATTCCAACGATACCATGCTGGCCAAGCTGCAGGCCGGCGGCGGCGGCTACGACATCGTCGTGCCGACCAATTCGATCCTGGGCACGATGATCAAGACCGGCCTGCTGCAGAAGGTCGATGCGTCCAAGCTGGGCAACTTCGCCAATGTCGACAAGCCCTTCGACAAGCCCGACGTCGATCCGAACCGCGACTATTCGGTGCCCTACATGTGGGGTTCGACCGGCTTCACCTATGATTCGGCCAAGGTGCCTGGCGGCAAGTTGAACGAATCCTGGAAGGAATTCTTCGAGCCCCGCCCCGAACTGGCCGGCAAGATCGCGGCGCTGGGCGACCAGGGCGAGATGTTCACCGCCGCGGCGCTGTATCTGGGCATCGACACCTGCACCGAAAAGCCTGAGGACGCGCAGAAGATCCTGGACCTGCTGCTGAAGCAGAAGCCCGACATCAAGATCTATTCGTCGACCGGCACGATCGACCGCGTTGCCGCGGGCGAAGTGGCGATGCACCAGCAGTGGAACGGCGCGGCCTATCGCGCGCGGCTGAAGCTGCCGACGGCGGTCTTCGTCTATCCGGCCGAGGGCATGAACCTGTGGGGCGACAATTTCGCGGTGCCGAAGGGCGCCAAGAATGTCGAGAACGCCAAGGTGTTCATGAACTGGATGATGGACCCGAAGAACGCGGGCGAAGCCTCGAACTTCTCGGGCTACAACAACGCCATCAAGGGTTCCGACAAGTTCATGAAGCCCGAGATGGCCTCGGATCCGGCGATCAACCCGCCGGAGGCGATGAAGGCCCGCTTCCGTCCCGTCAAGGATTGCTCGCTGAAGAACCGCGAACTGCGTGACGGCGTCTGGACCCGTCTGCGCCGCTGATGTCGATCGCGATCCTAGAGACGACGGGATCGGCGCATGAGCGCGGCCGTCAGCACGGTGTGCTGATGGCCGCGGCCATCGCCGCCAATGTCGAAACCTATCTGGCCCGGTTTGCGGCCGGCGGGCTGAACCGCGACGCGGCGCTGGCCACCGCCGAAACCTGGGTGCCGCGCCTGGCCCGCATCAACCCCGCCTATCACGAGGAGATGGCGGGCATCGCCGAGGGCGCGGGCCTGCCGCTGGGGCTGATCGCGCTGCTGAACGTCCGTTACGAGCTGACCTACGGCGTGTTCGGCGCGGAATCGAAGGCGCGCGCGCTGGCCGCCTGCGAACCCGACGGCTGCACCGCCTTCGGCCTGCTGCCCGAACGCACCGACAGCGGCCATGTCGTGCTGGGCCAGAACTGGGACTGGCTGGCGCCGATCCGCGGGTCCAGCTTCGTGCTGCGCGCCCGCCGCGATGACGGCCCCGATTTCCTGGCGGTGATGGAGGCCGGCGTCGTCGGCACCAAGATGGCGGTGAACGAACACGGCATCGGCCTGTGCATCAACGGCCTGGTGTCGCGCCATGACGGGGCCAATGACGGGGCCAAGCCGTTCCATGTCCGCTGCCGCGAGATCATCGATGCGGCCCGCTACGACCAGGCCTTGCTGGCCATCGTGTCGGGCGCGCGTATGGGATCGGGCAACTTCCTGGTCGGCACGGCCGAGGGCGAGATCATCGATATCGAGGCCGCGCCCGACGACCATGCCTGCCTGTACCCGGTCGACGGCATCCTGACCCACGCCAACCACTTCACCGCGATGCCCGAGGCGGGTTCGCGGATGGAGACGATCAGCGCCAGCACGCTGTTCCGCGGCGACCGATTGTACCGGCTGCTGAATCAGGGCGGGCGCCGCATCGACCACGACCATATGCGCGCCTGTCTCAGCGATCATGTCAGCCACCCGCTAGGCATCTGCCGCCATCCCGATCCGGCGGCGCCCGAGGCCAAGCGGACCGTCACCGCCGCCGCGGTCATCCTGGACCTGGATGACCGCCGGCTGTGGGTGGCCGACGGCCCGCCCTGCGAAGTGCCGTTCGCAAGCTTCAATCTGTAACATCAGGCCGGCAGCCCCCACTGCCGGCCTGAACTTCATGCGGCCGCGGGCGCGGCTGCGTAACGCGCCGCCGGGCGGCTGTGCGACAGGTTGGGGCCAAGCTTCTGCCGCGCCGCCTCGAACGCCTGCCAGTCGGCGGCATTGGGCAACGACGGGATGGTGACCAGCTCGCCCTGGTCGAAACCGGCCAGGGCGGCATCGACCATGTCGCCGGCGTCCATCACCATCGCGGGGTCGAGCATCGCGATATCGACACCGGCCCGCTCGAAAATCTCGGTGCGCGTCAGGCCGGGCAGCACCGCCTGCAGCCGCACGCCCTTCGGCCCCACCTCGGCCTGCAGCCCCTGCGTCAGGGCCAGGACAAAGGCCTTGGTCGCGACATAGGTCGCATTGAACTGTTCGGGCACCAGCGCCACGACCGAGGCGATGTTGATGATCGCCCCCTGGCCGCGCGCGACGAACACGCCGGCGGCGGCCAGGGTCAGCCGATGCAGCGCCGTGACGTTCAGGCGCATCATCGCCTCGTTCTCGGCCGCGGTGGCGCCCAGCGCCGGACCATGCGGCCCCAGCCCGGCATTGTTGACGATCAGGCCGATCGCGGGATCGTCGCGCAGCCGCGCCTCGACCGCGGCGATGCCGGCCGCAGCGCCGAGATCGGCGGCCAGGACATCGACGTCGACGCCATGGCTGGCCGACAGGCGGGCGGCAGCCGCCGTCAGTCGGGCGGCATCACGCGCGACCAGCACAAGGCCATGGCCGCGGCGGGCCAGTCGGTCGGCATAGACGGCACCGATACCGGACGAGGCACCGGTGACGAGGGCAGTGGCGGGCTTGGTCATGGGATCCTCCTGTCGAGCGTTGTCCCAAGCCTGCCATCGGCCCGATCGGCGATATTGCGCGATGCCGGCGCGATTTGCCGGAATCAGCCCAGCCGTGCCTCGGCGCCGCTGATCAGCAGTTCCAGCCCGGCCTCGAACAGGGCCTGCGGCCCCGCCCGCCGGTAATGCGCTAACCCGGCCGCGGTCAGTGGGTGGCTGGCCGCCGCCGCGTCGAGATCGGCCGGCCGGCCTGGCGGTTCGGCCTGCTCCTCCAGCACGCAGCCCAGCGTGTAGCGGCCGATCGCGGCCAGCACCTCCATCGCCAGCGCCGGCGCGAAACCCGCGGCGGCCAGGAAGGCCAGCTGATCCTCGATCTGCGGCAGGGCGCCGGGATCGGCCTCGGTCCCGGCATGGACCCGCGCGCCGTCGCGATAGGCCAGCAGGGCCCGGCGAAAACTGTGCGCGTTCGAGCGCAGGAAATCGCGCCAGTCCTGGTCCGGATGCGGATGGCGCACGTCATGGCCGCGGGCCAGGATTTCCAGGTTCAGCGCCTCCAGCAGCGCCCGTTTCGACCGGAAATGCCAGTACAACGCCGGTTGCTGCACCCCCAGGCGACGGGCCAGGGCGCGCGTGGTCAGCCCGTCGACGCCGACCTCGTTCAACAGGTCCAGCGCCGCCGCGACGATGCGCTGCCGATCCACCTTCATGGTCACCTATTTATCATTGATAAATAACTTTATCGACGATAAAGCGATGACGATGACCTGGGGATACAAACTGATCCTGGCCACCGTGACCCTGGATGCCGCCGGCATCGGGCTGGTGCTGCCGATCATTCCGCGGCTGCTGCGCGATGTCGGCCATACCGCCGATATCGGCTGGCAGATGGGTGTGTTCCTGGGCCTCTACGCCGCCATGCAGTTCATCTGTGCGCCGGTGCTGGGCGCGCTGAGCGACCGCTTCGGGCGCCGGCCGGTCCTGCTGGCCTCGCTGGGCGGGGCCGCGGTCGATTACCTGTTCATGGCCGGGGCCCCGACCCTGACGCTGCTGTTTCTCGGCCGGGCCATCGCGGGCATCACGGGCGCCTCGGTCGCGGTGGCCAATGCCTATGTCGCGGACATCACGCCCGAGGAACACCGCGCCCGCCGTTTCGGCCAGCTCAGCGCCTGTTTCGGTGTCGGTTTCATCCTGGGGCCGGTGCTGGGCGGGTTGTTGGGCGATATCTGGATCCGCGCGCCGTTCGTGGCGGCTGCCGCGCTGAACGGCCTGAACCTGGCGCTGGCCCTGTTCCTGCTGCCGGAATCGCGCAACGGGGCGCGCGGGCCGATCGAATGGAAGACGCTGAACCCGCTGGCGCCTCTGCGCTGGGCCTTTGCCTTTCCCGCCCTGCTGCCGCTGCTGGCCGCCCATGGGGTGCTGACCCTGGTGGGCGAAGTCGGTGCAACGGTCTGGGTGATGTATGGCGAAGACCGCTTCGCCTGGAACGGCCTGATGATCGGGTTGTCGCTGGCGGGTTTCGGCATCTTCCACGCGGCGGCGCAAGGCTTCGTCGCCGGGCCGGTGGCCGAACGGTTCGGCGAGCGCGCCGCGATCTTCATCGGTATCGCCGCCGACACCGTGGCCTATGTCGCCATCGCCCTGGTGACGCAAGGCTGGATGGTGTTCCTGCTGTATCCGTTCTTCTGCCTGGGCGGCATCGGCGCGCCCGCGCTGCAATCGCTGCTGTCCGCACGGGCCGGCGGGGATCACCAGGGCCGGTTGCAGGGAGTGATGACCAGCATGGCCAGCCTTGCCACCATCATCGGCCCGCCGGCGATCAGCCTGACCTATTTCGCCACGCGCGATGCCTTTCCCGGTTTCGTCTGGGTGGCCGGCGCCGCGCTGTACCTGGTCTGCCTGCCGCTGATCGGACGGCGGCGGCCTTAAGTGCCGCAGAAGGTCGCCTGCACCCGTTCGTCATCGGTCGGCGGCTCGGCATAGGCTTCGCGCCCCGGCTGGTCGTCGAAGGGGCGCGACAGCACCGCGGCCAGGGTTTCGAAGGGCGCAAAATCGCCCATCTCGATCGCCGCCGCGATCACTTCCTCGATCCGATGGTTGCGCGGGATGAACAGCGGATTGACCGCGCGCAGGCTCGCCGCCCGGTCGCCCGTCTCGCGCGCCAGCCGTGCCCGCCATTGGGTCAGCCAGTCGTCCAGCGCCCGGTCCTCGGGGAACAACGCGCGCAGGCGCCATTCGGCGTCGGGCGTGACCGCATCGGCCAGGCGGCGGAAGGCCAGCGTGAAATCGGCCCGCTGGGCGGCCATCACCTGCATCAGCCCGCGGGCCAGGTCGAGATCGCCGTCCTCGGCCGTCTCCAGCCCGATCTTGGCGCGCAGGCCGCGGTGATAGGCGGCTTCGAACCGCGGGGCAAACCCGTCCAGCGCCGCATGGGCCTCGGCCACGCCGGCCTCCTCGTCGTCGGCCAGCAGGGGCAGCAGGCATTCGGCCAGGCGCGCCAGGTTCCATTGGGCGATGCGCGGCTGGTTGGCATAGGCATAGCGCCCGCCATGGTCGATCGACGACAGCACCATGTTGGGGTCGTAGCCGTCCATGAAGGCGCAGGGGCCGTAATCGATGGTTTCGCAGGCGATCGACATGTTGTCGGTATTCATCACGCCGTGCACGAACCCCACCAGCAGCCAGCGGGCGATCAGTTCGGCCTGGCCCGCCACGACGGCGTCGAGCAGCGCCCGCGCCGGGCGTTCGGCCCCGACCAGATCGGGATAGTTGCGGACAATGACATGGTCGACCAGCAAGCGGATGCCGTCGACGTCGCCGCGCGCGGCGAAGTACTGGAAGGTGCCGACGCGCACGAAACTGCCAGCGACCCGCGCGATGACGGCCCCGGGCAGCGGCCGGTCGCGAAATACCGTATCACCGGTGGTCACCGCGGCCAGGGCGCGGGTGGTGGGCACGCCCAGCGCCGCCATCGCCTCGCTGACCACATATTCGCGCAGGACCGGACCCAAAGCGGCGCGGCCGTCGCCACGGCGCGAGAACGGCGTCGGCCCCGATCCCTTCAGCTGGATATCCCAGCGCCGGCCGCCGGCGTCGACGACCTCGCCCAGCAGCAGGGCGCGGCCATCGCCCAGCTGGGGCACGAAATTGCCGAACTGATGGCCGGCATAAGCCATCGCCAGCACCTCGGCCCCCTGCGGGACCGCATTGCCGGCCAACACCGCGACGCCCTCGGGGCTGGCCAGCTCATCAGGATCCAGCCCAAGGCGCAGGGCCAGGTCGCGGTTGACCTTGACCAGCCCGGGGGCCGCGACCGGTGTCGGGTCGAGGCGCGCGTAGAAACGGTCGGGCAGCCGGGCGTAGCTGTTGTCGAACGGAAAATGCAGGGTCATGACCCAAGGCTAGTGCAAGCCCCCGGCGGGCACCAGACTATTCCCCGGGCAACGATCCGCCCCCCGGTCGCCCGACCATTACCCGCTGCTCGATCGCACCGAAGATCGACTGTCCCTCGACCGACGGCATCTCGATCCGCACCCGGTCGCCGTCGCGCAGGAACGGCGTCGTGGCCGCGCCCGTCGCGATGGTTTCCAGCATGCGCCGCTCGGCGATGCAGCATGACCCGGTCGCGGTGTCGCGGTTCGATACCGTGCCCGCCCCCACCAGGCTGCCTGCCGTCAGCCGCCGGGTGCGGGCGGCATGGGCGATCAGTTCGGCATAGGTGAAGGTCATGTCGGTGCCGGCATCGGGCCGGCCGAACAGGTCGTCGTTCAGCCGGACTTCCAGCGGCAGATGGATCCTGGCCCCGTCCCAGGCCGATCCGAATTCATCGGGCGTCACCGCCACCGGCGACAGGGCCGAGGACGGCTTGGAATGGATGAAACCGAACCCCTTGGCCAGTTCGGCCGGGATCAGGTTACGCAGCGAGACGTCGTTGACCAGCACGAACAGGCGGATCGCCGCCGTGGCCTGGGCGACGGTCGCGCCCATCGGCACG
>Ga0206117_100942_pt1 | contig 19492 bp, 16 predicted proteins | sample 3A5Ametagenome_FD_177997 | JGI IMG/M metagenome (GOLD analysis project Ga0206117, IMG submission 177997) | Enriched microbial communities from leaf-cutter ant dump, University of Wisconsin, Madison, United States - 3A5A | ecosystem: Environmental > Terrestrial > Nest > Insects nest > Nest dump... | reverse complement strand
CTCAATGCAGAGCAGGTAGGTTTAATCAAAAAAGTAAGAACAGTGGCTACCTATGCCTACCATCTGCCTTTAAACACCGAAGATAGGCTTAGCTTTGGTTTGTCCTTGGGTTTTACCGACCAAGTGGTAGATTATAGCATGATTGATGGACAGGTGAATGATGGAACCTTGGGGAACTTTAACCAAAGGGATACTTATGCCGATGGAGATTTTGGAATACGCTATAAGCACAAACAATTTACCTTGGAAGGTGCTATCCCTAATTTGAGCAATTTTTATAGGGATAAAACAAAGACGGGTAGTGTATCCAACTTGGCAAGGTATTATGCGGCTGCTTCTTATCAGTATAATTTACAAGGTGCAAGCGGTACTATTTTAGAACCCAAGCTAGCTTTTAGGGCAGTTGATGGCTTTAAGGATATCTTTGATTTGGGCTTAAATGTGAGGTTTATAGATGATAAGCTAAATATTTTTGGTTTATATCATACCTCTCAAAGTGCCACGCTTGGTATAGCCGCAAAGTTGACCAGTAATATGTCGATGAATTTCATGTATACTTCAGCTACGGCAGTATTGGCGGGCGAAAGTAGCGGCTCCTACGAAATCAATTTAAGATTGGATTTGTTTAAGAAAAAAAATAAGAATTAGGCTAGATTTTACTTCTCGATAAAAGCCCCGCAACTGCGGGGCTTTTTGCATGAAAGCAGCACCATAAGGATGCTGCTTTGCTATTTACATAAATATTCTAAACCTGTTTAATGTAGTTATGCTTATTGAAAATATTCAGAAAGGTCGGTTGTTTTACCTCCTGATACATAAACTGTTTTTGAAGGAACTGCCAAAGTTCTTTGATCGGTGATGATCAATAGCTTGGATTTTCCAGCTTCAAATTTGATGGGATCCGTAGCATATTGCGAAGTAGCTCTTCCCTCATTAGGCTTAATGCTGTAACCATTCAATACCAAAGGCGTTCCAGAAATGTAGGGATCTAAGGTAGTTCCGCTTTCAACAATATCAAAACTATAGATGTAACCTGCTCCTGGTAAGGGTGCCAACTCTAAATTTTGGAAAGAACCGTCTTTCGGTAGCCTAAATCTCAGTTCGGGAACCACTTTTGTACCCACCACAGTAGGCGCAGCAGATGCAAGTCTGGTGTAGAATACCAAATCTACATCAACATTCTTGAATTGAAGAGGAAAGATGGTTTGAAACCTGGCGCTAATCATCATGTTTTGCGGATTAGAAGGTGGGGTAAGGGCCACATTGCCCACAATATTGGTTCCATCAAAAAGAAACACGAGTGATTGTTGCGTAGGGCTAGCCGAAATAGTTTTGGTAAATAATACCGCAGTTTCTCCCTTTTTACGGATGGTGAGTTCTCTTGTCCCATTTTTATCCATCAAAATGTTGAGTCTGTTTTCAATTTGTGCCGAACCTCCACTCAACAGTTTTCCGTCAACCAAAAATTCCAGCTCACCCGAAATGGCGTAGCCTTTTATCAGTAACGACACGGCATTTTCATATAACTTGTCGCCATCATAGTAAACATTGATTTGCTGCGAGTAAGGGGCATTGGTAATGGTTTTGCTTTGTAAAATCTCGGCCGATCCTTTTTTTCTAATTTTCACCTCGGCATCTTGCCCACTAACAGATAGCAATACATTCATAGATATGCCACCAATATTTGTGGTTGCAGCAACCACCTCATCTTTGTAGATAAACTCTAATGGTTCGGTAGAACTTCCGCTGATGCTTAACTTTACAACTTGGCCCTGTTCTGGATTGGCCAGTTCTTTTTTATTACAGGAGGTGTAAAAGGTGATGAGCATTAAACTAGCCATGCATAGCTTTAATAAATTTGCTTTCATTTTAAATACTTTAAAAGTTATAAGTAAGTGAAGTGCTGTAAGTACGTCCAAACCTTTGTTTAAATCGTATTTGGTCACCTTCTTCATATTTGTCTGTAAATCCTTCTTTTAATCTTAGTCCATTGTCGCCAGTGCCCGGGATAAAAGGCACACGGTCATAGCTGCCGGTATTCACAAAAAAGGTAGAAGCATTATTCAGTAGGTTTCCAGCATTGAGTTTAACCTCAAACTTGTTTTTGTAAAACCGATAGCTGATTTGGGCATCTATTTGTTCACGTGGCATTTCGTATTCAATTTGGTTGGTGTAAAAACTAACGATATAAGTTTTGTAGCCCGATTTATTATAAGCCAAATTGAAACCAAGGCGATTGCCCGTATACTGAATGCCTGCGTTAATGAGGTAAGGAGTTTGCCCGTACATTGACCTTTCTTGTTTAACGGGCACTCTGATTTTGCCACCAACTTTGGTGTCGGGATTTTCTATGCGATAACTTCCAAATACACTTGATTTTTGTAAGGTTAAATTCCCATAAACCATAATGTTGCTCAATAGCTTATTTGGGTTAATGAACGAAAGATTCTTTCTCAACTCAAATTCCAATCCATAAACCTTGGCACTTGCTGCATTTTCCAGGTAATAATTAATGTTGCCCGTGGCAATGCTGAAGGTGAGCTCGGCAGGCTTGTCAAATTTTTTGTAAAAAGCACCTGCAGAAATAATTTCACCCAAACCAGGGAACCATTCTGCCTTAAAGTCGTAGCTGTTAATGCGGGTACTAGATAAACCTTGGTTGCCAAATTGGGCTCCAAGTAGCGGACTGTATTTGAAAAACTGGCTATTGTCCATTAATTCAGGTCTTACCACACTGCTGGAAACAGCGGCTCGTAGGTTAATTTGGCTAATGGGACTATAGGTCAAATTTGCGGAAGGTAAAAGCTGCCAAGTTTTTTCTGGTGGCAATTGAAATTCGCTTGTTCCCCTCAAAAACTGTCCGTTTCTAATTTCAGTGTATTTGTAATGTTCCGCTCTAAGGCCCCACACCAAACGCAATTTCTCCATTAGTCTGGTATCAAACATTACATAACCTGCATGCGTACTGCTTTTACCATCATAGCTGTCAAGATAGTATTGGGTAATGGCATAATTGTAGCCGTTTGCACCAAAATTGGCTGGGTCAACCATTTGGTGTAAGGGGATATATCTTAAACTCTCGTCTCTGTTGGCGCTATAAACAAAAGAAGCAATTTGCCAGTTAAATTTGGCCCTTTTGCGAATGCCAAAATAGCCAGCTTTTACCGAGTTGCGCAAGCTGCCCAAGGTAAAGGGAGTACTCGCATCTAACTGCCAAGCGTAATTTGTTTCTTGGTTGTGATAATTATGGCGAGACATAGGAGTGATTTGCGCCTGAATTTGGGGCGATGCGATATAAAAATATCGATATTCGTTACCAATGAGTGCAGGGCTGCTTGTTGCTATGCTCAAATCCTTTTCTTTACGGTCAATGCCCGTTCTGGCAACATTCCACTCAATTTTTACCTTGCCCAGTTGGTGTAGTCCGCTTAATTTATTTTGCAGTAAATTGGTAAACGTTGGGTCATCGGCTTCCTGTATCTGATTAGGAGGTACTCCATTTGTAATATCAACAACACCATTATCTAGATCATAGCCAGTGGTTCTGATTAGAGCATTATCGTATAAGTGGGTATAGGTATTGCGCAAGCTGAAACGGTTGCTTCCCAATTGTAATCCAACATTTAATAAGGCACCTAAAGTAGTGTTAAATTGATAGGTGGCGCCATAGTTGTTAAAAGTAGGCTCCCAGCCATTTCTTCGCTGTTGTTCAAAGTTGGCGATAGCTTGCGTGTTGCGGTAGCTAAGTGCGCCAGTAAAGCCCAGCTTGTTTTGCTTGGCCGTATCCATGGCAATTAAACGACCAATGCTAAACTGATAGTTTTGGGAAGGTGCAGCTTTGTATTTGTAAAGACTAAAGTTATCGGTCTTAAACTTTTGGCTCTGTAGATCTACTTTTTGCTGAAATTCGGCATTACTTAACGAAGTGTTTGGCGCAACTCCTCTGTCGGTATGTTGTAAATCTGTAGGGAATTTTCTTCTGCCGTCGTCAAAACCAAAGTAATCATATTTTCCTCTTTCATGGCTGAGAAAATCTTTGCCTGTAGATTGGTCATTGTAAGAAGTGCCCGCTGTAAAGCTCATGAAGTTATCTGCTGGAATATCTTTGGTGTTGATTTGGATCAAACCTCCGCCAAAACTTGCATTCATGTCGGGCGTTACCGTTTTGCTCACCACTAAATTGTCCACCAAGTTAGCAGGGATAAGGTCAAAGGAAAAATTACGTGTTTGCGCTTCTGTGCTTGGCAAGGTAATACCATCTAACATGGCAGCATTGTAACGTTCGCCAATACCACGTACCAATACAAACTTGTTGTCAACCGTACTTACACCGCTAATTCGTTTTAAGCTCTCGCCAATGTTTTTATCGGGTGTGCGTCCAATTTGTTCGGCGCTAATGCCATTGCTAATCTCCGAGGCATTTTTCTGTTTAGCTAATAAACCTTCCGTCGATGCTTTTTGGTAGCCAGAGGTCACCACTACTTCCTTTAGTCCTTTTGAGTCTGTTTTAAGGGAGATTTCAAGAGGTGTGTTTTTGTCTTCGATAACGACTACACCAGTTACTCGTTGGGTAACGAAAGACACATAGCTAAACTCCAAGGTGTAAGTGCCTGCCGGCAGGCTAAGGAGGTAAGAGCCGTCGGTACCAGATTGGGTACCTATGCCTGTTTCTACGACTTTGATGTTGGCTCCTGGAAGGGGGAGACCTTTTTCATCTACAATTTTGCCTGAGATCCGACCTGGTTTTTCAGCTTTGCTATAGGTTTTGGCCATCACTTTCACCGAGTTGTTTCTAATGGTGTAGGTAAGTGGTTGATCTTTGAATATTTCAGCTAAGGCCACATTTAATGCTACATCTTTAATACGGATGCTCACTGGTTTTGCCTTGCCAATAAGTGAGGCGGAGAAAAAGAAATCGACACCGCTTTGATCGCGGATGCTGTCAAATACCTTTTCTAAAGGGGTATTGGTTACATTCAGGGTGACCTTTTGTGCAAAAGTAGCCGCACTCACTTGTAGTATGGTAACGAAGAGCATTAATGTGGTCAATTTTATCATTAATAGTATCTTAATAGTACGACGCCAAGGCCATACGAGTTTGTTTTGGTAAAAACCGTACATTTGTAATGCATGTTATTTGCGAAACATCCACTCGGTTTCGAAGCGGTAGGGGATGTCAGCAGGTTATCAAATAGTTCTAATTATTTGTCATCATGTTTAAGTCCATCTCAGCAAAACTGGGGTGGCTTTTTTTTATGATGACCATCGGATTATGGTTTATTTACTAACGATGATCCTCCTTTCTTTAATGGTGAAATGAATATTGTTTGAGCCTTCCATAATTTCAAGCACTTGGCTGATATCGTCGTGACGTGCCACTGCGCCGCTGTAGGTATCTTCTGGGATTCCCTTTTCAAAAACAACCTCTACATTGTACCAACGTGATATTTTCCGCATGATGCTTGGTAAGCTTTCATTCTTGAAACGGAAGTAGCCATCTTTCCAAGCAGTAACAGAACGGGTATCAACGGGTAGTATTCGAATTTGATCAGCACTTAATGCCGCTTGTTGCCCAGGTTTTAAAACCTTAGCCATACCATTTGTTGAGGTTAAACGTACACTTCCCTCTAGCAAAGTGGTAAGGATATTGGGATCTTCTTTATAGGCATTGACGTTGAAATGGGTTCCCAACACTTCCACCTGTTGCCCTTTAGACTTGACAATGAATGGATGTTGGCGGTCTTTAGAAATTTCAAAATAGGCTTCGCCCGAAAGCTGAACTTCCCTATTCTTGCTATTCTGAAAGGAAACGGGATATTTCAATGAAGAGGCCGCATTTAGCCATACCATGGACCCATCGGGTAATTTAACACGATAGGTTTCTCCATTGGAAGTAGCTAGTGTATTAAAGCCTTGTGGCTGATTCTTTGCTCCAATGATCTCATAAATCAATTCGCCATTGCTGGTTTTCGAAATGCTTACGCCTGCTTCTTGCGCCACCTTGCCCGCTTGTTGGTCCGAAAGGAAAATCTTTTTGCCATTAGCTAAGGTCAGGCTGGCTGCCTGCCTTCCCGGACTGATTGGTGCTACTTGTTTAGCAATTTCCTGCTCTTTAGCGCTGTTAAATAAAAGGAGATAACCAATGCTGAAAATAATTAAGACAGAAGCGGCAATGCTTAAAGGTAAACGTAACCTTCGGAATAGGGAAGGCTGAGCGGTTCCCAATGATATCCTAGGTCCCATGCTTTCGGTCATTTGCGCTACTTCATACTCCAGTTCCGCTTGTGATAGTGGTTCAGCATCTTTCTGATATTGCAGATACCAGCTTTCTATAAAATCCAGTTCTTGGGGCGTACACTCACCTTTGTGGTATTTTTCGAGCAGTTTATCGAAGTCGGGTCTTTCCATATCAGCCATTTCTTTCTATTGAATACTTAACCAATACAAGCAACTCGACCTAAGTATGTAGATGAAAATGAAAAAAAATGAAAAATGAGGAGAGACCTTAGATATTGAAGAAAACTACTAGGTAAGCCACTAGACTTAAACGGGTACGCAATATTTTCAAGGCATTAGCAATTTGGCGGTCAACGGTACCTTCAGATATGCCCAATTGCATCGAAATCTCTTTTCTGTTCAGGTGTGCCTTGCGGCTAAGCACAAACACTTCTTGCATTTTTGTAGGCAGTGCCGCTATTTCCCTATCAATCATTTCTGTCAGTTGTTGGCTGCGTATCCTGTGGTCGGTAGGGGCGTACTCATGAGCATAGTATGCGACCAAGGAGTCGGTGTAGCGTGTTTGAACTTCCTTGCGGGCAAACAGATTAAGGATAGTATTGCGAAGTGTGGTATACAGATAACCCGCCAAGTTTGATTGGGCATTTATATTTTCTCGCTTATTCCAAAGGATAGCAAAAACCTCTTGAACTACATCACGAGCTTCCTCTCGGTCCTGTAATTTTTTGTAAGCATGTGCATATAGCAAAAACTTATACCGCTCATAAATAGAAGCATACGCCTGATGGTCGCCTTCTTTTAAAAGCGAGGCCAAGTCCGTGTCGGTATAACTGCTGTAGTCGCTCATTTGCTGGTATAGCAAAGTTCAGCAACTACTGATAACAAAGGATGGCGTATATATTATCAAATTATTAACTTAATGATAGGGGGTTGTGAAAGGGGAGATTATATTTTTTAAAGAACATTGGAACGTGTAAGAAATGTATCCCTCCAAAAACTGGAATAGCTTTATGATGGTTATCTTTATACTATAAACAGAAGCATATGGAAACTAATCAAATTGTTATTTATCAAACTAAAGAAGGAGAAACCAAGATTGATGTAAAGCTAGAAAATGAAACCATTTGGTTAACTCAAAAACTAATGTCAGAGTTGTTTGAAAAGGATTCGGATACCATTGGCTTGCATATTAAGAATATTTTGGAAGATGGTGAGTTAGAGGAAATGTCAACTACCGAGCTTTTCTCGGTAGTTCAGCAAGAAGGTAAGAGAAGTGTAAGAAGAAAGCTGAAATTTTATAATCTTGATATGATTCTTTCTGTTGGTTATAGGGTAAATTCGAAAAAAGGAACACAATTTCGTATTTGGGCAAACAAAGTGCTTAAAGAATATCTGATAGAAGGCTATTCGATTAATGAGAAACGATTAAAGGAACAGGCGGATCAGTTAGCCAGCTTAAAAAATACCGTACACCTTATAATGATTTAAATTTTAAACTGCTTACAAGCTTGAAAGACTTTTTGTTGAAGTATTTGATAGTGAAGATGTCTAAAAACATTTAACTTGCCTCCTTAATCTATATTGACAATGAACTTTCTAAAAAAATGGTTTGGTGGTTCCTCAAAGCCGGAAGAACAATCAGAAAATGTTTCTTCTCAGCTTAACAGTAATGCCGAACAACAATTAACGGGAAATATTGCTCAGCAAGACCAACTTTCCGAACAGGACAGGGAACTATTGTTGAAATTGCTTGGTAGGTCAGAGGCGCTAGAACAGAATACTCCAGAGCAATTCAAGGAAGAACTTTATTTCTCCTTAGAAAGATATTATAGTACTCCAGGACTTAAAATCAAACTCAATTTGACTGATACAGATGGTACCACATATTTGGAACATGAGGCTTTTGATGGTACCTATGCCCATTGGAAAGGTATCCGTTCTATTAACGATCGAAGAGGGGTGCTATTTGCTCATTGGGATGAAAGCGAACTGTCCAAACTAGAGAAATGGCAAGTGCTGGAACGTTGGATCAAAGATCGTTATCCTACAAGAGCGCTAGATTTTTATCGAAGTGAGGTAACACAAGAGGACTTTCAGGATATCCGATTAATTGTTGCTCTTTGCAAGTTGTACCGTTGTTTAGACATGCAGGAAGAAGCAATGCGCTATGCCAAGGGAGCTTATGAACTTCGCCCAGATCTGGATATTGTAAAAGTTGAGTACGCCAACATATTGCATCTTTCTGCCAAGCAAGAAGATAAAGAGCTTTCGCACTCCTTATTCAATGGGGTAGTAGAGAATAAAATTAAAAACGATCATCAAACGACCATAGGCTTATTGAACTATTTTTTCTTCGGAGAAGATTATCTAGACTCCTCCATTTTTGCCGTTAATTTTTTGAGGTCGGGAAATGGCGATCATCAAGCATGGGAAATGTTATCTGCCGAATATTATTGGTGTCCGATATTTCGCATGGAGCATGCTGTATTTCTTTCCGATAACAATCAAGGGCTGGCTGCGATAGCCAAATTGTCTTCATTAGCAGATGAGTTCCCTTGGTTTAAACAAGGGGTGCTTGGTTTTATCAAAGCAATAGAGCAGCTAAGGGAACAAAAAAGTGATCCTGAGTTGATGTCTGAGGAAATGGAAAGGATGGAGCGTTACAAAGCATCTTGGTAGATTGTTTGCAGGGATGATATTATAAATGAAAAACTCTCATTTCAGAATGTTCCCATTTACTTTTGTTAAAGTACGATGAAAATCATTTGATTAACATTGATATACTTCTACTATGATAGACATAGAAAGACGAAAAAAACTTGCTTTGCATTTGAGGCATCTTTCAGTTGGCCTAATTTCCAATGATGATTTTGAAGAAAATTTGTTGGAGGATGTGACTTATGGATGGCTGCCCGAGCAATATTACAGATCTAAACAAGTTAAATCTGATGATAAAATTATTCAGCCGATGTTGGAACTTTGCTGGGGACTTTACGACGATACAAGAAACCACAAGCTAAAAGGCTCTGATAAACTTTCAAAAGATAGCTTAAAAGTAATTTCGAGATGTATATTGTTCCTACAAAGTAACCAAGAATATGAATGGCCATATTTAGATACTAATAATCCATTATTTAGGTTTTCTTTAGGAGAGTTAATCCTTACCATTCTTTCTTTAGGACAATATTATAGGGATAAAAGAAAAGAGAAAGAAAAAGCATTTGCTGAATTCCAGAAACTTGGGGATTTTGAGGTTTGGCCTTTTCTCAATGAAGAAAAATATAGAGCGCAATTAAAACATCCACCTTTTTTAGTTGCTTTTCCAAAGTAATAAAAAAGTATTGTAAATGCATAAAAAAAGCCCCGTATGTACGGAGCTTTTTAGAGCGAAAGACGAGATTCGAACTCGCGACCCCAACCTTGGCAAGGTTGTGCTCTACCAACTGAGCTACTTTCGCAGGATTAACATCGTCCGATGTTTTTATTCTTTTCAAGCAATCATTATCATGAGACTCGAAAAAAAAACCTTCTTTATCAAATAAAGAAGGTTTGTACTGAAGGCGGGAATCGAACCCGCACGCCTGTTGAGGGCACAGGATTTTAAGTCCTGCGTGTCTACCAGTTCCACCACTTCAGCAAGCATTAAATGCTCTTTCAAATTAAATGCCCCCTGGTAGGAAGGCATTTAGAGCGAAAGACGAGATTCGAACTCGCGACCCCAACCTTGGCAAGGTTGTGCTCTACCAACTGAGCTACTTTCGCATTGTTAATATCATCCGATATTTCAAAACTTTTTGACTTTTTTAAGGAGGTCATTTCCGTTTTGGTGATGCAAATATACGCAGATTTATATTTCTGCCAAGAAATATTTAATAAAAAATTAACAGTTTGTTCTAACTGGTTGTTTTTCATATTTATATACTTGTAGTATTCTAAAATCATGATGGAAATTAGCTTGGTTTTAGCAAAAGAAAGATCAAATCTTTCTCATAACCTTTGCTCTGAAGGTAGTTGAGAAGCTTCAATTGACGCTTTAAAATATTTTTCTCTCGTTCCAAGGCTTGCTTTTTTTCTAGCAAAATTTTCAAGGTCTCCAAATACTCATCTTCATCAATACTATTGAGTGCCTTTTTAATGATAGGATCAGGAACTCTTTTTAGTTTTAGGCCCTGTCTGATTTTTAACTTTCCCCATTTTTTAATCTTGAACTTTCCCGAAACGTAGGCAAAGGCAAAACGTTCCTCGTTTAAAAAATTCTCGGCAATTAAAGTGGAGATAATTTCTTCCACTTCATCGGACCTCATTTGCCATTCGTAAAGTTTGTCCCTTGTTTCCTGTTGCGAGCGTTCCTGGAAGGCACACCAATTGGCAGCTTTCTGTAGTGCTGTCTTTTTATCGTAATTGTATTTCTTTTCTTTATCGGTTTTCATAAATATTTGCTGAAATTCGTAAAAAAATCCCATTAACCTATCATGGCCATGACGAAAGAAAGCTACACCATCCAACAAATTGCTGAAATTTTAAATGGCAAAAGCATTCTAGTCAACCCACAAGCAAGTATCAAGAGCCTCATTGTCGACAGCCGCAGTTTGGCCGATGCCCCTCATAGCTTGTTCTTCGCCATCAAGGCACAAAGAGATGGACATCAATTTCTCGCTAATGCTTATCAGCAGGGGATCAGAAATTTTGTGGTGGCACAAGCCATGGCAGGCAATCATTTTCCAGAAGCAAATTGGATTGAAGTGCCCGATACCTTATTGGCACTACAACAACTCGTTGCTTATCATCGCAGTCAATATCATTTAAAGGTAATAGGTGTTACAGGCAGTAATGGGAAAACCATTGTTAAAGAATGGCTATATCAGTTGCTTTCTGTAGAGCAGCAAGTAGTACGCAGCCCTAAAAGTTATAATTCGCAAATAGGGGTGCCTTTGTCCGTTTGGCAATTGAACAGCCACCATCAGTTGGGGATATTTGAAGCTGGAGTTTCCAAGCCCAATGAAATGGAGAGGTTAGCAGCGGTTATTCAGCCAACTATTGGTATCCTTACCAATATTAGAGAGGCGCACGATGAAGGCTTTGCCAGCAAAGAAGAGAAGTTAAAGGAAAAGCTTCAGCTGTTTAAAGAAGTGGAAACTTTTGTTTACGCTCCTGAACATATTCTGGCAAAAGATCTGGAATTACCAGGCAAGCAAAAATTCACTTGGAGTTTTGTGCAGCCAGCAGATTTGAAAATTACCAAGGTACTTGCCGAAAATAATCAAACACGTATCCTTGCCAACTATCAGCATAAAGAAATTGAGGTAGTGGTTCCTTTTACCGATGCCGCTTCTATAGAAAATGTGGTGATTTGTTGGGCAACTTTGCTGGCCATGGGCTATGCAGTGGAGGAAGTAGTGTCGAGACTTTCAAAACTGACCAGAGTGGCCATGCGCTTGCAGTTGGTAAATGGTATAGACCAATGTTCATTGATAGATGATAGCTATAGTGCAGATATTTCGTCTTTAGCCATTGCCCTAGATTTTCTTAATCAGCAGAACCAACATCCTAAACGTACCTTGATTTTGTCTGATTTACAGGAAACAGGTAAAACGGCTAATCAACTATATCAAGAAATTGCCCTGTTATTAAAGCAAAAGAAAATACATCGATTAATTGGTGTAGGCGAGCACATTTCTGCTTTTGCCCATTTATTTGAACTGAAAAAATCCTTTTTTAAAGATACTGATGACTTTTTGTCCCATGTAGCCCAGCTTAATTTTAACCACGAAACCATCTTGGTAAAAGGAGCACGTAAATTTGAATTCGAAAGAATCATAAAGCGCTTAGCGCAGAAAATTCATGATACCGTACTCGAAATTAATCTTAATGCGCTGCTGAATAACCTTCAATCCTATAAAACTAAATTAGCACCAGGCGTGAAAACCATGGCCATGGTGAAGGCCTTTTCTTATGGTAGTGGAAGTTTCGAAATTGCCAATTTGTTACAACATCATAAAGTAGATTACCTCACGGTGGCTTATGTAGACGAGGGGATTACCTTGCGTAAAGCTGGGATTACCTTGCCACTGATGGTCATGAGTCCAGAACCTTCAGCTTTTGATGCCATGTTGAGATACAGATTAGAACCTGAAATTTACAGTTTGGAGCTGTTGAAGGATTTCTTGCACTTTTTGCCAGCTGACGTAAATAATTTTCCAGTACACATTAAGCTAGATACGGGGATGCATCGCTTGGGTTTTCAAGAGGAGCATTTAACTGAGTTGCTACAGCTATTGAAAGGCAACCAAAAACTGAAAGTGGTTTCTGTTTTCACCCATTTGGTAGCTACCGATGATGAACAGCATGATTCGTTTACCGAGCAGCAAGTAGCAAGCTATCAAAACATGTATCAACAGATTGTCGATGTGCTTGGTTATTCGCCCATTAGGCACGTATTAAATACCTCTGGCATTAGCCGTTGGCCAAAATATCAGTTTGATATGGTAAGGTTGGGTATTGGTTTGTACGGTTTTGATGCCGCACAAAAGTCTCCAGATGAACTACAAACGGTAGCCGTACTTAAAACCACCATCTCACAAATTAAACATTTAGCTGCTGGCGAAACGGTAGGCTATAGCAGGAGAGGCGTGCTGCCAAACGGCGGTACCATTGCCACCGTTAAAATTGGTTATGCTGATGGTTACAGTAGGGCTTTTGGCAACGGTGTGGGGAAAATGTTAGTCGGCGGAAAGCTAGTGCCTACCATTGGCTCTATTTGCATGGACATGTGTATGTTGGATATTACGGGTTTAGCCCCAACAGTAGGGGATGAAGTGATTGTGTTTAATCATGAACATAGTATTGTGGATTTGGCAGGTGCCATTGCAACCATTCCTTACGAAATACTTACCAACGTATCTCAAAGGGTGAAAAGAGTGTATTATTACGAATAGAAAAGTGGTTTAACCACTTAATCGTTTAAGGGTCTAACTGAGAATTGCCAACTGAAAACTGTTCAAAATTGCCTAGTTTTGCACCATGAATAGAATTGGAAAAGCCTTATTAAACTACCTGATCAGAGGATTATTAATTGTGGTGCCCATTGCATTAAGCATTTTTATTGTGGTGTGGGCCGTTACTACAGTAGATAGTTGGTTGAATATCAGGAGCGTGTTTGGGGTAAATCCAATTACTGGCGAGAGCAGGAATATTCCAGGGCTAGGTTTGGTACTGGTGATTTTGATTATCCTAGGCGCAGGTATTTTCGTAACCTATTTTGTAACCGAACCGATGTACAATTGGTTTCAACGTTGGCTGAACAAATTACCGCTATTCAATTTTATTTACACCTCCATTAAAGATTTAACAGAAGCTTTTGTGGGCGATGAGAAGAAGTTCAACCACCCTGTATTGGTGGAAGCCGAAGGAGACATGAAACGCATAGGTTTTCTCACACAAAACGATTTGAGTAAGTTGGATATGCTCGACGAAGCCATTGTTTACTTCCCGTTTTCCTATTCTTTTGCAGGGCAGGTCTACATCGTTAAAAAAGAAAAAATAAAGCCTTTAAACATGAGTGCTGCTGATGCCATGAAACTAGTCGTAAGTGGGGGAGTTACACATCTTTAAATACCTCTAAGAATAACCAGTATCGCAAGTATAGAAATAAAGGCCACCAATAGACGAGAGAAAAATTCACGGACGTAAAGTCCTGCCAATAAAATCAGTTCATCTTCTAAGTTTTGTCCCGCAACCAAGCCGGAGCCCGAAGATGATTTGTAGTGGATTTGGGTGTTTTGATGGTTGCTAATGGTCCATTGGTTGAGCCAGCCATTGCTATAGTTCCACGATAAGGGAATTTGTCCAGGTAAATTGATAATGGCACGCATTTGCCACACATTCATTTTAATGTTCCCCAATTCTGCATGGTTGTCGCCATAAATGGTTACGGTGTTGTCTATAAGGCTTTTACATTTGAATTGATGATTCGTTTGCGACATAATGCCTAACGCGTGGTTATCCCAGGTATTAAAAATGAGGTTGCCACAAATTTGTCCATCGCGAAAAATTTGATAGGAGCTATCAAATACGCCCTTTGTCCATGTTACTGTTTTTTCCATGATAGCTTTTTCATATTAGATGGTTTAAATGTCATTGCGTTACAAATTAGGAGCATTTGATGCATAAAAACCAAATTTAAACAACATACGAAGCGATTGCTTGTTTGGATTGTAACGAGATTGAGAAGAATGCTTGGGGTATAAAAAAACCTTATAGATTTTGTCGTTCTATAAGGTTTTTATTTCTAGAGGTTTGGATAACCTAGAAGTTTGGTTTCAATACATATTTGTCGTAGAACCTAAAGATGTGTTCGGCAGCTTCTTCCGCTGTATCTACCAATCTGAATAAATTCAGGTCTTCCGCATGGATGTTGTGTTCTTTTTCTAGCATGGTGTTTTTTAGCCAATCTACCAATCCGCCCCAGTAAGCAGTGCCTACCAATACAATAGGAAAACGAGCAATTTTGCCGGTTTGGATTAAGGTTAAGGCCTCAAAGAGTTCATCCATGGTTCCCATACCACCAGGCAATACAATAAAACCCTGCGAATATTTCATGAACATTACCTTTCTGATAAAAAAGTAATCAAATTCTAACAAGCGGCTAGGTTCAATATACTTGTTGTGGAACTGCTCAAAAGGTAACTCAATATTTAAACCTACAGATTTACCACCATTCATATGGGCACCTTTATTTCCAGCTTCCATAATTCCTGGGCCACCGCCTGTAATTACACCATAGCCACGGTCAGTAAGCAAACGACCACATTCAACAGCTATTTGATAATATGGGTTGGTTTCTGCAGTTCTAGCCGAACCAAAAATACTTACACATGGCCCAATCTTCGATAGTTTTTCAAATCCATCTACAAATTCGGCCATGATTTTAAAAATCTGCCAGCTATCAGTTACTTTAATTTCTTGCCAGTCTTTGTTGGCAAATGCGCTTCTTATCTTCTCTTCACTATTCATACTTTTAATTGGGTTTTAAAATCTAGTTTGCTGATCTGTCTTTTTGCTGATCAGCAATAGTCCCATAAAAGTAATAAATCCGTTGATTAAAATAAGTTCTACACTAAAAACATATCCGCCTAACAGTTTCTCTGTATTAGTTGCTAATAAATAACAAAGGATAGGAGAGATGATGCATACCAATGGAACTAATTTGTCGTGTAATCCACGAGATTTTACAAATAATCCAAAAGAATATAGACCTAGCAATGGTCCATAAGTGTACGAAGCAATCAAGAAAATTAAGCTGACTACCGATGAACTATTTAGCGAGTTGATAATGATGATCACGAAGAACATCAATAATGAAAAAACAACGTGCACAATGTGTCTTTTCTTCACTGCATCTTTCTTTTCTGCGTTTTCTTTTTTATTCATGCCTAAAAAGTCTACACAAAAAGAGGTAGTTAAAGCAGTTAAAGCACTATCAGTAGTAGCAAAAGTGGCTGCTGTTAAACCCAGCATAAACACAATGGCTGGTATAGTAGTTAAATGGTTAAGAGCAATTTCAGGGAACAAAAGATCGGTTCTTGGTTTGCCTGTAATATGGTCTAACGGAATTTCAATGCCGTTTTTAGTTGCGAAAATGTAAAGTAAAGCACCAACACTTAAAAAGAAGATATTTAATACTACAAATATTCCAGTAAAGGTAAACATGTTTTTTTGAGCCTCGCCAATGGTTTTCATGCTAAGGTTCTTTTGCATCAAATCTTGGTCAAGACCAGTCATGGCAATAGTTACAAAAATTCCTCCAATAAACTGCTTGCTGAAATAGAACTTGCTGGTCAAGAAATCTTCGAAGAAAAAGATTTTAGAGTAACTGCTGCTTTTGATGGTTTCAAAAGCTTGTGGAATGCTTAAGCTTAAGCTGTCGCAAATAAAGTAAATGGTCAGAAAAACAGATAAAACCAAGAAAAACGTTTGCAAGGTATCTGTAATAATGATGGTTTTTAAACCGCCTTTAAACGTGTAAGACCAAATTAAGCCTAGTGAAATTAATACGGTTACCCAAAAAGGGATGCCATAAGTATCGAATATGAAACGTTGTAATACAATTACTACCAAGTATAATCTTGTGGCTGAACCAAGGGTTCTACTTACCAAGAAAATAAAAGCGGCTGTTTTATAGCTATAGTAACCTAAACGTTGTTCTATGTAACTATAAATAGAGGTCAAATTCATTCGATAGTACAAAGGCAATAATACCGTTGCAATGATGATAAACCCGACAGCATTTCCCAGAACAAACTGGAAATACTGGAATTGGTTACCTGCCGGAGCGCCAACTTCCCCTGGTACCGAAATAAAAGTAACCCCTGATAATGCAGTTCCAATCATTCCAAAAGCAACCAAATACCACTTAGAGTTTTTGTTTGCCAAAAAGAAAGTAGAGTTGTCCGATGAATTTTTCGACGTCGCAAATGCAATTGCGATCAAGACGCCAAAGTAGCCTACTAAGAAGCACAGTAGTAATGTTGAACTCATATATAATCTGATTTGTTGCTAAAAGTAGCAAAAACTTGCTAAAACTTGCAAAAGTGCTAGCTTAAAAAATAAAGATATACTTTTTACCTTGATAAATCATAGCTGGATGATGGCCTTGTAGCTGATTAACTTAAGTTCTGGATAAGCGTTGTGTGATTTTTCATTATGTCCAGCCCTAGCAAATCCTCTTCGTTCTACTAAAAACGGCCTTGGCCTGTTCGGTATGCATAAATTGGCCCTAGCTGTTTCTTCAATAGAACAGGGCGCAGCCGTGGATTTTTTGCCTACTTTTTCATCTACAGGAAAAAGTAGGACCCGCGGTAGCGACAGAATCGTAAATAGTAACAGAAAACAGATGGCCTTAACTCTTTGACTGCAGTTAATAATAGGTGTTATTATGCCTTGTTTTAAGTGCTTGTTTATAAGCGATTTGCTAGTCGATAGGATAACGCTAGGTTGTTTTATAAAATAATTTGATTTTAATTGTCGATTGTAGGAGTGCGGGACTTTGCCCTGTGCGCTTAAATCCCTAATTTTGCAGTATGAATTTTTCTTCCAAGTTGCTCGAAGATGCAGTGAATGAGTTTGGTAAGTTACCAGGTATTGGCCAAAAAACGGCACTACGCTTGGTTTTGCATCTTTTGGGAAAAGAACAGGCTGAAGTGGCCCAATTTGGAAATACCTTGATCAAACTCAAGAACGAAATCAAAAATTGTAGGGTTTGTCACAACATTTCCGACTATGAAACCTGCAATATCTGTTCGGCACCAAAAAGAGAAAAGGAAGTGATTTGTGTGGTTGAAGACGCTAGAGACGTCATGGCCATTGAAAATACCAACCAGTATTTTGGCGTTTATCATGTTTTGGGCGGATTAATTTCACCTATGGATGGCATTGGTCCTTCCGATTTAACTATTGAAGATTTAGTAGAACGAGTAAAAACCTCCGAAGTAAAGGAAATTATCTTAGCTTTAAGCGCTAATATGGAAGGTGATACGACCTTGTTCTATCTGCATAAAAAATTGAAAGATTTTAATATCCCAATTACCACTATTGCCAGAGGAATAGCCTTTGGCGGCGAGCTTGAATATGCAGACGAGGTGACACTTGGACGCTCTATTGCTACTCGTGTACCTTATGAAAACACCCTAATCAAGTAATTTATGAGTTTAAAAGATAAAACCGTTGTCATCACTGGTGCCTCGTCCGGTATAGGGAAAGCACTAGCAGAGGAAATGGCAAAACGCGGTGCCAATGTGGTGTTGGCTGCACGTCAGTATGTAACCCTCTGTGAAATTACAGCAGAACTAGAAAAAACATACGGGATCAAGGCTTTGGCCATTCAGGCCGACGTAAGTAAAGAAGAAGATTGTGAAGCATTGGTTAAGCAAACCATACTTACTTTTGGCAAACTGGATGTGCTCATTAACAATGCAGGTTTATCAATGCGGGCTTTATTTAAAGACCTCGATTTAGCTGTACTTAAAAATTTGATGGACGTGAATTTTTGGGGCACTGTTTATTGCACTAAATATGCCTTGCCAGAGATTTTAAAAACGACAGGAAGTATTGTAGGCGTATCTTCTATTGCGGGCTATAGAGGTTTGCCTGGTCGCACAGGATATTCTTCTTCTAAATTTGCGATGAACGGTTTTATGGAATCATTACGTACCGAGCTGTTAAAAACGGGAGTACATGTAATGGTGGCTTGTCCAGGATTTACCACTTCTAATATCAGGGTAGCTGCTTTGTCGCAAGACGGAACTGCTCACGGTGAAACCAGTATGGAAGAGGGTAAGATGATGACAGCCGAAGAAGTAGCTCAACGCATTTGCGATGGCATTGAACAAAAGAAACGTACCTTGGTCATGACAAGACAAGGTAAGCTTGCTGTTTGGGTCAATAAGTTGTTTCCGGCATTTGCCGATAAAAAAGTATTTGAACTTTTCACTAAAGAAAAAAATCCCCTGATAAAATAATGACGCGTTGCAAGCAAAAAACGCTCATTTTTGTCTTGTTAGGATTTTTGTTAAATCACCTCTTTATCTCGGGAGCTTTTGCCCAGCGGCCTTCGCTTGCCCTAAACAATAGCAAAGATTATATACAAATTGTCAAATACTATCGATACCTCAACCCCGATTCAGCACTTTATTTTGTACAGCAGGGGCTTAAAGTAGCCGAAAGGCAAGGTGATTCTTTGGGCAAGGCAGCTTTGCTTAACCAATATGGCATGATCGACGATAATGCCACTAGATATAAAGATTCTCGAGAAAAATATTTGGAAGCCGAAGCCATTTACAGGGAAGAAGGCGATGATATAGGTTTGGCTGCTACCTTAGTGAGACTTGGCGTGGTCGAAAAGCGTAAGGGAAACTATGATAAGGCTTTATCATATTTCATGGATGCGCTCAACATCAGCGAAAAAAATGGTCATAAGTTAGGAATGCTTGAAGGCAGGGTGGTATTTGCAGAAGCCTACTACAGTTTGGGAGAATATGAAAATGCGCTGAGCAATTTACGCATGGCCGAAGAAATCGACCGTCAAATCCCGCTTTCTAACCTATCACTAAACATGTATATTAATTATGGTTATGTGTACACCAAAATAGGAGAGTATGATAAAGCAATCGCCTATTTAAATAAAGGACTTTCTAAAAGTAATAGGCCGGATTTTAATGGCTTAAGAATTAGTTTGCTCGTACAACTGGGGACAGCTACT
>Ga0206117_100941_pt1 | contig 19522 bp, 20 predicted proteins | sample 3A5Ametagenome_FD_177997 | JGI IMG/M metagenome (GOLD analysis project Ga0206117, IMG submission 177997) | Enriched microbial communities from leaf-cutter ant dump, University of Wisconsin, Madison, United States - 3A5A | ecosystem: Environmental > Terrestrial > Nest > Insects nest > Nest dump... | reverse complement strand
GGACGCTGTGGACAAGGCCTTCGAGCCCTATTTCACCACCCGCGACGGCGAAGGCGGGGCGGGCCTCGGCCTTGCCGTCGTCTACGGCTTCATGCGCCAGAGCGGCGGCGATGCCCGCATCCTCTCCGTGCCCGGAGAGGGCACGACCGTCGAACTCTCCTTCCCCGCCTGAGCCTCAAAGCCCGAGGTCGGCGAGCGCCTTGCGCATGACGGCGGCATCCGCATCGATGCCCGTCCAGTAGCGGATGGCGACGATGCCCTGGTTGACCAGCATGCCGAGCCCGTCGGCGGTGCGGCAGCCGCGCGCCTCTGCCCCCCGCAGGAACGCCGTCAGCGGCGGATTGGGAATCCCGTCGGCGACGACCGTCTCCGGCTGCAGGCTGTCCATGTCGATGTCCGGCATCGCCTCGACATCCGGGAAAAGCCCGATCGAGGTGGCGTTGATGACGATGTCGGTCCCCGGCGGCAGCTTGTAGCGCGGTTCCCACGGCACGTAGCGCCCATCGGCCGGCGTCTGCCGGTCGATGATGCCGGCGAGCTCGGCCCCTCGCCCCGGATCGCGGTTGACGACCGTGACCTGCGACGCGCCGGCAAGCGCCATCTCCACCCCGACGGCCCGCGCCGCCCCGCCCGCGCCGAGCAGCACGACGCGCTTGCCCGCCGGATCCGTGATCGCCTTCAGCGCCGCGACAAAGCCCTTGCCGTCCGTATTCTCGCCGATCAACCGCTCGCCCCGGCGCACGACCGTGTTGACCGCACCGATGATGCGGGCGGATTCGCCGAGCCCGTCGAGATGACCGATCACCGCGACCTTGTGCGGGATCGAGCAGTTGAACCCGACCCACCCCATGGCGCGGGCGCCGCGCACGGCATCGCCGAGCGCGTCCGGCGCGACCTCGCAATTGAGGTAGCGCCAGTCGAGCCCATGGTGGCGATAGGCCGCCTCGACCATCGCGACGGTCGGGTTTTCCGCCGCGGGCATGGCGAAGGAGCCGGTAAGCGGCGAGAGGAAGTTGCGGGCCATGAGACGTTCCTTTCGGATCAGGCGGCGAACGCGCCGGCGCGCCAGGCGTCGCGCAGGTGGGCGCCGACGCGCAAGGCCTGCGCGCAGACCGTCAGCGCCGGGTTGAGCGCCGCCGACGACGGGAAGAAGGCGGCATCGACGACATAGAGATTGCGGTGATCGTGCGCGCGGCACAGCGCATCGAGCGCCGAGTGCGCCGGATCCTCCCCCATCCGCACCGTGCCGCATTGATGCGACGGCCCTTCGATGCCGAAGGAATGGCGCAGCACGGCCGGGAAGATCTTCCGCAGATGCCGCTGCACATGCCGCACGAAGCGGTCATGCGCCGCCCGGTCGCCGGGATGGTAGGCGACCTCCACCCGGTCGCCTGGCAAAAGCCGCACCCGGCTTTCCGCCCGCGGCAGGTCCTCGGACATGCAGAGCCAGTCGACGCTGTGGCGCGCAAGCAGGTTTGCCAGCGGGCGCGGTATCCAGCCATAGGCCGCGCGGATCATCGGCCCCTGGATATTGCCGAGCATCTGGAGATTGCCGCGCGCGGCGGCATCCTCCGGCAGGCCGTGATAGAAATCGTTGACCGACAGGGTCTTCGGAAACTTCGTATCGTTCACGCGGAACGGCAGGAGGCCCATCAGCCCCGTCAGGTGATGGTTCATGAGATAGCGGCCGACGACGCCGGACCGGTTGGCAAGCCCTTCCGGGTAAGCCTCGTTCGCCGAGCGCAGCAGGACCAGCGCCGAATTGATCGCCCCCGCGCTGAGCACGAAGAGCGGCGCTTCGACCCGGACGGCCTGCCCGTCACGCATCGCCTCCGCCGCCGTAATGCGCCCGTCCGGTGCGGCGACCAGCCGCATCACCTGCGCCTTCGTCCAGAGCGTGACGTCGGGATGCTTGAGGGCCGGACGGATGAGCCGCATCTCCCCGTCGCCCTTGGCGCCGTAGCGGCAGGCGAAGGCATCGCAGGTGCCGCAGCGCCGACAGCGCCCGCCCGGCCCGAAATCCACCGCCGAGGGCATGTGGAAGGGGCGAAGGCCCTGCCGTCCCAGCTCCGCCGCCATGCGGGCGATGACGGGCTCATGCGGAATGGCGGAATGCTCGTAAGGAGCCCCGCGCGGCGGTTCCGTCGGATCCTGCCCGGCCTCGCCCCGCACGCCGAAAAGCCGCTCCGCCTCGCCGTACCAGGGTTCGAGATCGCCATAGGAGAACGGCCAGGCCGGCGAGCGGCCATCCTCATGCGCGACCTCGCGGAAGTCGTTTTCGCGGAAGCGGAACATCGCCGTGCCGTAGAATTTCGTATGCCCGCCGACATAATAATACTGGCCCGGCCGGTAGCGCCGGCCGCTCTCGTCCTGATATTCCTCGCGCGTGCGGTAGCGCGCCTCGACGAAGACCGCCTCGGCATCGGAATTCTCCGGCTCGTTCGGCAGGAAATCGCCGCGCTCGAGGATCAGCACCTTCGCGCCCGAGCCGGCAAGCTGCCGCGCCACCGAGCCGCCGCCCACGCCCGAGCCGATGATCACCACGTCCGGCCTGATCGTCGCGTCCATGAAAGCCCTCCCTTGCCTCACGGCAAGAGAATTGCGGAGCGCGCCTTGCCGCGCCATTCTTTCCTGCCGCAATTTCTTGTACGATCACCGCATTCTTTCATGCCCGGCAAGGATCAATGCACCAATGCAGCCCTGGTTTGAAACCGTCACCATTCCGCCGGACCGGTCCTGGCTATTGTTCGACCGGCAATTGCCGGCCTTTCCCTTCAGCTGGCACTATCACCCGCAATTCGAGTTGACGCTGACGGTGGGCAGTCGCGGCGTGCGCTTCGTCGGCGACCATGTCGAGCGCTACGGCGACGGCGACCTCGTACTGCTCGGTCCGAACCTGCCTCATGCCTGGCAGTCCGAGGCGCTCATCGGCGAAAACAGGCTGCACCGCGCCATCGTCTGCTGGTTCAGCCCGGCATGGATCGAAGGCCTGATGGCGCTGATGCCGGAATATGCGCCACTCGCCGCGCTTGCGGCAGAGGCCGGCCGCGGCCTCGAATTTACCGATGGCGCCGCCGGGCGGCTGCGCCCGCGCCTGCTGGCGCTCGGCACCCTTCCCCCGGCGCGGCAGGTGCTGGAACTGCAGTCGATCCTCATCGATCTTGCCGGCTGCGACCGCCGCCCGCTCGCCTCCGGCGAAATCCCCCTCAGCGAGAACCCGCGCGATCGCGAACGAATGCAGCGCGTCCTCACCTTCCTCCACGCCAATTACGACCGCCCCCTGCGCCTCGCCCCGCTCTCGGCCATCGCACACCTGACGGACAGCCAGCTCCAGCGCATCTTCAAGCGCAGCACGCGCATGTCGATCAGCCAGTACGTCACGCAATTGCGGATCGGCAAGGCCTGCCAGCTCCTCGTCCAGACCGATCTGCCGATGAGCCACATCGCCGCCGAAAGCGGCTTTTCCGACCCCGCCCACCTCGCCCGCCAGTTCCGCGCCGCCAAGGGCCTCCCGCCAACCCGCTACCGCGAAAACTTCAAGCACGCCCGCGCAAGCGGCGGGGCCGCAGAATGAATGGAGGAAGAAGGGGAATGGTGGGCCCGGAGGGAGGAAGGGCCGTATACATCCAGAGGCACTAAAATCCAAGGCACCCGCTGCTTCAAGAACGCATCGTGCACATTCGCGGGTTCGCCGATGTGTACGGTCGTGTCTTGGAAGTGTCAACAATCGTGACATTGAATGCTTCACCGGAGGCAGTCGGTCCCGCGTCCGGCCGTTGGCGGCGCTGACGCTCCTGCGGCTACCTCGGGGACCGCCGAAGCATGCGCGAATTCCCGCCGTCCCGCCAACGGCGGCGCTATGCTGACGGCTCCGATATGCTCTTCTTCTCTGAAGACTAAGGGACGCCGCCCCTCGCGCCGCCTTCGGCTCTGCTATCCCCGCTTTCATTGGCAAGGGCCTAGCACGGATGAGGGCAGCAGGTGCGGCCTTCAGCCTTCCTTCAGTCCTCACCCGGTCGCGGGAGGATTGGTCGCTCCGGGCCGTCAAGCACAATCGGCCGGGCCGTGTCCTCGGACGCTAGGCGTCCTGTGGGCCGCATCACCCCGGCAGATTCTGCCTGACTGCCCTCCCGCTCCGCCGTACCCTACCGCTGTTAGATCTCTGTTGGTCCTCTCGACGCCCATTTCGATGTCGTCCTAGGCTCGGCAGTTGAAATCTTCTATAAAAACATTGACTTTCAGAGGTTTAGGAGATTATCGATGGAGACCACTACGACAACGGTTAAGGGCCTGGCGTTCGACGTAGTCGTCGTGGAGACGGTTCATCGTGACGCGCGCGGCATCCTGTTTTACGTAGCCGCGATCTACGTCCGCGAGCGCAAGAGCGGTGTCCAGCGCCTCGTCCGGCGCACGCGTATTCCGGGTTCCGGGCAGGCGGTCGCGGCGGATGTCAAGCGGCTGGGCGTCCGCGCCCTCGACAAGCTCGCCGCGTAACTTTTTCTACCAAAGCGTGAAATATTTTTCCAAAAGGATTCGACCGGTGCCGACAAGGATTCGAGAATCTATGTCAAGGGTTCGCACCTCTTCGAATCCTTACGCGAATCCTTAAGGCAAGGATTCGGAACGCCTGGCGAGCCACCGAGACGTGTCTGATCACTCATCCTATTGAAATGAATTTGCTCGATTTCCTGTGCCTCTTCTGGCTTCTTCCGCATGTCATCAACGAAAGGGAGCCACATGGCCATGACCGAGAAAAAGCAGGCCGTCGAAGAGATCGTCAAGGCATTCGCAGCGTTCCGGGACGCATACGACGACTACCTACGCAGAGTTGAAACTGCACTTCCCGAAGAGATCGAGGACGAGGCGCTGCGAGAGCGGGTCAGATCGCTTGTCCTCGGATCGGAGGACGTAGGCCTTTACCTGCGGGACTACGGCTACACAGTAGACAGTCTGCGGGGGCTGGCAGGTCAGTGACCAGCGCGAAGGGTTCCGGGCGGATCGCCGTCCGGAACCCTTACAGAGACAAGGGGAGACAACATCATGCGGACGCCAGACTGGAAGCCGGCCGCGAACAGGTGCGCGACAACATGGCTCCACGCCGAAGGGATGTGGAAACCGTGCGGCGGTCCGCTCCCCGAATGAAGGCAACATGACCCCGACACAGGCGCTCTCACGATGGCGTGCTGGCACTGCCGAGAGTGCGGCAGCGACACATCCCGAGCAGAGCCCACGCCCGGCAGCCCGCTCGCGCTGGCCCGCGCGGCGCCTCTCCGATTACATCAACGACAGGAGCATGAGATGAATGACGACGCACGGCCAGTGCAAGGCAGATACACGTACACGCTGACAATCGGAGCGCGATGCCGGATGTGCATCATGCCAAAGCTCTTGACACACGACCTTCGGGACTGGGATCACATGCCGGACGACGGGGACGTCGCAGGGGCGATTATGGATCACGTAGAGCGGCGCTGCGGCATGTGCATTGAAGGTTGTTGGGTTGAAGTTGAAGGCGACCACTTCCACATCTTCGTGACGCCAAACGATTAAAAACGGGGCAGTCAGGCCCCGTTCGCCCTCATCAGACTTTTCCAGAATTCGTTGTCGTCGCTTAGCTTGCCAAGCGCGAAAAAGATAACTTGGTTCACAGAAAAGCCGGTCTCCGTCGCGAGTTTTTCGGCGCGCCTGACAGTAGAAGCCCAGAGATCAACTCGCCGGTTCTGCCCGACTGGCCGATGCTTCTGCCGATATCGCCTTGCCCGTTCGGCGGCGGTCATTGCGCCGCCGGCTTTCGGCGGACGTCCGCGCTTGCGTTTCTCATTTCTCGCCGTCGCGCCATCCGTCACGGAACTCATTTCCTCTGCTGGAACATTTTTCGTTACGGCATCCGTCACACGATCGCCTGACAGCAAAAACCCAGCGACTTCCTGCATCGACACCTGCGCGGCCTTCGTCATCTGCATTACTCCATTTCCGACGTGCTATCCGTCACAAGAAATGGTCAGAGCAGACGACTCTGGCGTCAAGCCCGTTCTCGTGACGTGTGGGATTTTCTCCAATTTGCGTGGAATCGGAGGTGGTTACTACCCGCCGACGTCGCCCGGATGCCCTGTACGACCTCCGCTCGCGTTTCATTTTTTGAATTCGGGCCATCCTACCGGGTTTTCGAGCCCCTGCGTCCGCCCGGTGAGTCCGTCGTAGAAAGCGACAACGGCATCCGCCAGGGCCTCGACGTCTGCCTGGGCCGGGGCGCGGTCGCTCGACAGCAGTTCCAGGTACGCGGCATCGAGCGCGTCGAGAAGTCGCCGCTGCTCGCCCGAGAGATGACCGAGCAGTGCTCCGGCGTGGGCTCCATTTTCCGTTACGTCTATCATCACTTTATCCTCTATCCTCTGGCGGGCTGCGGCCCGGCGTCCTCTTCGTAGTCGACGTCCACTCCCGGAGCCGGAGGCGGTTGCCGCTCTAGCCCTTGGATGTCCTCGACGCGCGCTGCGACAAGAGCGCGCTTCACGAGTTCTGCCGGTCCCGCGCCGAGTCCGAGAACTCGAAGCTGGGTACGATCGTCGGCAGCGATCTGGCGGTGCAGCCAATCATGCACCACAGATGGCAGCCGCTGCTCAAGAGCAGCGCGAGCGGACTCACGGCGTCGAGGTGAAGGCGAGTCGAGCTCGCGGACGAGGCGACGCCATGATTTTAGAGTTGGCCGGAGGCGTGGCACAGGTTTCTCCGCCGACGCGAGGACGTCCTGTTCTAGGTCCAGACCACGCTCGCGAGCCCATGCGTCACGCCCCAGCCCGTATCCCGGTGGCGGGTCGTACCGGGTCCGGCGTCGCGGACGATGGGCGATGTTGAAACTCGGCTCGCTCGGCTGCGCGAGAGCGAGCGCGGCAGACAGCAGCGCGAGCAGTTGTAGCATAACCTTTCCCGCCGGGTCACTCCGGCGCTCGCGGCGTCGGGCCAGATCGCGCCGCCATTCGTCCGCGCACGTTCGACGCCGCTTCCGTTCCTTCGAATCCTTGCTCATGTCGACGCCTCCAACTTCTCCATGAAGCATGCGTGCCGGCCGGAATCGACGCAAACGCGCGCGGGCGTCGCGATGCGCGGACGAAGGATTTGACACCGATTTCGGGTGGGTTGGGATACGGCGGCAGTGCTCGAACGCGCTGTACGGCCTCCGCTCGCGTCCCCATTTTTGGATTTCGGCGATTCCGAGAGGATTTCGGCCTCCGAGCCACCCAGAGCCGGCGAGAGTTCAGCGCCGCCCCGGCGTGGGTCGCAGCCCGAACCCCGACCCCAGAGACGGTTCCGGGTCCGGCGGACGTAGACGTTGTACCTCACGGCGGGCGGCGTCGCGCTGCGCAGCCGTCTCCGTAAGTGCGCCGTCGAGGGTCTGAGCTCGTTCCTCAGCCTTCATGCGAAGAGACTCGGCAGCGCTGGCGCGGCTATCAGCGGCGTCCGCCCGACGTTCGGCGGACGAGGCCTGGTCGCGCAGACGATCCATCTCCGAGGCGACGGCAGCGCGAACGCGGTCCGCGACACGGCTCTTCCGGAAGCCGTCGAAGACTGTTCGAAGCACGGTCGGCAGTCGTTGCAGCTTGGCCGACGCCGCACGGACACGAGCGGCTTCCTCCCGGACGCGGCCCATCATCGTGCGGGCCTTCCGCTGTTCGGTCACGGCCTTGTCGTGCGCGACCTTGGCCGCCTCCATCGCTGCCCTGGCCTCCGCGAGACGTCGGGCGGCATCAGCCTTCACGGCGTCGGCTTCGGCGCGCAGCGCGACGGTTTCCGTTGTCGCCGTCGAGACCAGCGTCTCGACCTCGGCTCTTTTCGCGCCGATATGCGTCTCGATTTTTGCCTTCACGACGGCGGCGCGATCGAGCGCGGCTTGCAGTGCCTTCGCCTGCGCCTGCTCGCGCTGCCACTCCCCGCGCGGCAGGTTGCGGCGACGAGGACCGAGGCGAGCTAGTCCGCAAGGTATCCCGACGACTTCGTGGTAAGAATCCTGCCACGCGCGCATGGCGGCTTTGTATTCCCTGTCGGCGCGCTTCGACAACGCTTTCGTGTCCTCGCCATCGTTGGGACCAGCAGTCATCACCGCACGCTTCGCAACGACGCCTGGATGATGGCGAAGCGCACGCATCTCCGGATCGTTGGTAGGGACGACGTAGGCGTGGAGATGGTAGTGCGACTCGTCTTCGTGGCGGACGACACTCTTGAGATCGTCTCCGTACTGTGACCGCAGCCAGTTGATCGTTCGTTTTTCCCATGCCTCGCACTCAGCACGCATCGCGGCGTCCGCACGAACCTCTTCCATCGTATACGGGTGGCTCGCAATGACCGTGTGGAGTGTCTTGTGGTCCTGCCTCAGCTTGCGGGGCGTGCCTGCCTTCGGAACAGTCCGGGCGGCATCGGCAGCAGCATCGTGCAGCGCCTCGACGTTCGCGACGTCGACGCCGAAGACGACGACCGGCGGCGCAGGGTTCGTGACGTGGACGGAAGCCGCTGGCTCACGGCGAGCTTCAGCAAGTACGAAGGTCGTAGAGCGGCCCTTGTCGTCGCCTTTCCGGCTGAAGGACTCGAGATGGATGAACTGATAGCCCATGCGAGGCCTCACATCACGATGAAGATCCGGGCGGCTGCGGTCGCCATGGCTCCTGTCGCGGCGTCGCGGACGAGAACCGAGAACTGGAAATCGCCGGCGGCCTTGACGCGACCGGAGAAGATGCCTGTCGCGCTGTCGAAGGACAGGCCAGCCGGAAGCGGCGTCGCCGTCGCGACCGCATATTCGTACCGCCCGGAGCCGCCCGAGACGTCCGGCATGACGAGCACGGCTTCCTTCGTGCTCCAAGCGAACCGGTTGCCGCCGTATGTGACGGCAAGCGGCGTTACGGGAGGCGTCGGGGGCGTCTCGCTGGCCGGGGCCGGGGGAACCAGCACGCCCGACGCAGCCGACCGCCACACGATGGACGGCTCGGAGGTAGATGCCGCGCCCGACAACAGCAGCGCGGCGAGGAAGATCGCATAGCCCCGCATCATCGTGCCTCTTCGAACTCGAAATCGATGCCCTGAGTGAAACCCGCGACAAGCTGCACCCGGCCCAGGAAGTCGCGTTCACTCAGATGAGAGAAGCCGCCGTTCAATTCCGTGCGATTTTGACCGAAGGAGGCGTATCGCTCTGGGTTCTGCCAGATGACAGCATGCCAGGAGGTCGGAAGCCGAAGGACTTTGAGAGTCGCCGTGAAGACCGGGCCGTGATTCGTGACAAGTATCTGACGTTCGTATTCCTGCATGATGACCCTCCGCTCGGGAAATACCGGCGCAAGAATCGTTGTCGCCGGCGGAGAAGGAAACAACCCCACTGTTAGTGACCGGCTACTGCTAACTTACGTTAGCACCGGCTCTCCGAGGGGACCTTCCGTCGGACCCTTTCCGGGGACGTTCGCGCGGCGCCTGGCAGGGGCCTCGTCGCCGTCCGGGGAGGACGACGAGACCTGGTACGTCAGGTCATGGTGACGGCGGTTGTCCGACGTCACGCCGCGATGCTGCGGTCAAGTTCCGAGGACCGGTCCGGAACTTGAACGGCAGACGCTCGCCATTCGGCCCAGCGGGCTTCGCTCGCGGCAAGGTCCGCCCGCATCTTCGCCCAGCCCGTCACGATGGCGGGCGCTTCGAATGGGATGCCGTCGTCTTCGTCGGCCGATCGAGGCATGAGGCGGACGACCGACGCACCAGGGAAGAGCGAAACAATCTCTCGGAGATCGTTGTCTAGCTGTTCGTGCGGTACACCTTCGTTGGTTGTTGCGATATAGAGACGGCTGGCCGCGGCAAGGCCTACCTTTTTATCTATACACCTATTTTCGCCGCTCTCTGGTTGTGCATCTCCATCTTGTACAACCTCACCCCATCGCGCCGAGGCCGTGCGGATGGAAACGCCCGCTTCTGCAGCCAGCGCCGCACGCGTCATAGCCTTTCGAGACGCGAGGATCCGTTGATAGGCTTCTCGCAGCCGCTGGAGCGTGTGTACCCCCTTTGCCTTGCCCGAATGCCGTCCGCCCGCTTGCTGGCGTTCCTTGACGGTCTTCAAGCCGTCCACGACGTCGAGCAGTCGTCCACGGACGCGGTGCGGCCCCTCTAGCTTCGCGGCGTCGAAGTGCGCGGCGAGGTAGTCAGCTACCTTCCCCGTCACGTAGTTAAGGCCTTCTTCGCCAAGCCCCGCCGTCTCCGCGTAGTTCGTCAGCGCCTCGTGGAGGTGATCGGCCAACGCTGCGCGGCTACCGCGCATCCGGGCGTCGGCTCCAAAATGCCACGCCGCCAGGAGCCGCTGGCCCTCTGTGCGTAGCGCGTCGAACAGCCGGTTCGACGCCGTCAGACCGAGGCCAGACTGCACCGCCGCTGCCTTCCGGGCGAGCACCGCCCGACCTACGCTAGTGTCCACGTAGTCTGCGTATTCCGACAGTGTCGGCCAGATGTCGGCATTCGGCGTGATCGTGTGCCAATACGGAGACGTCGGGCATTTGATGCGCCCGGTCATCGTCGGAGCGGCAGGGTCGGCGCCGAGATCCAGAAGAGCGGCGGAAAGACCTCTTGCGACTGCGTCGAAGAGTCGGACGGGCGCCGTCCGGCAGCGTTCGTCGTCGCTCCGCCAGACCGCCGATCCTTGCGGCAGCAGCCAGATGATGTGCGGGCGCGACAGACTGCCGTTGGCCAGAAGATCGCCGACGATGATATGCGGGAGGCAGGGAATCCTACCGTCTCGCAGGACCTCCCGAAGCAGTGCGATGCATGATTCTGGCGATACAAATACGCCGTCGCAGTCAACGCGCAGCGCCGCCATGAACTCGCGGTTCAGTTCGATGTATGGAAAGTCGAGCGTGAGAATCTTTTTCGAACATTGGTTTTCTAGGTGAGCTTTGTCCCAAGATGCGCGCGCCCTTTTTCCCTTCGGGACAAGCGTCACTAAGTATTTTAGGACTGGATTGTCTTCCGACCGGAGCCCCACTTCGTGGACACCGCTCCGCCACCGGCCGCCGACTTGGCGATGGCCCCGCTGGACATAGCCCTCGGATAAACGCTCACGAACAAGCTCTCGCTCCTCGATGTGCTGTTGGGCAAACCGCGCAGCATCGGTGCCGAATTCGTGTGCGTCTCGACGTCGGTCGCGCTGCTCCGCTTTCCGAATACGTTCACGGCTTGCAATCCGTTGCGCCTCGGCATACCGCGTCTCGAAACCTACCATGCCGTTGGCACGGCCTGAGCCCAACCACGCGCTCACTTGCCCGTCAAATGGGGCTTTACAATCTCGCGGCTATTGTTCATCATTTTCGAACAGTCCTTGAAAAAAGCCGTGCAGGGTCCCATCCCTTTGACCACGGCTTTTTTCATGCTCGATCGTCGGCGCGAGACGGTCAACCCGCTGCCGCCGGGGACGGCAACAGAATTTAATCAAATGAGAGCTGCAATCGCTCTTACGAAGGCCGCTTCCTCCTTCTCGATACTCTCGGCGTTGAGATCGAGCATGCCGTTGTAGACGTTGAAGTCACCGACTTTTCCGCACAGTTCGACGTGAGGGCGTCCAACGGGACGTCCCGCATGCAGAAGGATTACATGCGGAGCACCATACTTCGCACCGTAGAGAACCACCTGGTTGATGTCACTTCGGTCGGGCACACTCGGCGCCGCCTTGTACTTTGCATCGATGATGATCGTCGTCTTGGAGTTCAACTCAAGAACGATGTCGGGCGTCACCGGAGGGTTCTTCATGCCGTCCCGAACCGGGTCGAAGAGAACTGTCTTCGCACCTTGAAGTCCGCCGAGGTTTCCATCTTTGACAGCTACCCGCACGTCGTGACGGAGACCATCTGCAAGTACCCGTCTGGCATAATCCTCGAACACTTTCGCCATGTCGATCAGCAGGGAAGGAAGCAGAGCAACTTCCCCCGCACCACGGATTGCCGGGCTTGCGTCGAAGATGATCAACTGCGCTACCATCATGGCGTCGGCGTAGTCCGGTCGCTCCCCTGGTAGCCGGTTGACGATGTTCGCGATCGCTGACGCCGCAAGTTCGCCAGGCGCCGGGCGTGCGACTGCGTCGAGACGATCGACAGCGCGTTTCAACCTCTGGAGCCGGTTCCGGTTCCGGTCCTCCCTGTTTCCGATGTACCGGGCCAGGAGCTTCTCGAACGCGTATCGCAGAACATGGTTCGGTCCAAAGTCCGACGTCCGATGGAATGCGGATGATACTGCGACCGGCCTGCCCAGCCTCGCTGCACGCCAAGCGCTTTCGAACGGGTGGATTCTGCCTGCAGGAAATGAGCTTAGTTGGGTCTCTCGGAGGTAAGTCTTGAGCAGCCCGAGTTCGCGAATTCGGTCAAAGCTCGCCAGCAACTGATCAGCCAGGATATCTACCAGCGACGCCGGCTGCCCATCCGCGTGAGCGAATTGCCTAGCGTGACGGCGGAGGACGCTGGGGGCGTATCCAGCGGCCATACCGACAAGACGTTCGAGGTTGCCGATCGGCACTCTTGGAGTAACCTCCAACGCAAAGGCGTCGTTCAGCGGAATGTAACCGATCCACCCTCCACACTGAATTGCCGGCCGGTTCTTGTGATACGTCGGCCGGAATAGGTTCATGATATCATCGTAGACGTCCAGGCTCCCGTCCGGCCTCAGCAGCTCGGGCGGCACGACGATCATTTCCTGCTCTGTCGCCGTGATGACCTGTCTTTCGGTCCGGATCGATGCACCGAATCCTCGATCTGCCATCAACCGTGCAAGAGGAGCAAGACCCCTTTGAACCATCATCCAGCCTGTTCAGCTTGAACGGCCGGCTGGCCTTCGACATCGCCGTCACTGACTGCTTGTGGCTGGGCTTGTTGCGGCGGCTCCGGGACAACGCTTAGCCACATTCTGCGAATGCGCTGAAGAAGGTCTCGGTCCAATCGGCACGCCTTCCGGAAGAAAGGAAGCAGCCGATAATCCCAAACCCTGCGCGCGCTCTCTTCGTCCACGCAGTTGTTGAAATATGCATGTCCGAGATGAACAGCTTCGTCCTCTAGTTTCAAGACGGCGTCGAAAAACGCTGCAACTCGGTCAACGAATACCGCCTCGGCGCCGTTTCCTTCAAGGATCTTCCGGAGAGCGGAAACGCTGGGAGGCATCTCAATCTGAGCGAAGCGCCGCTCGAGTGCGACGTCCATTTCATCGACCCCCTTGTCCCAGGGATTCATGGTCGCGAGGATGATCAGATTTGAAGGAACAACAAGCACGCTTCCCGACGCCATGGTACACGGAAGGCCACGCTTATCGACCTCCATATACGTGAGCGCTTCTCCGAAGACTCGCGCGACGTCGCACCGACTAATTTCGTCGATGACAAGAACGAATGTCTCGTCCGGTAGCTCGGCGGCATCATCGCAGAGGAGTGGAAACACCTTCTTATGAAGCTCGAAGCCCCCACCGTCCTTCGGCATGAACCCTTCCATGAAGTCCTCGTATTGATAGGACGCATGGAACTGGACGATCCGGACGTTGTCAGGATTGCCGGATAGGCTCTGCGCAATACGTTTCGCATACCAGCTTTTCCCGGTGCCAGGTGGCCCAGATAGGATTACGCCGGCGAATCTCAGATCTATCGCCGCCTTCACCTCTACAAGCGTTTGATCCTCCGGGGGCAGCGGATCAAAGGTAGCCGTACCTGAGGCGGCTAGTTCCTGTTCGGGTTCGAGATCGATCCCTAGATCATTCAAGGAAAGCGGGCGAACGCGGTTGCTGGTTAGGCTAGGCATTGTGGCTTCCCTCTTCAGCGACATCAAAATCGGCCGTGGAGAAGTCCCCGAAGTCCGTGAAGAACAGCGTATTGAAGATGGAAGACCCATCGCTTCCTGTCAGGCCGAACTCTTCCCTGAAGAGGTCGGCAACGTCCTCGATCGAGGGCAACGGTAGGCGAAACCCGTAGTCACGATAAAGGAACGCAACAAGCGCACCCACTGGAACCTTGCGTTCCCGCAGCAGGCTCTTGAAAGCAGCGGCCGCGTGTCCGTCTTTCAGAGTGTAGTTCGCATCGCGGTTTGTTCCATGTATTTCGACCACTTCTGCCAGCGGTCGATCCGCTCTGATCGACGCCGGCGAGTAGGATCCAGAGACATTTGCGTTGAAAAGCGTCAGTCCTTTTCCCCTCGACTTGAAGGGGCGAACATAGGGGGAGCGATCAGGCGCCCCCAGGACATGGAGGTATCGGTCATGGAACTCTCTGATGTCGGCAACCTTGACGGCTTCCAGTCCCTTCCCGATCGTCAACGCTCGGAGAATTGCGAGGTAACCAGAGAAATGCTCGTGGATCGGCTGCTCCTCTAAGGTTGCAATCGATCTTAAGACTGCGTCTTTCGAGAAGACGTAAAGTTGTTCAGCGGGTTCCGCCACTTCGCGTTGGCCTCTTCGACTCACTTTTCTGAGCCAAATCTATCCCAATCGCACTTCTTCCAATATCCCCTGCTGCTCTTAAAGTTGTACCGGTCCCCATAAAGGGATCAAGGACGATGCCCGGCCGGAACGGTGCCTTGCAGCCGCAGTCCGTCCAACCGACAGTCTCACGCTTCGCAAACGTGAATTCGCGGAAGTAACCGCCGAGGACCGCCTTCGCTTCCGCAGCCAATACCTTGACCGATGCCGAGTTGCGGCCCGTGCCAGTCTGAACGCGCATCGCCTTTCCGGCATCGGAAATGCCAGTTGCCTGGATCGCCATGATATGTGCCGGCGTCAGGCCATGCTCTTCAGCCAACTCCATCGCGCGCTTTGCCTGCGGGCGGCCTGCATCGAGTTTGTTCGTTCGTTTCACAATGCGCTCGCGAGGCTTGCCGCAGCACGTGCAGACCTGCTCTGGGCACGCAAGAGAAAGAAGACGGTCGACCAATTCGACCGGGTATGGGGCAAGATGATTACTCGTGTCGCGTCGAAGCCCAATCTGCCAGACGTCGCTCGGCCCTGTCCCGTTGCCGTACTTCTCAGCGTAGCCGAACTGATCATAGTAGTAGTCCCTGCGCTGCGGCGTGAAATGGATTATATACTCGTGTCTGCTCTTGAGACGATCCTTCGCGGGATCAGGCATTCCCGCGTCCTTGACCCAGATGATCCTGTTCCTGACCGTCCAGCCTGCGTCCTGAGCTGCGATCTCAAGCCGTCCCGGTGTATTCGCGAGTGATCCGCGATGGTAGGTGTCTCCGATGTTAATGAACACCGAACCCCACTTCGGGATGATCGACTTCCAGTTCTCCATGCAATCAAGTAGGCTCCGAACGAACGCATCCGCAGTCGGTTCCTGTCCGATCTGACCCTCGACGCCATAGTCGCGCTTGAGCCAGTATGGCGGTGACGTCACCACCATGTCGGCGTCGCCTGGCTTTAGCGGAACGTGACGGGCATCACCAAATAGCTTCTTTGAAAAAGGTGAGAGAACCGCTCGCTCCGGAGTGTCGGTGGTGTTCTCGGCCTCAAGGGGAGTGGTGATTTGTAGATTCATGCTTTCGCCGCTCCGTTTGCATATCGGTCCAAGTGGCCGGGAACCTACAGTATCCGGCCGAGGTCGTCGAGGGGTGACCGCGAAAATTTCGGGCCCATGTCAACTCTTTCCACTACCGAGTGATGGCCGGCAGAAGGTGGAACATATCAGGAACATACCCGATTCCCTATTTTATGCAATGACATGGCTTCGGTTCGATCGCCTCACATCGTGAGGAACGGCGAAAAATCGACGTCGTCCGGGGCAGGCATCGCCATGATTTTCCGAACTTCGGCGGGCTTAAGAATCTTCGCTCCGTACCTCGCACTCACGCCGTTCAACGCATGGCCGCATTGCTTGTCGGCAAGGCGCTCCCCGACGTGATCACGGAACCAATCCTTGGCGCTGTGGCGCAGAGAGTGGAAGACTTGTCGCTGTCTCTCGTGGATACCTAGATCCTGCATCCAGTTCGCCATCTGTTTTCCAGCGGCGTCCGGGGGATCGTCCGCGTTTTGAAAGTGTCCGAACACGAATCCATCCGGAGTCCTCACGTTCTTCGCGTAGTCGATAAACCCACATTCATGAAGGAGCGGATGAATCGCGACGATGCGCTTGGAGGTTTTCGTTTTCAGTGGACGATCGATCTCCTCCCCCTTGATCAACAGCGGGCGCCGCAGGTCGAATATTTGGTTGCCGTCAATGTCCACAATGTCTGTTTTCTGGAGGTAGACGAGCTCAGCTAACCGCATGCCTGTCAGGTAACCCACGAGCGGCAGCCAAGCTTTGTGGGGTTTCTTCATACGCTTCGGAAGGGCGGCGTCACGGAACCAGATGTTCACGGAATTGACTGCCAGGGGCTCTCGATCGATGGACGCTTCAGCGTCCTTTGGCATCGTCACTCTATAGGCTGCCATGTCACGCAGCCCAGGCACGCCGGCCGCCACGCGGCTCCAGATATTCTTGACTTCCGACAGAGAGCTCGCGACCGTCGTCTCCGCCAGGCACGGCTTGCGCTGGTCGAGGGGCAGGTTCGCATTCTTCTCGCCCATCTCCTTCAGCGACAGCCCGTCGAAGATCTTGAACTTGGAGCGGTTCGTCGGAACACGCGCGAGGACAGTCGCGAAGTCTTGCATGTGGAGCGGGAGGTAATAGCTTAAAGGTTTATCGCCGACAACATCCAGAAATGCCGCGAAAGACGTCTCCAGCCGTTCTTCGTATCTGGAAGCCTTTTTGTCGCCAGGATTCAGCGCCGCCTTTCGGGCGTCCAGGATCGCCCTCCCGGCAACGCTTAACAGCGTCGTCGGCTTGGATGCCCTTTCGTCGGTCTCCGGCTCCGGGACCAGCTCGGCCATCGCTGGAGCCGCTATCTGGCGCTCGACACGACCGAGGATGCCAACGACAGACTCGTATGTCGCCCGTTCGGCCTCCCATGCAGTCTTGTCAGACGCAAGCGCCTGCCCGATCCTACCAAGCCGCTCTTGAAGTGCACCAAGCTGCTTCTTGCGCTCGTTCAGCGGTCCCACGTGAGCCGAAAGCTGTTGCAGACGCCCAGCGTTCTCCGGCTGCTCCTGCTCCTCATAGAATGCCTCGCGCCTGGCCGCTCGAAGTCTGGCCATCTGGATATTCAAAGAGCTTGCCTGCCTCTTCGCGTCGGCGAGTTCGGCGGACAGCGCCGCCAAAGTGGATGTAAGAACGTCGCGTGTCATCTTCGGCTCCTCGATCAGGGCAGTCGTCGCGCCGGCTAGAATTCGCGCTCGACGCCTAGCTTCCTCAACAGGAAGCGGGCCGAGGTTGAGTCGAATGGGCGATTCCCCGAATTTTTCCCGGAGGTTAACCGGAACGCGTTGCTGGAAAGTGAATCCAGATGGTCGACGCCAAAGATACATCTATGCCCCCGTTGGTGGGCCCGGCATGTGTACGGTCGCGCGTACAGCAATGTGTACGCTGAAAAATGGGTGCCTAAAACTTTAAGGAAATTCAGCGTCTTAGGATGCTGGTGGGCCCGGAGGGACTCGAACCCCCAACCAAGCGGTTATGAGCCGCCGGCTCTGACCATTGAGCTACAGGCCCGGCCCGGCGCGTGGCCGGGGCCGTCGGTCAATGGCGGCCGACGGGCACAGACCGTCTAGACGAAATCGCCTTTCCTCACAAGCGCTGCCGCATTCTCTACACAATAACGCGCGAAGAACGCGCCAAGGGACACAACCATCAGGAGACGTTTTTAATGTTCCATGGAACTCTGGGCCGCCGCAGCGGCGCTGGCCTCTTTGCCTTCTCGCTCGCGCTCGCCGCCGCCGCTCCGCTCGCAGCGCGGGCCGAGGACGCCGCCAAACAGCGCGAGGCGACCATCGTCGTCACCGGCGAAGGCTCGGCCGAGGTCGCGCCCGACATGGCGCTCATCGACCTCGGCGTCGTCAAGGACGCCAAGACCGCCCGCGAGGCGCTCGATGCCAACAACAAGGCGATGGCCGACATCCTCGCCGCGCTCAAGGGCGACGGCATCGCCGACAAGGACCTGCAGACCTCGGGCTTCATGATCAATCCGCAGTACCAGTACCCGCAAAGCTCGACCGGCGAGAACCCGCCGCCCGTCCTCACCGGCTTCCAGGTCACCAACACGGTAACGCTGCGCGTGCGCGATCTTTCCAAGCTCGGCGAGATCCTCGACAAGGCCGTGACGCTCGGCGCCAACCAGGGCAACGCCATCCGCTTCCTCAACGACAAGCCGGATGCCGCCGTCAGCGCGGCGCGCAAGAAGGCGGTCGAGAACGCCATGGCGAAGGCGAAGGAACTGACGGACGCCGCCGGCGTCGGCCTCGGCCGCGTGCTGGAAATTTCCGAGACGAGCTACCGCGCCGAGCCGATGCCGATGATGCGCGCCGTCGCCAAGGATTACGCTGCCGCCGGCGCTGTGCCGATCGCGGCGGGCGAGAACAGCTACTCCGTCACCGTCAACGTGACCTTCGCGCTCAAGAACTGAGCGCGGACAGAGGCACCAAAGGAAAAGGGCCGGGAAACCGGCCCTTTTTCGTTGCCAGCCCGGCAGCGCAATGCCCGAAATGCAAAAACCCTCCCGGTGCGAACCGGGAGGGCAGCCGTCCGTCGGCCGGGGGGCAGAAGACGGACGGCGTCCGTTGGAAGCGCCGGGGCCGGCTCTCCTGCTAGCGCCAGATCGGGCAACCGCGGTCGTTGATGAAGATCATGCGCCGGTATTCGCCATGGCGGAAACCTTCGACGACGACCCGGCGCGGCGAGATGTCCGCGATGTGGGCGCGGCGCATGCCGAAATCGCGGGCCTTGGCGACGGCGAGGTCCGGCGAGCAGCGGCCGCCGCGGCCCCAGTCGCCGTGCCGGCGATCATGGCGGCGGTCCCAGCGATCGCGGCGGTCGTCGCGGCGACCCCAGCCACCGTCGTAATCCTGCACCTGCAGGAAGCCGTTGCGGTAGCCGACATTGTCGATCGTCACGCTGAGGCTCGCGGCAGAGGCGGCCGGAACGGAGGCGGTGAGCGCGCCGAGGCCGAGGACCGCGGCGACAATGGTCTTTGTGACGAGGGTGGTCATGGAAGGATCTCCTGTTCGTTCCGACCGAACGCTTGTGTCCGGCGATTGAGCAAACCTTAAGGGGGCCTGCCTGAACGCAGGCCGAATCCGCCGTTCAGGCTGCGTTCAACTTCACGCCGGAGAAAAGACCGCGATGCGGGTGATCAGCCCCTCCTCCAGTTCGAGAAGAAGGATCTCCTCCCTGGAATAGGCGCTACCGCCTTGCGCGTGGCCGCGGGCGGTCAGGCGGATCGCGAGAGTGTTGCCGGCGGCATCGCCCATCGCCAGCATGTCGCCGTAGCTTTCGTCGGAGGCGGCGAAATGGCGGGCCAGCCGCTCGCGCAGCGCCTCCCGGCCGTTGTCGCTGCCGCCGCCGAAGCCGGAAACGGCGACATCCTCGTGAACCTTCGCGGCAAGCGCGGTAAAATCGCGGGCGTTCAGCGCTTCGACGAGCGCGCGTGCGATGCTTTCGATTTCAGCCATGGAC